>OIZB01000026.1_pt1 | contig 135187 bp, 155 predicted proteins | sample 1588401 | NCBI WGS metagenome assembly OIZB01 (sample SAMN03283270) | human gut metagenome | biome: human-associated habitat; material: feces | host: Homo sapiens | place: USA | collected 2013
TTCATTCAAATTTCTTTATCATTTTTGGTTTTCACCCATTATTTGACAAAGAGCCTTTTATTTTTTTATATCCACTTAATGATAACATTAACATACCAATAATAATTATAAAATTATATAAATTATTACTTTCTACTCCTGTTTGAGGAGGTAATTCTTCAATATCACCAGTACCAATAGCTTTAGAATAAATATATTCTACATATATAGTCTCTTCAGTATATATACCAGTTTCATTACCAATAATTTCTTTTAAAACATATCCAACAAACTCTTTTTCAGAAGTAGCATATTCTTTACCTACTACATCAGTAGTTTTAACCTCTTCAGTAAGTTCATTACCGTCAGTATCCTTATAAGTAGCAATAACATTACCTTTAACTATTTCAGTTTCTTTCTCATCTTCATCAATCACATTAATCTTATCAAGAATAATATTTGAAGTAACCTTATTAACTACTATATCAGTATCAATGTCTTTAAATACCAAATTCAAATTAAACTCTTCATTAATAGTATATACGCCATCAACATATTCTTCTTCAGTAATATTATATACTACTTCACAAGTAATAGTATTATCTTCTTTATTATAAATACATCTATTACCATAATCAGATTTATCTTCATTAATAGCAAATGGTAAAATATCAGTAACAACAAGAGTAGCATTTCCAACATATTCAGTTATCTCACCACTAGCAGTAATAGTATAATTAAATACATCATTAATACTTCCTACTATATCAGAACCATCTTTCTTAACATCAGATTCTTCAATATTACCAGCATTCTTAGTATAAACATAATTAACAACTAATTCTTTATTTTCTACATAAATGCCTTCTTTATCATCACCATTAACTTCTTTAAAAGTATAACCAAAGATTTCCTTTTGAGGAGTAGTATATTCACTACCAGCTAAACCACTATTAGTATAATTACTAGCAAGAGTATTACCATCAGTATCTTTATAAGTTGCCATAACATTACCATAAGAAATAGTATCAGTAACACTATCTTCAGCATCTACACTTTTATTATCATAATAAAGTTTAGATTTAACATTATTAGTAACTTCAGCACCAGTTATATTTAAATATTTTAATTTAATATCAAAAGATTCACTTATTGTATTAGCATCTTCAGTTATATTATAAGTTTCTCTACAAACAATAGTCTTACCATTTAAAGTACATCTATTATCCATAGAAATAATTTCTACATTATAAGGTAAAGTATCAATAAGTTCAAGTGTAACCTCACCAACATATTCATTAATTTTACCAGTATAACTTAATACATAATTAAATTCAGAACCAATACTATTAATAGTATTATTTTGAATCTTACTAACAGTATTCTCTTTAATATTACCATCATTCTTAATATAATTATAAACAACAGTAATAGTACTATTAGCAATATAATTACCATTAGCATTGCTAGGTAAATTATTAGTATCTAAAGTATAACCATAAAAAGCTTTATGACTAGTACTATAAGAAGCACCACCATAATTACTCTTAGTATCTTCTACTTCAAGTACAGTATTACCACTTATATGTTTAACAACTAAATTACCTTTTTCTACATTAGTTACAACTTCAGTTTCATCAGATGGAGTCTTATTACCATCTAAATCAATTACTACTTGTGCCTTATTAACAATCGTATCAGAATTAATACCTTTAAATACTAATTGTAAATCAAATGAAGCATCAACTTTAAATATACCATCAGTATAATCATCAGAAACTACATTCTTATATTCCTTAACACAAGTAATAGACTTATTACCATCATATGTACAAGCATTAGGAATAATAGAACTATCTTCATCAATAGCATAAGGTAGCATATCCTTAATAGTAACTTTAATATCTCCAACATAATCCCTAACATTAGCAGAACCACTTATAGTATAATTAACTTTACCATTAATATCAGTAATAGCTTCAGGACCAGTCTTTAGAACTTGGGCTTCTTCAGTATTGCCAGCATTCTTAGTATAAACATAATTAACAACTAATTCTTTATTTTCTACATAAATGCCTTCTTTATCATCACCATTAACTTCTTTAAAAGTATAACCAAAGATTTCTTTTTGAGGAGTAGTATATTTACTACCAGCTAAACCATTATTAGTATAATTACTAGTAAGAATATTACCCTCAGTATCTTTATAAGTTGCTATAACACTACCCTTAATATTAACTTTAACATCACTACTATCAGAAACACCATCAGTAGCAATTACAATATCATTACCTCTAACAACACTAGTATTACCAATTACATTATTAGTAATAACCTTACTATTATAACTAATATAATCATCATATAAAACACTATAAGTAATATTAATTTCTTTATTATTAACTTCATATAAACGAGTAAACTCATTAACAGTTTCCTCAATAACCCAAGTAATAGTATTAGTATCACTATTATAACTACCACCATTTAAATTACTTCTTTCAGTATTAATACTTCCAGGTAATGTATCAGTAATAGTAAATAATACCCTATCACCAGCCTTAATATTCTCAATTTTACCATTAAAATTATATTTAATAGTATAAGTAATAGTATCATTAGAACTATTAATATTTTTATTGGCATAATTATTATTCTTAACAATATTCTCAATAACATTATTATCATTAGGAATAAATTCAGTACTAATATAATATACATTTAAAATATTATTATTTTCATTATCACCAATAACAATTTCTTCATTATTATTATCTGGATCTAAGAAATAATTCTTATTATCATTATTTATTTTATTAGTTAAATGTTCATTATTAACCTTATCTAAAGTATAATTCTTAGCATATTCAGTAGTACCATATATAGCATCATTAGAATATATATAAGTATTATCAAATTCACCATTAAAATGATATTTAACATTAAACATATAATTACTTCTATCATAATAAACATAAATATTTGTACCATTTTCAGTAATAACATATTCACCATTATTATTTCCATAAGTCATTTCTCTATTAAGAGCAAAACCAGTAGGAGTAATTAAATATCCATTAACAGAAACAGTAGTACCATATTTAGTAGTAATATTATTTATATTATTAATTAAATCAGGCCTATCTTCATAAGCAGTTTTAGTTTCATTTTGAAATTTATAAATAACATTATATTTAACATCAATCTTATCATAATATAATCTAATAACAATATCATTATCTGTAATAGAATACATACCATCATTATTACCTTTAGTCATATTTTCATTAAAAGTATAACCATTAGGAATAGTAATATTATTATAAGTTAAAGCATTAACAGTATCACCATAAGTAGCAGAAATACCATTAATAGAAGGTACACTACTTATCTCAGTATAACTACCATTATTTTCAAATAAGTAAACAACCTTATAAGCAAGTTTCTTCTTAGTATATAAAACATTAATAATATTATTAGAACTGTCAACAGAAATAGTCAAACTACTATGATCAACCCTATTAAACTCATAACCTTCCCCAGCAGTATCAAGATAAGCATTTTTATCATTATCACTAATAGTAACAACATCACCCTTATGAGCTTTTCTAGTAATATTACCTAAATAATTACTATCAGTAGGATTAGTTATTTCATCTTTATAATAATTAATAACATAATCATAAGTATTTTGTACCCAATAAACTTGTGGATTCTTATTACTACTAATTTTTTGACTATCATTATTATAATCAGTATAATTTAACTCAAAACCATTATTAGTATTATACCAATTAGTAGGACTATCTTGATCAATATCAACATAGAAAGATACTATACTTTCAGTTTCTGTAATATTATCAATATTAGCAATTACCTTATTACCCTCTACCCTAATATTATCATTTTCCACTACTTTAAAATTATCACCAATAGTATCAGTTAAAATAGCATTAGTACCAGCATTAACAGTACTTATTTCTGTTGCAATATTAGTAAATGCACTAGCAACTTTATCAGGATCAGCATCTACATAATGAGTAACACCACTACCAGCTTTATCTAAAGAAGCTACCTCAGTTAAAATAGTCTTTGCATCTTTATAATCTTCATCTTTTTTCTCTGGAAGCATATAACCAATAGAAAATATCTCAGCACCAAGTTCCTTTATATCACCAGCAGCTTCTATTGTCTTATTGTAAGTTGTCTTATTAGTTATTCCTCCATCTCCAGCTGTATAACCATTAACATCATAATAAAATGTTGGTTGACCATCACTAATTACTACAACAAATTTATAAGCTTTTTCATCAGGTATAGTATCTAATAAATCCTTAGCTTTCATAAGACCTGCTTGTAAGTTAGTTCCACCATTTGGAGAACTAAAATTAGCATCTTCTAAATTAGCATTTTTAAAATCACGTAACACTTCAGCATCATCATAAGCATAATACGAACTATTTCCCGAAAATGCAACTAAAGCAATCTGAGCATTAGGAATTTTTGAAATCAAAGTATTAGCAAATTGTTTTGCACCACTTACTGCACTTTCCCATTTTTTATCTGAACTAGGTTCAGCACAATAACTTCCTACAGGCCAATCATATTCCCATCTTAAACAAACAGGTGTACTTGCCATACTAGCAGATTTATCAAAAACCACAACAGCATAAACAGGTACTTCTTCCTTTACATCCTTTCCTTTTACTTTAAATTCAATTTTGTATCTACCATTAACATCAGTTCTACTAACAGTTTTAGTAACTTCTACTTTACCTTTTTCATTTTCCGAACTTACATTAACAGTAGCACTATCGCCATTATTACTTACTTTATTATTAATACCTACATCACCTTTAACAGGATCAGATATCTCATTAGCAAGAACGCTAATAGGAGTCATCAAATCAGAGAATATCATAGCAACAAGTACTAATATTTTAGTAAACTTCATAAAATTTTTTTTCATTTAAACCCTCCTCAATATAATTAATAAATATTTTTTTTGATAATTATGATAATCTTTATGTGTACTACAAGTTTGAAGTATTAATATTTCATCATCTTTAGTTACTTCTACTCCTGTATCATACATAGACTTACTTTTTAATTTCTTTAAGTGATTTAAATATTCTTCTTCACTATTAAAATTAATATTCATATATGAATAATCAGTAGGTTCTACATACACAGAGAATATTTCATACCTCTTTTTAGTAGTACTAGTAGTTAAATCTACATACTTATGATTATCATAATAATCTTTATCATAAAACTCTTCTAATATCTTAAATGGCATATCAATTTTAGAAGAATTATGACCATAAATTAATAATTTTTTACTACTATCTATATCTACTCTATAATCTAAGTAAATACTACCCATATAGTTGCTATTACCATATGCATCATGATTTAAATAGTAGTCATTATCACTCCCCTGTAATACAGGTACTATATAATCAGTATTTTCTATTTCTAAAATACCTTTTATATCATTATTATTATATTCTTCTCTAACTTTAGTAATAACATCACTATAGTTAATAGGATTTGTTATGTTATCATTACTTTCTATATCAATATTAAGTTGATAATCCTTCTTTTTACTAGTAGGTAATTCTACTAACATCAAAGCAATACTTAATATTAAAATAGTACTTGTAATATAAATTATTACTCTTTTTTTATTTTTCATAATACCCCCATTAGATGGTTTACTATTATATCAGATTTTATCTTTTTGTCAATAATTATAACGAAAAAAGAAGTATTAACAAGAATTTCCTTATTAAAAACTTCTTACTTCATCTATATTATGTACTAATATTATATATTTTAAACATTATTTTAATAATAATTTATTAATAACTTTATCAAATATTTCATTAAATTTATTTACTTCTTCTATAGTGTTCTTACAAGATAAACTTATTCTAATGCTATGAGTGGCTATATTATTATCTGGATATAAACTATATACACTACTAGATAAATCACTAGTAGAGCAAGCACTTTTTGTAGATATATAAATATTTTCTTCTTCCATAGCATGAATAAATGTCTCTGGTTTTATATTTAATATACTAAAATTAATTATATAAGGTATACTATTAGAAGTACTATTAATATGAATATTATCATATTTTTTTAAATTATTAAGTATTTTATTATTTAATTCTTCTACATATTTATAATTATCTTCAACCTTAGGAATTATTAATTCTAAAGCTTTCATTAAGCTACATATTAAAGGTAATGCTGGTGTCCCACTTCTGTAAACTGTAGTACTCTTTCCTCCATGAATTAAATTATCAATAACAATATTATCTTTCTTTATAAGTAAGCCTATTCCTTTCATACCAAATATCTTATGACCAGACATACTCATAAAATCCATATCATTAAAATCTACTTTTATTTTACCTATAGCCTGAGTAGCATCAACATGGAAATAACATTTAGGATAATTATTTATAATTTTTTTTATTTCTTTTATATTTTGTTTAATACCTAGTTCACTATCTACATAAGAAATAGCTACTAGTATGGTTTTATCATTTATTAATTCTTTTAGATTATCTAAATTTATTAATCCATCTTTATTTATTTTAACATAATCAATTATAAAACCTTTACTTTCTAGGTATTTAACTGTTTCTATAGTACTAGAATGTTCTAAATGTGTAGTAATTATATGATTACCACGATTCTTATATCTAGAAGCAACTCCTTTTAAAACAGTATTATTAGATTCTGATGCTCCTGATGTATAGATAATCTCACTAGGTTTAACATTTAATAATCTAGCAATTTTCTCAGTAGCATATTCTTCTAACTCCTTAGATTTAACTCCAAGACTATGAATAGAATTAGAGTTTCCTGGATATTCAGTACATACTTTATTAAAAGTTTCTAATACTTTAGGATCAACAAATGTAGTAGCACTATTATCAAAATAAATCATAATATTCCTTCTTTCTCTTAGTATTTTATCACAGATATTATTTTTTTTAAAGTAAATTTATTTACTTATTTAAAATATTAGTTTATGATATTTACAGGTGATTTTTATGAATGAAAAGAATCTAATTACTTATTATAATAAATTTAATGAAGATAAAAGATTAACTAGAAGACATGGTATTATTGAATATAGGACCGCTACTAAATATATTCATGAATATTTAAATACTATGGATAATCCTAAAATAATTGATATAGGAGCAGGTACTGGTGCCTACTCTATTCCTCTTGCTAATGAAGGTTATGATGTAACAGCAGTAGAATTAATAAAACATAATTTAATGACATTAAGGAAAAATAGTGATAAAGTAAAAACTTATTTAGGTAATGCTATAGACTTACATAAATTTAAAGATAATACTTTTGATATTGTTTTACTATTTGGTCCTATGTATCATTTGATTAGTAATGAAGATAAAATAAAAGCTCTTAGTGAAGCTAAAAGAATTGTTAAAGAAAATGGCTTGATTTTTATTAGTTATTATATGAATGAATATGCTATTATTACTCATGGTTTTATGGAAAATACTATTAAAGAAGATATTAAAAATAATCTTATTGATCATAATTTTCATATTACTCCTAAAGAAGATGATTTATATAGTATGGTTAGATTAGAGGATATTAATTATTATAAAGATACTTTAAATTTAAAAAGAGTTAAAATACTATCGCAAGATGGTCCTACTGACTATTTAAGAAAAATTATTAATAAAATGGATGAGGAAACTTTTGAAATATATTATAAATATCATTTATCTATATGTGAAAGAGAAGAACTACTAGGAGCATCTTCTCATGTACTAGATATACTTAAAAAATAAATAAATTTTAACATAATTGTAAAATATGTTAAAAAAAATGAAAATTTTTAACATATTTATTGCATATGTTAAAAAAATAGTGTAATATTATATATGAGGAGATGATGATATGAAACTATTACCATTTAGTGATTATGATTTAAAAACTGCTAAAATACTAGAAGCATTAAATGAAGCTTCTAGATCACTTGCTGAACTAAAAGGTTTTGCTAATTCAATACCTAATCAGCATATACTTATAAATGCAATAACCATTAATGAAGCAAAAGATAGTAGTGCCATTGAAAATATAGTTACAACTCATGATAGTATTTATAAAGTATTGACTGAAAGTGGTTATAAAGAAGATGCAGCCAAAGAGGTTGCGGATTATAGAAGTGCTATTTGGCGTGGATATGAAATCATTAAAGAAAAGGAATTTATATCAACAAACATATTAGTAGAATTACAAGCTATGATTGAGCCGAATAAAACTGGTATAAGAAAAACACCAGGAACAAATTTAGTAAATAGTAGTACTGGTGAAATAATATATACTCCGCCACAAGCTGAAAATGAAATTAGAGATTTACTAAAGAATTTAGAGGACTACATTAATGATACCAATGACGAAACTGATCCTTTAATTAAAATGGCTTTAATTCATTATCAATTTGAAGGTATCCATCCTTTTTATGATGGAAATGGCAGAACAGGAAGAATACTAAATGTTTTATATTTAGTATTAAATCATTTATTAGATAGTCCTATTCTTTATCTAAGTAATTATATTAATAGAAATAAAAGTGATTATTATAGACTATTATCTGAATTTAGAGAAAAAGATAATTATGAAGATTGGATAATATATATTTTAAAAGGTATAGAAGAAACATCTAAAAATACAATTGAATTAATTAAAAAAATATTAGAAGAAATGGAATCTTATAAAAAGGACTTTATTGAAAAACTACCTAAAATTTATTCTGATGAACTATTAGATTCTTTATTCTTCGAAGTATACACTAGAATTAATTATATTGAGGACAGATGTGGTGTAACTAGACAAACAGCTGCTACTTATTTAAGTCAGTTAGTAGATGCTGGATTACTTGAATATGAAAAAATAGGAAGAGAAAGTATTTACAAAAATACAAGATTAACTGATTTACTAAAAAAATTTTAGATAACAAAAAAATGAGTAGAAAAACTAGGTTTCTGCCCCTTTTTTTATTACTTTATTACATAATGGAATTAGTATTCCTCCTAAACTATTACCTAGTATCATTACTAATAGATATAATAATGTATTTAAACTCCAAGTAGATGATACTGAGAAGTAATACATATTTGCTATACAGTGTTCAAATCCACATAATATAAATACTATTACTCCTAGAAATACTGCTAGATACTTACCAATATCTTTTACTTCTTTATATGTATTTACTGCTAGATACATAAGTATTCCACAAAAGAACGATAATATTAATATACTAATTAAAGTATCATTTAATTTTATATCTGCTAATGTCTTAGCCTTTTCACTAATCATAGTATATATTCTAGTATATTTTAAAATGAATCCAACAAAAAGGGTTCCAATAAAATTACCTATCAAAGTTATTATTAATTCTCTAATATATTTTTTATTAAAATTATTAATTAAATAACCTATCTTACCAGTATACAAATTAAAACTATATACTACTATTATAAATAATCCTATAGCAAATAATATAGAACCAACAATTTTATTATCTAATGATAAATAAATTGTTCCACCTATTCCTATCATAATACCTGCCAAAATACTCTTTATTAAAATTTCTATATTGTACTTCATATATAATCACTACTTTCTATTTTTAATTTCCGCTTCATATAATTTACGATATTCATCACAATTTTTAAGTAAATAACTATGACTACCTTCATTAATTATCTTACCATTATCTAAAAACAATATTCTATCAGCATTGATAATGGTAGATAACCTATGAGCAATAATAAGTATTGTATATTCATTTTTCATATTGTTAATAGCGGTCTGAATTTTTTCTTGTGTCTCATTATCTAATGCACTAGTAGCCTCATCAAACAAAATAATCTCAGTTTTCTGAACTAATGCCCTAGCAATAGCAAGTCTTTGTTTCTGTCCACCAGATAAATTAACACCGCCTTCTCCTATTACAGTGTCATATTTATCAGGTAACGAATTAATAAACTCATCTAAACAAGCAAGTTTGCAAGCCTCTTTCATTTCTTTGTTAGTTAAATCACTTTTTACTAATTTTAAATTATCTCTAATGCTCATATTAAATATATATGGATTCTGACTTATAATTGTAATATTACCTCTGATAGAATCTTTATCTAATTTTTTTATATCAACACCATCAATCGTAATACTACCTGAATCTACATCATACATTTTGCAAAGCAAATTAAATATAGTAGTTTTACCTGCTCCAGATTTACCCACAAAAGCAACTGTCTCATTAGCATTAATTTTAAAACTCAACTTATTCAAAACTTTCTTTGTAGAATAAGCAAAAATAACATCTTTAAATTCAAAATTCCCATTAACTTTATCTAAATGTACATTACCAAACTTTTCTTTTTTAAACTCATCACCATTAGTAATAGCAAACACTCTTTCAGCAGATAAATTAAAATCTTTTATTTGTTCTAAAAAATTACCTACAAAATATGCTGACGATGATATCTTACCAGAATAATTATATAGTACAAGTGCTATTGAAGGTATTAATATCTTATCTTTTAATAATAACACCAATAAAACAATTAAAATAAAATTTCCTAATGAACTAATATCCCACATCAAAACTCTATATTTTTGGTTTCTTTTTTGTAAACTAAACATCTTCTCATTACAATCATCAATTCTAGTAGACAATTCATTAGTAAAGTCTTTTTCACTATTAAGCATCTTAATATCTCTAGCTCCACGTACTAACTCTCCAATAAAACCAGAAACCTTTTCTTTGGACTTTCTAAATTCTTTATCATCTTGTTTTTTCATTTTAGTTCTAATATCCTCTAGCACATATAATATAACTGCAAAGAAAAGAACATAAATAAAAACCAATTTATTAACTACAAAAATTGCTACCAAAATACCTATATATTCAATAAAACTAGAAACATTACCTATTAAATTATTAAAAATATCTGCAAGTTTAGATGTATCCCCAGTCATTCTTTGTATAAATACACCATTACTATTTTTATCTAAAGAATCATTTTCTATTTTTAATACACATTTTCCCAAATGGACTTCCAATCTTGACATAATATTTCTATATAATCTTGCCGAAATTCTATTCATTACATAACGATTAGTATTATTTATTAAATCAACTATTAACATAACAATAGCTACTCCTAATATTCTCATATATTCATTAGAAGTAAGTTCAATAAGTATTTTTGCACTAAGTATAGGTAAAACTATACTTATACCTATTTGAAGTATATGTTCAAAAATAAGTATTATCAAACTCTTTTTATCACTCTTAATATATTTCCATACTCCCTTTAAATTACTAATAAACTCTCTCATCCTATCACCAACTACAATAGTAGTATAACAACAAAAAAAGAAAAAAGCAAGAACTACTTGCTTACTGGAAGTACTGATATACTTCTTGCTATATTTAATAGTTCTTGCTTAGATAATTTATCACTAACTACATAATATTCAATATTATTATCAATCCAATTAACAGAATTTTCATTTACTATTGCTATAGTAGATGCCATTAATTCTAAGTCACCATAAGTAGGTACTATTAAATGTTCTTTTTCTTTAGCAATAGTCTCTTCTATTAGCATAAATGGATTATCACCATCAAATGTTAATATTAATCTTTCGCCACTTTCTTTAGTTACCTTCTCTTTATTAGATAAATGTGTATTAGAAGGAAGATACATAGGATAAATAACATCTTCTATACTACTAGTTTCTTCTGTTTTAGTACTATCTTTTTGTTCTTTATTATCATTAGTATTAGTATTTTTATTTTCAGTAGTATTATTATCTTCACTAGGAGTATTATCTTCTTTAACATCAATAATTTCTTTTAAATCAAAATAACTATTTTTAAACTTACTATTTAAGTCTATCTTTTTATAATTCATTGATATTTGTTTATTACCATCTTTATCAATTACAGTTACTGATTTAATATTACTATTCTTATCAAGTAATATCTCTTGTTTTACTAGTTTAGGATTATTAGGATAATTAGCGGCCACTGTTAACTTATAACCATCTTTAACCTCTTCAAAGACTCTATTATCATCACTAGTTATATCTTCAAGAAGTGGAGATAATAAATATACTTGAGAATTGTTATATGGCCAATCACTTTGGAATTTAAAACTCTTATTTATTCTAGGAGTAACTACATATACTCCTTCTGAATTACGAAGAATTATTTGTTCATGATTATTAACATTATTAACTAATCTTACTTTATAATTATCTTTTCTAGCATATGATACTTCAACATCATATGTATAGATATCTTCATTATTAACTATTTCTAATGTACCTTCTATATAATAAGAATTAGCATTATTAATCTTTTTAGTTAAATCTTTAATAATATCTGACTCAGTAGCTTTACCACATCCTCCTAAAAGAAATAATCCTCCTACTAAAAGAAACAATAATTTTTTTTTCATTTTTCACCTCTTTTTGCTTTCTGATAAATTATATTAGTTTAAATTTCTTATATGATGAATAATTATTCTTTTTTGGTACAAAATAAAAATAAAAAGGAGGAAGAAAATGAATACATTATATAAAATAGCTCTAACTATAGGCATTATAGGATGCCTTAATTGGGGTTTAGTAGGTTTATTTAATTTCAATTTAGTTGAATATTTATTTGGTGATGGTAGTTTACTTACTAAAATAGTTTATGTATTAGTATTTATATCTGGTCTTATAGAGATTGGTATCTATACTAAAGATTTAGACTAATTGATTATGAATATAATTCATAGTCTTTTTTTTATACAATAAATTTTATTTTCGAAACTACAGGTTCGAAAATACCTCGGAAGACTACAGGCTGAAGAGGAAATAAAATAAATGATAATTTTAACTTATTAATCTATTTATATAGATTTTTTTAAATTTTTATAGTATAATTAAATAGGTGATATTTGTGAATTACAGAACTAATTTCAATAGTAGTTTTGCCAATCGTGGTATGGCTCTTGAAAATGACATCAATGAAACCAATAAATATTATCAAGAATATGATATAGCTTTAGTATATAAGAAGCCTACTCCTATTAGGATAACTAAAACTAATTACCAGAATATGCGAGTTACTGATGGTTTCTTTGAATGTCCATCTACACTAGACTATAATGGAGTATATAAAGGTTATTATATAGAATTTGATGCCAAAGAAACAAGAAGTAAAACAAGTTTTACTATCAATAATATTCATAATCATCAAATAGAATATATAAAGAAAGTAATAAAACATGGTGGTATAGTTTTTTTAATAGTAAGATTCACACTATTAGATAAAAATTATATATTAAAGGGAAAAGACTTAATTCAATTTATAGATAGTAATGATAGAAAGTCTATTCCACTATCCTACTTTGAAGAAAATTGTTATAAAATAGATATAAAATATGCACCTAGATTAGATTATATTAAATATGTAGATATGATGATTAAAGAACTATGAATATAATTATTGCATTATTATTTATAATTATAACAATTTTAAGTATTATTGTATTTAAAGTAAAAGGATTGTTTACTCTATTAATTAGTATTCCACTAGTTATTATGTACCATAAAGCTAGCGATATAATTAAATTATTAAAAAAGAAAGAAAGGAAAAATAATGATAATGTAAATTTATCAGAAAGAAAGGAAGTTGAATTTGTGAGCTCTAGAGATAGAAAAAAAGGGGTTAAGGTTGAAAAGAAAGAAAAGAAAACTAAAAGTAATAATAATGAAAGTAAAAGCAAAAGTAAAAAGAAAATTAAGGTAAATATCAAGCCTACTCGTAGTAGAGATAATAGAGAAAAGAAAAAAAGTATTGGTGATAAAAAAGGTATTGGCAAAAAAATACTTACTATTATATTAGGACTTGCTATATTTGGTGTCTTTGCTGCGATGGCTTTTATGATTTATATTGTTATAAGTACTGGTAATTTTGATCCAGAAGCATTAAAAAATCAAGATCAAACAGTAGTTTATGATAAAGATGGTAATATATTTGCTACTTTAGGTGCAGAAAAAAGAGAATCTGTAGAATATGATGAATTACCTCAAGTATTAATTGATGCTTTAATTGCTACTGAGGACTCTAGATTCTATGAACATAATGGTGTTGATATGGCTAGATTCTTAAAAGCAACTGCTCTTAATTTAATGGGTAAAGATGATGCTGGTGGTGCTTCTACTTTAACAATGCAAACGGTTAAAAATAATTTAACAAAGAAAGATAGTAAAGAAAATAATAAAATTAAAAAAATAATTAGAAAATTTCAAGATGTTTATTTATCCGTATTCTTTATGGAAAAGAAATATAGTAAAAATGAAATATTAGAAATGTATGTTAATGATAGCTGTTTAGGTGGAAGAATATATGGTGTTGGAGAAGCAAGTAAATATTACTTTGGTAAAACTGTTTCTGAACTTAGTTTACCAGAAGCTTCACTACTTGCTGGTATGTATCAAGCTCCTAATAAATATGATCCATATAAACATCCAGAAGCTGCTGAAAAAAGAAGAAATACTGTTCTTACTCTTATGGTAAGACATGGTTATATTACAGAGGAAGAAAAAAATATGGCTACTGATGTTAGTATTGAAAGTATGCTAGCAGGTGGCTCTGGTCTTGGAGAATATGAAGGTTACTTAGATACAGTTATTCAAGAAGTAAAAGATAAAACTGGTGATGACCCTTCATTAGTATCAATGAAAATATATACTGCTCTAGATAGAAGTATTCAAGATGGTATTAATAAAGTACTTAGTGGTGAGGATCATACTTGGGCTGATGATTCAGTACAAGCAGGTATTGCTATTACTAATGTTAATGATGGTACAATCGTTGCTATTGGTGCTGGTAGAAATAGAACTGCTGGTGACTGGAACTATGCTACTCAGGCTTTAAGACAACCAGGAAGTACAGCTAAACCAATATTTGATTATGGTCCTGGTTTTGAATATAATGATTTTTCTACTTATACTCTATTTAATGATGAGCCTTGGACTTATACTAATGGACCAGAAATAGGAAACTGGGATGGTTCTTATCAAGGATTAATTACATTAAGACAAGCTCTTAGTGTATCAAGAAATATTCCGGCGTTAAAAGCTTTTCAACAAGTAGATAAGAAGAATATTGTTACATTTGTTAATGGCTTAGGAATTGATGTTGCATATAGTACTAAATCAGAAAACTATAAGAAAAATGAAAATAATGGTTCAGATAATTTAATTAATGAAGCATATTCTATTGGTGGTATGTCATATGGTGTAACACCTCTTGATATGGCTGAAGCTTATGCAGCTTTTGCAAATGGTGGATATCATATTGAAACTCATGCTGTTACTAAAATAGAATATCGTTCTTCTGGTAAAACAGTTGATTTTAGTGTCGATAAAGAAAAAACAATGGCAGACTCCACTGCTTACTTAATGAATAATGTTTTACAATATGCTGTTGAACATGGATTTAATGGTGGTGCTAGAGTATATGGTTCTACTGTTGCTGCTAAAACTGGTACCTCTAACCTATCAGATGATGTATGTAGAGCAAAGGGAATTCCTATAGGATCAGTAAATGACTTATGGACTGTAGCTTATACTCCTGAATATTCAGTTGCTTTATGGTATGGTTATGAAAAAGTTGATAAAGATCACTATTTAGGTGGTGCTAGTGCTCCTAAAGATGCTGTTATGCGTTCTGTTATGAAATATGTACCAAAAACTACTAAGACTTGGGAAATGCCTTCTTCAGTAGTAGCGGTTACTGTTGAAAAAGAAACATGGCCTGCTAAACTACCTAGTGAATATACTCCTGATGATATGAAAATAACAGAATATTTTAAAAAAGGTACTCAACCTACTGAAATATCTGAAAGATATGCTAAATTACCTGATGTTACTAATTTAAAAAGTTCTAAAACTATTGGAGGATATAAATTAACTTGGAATTGGAAAAAACCTGATGTATTAGATGATTCTTATTTAAGTAAATACTTTAGTCAATCAGTATTTGGTAAACAATCTGGTAGTTATTTACAATCTAGAATTAATTATAATAATAATACTCTAGGTGGTATTGGTTTTGGTATATATGTTAAAAATAACTCTGGTAGTTTAGAGAGAATAGCCTTTACTACTGATAATGAATATGTGTATGTTCCTAGTGATGCTGGTACTTCTCATGTAATTGTTAAAGCTGAATATAAATCATTTAAATCTAATGCTAGTAATGGTACTGAGATATCTGTTAAAAGTGATGGTTCTATAATTAGTAGTGGACTTAACATTTCTTTAAAAGGAAAGTCTGAATTAGAGATTCCAAAAGCTGATTATAGCGATCCTGGGGTAACTGCTACTTATAATGGTAAAGATGTTACTACAAGTGCAAATATTACTTATGAAGTTAATGGTAATACTTATAATAGTAAATCTGATTTAGATACTGCGATTAATAGATTAGATACTGGAAAATATTCTATTAAATATATAGTTACTTATAGAGGTGAAACAGACAATTTAATTAGAACAATAACGATAAAATAGAGAGAATTGTTTCTCTCTATTTTCTTATATATTTATAATAATAATCTGAACTTTTCTTTAATTCCTTATTGAAATTATCCAATCCTATTTCTTCAGGAATTGTTTTTTTACTTGAAAACAAATTAGTTCCAAGTCCTAGTCTATCACCTTCAATTGATACTCCTAATGCCGCTAATGTGGTAGGAAACATATCCATTGTTGTAAATACCCTATTCTTATTATTTACTGGTAATACTCTTGAATTGATGAAAGCATTGTATACTACTCTATCATAATTATTATCGATATTATAGAAATTTTCTTGCATTGTCGGATGATCTCCTGTTAAAACAATAGTGGTATTTTCGTAAAAATCTTGTTCTTGAATCCAAGAGATAAATTCCGCTATCATACTATCAGAACAGTAAAATGAATTAGCATAAGCTTCACTAAAGATAGTATCACAACTCTTATCTAAGTAACCATCAGTAAAATGGGTGTCTGCTGTTAACATTGTAAAATTAAATGGTTTACTATCTTTAGATATTTTTGTTAAATATTCTTTAGCATAAGTAAATAACTTACTATCTTCATAGCCCCACCACTCATGATAATTACTATCTATTTTTCCTTCTTCTACTGCTGTATAATAATCACTTATTATATAACTATGATTACTAAAGTATGATCTTCTGCCACCAAAGTTAGCATCAGAGCCCATTAATAAATAATTATTATATCCTTCTATAGATAAAATATCACCTATCGTAGTAATATTATTAAAACTTGTGCTATTACTACTACTAATATCATTTATTTTCACTTTAAGAGGAATACCAGCAGTTTGGGCTATCATGGCCGCTACTGTCCAACTAGTACCATATGATTCTCTAGCTCCTCCAAGTAAATTGGTATTAGAAAAATTAATATTGTTAAGTGCTATATTCTCTAAATTTGGTGTTACTGATATATCAAATACGCCACCATTCTTTTTACTAATATTAGTCATTTCTGTCGACTCTAAAAATATATATATTAAGTTCTGCTTTTTTTCAGGAAACTTTATTTCAACTTCATCAGGTTTGATATAATAGTCTTTAAATAAATCAGTATTTCTTAAACTATTAAATGCGTAATCAAAAAATCCTACTGTTATACCTAAATATATAATAGAGGCCGCTAACAAAATTCTACTATATCTTTTTATGTTTTTTATTGGCAGAAGAACAAGTTCTTTTTTTTCTTTATTTTTCTTAATATCTATACTAACTTTACGATCAAAATTTAATGTAGGAAGTATTAATAATATATTCAATATGGTAAATAATATAAAACCATAAAATATTATAATAGCAATAGATACTACTGAAGTACCATTCATTCCCGCTACTTTAATTAGACTATAGATATATTGATCAAAACTAGCATTATGGATATTTTGACTTAAATAAAAAGAAAAGACAATAATAGCATTAGCAATAAATATTAGTATATATTTTTTTAAATTTATTTTTTTCATTTTCATCACCTAAAAACTGTACTAAATATAGTACAGTTATAATATACATTAATCTATTTAATTTGTCAAATTTTATTCTTCCATTAGATATTTGACAATGTTACCTAGTTTAATGGCATGTGATCCTTTAAACAATACAGCATCTCCTTCATGGAGTAATTCTTTTATTTTTTCGTGTGATTCACTTTCGTTATTGAAATGATAATAATTTGTATAGTTATTTTCTTCTAAATATTTGTCAGTATATTTAGTATCAGTACCAATGGTTACGATAATATCTAATTTATTTTCTAAAAGTAATTTACCAATATTTTCATGTATTTCTTTATTATAATCACCAACTTCAAGAATATCTCCTACTACTGCTATTTTTCTTTTAGATGGTTCTTTTTCTAATATTTCTAATGATGATTTAATGGCATCTAATGATGAATTATATGTATCATCAATTATAGTTACACCATTCTTTGTCTTTTTGAATTCTAATCTATTTGATGTAAACTCATTAGTCTTAATTCCTTTTTGAATATTAGGAATAGATATATTACAAAGTTTTCCTACAACATATGCTACTAGGCTATTATAGATAAAGGCTGTATTATTAATTGGTGAAGTAATCTTATTATTCTCTACTACAAAGGTACTATTATTTATATCTTTAGCCATATAATCACTTTTATTATCAATACCTATAGTTATTACTTTATTTAATGACTTTATATAATCTAGATTGTTATGCATTATATCATTATCGTTATTTATAATTAGTGGTCCATTTAGTCCTTCTATTATTTCTAATTTAGCTTTCATGATGTTTTCTCTTGAACCTAAATTACCTATATGAGCAGTTCCTACGTTAGTTATTACCCCAATAGTAGGTCTTGCGATGTCGGTTAAATAAGAAAGTTCTCCAAAGTGATTCATTCCCATTTCTACTACTAAAATATCTTCATCAGTTAATTTTAATATTGTAAGAGGAAGACCAATATGGTTATTATAGTTGGCTTCTGTTTTTAATACTTTATATTCAGTACTTAAAACAGCCGCTATCATATCTTTAGTAGAAGTCTTTCCTACACTACCTGTTACTGCTACTACTGGAATATTATATAAACTTCTTTTATACTTAGCAAGAAGCCCTATTGCTTTAATAGTATCTTCTACTTTAACAATAGTTTTATCTTTATACTTATCATCTACTTCATCAATGTTATCTAAAATACATACACTAGCTCCTTTATCTAAAGCATCTTTATAAAATTTATTGCCATCAAAAGATTCACCTTTTATTCCAATATATACATCATCTTTATTTATTAATCTAGTATCTTTAGAAAAATTATTAAGTGGTAAATTGATGTCACCACATAATAATTTTCCATTACATACTTCTATTAAATCTTTTACATATATCATAGTTACACCTCTTATTTTAAACTATTCATTTATATCTTTAATTATACTATCTATATTAGATAGTTTATCATCTATTTCACTTAAAGAAATTTGTTTTTTTTCTACTACTATTTCTTCAGTTACTTCTTCTTTATCTTCTTTAGATATTAATTCACTTACAATATAAGAATCTATTATACGATCTTTTATTATATATGAACCATTACTATATCTATCCATAATAGATATTTCTGTTAGTTTTACTATTTTACTATAATCATCACTTACTATACCTATTTGATTCTTACTATTTATAATGTAGGCCTTTATTATCTTACTTGGATTACTCTTTATTGTCTTCATAAGTAAGATTCCTCTTTTAGCTCTAGAAGTCTTTTCTAACTCAGTTAGGCGCATTCTTTTAGCAGTTCCTTTATCAGTAAGTATTGTTAGATATTCACTAGCAACATCAAATAATATACCACTTACAACATAGTCATCTTTTAAACTAATAGCTTTAACACCTGCGGCTTTAATACCAACAACTGGTACTTCATTTATATCATACCATAATCCATATCCGTTTGAAGTGGCTATGAATACATTAGATAATGTAGAGTCAGTAACAGATATTACTTCATCAGTACCCTTAAGATTCATCATCTTAATTGGTTTACTATATCTTTGTACTTTAAATTCATTTAATAGGGTTCTCTTAATCATACCATTCTTAGTAAAACTTGTTATATATCTTTCTTCATCAAAGTTATATACTGGTATTGAGTTAATTACTTTTTCTTCTGGACTTAAACTTATAATATTACTGATATGTTTACCAAGTTCTTTCCATTTTACTTCTGGAATATCATATACTGGTAAGTATAAATAGTTACCTAAATTAGTAAACAATAATAATGTATCAGTAGTAGTAATATTATATAAACCTGTTACATAATCATTTTCTTTTAAAGTGGTCTCTTCCTCTTTAGCTATATTATAACTTCTTTGAGGTACTTTTTTAATGTATCCTTCATTAGTTACTACTACTACTACTTGTTCTTTAGGTATCATTCTTGTAGTATCAACTTTTATTTCTTCTAATTCTTCTCTTATTTCTGTTCTTCTTGGTATTCCATATTCCTTTTTTATCTTTCTTAAATCTTCTTTAATTACTGAATTAAGTTTATCTGGATTAGTAAGAATTTCTTCATATAATTTGATTTTTTCTTCTAATTTTTTCATTTCTTCTTCAAGTAGAACAACATCTGTATTAGTTAGTCTATATAATTGTAAATTAACTATAGCTTCTGCTTGTTTATCAGTAAAATCGTATTCTTTAACTAAATTTACTATGGCATCTGCTTTATTCTTGCTTCTTCTAATTAGGGCTATTACTTCATCTAATATTGATATTGCTTTTACCAAACCTTCCATTATGTGATAACTTGCTTTAGCTGTTTTTAAATCATACTCAGTACCTTTATATACTATTTCTTTTTGATGAGCTATATAAGCATCTAATATACCAAGTAACCCTAATTGCATGGGTCTGCGATTAACAATAACGACATTGTTAAAGTTATAAGAAACTTGTAAATCAGTATTTTTATAAAAATAATTTAAGATATTATTAGCATCAGCATCTTTCTTAAGTTCTACTGCTATCTGAAGGCCATCTTTATCAGATTCATCCCTTACTTCAACAATACCATCTATTTTCTTATCTATTCTTATTTCATCCATTCTTTTTACTAATAGTTGCTTATTTACTTCATATGGTATTTCATCAATAATAATCTTATTTTTCTCTATCTTAGTCTTAGCTCTTATAAATATTTTTCCTCTTCCTGTTTCATAAGCCTTCTTAATTCCATCTATGCCTAAGGCTATACCTCCAGTGGGAAAATCCGGCCCTTTGATATAATTCATTACTGTATCTAATCTAGAATTTGGATTATCTATTCTAAATACAGTAGCATCAATTACTTCTCCTAAGTTATGAGGTGGCATATTTGTAGCATAACCAGCACTTATACCAGTTGTTCCATTTACGAGTAAATTAGGAAATCTACTTGGTAAGACAGTCGGTTCTAGTAATCTATCATCATAGTTCGGAGCCATTGGTACAATACCTGTTTTATCTATATCACGAAGTAGTTCTCCTGCTATTTTTGATAATCTTGCCTCAGTATAACGACTAGCAGCAGGACTATCACCATCTATTGAACCGTTATTACCTTGCATTTCTATAAGTGGTGCCTCATTCTTCCACCACTGACTCATTCTAACTATTGCTTCATATATTGAACTATCACCATGAGGGTGATAATTAGCCATTACTAGTCCTACGGCATTAGCACTTTTTTTAGTAGGCTTATCATAGGTATTTCTTTCTTTATACATTGAATAAAGAATTCTTCTTTGAACTGGTTTTAAACCATCTCTAACATCAGGGATAGCTCTATCTTGGATTATATATTTAGAATATCTTCCAAAACTTTGTCCCATTATATCTTCAAGAGAATAATCATATATTTTCTTTATTATATCTTCCATCTATATCACCATATTAATTATATAGTATTTTTCCTTATTTTTCAAGGGCTTGACATAATTTTTACATAAAGAAAACTCTCCATATAAATGAAGAGTCAATAATTAATTAAGAAGTAATAGTTCCACCTCTCTTTGTATAATACACAGTACATACCGTATCACTTGTAACTTTAGCAATAGTAACAGTTCTCTTATTTGAAATAGAAATACCACCACCAGTACCTAAACTATAAGTAGCCACTTGTCCATTAGTACAAGATACTCGGTTATAAGAATAACCAACAGGTACAACTTCATCAAAAGAATAACTAAATTTATCACCATCATTTACTTTTGATGTAGTAATTGTAGATACACTACTAACACTTTTCTTCAAAGTAACAGTATATTGTGTAGCCGAAGGCACTTCTTCCCAAACAGCAACAAAAGTAGTATTATTATTTATTACATAAGTATCACCAGGTTGATATAATGTCTGAGTAGTATCTCCAACAACAGTCCAGCCTTTAAATGTATAACCTTCTTTAGTAGGAACAGAACTACTTATAGTAATAGTTTCTCCAGCAAATTTTTGTACTGAGTTAGGTCCACCACTACCACCATTATTGTTAAATAAAACATCATATAAAATAACTTCAATACCATCTACACTAAGTGTATAAGGACTACTACTAGAACCATCACCAGATCCTATTCCTATATCAGATTTTAAATAAAGAGTAGGAAAAATATTTTCATTTCCATATGCTGCAAAGTCATCAGAAGTAGCATAACCTGGAGGCATAATTCCCCAAATGCTTGAACCATCATCAGAAAAAGGAGTAAGTAACAAAGAATTAGCTGTAGTTCCCATTAACGTTAACATCCAACTACTTGAAGGACAATTGTCATAATCGCCTATATGTGTAGTACATGTAGAAAAATCAGCAGAATATCCAAAATCACTAGGATATGGAAGAGCTATTTTGCCATTCCAAGATGTTGAATGACCACTATATACAGAAGTACCTCTCTCTTTTCCATACATAAAATCAGAATAAACAACACTATCGTTCCATCCTCCTAGCCCCCATGATGTTTCAGCAATCAAGTTTCTAGTCTCATCTTTTTTTATTCCTGTTGAAGTAAAATTACATGAAACAGTTGCATTGTTTCGTCCTGCATAACACTTACCACTTCTAGCATTATAATATAGACTTCCACCAATACTCTCTGCTTCGTAATCAGGATTTAATAATTTCATTAACCTTGCATCCGACCAATTATTTTTACCTGCAGCACTTTCAGCTCCAGTTGAAGTATTTTTATTATCCCAAGAAAAGGAACCAATACTAGAATTTCTTATTAGTTTCAGTTTCCCATCAAATACCCCTATTATTCTCCAAACTTCACAAGTACTAGATGATTGATTAGAATAATTACTACAATTAAAATATACGTAGTTATTAGGATTAGCACCATAATATCTTACATTTCCATTATCTAATGAAGTAGTACCACCTTTTCTATCATTCATAAGACTTCTACTAGGAACAGTATTATATGTAATACTATTATTAGTTACAGTTTCTTTATCTGAAACCTTATAAAGATTAGTTATATAAGCAGCAGCATTTTGATTAACAACATTACCAGGTAATGATTGATTAGGAATAATTTGCATATCATCACCCAAAACAATACTTCCCAGACTAGTAGAAACACCTATTGTAATAGTAACTGGTGAAGATGTATTATTTCTAATAGTAACTAATGTTGAAACAGAACCACTAGAAGCTATTGAACCAGAAGTACTACTACCAGAAGTACCAAAACTAACATTATCACCATAATCTAAATACCAAATCGTATAATTAGCCGTACTACTTGTACTATTAGTTACTTTAACAGTTTTACTAGCAGTAGAATAAGGTTTTATAACCACATCAAATGTCTCAATAACATCATTATCCGAAGTTAAATTAGAAGATAATGATATCGGATTATTAATTTCAGCACTAGCAGTAAACATAGCATATGTAGAACCAACCGCTAGTCCAATTAATCCAATACTAATTATACCTATCAAATAAAACGTTTTCATTGATATTCTTTTTTCCATAACTACCTCCTATTTTATAATTACATTTAAAATACTACTTATATCTATTTTAGATATATGAATTAATACTGCAGCCATTGCTAAAAATGGTCCAAAAGGAATTAATGTATCTTTTCTACTTAACAGTAAATAAATAGCAATTGGAAAAGCAATAAATGTTGCTAAAAATATCGCACATATTGATAAAGGATAACCAATAACTATTCCAAACAAAAACATCAGTTTAATATCTCCTCCACCCATACTTTCCCTTTTAAATAAATGATCTCCTATTATTTTTATAAAATACATTGTAACAAAAGCAAGTATACCAGCAACAACTTTATCCACAGTAAAATCTAAACCAAAAAATATTAAATCAAGAACTATTATAAGTATGCAAGATACCGCAATTATCTCATCTAATATAATCATATATTCAATATCACTAACAATAATAACAATAAGAGCAGATATAAATATCAAACTAATAACTAGTTCATAACTAAAGCCAAAAGAATGATATGCTGTACAATATAATGCTGCAGTTACAATTTCTACTACTAAATAACTTATCGGTATTATTGTATGACAGCATCTACTTTTACCCTTTTGAATTACATATGATACTATTGGTATTAGTTCATACCATCTAAGTCTATGATTGCAATTATGGCAATGACTTCTAGGATATAAAATAGATTCATTATTTGATAATCTAACCGCTAACACATTAAGAAAACTTCCCATTACACTACCAAATATAAACATTATTGTATAAATATAAAACTCTATCATGACATCACCTATAAAATATTACTATACATACTAAACATTGGAATAAATATTGCCATCAATATAACACCAACTATTACAGCAAGAAGAATAATCATAACTGGTTCAATCAAACTTTTAAGTCTTTGAACCAAATTCTTTTGTTCTTCCTCATAATACAAAGCAACATTCTCCATCATTGGACCAAGTCTACCTGTTTTCTCACCAGTAAGTAACATTTCATAAGCTATTCTAGGAAAAGCCCATTTATTTTCAAAAGCCTTAGATAGTCCTGCCCCTGTACTTAAATTAGTAACCGCTTCCTTAATTATACCTTTATAAATCTCATTATTTGTAACTTTACCAAGCATCTCAATACTATCTGTAATAAATACATCATGTTTAATTAGTGATGAAAATGTTTTAGTAAACATAACAACTTCATTATCAATTAAAACATCTTTAATTACAGGTATATGCATAGCAATATATTGAACCAAATACCTAAACTTTCTAATGTTTTTATACATAGCGATAATAATCACTATAATAGCAGCTAAAGCTAAAACAATCTTAATAATATTTTTTTTAACAAATGCACTCAAAGAGATCAAGAACACAGTAATTCCAGGTAAATCAGCCCCCAATTGTTCAAATATTCCTTCAAATTGTGGTACAACAAATATAAGTAAGAAAGTTAATACAATTATTGCAATAACTAGTACCACGCTAGGATAAGTAAGAGCAGATATGATTTGTTTTCTATTAGAATCAGCTGTTTTATAATAGGCAGCCATATCATCTAATGCCTCAGTTAAATTTCCTGTCAATTCAGAAGTCTTAAGCATATTGATTAATAACTTAGGAAAGACGTTTCCTTGTCTTGCTAAAGCTTCACTAAAATTAGCACCAGTATTTAATTCATAACTAATTCTCTTAAATAAATCTTTTTTCTTTTTTTTATTAGTTTGATTTTCTAATATAATTATAGCATCCGCTAGTGGAATACCAGATTTAATATATGTAGATAACTGTGTCAAGAAGAAAACTAATTCTTTATAACGCATCTCATTAGAGAATGTAAGCATAGCACCAAGTTTACTTATTTTAACCGGTTTAATTTCAGCTATCTTATAACCTTGTGCAGTCAAAAATGATTCAACATCTAATCTTCTAAACGCATCAAAATAACCTTTTACTTGTTTACCATTTTTATCAAAAGCAACATATTTATATCTAGTTTTTTCTTTTGCAACAGCAGTATCTCCAGATACCGTTTGTTTACTTGAAACAAAAGAACCATTAACTGTATTATTATTCATACATATATCACCTATTCTATACTCAATTATAACACATTTTTTTAACTTTTTTAACTTTTTTTTATTATTTTCATATATTATTTTAGAAGGAGGTATTATATATGTATGGAAATTATATCGGTGGTCCATTTGTAATTCCTAATATGTCATATGCACCTATAATGAATAGTGGTTTAAGAATGAATAGTATGCCTGCAGTTGCCAGAACTTCTTCTCTAGGTTCGGGACTTAAATCACTATTAGGTTTAGGAAATACCAGAGCAGTAGCAGGAGCATCTAGAGGTATTAACTGGTCATCACTACTTAATAACACATCAAAAACATTAGGAGTAGTAAGAGAAGCAATACCAATAGTAAAAGAAGTAGGACCAATGATGAACAATATGAAATCAATGTTAAAAGTAGCATCCATTTTTAAAGATGAAACAGATGTAAGTATTAATAATAATTCTAAGCAAACTAACAATATAACAAAAGTCACTGACAGCATTCAAAATACCAGTGACATAAAAAATAATCAAACCTATAATCAAAACGAACCAAATTTCTTTTTATAAGAAATTTTTTTATTTAATTTGTTTAATTTCTAATTTATTATAAATAAATTTAATAACAAAATAACTAATACTACAATATATAACTGTCATTATAATACTATGAGTAATAATTTCTAATAATAATGAAATACCATATACCCCACTTGTAGTTAAATTTAATATAATAAATGATAATAAATGATAAACAATAATACATACAATACTCATAACATTAGTCATAAATATATTATCAGAAATCAAGTTATTTAATACCTTAATAACAATAGCAACAATAATAAATAATACTAAATTAATAAGTATTGTAGAGGTATATAATATATCAAACAAACATCCAAATATTATTATCAAAATATAATATTTTTTTTCATTAGCAAAATAAGGATAAATAATAACAAAAGCTATTATAGTATATATTGTACTAAAACAACTAACATTACCAAAGGTAGCAGGAAAAATATTAGACATAACACTTTCAAATAAAAATGAAATAATTAAATAAATTATACTAACTATCATTGCTATCACTTTTTCTCTTTAAAATACTAACATAATTAATATCATTAAAATCTACTGATGGAGTAACCTTCATTATTTTTGCCAAATCATATGAATCAGTAGTAATCTCTGTAACTGTTCCTATTAGTATACCAGCAGGAAATATTCCACCCAAACCAGAAGTATAAACATAATCTCCAACATTAACATCCTTTGTATTACTAATTCCTTCCAACTCTAATACAGACTTTTTATAATCATAACCATTTATTACACCATATAAATTATTATCTCCATTACTAACATGTACAGATATTTTATTATTCGTATCACTAGTAGTAATTAATCTAACATCGGAAGTAAAAGTAGAAGTTTTAACAACCCTACCTATCAATCCTTTAGAACTAATAACCACCATATCCTTTTCTACTCCATTATAACTTCCTTTATTAATAGTTAACTTATTATACCAATACCCAACATTTCTACTTATAACAGTAGCATTCAAATATTCATAATCAGACAAAGTATAATTGATATTTAATTCTTCTTTAAGAGCATCAAGTTGCCTACGTAATTCAATATTTTCTGCTTCAATAGAATCTATTCTATCTATAGAAGTTTCAAGTACATCATTACTTTTTTCAACATCTTTTAATTTTTTATAACTTTTTATATTATCACTAACATAATTAAATGGGTATGTTATTATATTTTCTATATATGTAAATCCATCCTTAAAAAGAGATTCAACTTTATTTAATTTTCTATCTTCTTTTAAAGTAACCGAAAAAATTACTAATAAAATTATTATTAATATTATTATTATCACTAATATATATTTTTTAGGAATATTATTTTTCTTTTTGCCAAACATTCTATCACTTTCCTATCAATCTTATTATATAATATTTTTCAACAAATTAAAAGTCCTATTTATTATAAATAATTATCTTCGTAAAAACTATAGTAATTATCCTTACCAATTATAATATGATCCATCAAAATTATTCCATGTAAATTGCCTATTTCTTTTACCATTTTAGTTAATTCAATATCATTTTTACTCGGCAACGCATTACCAGATGGATGATTATGAACACAAACAATGTAACTAGCTGACAATAAATATGCTTCCTTAAAAATTTCTCTCGGATGTACTAAAGAATAATTAACAGTACCCTTAAACAATAGTTTTTTGTCTATATAATTTTTCTGATTATCTAAATATACAACATAAAAAATCTCTTGATGTATATTTTTGTATTCATTATAAAAATAATTAACTATCGATTCAGGACTAGTTAATTTCACTAAATCACTATATCCATCATCATTATATACTCTTCTTCCAAGTTCAATAGCCGCTACTAACTCTATTGCCTTAATCTTACTCATTCCCATAATCTTTTCTAATCTAGATATTTCCATATTTTTAAGTTCATTAATATTATTAACAGATGATAATATATTATGAGAAATTTCTTTAAGTCCGATACTTTTAGTACCAGATTTTAAAATAATTTCAATTAATTCATTATTAGATATATTTTCCTTTCCATATTTTATTAATCTCTCTCTTGGTTTTTCCTCATTTGGTAATTCTTTTAAGTTCAATATCTATCACCTCATATATTAAATACACTTTTATTTTAAAAATTTACCAAAATATCAAAAAAAAAGAGTATTTTTTATAAAACTCTTATTTTTTCTTTAAATTAATCCACTTCTTACCATCAACCACCCTAGCCACTAACATAGATGTAGCAGAATCACCAACAACATTAAGCATAGTAGCAGGAGCATCAATAATTGTAGCAATAATAGTAAGTATTGGAAGTGCACCAGCATTATATCCCATCATAGTTATAATCATCATTTCAGAAATAGTACCACCACCAATAGGAACCGCAGTTACTAAAAGTGTTGCAACTAATGCTACTAGTAATACTTTGGAAATACCACCGAATCCAGATATATTAGTTCCAAATAAGCAAACTAAAAACATGATTTTAAAAACACTACCAATTATAGAACCATCTTTATGAAAACTTGTACCAAGTGGTATTACTGTTTCAGCAATATCATCAGGAACCCCCATTTCCTTAGCACACATACTATTAGTAGGAATAGAAGCCGCTGAAGAACAAGTTGCTAGTGAAGTTAAAGTAGCAGGAATAATATTCTTCCAAAATCTTCTAAGTCCTTCCCTTTTACCAGCAATATAAGCATACACACTATATACAATAAAATAATATAGTATAGCAACCACTGTATATACAATAAAGGTTTTTAAATAACCAACCGCAATTGAACTTCCAAAAGTTCCAACCAATGCAGCAAAATAACAACCTAATCCAATTGGTGCATAATACATAATAATCTCTACCAGCTTCATTATAACCTCATTTAAAGATTCTAAAATCTTCTTTACAGGTTCACCTTTAGATTTACTCATATTTAATGCTAAACCAAACAAAATTGAAAACACTAGTAAAGCAATCAAATTATCAGTAGTAAGCAAATCATTAAAACTCTTAACTGTTAATACATCAGCAGTTCTCTCCAATATTGATAAATCTTCATTCTTCATCTCTTCATTAACTAATGTACTAGTAATTTTCTCTGTATCCTCAGGTTTTACTAAATCAATATTATAAGTAGTAACAAATCCTACTAATACCGCAATTATTGAAGTAGCAACAAATGCCACAATAGTAGTAAGCATAATTTTACCTAATCTTTTAGGAGTACTCATTTTAGCAATTGATGTAGTTATAGTTAAGAATACTAATGGAACAATAACTACTAACAACAAATTAATAAAAATATCTCCTAACGGACTAAGTACTTTAGCATCCTCTTTAAAAATTAATCCAACTACAGCACCAATTATTATAGCAAGTATTAATATTAAAGTGGACTTATAATTTTTTAATATTTTTTTCATTATTATCCTTCCTTTCAATAACATTATATTATAAAAAATAATTATTTATAAGGTATTAAAATCCACACTAAGCATAGTATAATTTGCAAAAATCCACATATCATGATATAATTATCTTGGTGAAAGAAATGAAAAAATATATAAAATTAAACAACAATGATAATCATCTATCTTGGGGAAACTTTACTAGAATCATTAAAGAATATACCATAAACAAAAGTTCAGCCTTGCAAGTTGAAATCTTTTGTACCATTTTTAACATAGAATTAGTCGGAGATACCACAGTAAATAACTACTGTACTGGTATACGCTCGATAAACGATGAATACAAGCAAAAATATTTAATATACAAAAAAAAATATAACAAAGATAAAAATATATTAATAAGTACTATAATTAATTTATTATCAATAATAGAAAGTAATATATATAGTTTTAGCACTAATGAAGAAAGTCTAGACTTTATTAATAATAATAGAAACTTAAAAGAAATTTGTTTAAAACTATACAATATAAGCAAAAACGATACATCAGTTACAAATGAATTTTCTAACAGCTTAAATAAATTAATTAACGAAAACAATTTATACGAAACCATAATCAACATCTTATTTTTTATAATATTAGAAAAAAAACAACCTATATATGAGGAAAATATCAAAAAAAATATAATTGAAAGCTTATTAAACAATACCAATATTTCAGGAGCAGAACTAGAAGAATACTTAAACTTAAAATTTACTGAAGGAATAAACTATAATTATTCTTTGAATAAACTAGCAAAAAGTGGCAACACTTATGCCCTTTACGAGATGGGCACTAATGAATATTATGGATACAATAAAGGCTATTCAAGATATGATATCAGTTTTAACTACTACAAACAAGCATCACTAAAAGATCACCCTGGTAGTTATTATATGATGGCCAAAATGTTTATCAGTGGACAAATAGGTTCAAAATCAAATGAAGAACTAATAAAAGCTTTTGAATATTTAAATACCGCTATCACTCTTGGTAATATAGCCTCAATAAATTTAATGGGAATATTATATTTAAATGGTATCTACCCAGTAAAAAAGGATATAGAAAAAGCTATATCACTATTTGAAAAAGCTGCAGACAAAGATTACCCATATGCTTATAATAACTTAGGTTTAATATACGAATCTAAAGGCAATATAAAAAAGGCCTTTGAATATTTCATTAAATCAGCAGATTTAGAAGAAAGTTGGGCCTTAAACAAAGTTGGCGAATTTTATCGTAATGGAATCTATGTAAAAAAAGATATGCAAAAAGCCTTCGAATATTATAGTAGAGCCATCGAATCACCAATAAGTACAGTATCCTATTACGCCTACTATAACCTTGCTAAATATTATTATTTAACAGGAAATACAATTCTCATCAAAGATGAAGATAAAGCTATTGAATATTTAAATATCGCTAGCTCCCATGCTATTGAAGCTTCTACTCTACTTTTATATTTGTATACTAAAAAATATCTAAAAAACAAAGATAAAAACATTTATACAAAAATAGAAGAATTAATATCAAACATAGAAAATCACCCTAAATACAATAAAGAAATTAAGTTAGAAATAGAAAAAAATTTACAAAAACTAAAAGAAAATAACCACATAAATATAGACATACTGAACTAGTATGTCTATTTCCTTATTATATATTTATTAGATATATTTATAAATAAAATTAAATAAACTGTCCCTAATAAAAATCCCCCTAATACATCACTAGTATAATGAACCCCTAAATATATTCTAGATAGTCCAATTATTGGTATCAACAATATTAAAAAAATCATTAAAGGTATTTTAATTTTCCTATTATCAACATATTTATAAATTAAATATATCAAATATCCATAAAAAACCATACTCGTTATAGCATGACCTGAAGGAAAGCTATAACCCGTCTCATCAACCAATCTATTAATATCAGGTCTAGGTCTTGCTATTATCACCTTAAATAAATTATTAATTATTGTAACACCAATCAAATTAATCATTAAAGAAAGTTTAATTTTCTTATTTTTGATAAAGATTATAAGTATTATTGCCGTAACAATTACTACTAATGGGGAAGTAATATTCGTTATTATTTTTACTATATTAGTAATTTTATCATTAATAACATTATCACTCATAAAATTATATACGATATCATCAATATATATATTTTCATTAGTAACAACTTTATAAGTAACAATAGTAAATATTATCAAACATAAAACTAAAATCATACATTTTATTTTCTTCTTCATTTTTTATCACACCATCACTATATAATTATTTATAGTACTTTCTTTTAATTATATTATTTAAAAGAACTTTCAAGTTTAACCACACACTCAACATGACTAGTATTAGGAAACATATCAAATAGAGTTATATCTTTCAACATATACTTTTCCTTTAATATATTTAAATCTCTTGCCAATGTTATTGGATTACAAGATACATAAACAACTCTATTAACATCAGAAAGCATTATTTTTTCTCTTGTAACCTTATCTAACCCATGTCTTGGTGGATCTACTATCAAAACATCTTCATTAATTTTATCAATATTACAAACCTCATCACATACAAAATCAATATTGCTAATTTTATTTATTTCTTTATTTTTGTTAGCACTAACAATGGCATCCTTATTCTGTTCTATACCCCTTACATAATTAAAGTTCTTAGCAAGATATATTCCTATAGTACCTGCTCCGCAATACAAATCAAGTAGTCTATTACCCTTTCCTGCATATTCTAATACCTTATCATATAATTTACTAATCATACTAGTGTTTACCTGAAAGAAGGATGAATCATATATTACATAAGTATAATTATTTATATTTATTGTTATATAATCTTTTCCATATATTTTTTTATCGTTAACAATAATAGTAGTAACAATACTACTAAGTTTATTTAGTAATTCTTCTTCGTTAATTATTCCTTTAATTATAACCATAATCTCTGAGATCCCTTTAATTATTACTTCTTTTACACAAGATAAATCAATATCATTAATTAATTTAATAACATTATTAATATTATCATTTACTAAATAACAATAATCAATATTAACAAAAGAATCTCCTACTAAAGCTAATTTATTATCATATACTCTCAAAGTAATCTTATTACGATAATTATAAATATTATTATCAAAAACAATTTCGGGATTGATATCAATATCACTATATCTTTTAATAATATCTTTTACAATATCTTGTTTATACTCTAAACTTTTTTTATATTCTATATGTGCAATATTGCATCCCTTACAAATATCATAATAAGGACAAATAAAATCAACCCTATCATTACTCTTTTCCAAAAAAGAAATAACTTTTCCTTCATTAATATCCTTTTTTTGTTTAGTTAATCTAATATTAACAACTTCATTCGGAAGGGTTTTATCAACAAATGTTATTTTATTATCTATTCTTGTTATTCCTCTCATATCATGAGATAACTTATCAATTCTAACTATCATATTCACCACAAAATAAGTATAACATAAAAAGAAAAAGAAGTCTATGACTTCATCAATTCTGTAATAATATCTTCCATAGTTATAATACCCAAAAAGTTATTTTCTCTATCAGTAACTATAGCCATATGAGCCCTAGCTGCTTCAAGTATCTCTAAACAAGAAGCAAGATTAGTAGACTTACTAATAGTAACAGGAGCTTTCATATTTCTCTTAATACTTATTGGTCTATTATTTAAAATTTCATCTAACAAATCAACCTCATATAATATTCCCATTACCTTGCATTCTCTATTAATAATAGGTATACGATCATGCTTATCTCTAAATATACAATTTTTTACTTTTTCAGATGAATCAGTATCATACAAAAAAGATACATCCTCTCTTTCCACCATTACATTATTTACTTTCAATTTTTTCAAAAGAACAGCCTTTTGAATAAAAATACTTTCCTTCTCTTCAATAACCCCTTCCTCTTTAATTGTCTTTACAATTTCCACAAGTTCATCCTTAGTAGCAGTTACCTTATGATTATTTTTTACCTTCTTTTCAAATTTACCAATAATCTTAGTTATCGGAGTAAGTATTTTTACCATAACCTTTAATATATCACATAATTTCAATGCAAAATCCTCAGCATACTCTCTTCCAATTATTTTAGGAGTAATTTCTGTAAAAGCAAGTATTATTAAAGTAAGCATTATAGTTACAATAGGAATAACCCCATCTCCATATTTATTAGAAAAATAATATGTTGTCAAAGAGCTAACTAAAATGCTACATACACAATTTATTACCAATATTGTGGTAAGAGTCTCTGAATACTTAGCATACAATTTATATACTGTTTTAGCAGATTTATTACCAGAATCAGCAAGTCTCTTAATCCTAATAATATTTAAACTAGTAAATGATACCTCAAGTATTGATAATAATGCTAACATTAAAAGTAAAATCAAAATAACCACTATCATAAAACTATCCTCTCTCTTTCAATATCAAACTTTTCATCATAATATAAACCTATTTTTTTATTTCTAATATTCTCTAGCAAATAATTATACTCTAACTTAATAAAACAACTTTTACTATAATTATAACTATAATAATTATCATTACAATTAATTACCATAAAATGTTCTCTATCATTTTCTTTTTTTAAATAAAAATTATTAACTTTAATATCTATATTAGGAACATATCTATCAAATATTTTTTGATAAATAGCTACTAATTCATATGAATTAATATTATTAATATCCAATATTCTACCAGTAAATGTTAATATTTCGTATAATAAATCTTTATCATTATAATTAATATTATTAAACATTCTATCTAAATAAAAATCAGTATACTCTTCCTTTATATATAATATTTTTTTATCCATTTCTTTATCATTATTGATCTTATCAAAATATTCTGTAATAAAACCACCCTTTATATTAACAATATCTTTTGATAAATTAACTATAATAAAAGTATTTTCAATATACACTTTATTAGCAAGTTCACCGCTAATACTTGTACTAACAATTTCACATTTAACTCCTATTTTTGAACACAAATATACAAATATCTTGGATAAAGATTCATTTGTTACTTTTCTTTTAGATAAAGCCCCCCAAACACTATTTAAATAAGTAATAGTATTTAATGAAATAACTTCATTTTTACTCGGTGCTACATTTATATCAAAGCCTACCATTTTTCCTAGTGATATATATAAGTATCTAATCTTTTCTATTTCTGACAAATTATTAGGCATATTATCTATAATAGAATTTAAAATACTTTCTCCCTCTTTAAACATATCATAATCTACATAAATAAATCCATTTTTATTATCAATACTATCAGAATAAGAATAATTAGCTCCATTTTCTAAAAAATAATTAATAATATCCATATTAACATTATTAATCGAAACATTAACATATTTAGTATCACTAGTTATTTTTTTTATATCTTCTTTATCATGTATATTTAATATTTTGCTCATATCATCACCATAATAATTATACTATATATATACAAAAAAGAAAAGTAAATAAACCATTAGTTTACTCACTTTCCTAAAATTCACCAGTAACCGCTGTAGAATCAGCACTAATTGTAGCTGCAAACGTTTTTCCAATAACATCACTTGTAACTTTTGCATTATCTAGCCAAATATATATATCAAAATTAGTATAAGTACTTGTACTAGTCAAATTATAAGAATCAAGTACTTTAACAGCTGTATTAGCACTAACACCATTAAAAGTACCAGTCTTAGTAGCAGTAGAACTACCATTTACATAAACTTCATATCTCAAAACATCACTAGTATTTAAACCAGCAATAGTAGTAGGAGTAATATAAATATTAAATTTTCCTGAAACACTACCAGTACTAAGTTTAGCTTTAACTATACCATGTAAGCCATCAGTTTTTGAAGTAGATGGTGACAAACTAGAAGCCGTAATATTTTGCACAATAGCATAATCAATACTAAATTTACCAGAACCAGTAGTTAAAGTTTTCTCGGTTCTAGTAAGTAAATAAGCATATGTAAAGCCTGCTATTAAAGCAATAAATAATAGTACTCCAACTATTGTACCTATTAATTGTACTTTATTTTTCATACCAATCTCCTACTTTCTATACATTGAATTAACTTTAATTAAACCAGAAAAAGATTTATTCATCAAATTATTTTGATTTTCACCTGTTTCTTGAAGCCATAACCTCAATGTACAAGTATATGATTTAGAAGCCGAAAAAGTATTATCGGAAGTACTAAGAGTACCAATCATAACATCACTAGATGTAAAATCCATACCAGTTCCACTCTTAAGAGTAGTAGTACTACTTCCATCATTACATCTTAAATCATATTTAAAATCATCAGTCTTTAAATATTCATCTATCATCAAATTAGTAATACTAACATTAATAGCAACTTCAAAACCGCTAAGAGCCTCACTATCGGGTACTAATGTAAAAACAGATTTATTAGCATAACTATCAACATCAGAAGAACTAATTGGAACACCAGTTCTCATATTAATATATTCACTTTGAGCAAAAATAACTGCTACATTCGGATCAAAACCGCCGGTAGTAATATTAACGGATGTACCATCAGATAACGTATAATAAGCATAAGAACCGCCTAACATACATGCAAAAACAATAGATGTAGCAATAGTTAAAACAAAAATCATTTTCTTAAAATTCATTTTATATCACTCCTATCTATTATTTTTCTATTATTATAATATCATATTTTGTGATTATTATCAATATTATTTTTTACATTTCTAAATTGTGATAAACAGATTGTACATCATCTAAGTCAGTTAAAGCCTCTATTAAATTATTAACCTTTTCTTCAGTTTCTTCATCCAAACTAATATAATTGTTTGGAACAAAAGTCACTTCACTAACTAAGAAGTCATTATATCCATTTTTTTCAAGTGCATCTTTAACTTCAATAAATTTACTTGGATCAGTATATATTACAAAACTATCATCATCAGGTATAAAATCAAGAATGTCAAGCTCTAATATATCTTCCATCAATTTATCTTCATCATATATTTTATCTAAAACAATAACACCTTTTCTTTCAAAAAGATAACTAACAGAACCATCCGTTCCTAAATTACCTCCCCTTTTAGTTAAAGTACTTCTCACAAAACCTGCTGTTCTATTTTTGTTATCAGTTAAACAATCTATCATAATAGCAATGCCACCAGGTCCATATCCTTCATATCTTATATGTTCATAATTTTCTCCAACACCTTGATTTTTAGCTTTATTAATAGCAGATTCAATATTAGTTTTAGGCATATTTTCTGCCTTAGCTTTTTCAACCACCATTCTAAGTGATGGATTATTTTCTGGATTTGGATCACCACTTTTAGCAGCTACATAAAGTTCTTTAGCAATCTTTTGAAAGACTTTACTTCTCTCACTATCAATTGCCCCTTTTTTTCTTTTAATCGTAGACCATTTACTATGTCCTGACATAATTATTCTCCTCCTTACATATTACCTATTTATAATACCCTTTTTTTTATTATCTTGTCAAGTATATTTATACACTATTTTATATAACTTATTAATGCAGGGCCTAATATTATTAATAATATTAATGGTATAAAAAAGAATACAGATATAATACTAATTTTTGTTGGTACTTTTGAAATAGTAGCCTTAACTTCCATTTTTCTTTTTTCTCTTAAATAATCAACTTGGTTATACATAGTATCAATAATACTACTACCATAAATATTAGCCTGTGTTAAAGCAAGAACTATGTTATTTATACTATCAGAAGGTATCCTATCTTGCATATCAGTTAAACTCTCAGTTAAACTTTTACCAAATTTAGTTTCTCTCAATGCTTCCCTAAACTCTAATGATAAATCATTATCTACACTATTAATAGTAATAGAAATTGCTTCATTTAAATTTCTACCAGTTTGAAGAGATAATGTCAAAACTTCAAAAAAGTAAATAGCCTCAATATTAAGTTTCTTTCTTCTTTTACTTATCTTATTCTCTAGTATTACTTTTTCAAATAAAACATAATAAAGTAAGGCAATTATAATAGAAAATATATAACCATACTTATAATTTATTAATATAAATAGAAAAATAAATATAGCTCCAAATAATCTAACATTCAATAATGTAATAGCATTATATTTAGAATTAACTCCCAACAAATTAATTTTTTTATTAATTTTATCAATTTGTTTCTTACTATATATAGTTTTTGATTTATTATTTACTTTCATATTAATAATCACTCCTTCTATATATCAATTCTAGTAATTCTCTTAAGTAATAAAATATATATTATAAACATCAAAACTATTATTCCAATTATCATATATCCTAATGTCGAAGAAAATAATGGAGCAAAATAAGAAGGATTTAATATATATATTATCAAAGTAAATACAATCGGTATTATAAACAAAACTTTCACTATCATATTAGGACTAGCAGAAATATTCTTAAGTTCCTCATTTAACTTTTTCTTATCAAATAAAGTTCTCTCTATTGAAGAAAATACTTCAACAATATTTCCTCCAGTTTTATTTAATATAGTAAGAGAAGAAGATACATATACTGCCTCCTCCAAATTAACTCTTTTAGCAAATCTATCAAAAACAGTATCTATCGATAAACCATATTTCATATCTAAGTACATTTTTTTAAACTCATCACTTATTGGTTCTGGTAATTCCAAAGAAGCAATTTTTAATGCCTGTAATGTACTTTTACCAGATTTAAATGCATTATTCATAACAATAATAGATCTAAGTAACTCATTTTCAATTAATTTAGTTTGTCTTTTATAATAAAAATATAAAAATATATCTAGCAAATAATAACCTAAAATAGCATCTAATAATAACATCAACATATTAATACCCGTAGTAAAAATGCTAGATATTACCGCTAATAAAACAAAAAGCAACATAATTATAAATTTATTAGTAATAAAGTCAATAGCCACAATATTATCACGATGTTTATATTTAATATACTTTTCATATCTTCTAGACTTTTTCTTAAAATAATTACTCTTTAACACTATTTTTCTACTTTTTTGAATAAAAGATAAATATAATTTAATAATTTTATCACTTAAAGGAACACTATTATCTTTTAAAGGTTCCAATGAATAAAAAGAAATTCTTTTTTCTTTTTTTTCAGAAATAACTTGTCTTATAGCAATAATGATAATTATAAATACTATTATAATTATTAAAATTTGAATTATCTTATCTATATTCATAATTACCAACTCCTTTTATTCAAATATATCTTTTATACCAGTTAATCCTTTTTTTAACATCTTATCATATACAATTGGTTTTCTTTTATACATTCCAAATTCCCCAACAACATTACCATCTTCTGATAATCCTTTTTGCTTATATGTAAAAATATCTTTTACTACAATATCACCATCTTTAATACCTGCAAGTTCACTTATTGAAGTAATTTTTCTTTTACCATCAGACAATCTATCTATTTGAATAATAATATCAATAGCATTTTCAATATATCCTCTAACAGCAGATACTGGTATTTCCATTTCATTCATCAATATCATCGTCTCTAATCTATTCAAAGCATCAACTGGGTTATTAGCATGTAATGTAGTAAGTGACCCTTCATGTCCAGTATTCATAGCCTGCATCATATCAAAAGCCTCTTTACCTCTAACCTCTCCTACTATTATTCTATCAGGACGCATTCTTAAAGAATTTCTAACCAAGTCACGTATAGTAACCTCTCCTTCACCTTCATAATTAGTAAGTCTGGTCTCCAAAGCAATAACATGCTTTTGATGTAACTTTAGTTCAGCAGCATCTTCTATGGTAATTATTCTTTCATCTTCGCCTAAAAAGCCAGACAAAATATTAAGTAAAGTTGTTTTTCCTGTACCAGTACCACCAGATATTATAATATTAAGTTTTGCTTCAACAGCAGCCTCGAGAAATCTCGCCATATTTACAGTTAAACTTCCACCTCTTAAAAGATCATCAATAGATTCAAGCTTTTTATTAAATTTTCTTATTGTAAGAACAGGTCCTTTTAAACTAAGTGGCGGTATTACAGCATTTAATCTCGAACCATCTCTAAGTCTTGCATCAACCATCGGATTAGCAGAATCAATAGTTCTACCAAGAGGCTGAACAATTCTCTGAATAGTTCTAATAATATGCTTATCATTAATAAATGAAACAGTTTCATCTTTAACTATTTTACCATCTATTTCAACATATATATCACTAGGTCCATTAACCATAATTTCCGTAATAGCAGTATCCTCAAGTAAAGGTGTAATTGGTCCATAACCAGTTATTTCATTTTGAATCAAATTAAACACATGATTTCTCTCTAAATTACTTAAATCATATCCTAACAAAGACTCATCAATCTCATTATTGATATAATCTTCCGGTAAAGTATCTTCAGGTATATTTTCTTCAATCAAATTCTGAACAATCTTTACTCTTATTTCTTCAAGTAATCCCTTATCACCAAAAACTTCATAGTCTTTAACATTTTCGTTAGAGGCAACTACCTTTGGCTTTATTTCAAAAGCCTCAGTTAAACTTTTCTTACTCATCTTTTGCCTCCTTGTAACGCTTCTCTTCAATCAAATCAAGAGCCATTTTTTTCATATTATTAACATCTTTAGCATGAAAAACATTTATACTATTATTAAGTGTTAAAATTTCACCAGCCATAGTATATTTATCAATGTTTTTAATGTAATAATTTTTAGATACAGTATAATCAATATTTCCTTTTATAATTGTTCTTATATCATATAAACTCAAATAATCCTTACCAGTATCCCTTGAATTATTTAATAATATCAAATAATTCTTTTTATCAGTATCCTTAAATATACTAATTAAACTCTTCATATTCTTTAAATCAACAACGTCATTAGTAATAATAAACAATGACATAAAAGAATAATCAAGTGCAGTTAAATTAATTTCATTTAATACATGTGATGTATCAACAAGTACAACATCATAGTTCTTTTTTGCCAAATCAAAAATAAGAGGAATATATCTGCTTTCTATTTTATTAGCCATACGTGGATCACGAGGAGCCGCTAACACATCAATATTTCCATTATATGAAGTTACATATTTAGATAATTCAGTAAATCTATTATTAGCAAGACTATCAATCATCATATAAATATCCTTAGTATTCTTTACATTTAAACTAACAGCAATCCCACCTGAATATAAATCTAAATCAATTATTAAAACCTTTTTACCAAGTTCACAATAAATACCTGCTAAATTAAGCGTCATTGTTGTTTTACCAACACCACCTTTTACAGATGATATAGTTATAACTTTACCTGCCATAATCACACAATCCTCTCTATTTCCTTTTTATCATCAATTAACTTGCCTTTATAATTACAATTTATCGTAGTCAACTCAAAATGAAACATCTTACCAATAATTCCTTTTATTTTTTTAGAAGTTTTAACAATAATCTCATTATCATTAACAATAACATCAATATAGTTTAATCCATCAACGTTACTTATAATCATATCATTTAATTCTTCTTTAGTAATATCATTAATATTATCTAATCCATAATCAATAGCAATCCATATAGTGTTAGATAACCTATCCTTTTCATAAATAGCATTAGCAACATCATAAATTAAAGTAATAATAAGTAAAAAAATAGGTATAATCAAAACAAACATTACTAAACTTTGTCCTTTATTATTTAAATTAAACATTAGGTATTTTCCTTTCAACTTTTACCTCATAAGGATTACCAAGTATTCTGTTTAACCCAGGCGTTAATATATCGATTTTATCACTAATTACTACATTTTTATATTTATCATCACTACTTATTTCTATATCAATATCAGCATATTCACTTTTAATTTCTTCTAATGGAATATCTTTATTTAACATATTAACAACATCAGCACTAATATTTTCCAACTCATTTTTTTTATTAAATATCATTCCAAAATCTACTATTGAAAATAATATCATAATAAATATAGGTAAAATAAGAACAAATTCTACTAATGCTTGGCCCTTTCTATTCATATTGTTACTCACTCTCCCTATTTTCTATTTAATTATACCAAATAATAAGAAAAAAAGAAAGATTTTTTTATCTTTCTTTAATTTTTCTTATTTGTTTTCTTATTATCTATTTTTTGTTCCTTTTTTATTTCTACAGTTGCAACTTCTTGTTCATCTTTTTTAAAGATAAGATATAACAATCCAAGAACTACTAATATTATCAATATTATTATTACTACTTTTTCAGCGGTGTTACTATTTCCTTCTATCTCTGTTAACGCTTCTTTCTTTTCTGATTCTTTATTGGCAGTTATTTTATATTCTCTTGTACTTCCATCTTCTGCTGTTACAGTGATAGTTACAGTGTTATTACCTTTTTTGAATTTTTCATTTCCTGTTATTTCTACTCTGGCTCTACTATCTTCTGGAATTGCTTTTATATCAAGAGATGTAACATCACTTTTAACAGTTATTTTATATTCATTAGTTTCTTTATTAAATGTTATTTCATAACCATCTATTTCTAATGATTTTAAATAATTGTTTGACGAATAATAATATGTGACAGGTATAGCAACATTTTCAGGTTTTGCTTCTTTAATTATATATACTGTGTATACTTTTATAGTACCATCTTCTGCTACTACTGTTATGTTAGCTGTTGTTTTATCATCAGTTAATTTATATTCAACTAATCCATCTACAGTACTAGTTATATCTTCAAGACTTCCTGATAAAATTACACTTTCAGTATCATATGGAACAGTTAATGTATATACTGTTACATCTTTATCAAAAGCAATATCAAAAGTTCCAACACTAGCTTTTAATGAACTTAGATTATTATTACTACTAATTTTTCTTATAACATTAACTTCAGTTGTTAAATTTTCAAATTCTTCAATATTTTCATTTTTTGCAAAGCTTCCACTTAATGTAATTGAATCTTTTCCTTCTTTAATAGCTGTGAATTCTAATGTTAATAATACTTCTTCATTTTTTAAATCTGTTCCTGCTGCGACTAAATTATTATCTTTAAATGTACCTATTAAATTTGAATTATATGTAACATTTGTTAATTTTAGATTATTACCTGTAGTAACTAAAGCATTAATACCATTTATGTAATCACTAGTATTTTCTGATTTTACTAATACATTTAATTTAAAGGTATCGCCAACATATATTTCTTTTGGTAATTCGCCATATACTAGACCTAAATTTGTATTTGCATCCCCACTAGTAGCAGGATTTAATTCAGTATTTAATCTCATTATGTCCTCAAAAGTTAATAGTCCTTCTTCATCATTATCTTCTTTTACGACATCCATAGATAATACTTTGTTACCTTCTAAATAATCGTTCATAGTTGGTTTCATATCATCTTTATTAAAATTATTATCATTATTATTGTCACCAATTACTACTACTGTATAAGTAACTTTTGTTCCTTTTTTAAACACTAATTTATAGTTATTTTTTACTTCACTATTTATTACTTCTTCGTTTGTTAAATCTAACAATTCATTATTTTCGTCATAGATAGATAATTCTATATCTGTATTAATTAATTTACCTAGTATTTCTTCAATATGAGTTACTTTATCGGAGTCATTATAGCCGATTGCCTCTTCATATAGATAACCATTTTGAAAATTAAGGCCTGTTAACCCAGATAATTCTCTATCATTATCTTTATTATAATTAATGCTTGCATTATAAGTATAATTTATTGTATTTATCACTTCATTATTTTCGTTTAATTCTTCTATAGTAACAGTATCACTAGTAGTATATAATCCACCAAGTGAAGAAGTGGTATCTGTAATAGAGCCATCAAAAATAGTATTTACTATTTCTTTACCACTGCCTGTCTTTATTTCTGTTGAATTAACGCTTACCCTATAATTGCTATTTGGAGATAAATTGCCAGGTACTATAATTAGGTTTTGTGTATATTCTTTTTCTTCACTTACAGTATACTCTCCAGTTGATACCACTCCTAATGTCTCGCTTGTTGGTTCAATAGGAGTGTTTTCTCCATTATATAAAGCTCCAACTAAGCCACTATTAACTGTACTAATCGTATATGAAATATCTTTTTCACAAATAACCGATGCGCTATCTTTTACAGTTATTTTTAATTTGAATTCTCCATTATAGTATTCATAAATTGGATTTATTTTTTGTGTATTTGTTTCATTATTTAATTCATAACCAGTTTTAGTTAATATTATTTTGTTACCATTTTCTATTGTACCATTTAAATACTTAAAACTTGGTTCTAATTCTATTGTATATTCTTTTTCTTCTTCATAATCTTGTTTTTCACTTTTATATGTTAAATTATATTCTTTAATATAACCTAATTCTTCATCAGTAGCTACACTTAATGTTGTTTCTAATGGTTTAGAAACAACTTCATCTGCTAAAACAGTAACAACTGAAGATAATTGTGAAAATATCATTGTAAGAACTAAGAATATTTTGCTTATTTTCTTCATTTTCTTCATTTTCTTCATTCCTTTCTTTATTTTGTATTTTTGTGTAGTATATTTTCCCCCGACTATAAACACCTCCATAAATGATAGCAAGGTTTTACCTCCTTCTATCATTTTCAAAATAATTATAGCACATAAAATGACTTTTTTCTTATACTTTACACTTTTTTGACATTTTTTTATAAATTTCTTGTTATTTTAATGTTTTTTTCTCCTAATTATTACCAAATATGTGATATTTATGCGATTATTGTTATTTTTTTCTTGACTTAAAATATTATTAATTATATAATATTATTGCTTAGCAGCGGATACTATTTTTTTGTAATGTGTCATTTATAAGTAACTATAGCTGCATAGCGAAAGTATGATAAAGACACCCTATGAAAATATAGTATACTTCTCTAAGAGAAGGAGGAAATGAAGATGGCTAGATATACAGGCCCAAATAACAAAAAAGCAAGAAGAGTATCATTCTCTATATTAGAAAATGGTAAAGACATTGCAAAAAGACCTTACGGTCCAGGACAACATGGTAAAGACAGAAAAAGAAAACCTTCTAACTATGCTATTCAGTTAAATGAAAAGCAAAAAGCTAGATTTATGTATGGTATTTCTGAAAAACAATTCAAAAAATTAGTTAATGACTCAGCTAAAATGAAAGGTGTTCATGGTGAAAACTTACTTATCTTATTAGAAAGTAGATTAGACAATATCGTTTATAGAATTGGTTTTGCTACTACTAGAAGAGGAGCAAGACAACTTGTTAACCATGGTCATATTACTGTTAATGGTAAGAAAGTAGATATTCCTTCATACAGAGTTAAACCTGGTGATGTAATTGCTATTAAAGAAAACTCAAGTGATCATAAAGGTATCGAAATAGCACTTGCTAATAAAGTAAAAAGACCTGATTTCATTAACTATGATGAAGCTAAGAGAATTGGTACTTATGTTAGATATCCTGAAAGAAGCGAATTAAACGCAGATATCAATGAATCATTAATCGTTGAATTCTATAGTAGAGTATAATTATTACTCTACTTTTTCTATATAAATAAAAGATGTAACTTTTTTAGTTGCATCTTTTTGTGCAAAATAAAAATCCTTATAACTAAGGATTTATTTCTTTCATCTGGTGGCTCCAGCGGGAATTGAACCAGCGACACAAGGATTTTCAGTCCTCTGCTCTACCGACTGAGCTATGAAGCCAAAATAAATGGCGGTTCCGACGGGAGTTGAACCCGCGATCTTTTGCGTGACAGGCAAACGTGATAACCACTACACCACGGAACCATGGTTGCGGGAGCTGGATTTGAACCAACGACCTTTGGGTTATGAGCCCAACGAGCTACCGAGCTGCTCCATCCCGCGATAAAATTAATAAACAAATATGGCGGAGGAAAAGGGATTCGAACCCCTGCGCCACTTTCGCGACCTCCTGGTTTTCAAGACCAGTCCCTTCAACCAGACTTGGGTATTCCTCCAATAAATTGGTGCCTGAGGTCGGACTTGAACCGACACGAGGGTTAAATCTCGCAGGATTTTAAGTCCTGTGCGTCTACCTATTCCGCCACTCAGGCATTCATGTCTTTTTGCTGTTGACTTCTTAATTATATAACATTTTTTTTAGTTTGACAACCTTTTTTTGCAATTTTTATTAAAAACATGCAAAAATATTGAATTTTTTTGTTTTTTAGTATATAATATCATTGTATCTCGAAAAGATGCGCCCATAGCTCAACTGGATAGAGCGTTTGGCTACGGACCAAAAGGCTGTGGGTTCGACTCCTACTGGGCGCACCATTTTAATAACTAATAGGATTAACTATCCTATTTTTATTTTATGCTTTTTTATAATAAATAAAACTAAATTTGTAAGACAATATGGCTTACAAATTCTTTTTGAAGACAAATGGCTTCAAAAACACTTGCAAGACCTGAGACTTGGAAGTAACAATAAGCCTACACCTTAATTATATTATTGAATAGAATATTTATGATTAAGGAGGTTTATATGAAAAGAACATTAGTTAGTATTATATTATTTTTAATTGTAATAGCTTCTGTTATAGTGGGCGCTGTTATGAAAAGAAATAATGATAATTCAAATCTTACTAAAGTAAAAGTAGCAGAAGTAGCTCATAGTATCTTCTATGCTCCTCAGTATGCTGCTATTAGTAATGGGTATTTTGAAGAAGAAGGATTAGATATAGAATTAATTCTAACACCAGGAGCAGATGCTGTTATGTCTTCAGTATTATCTGGAGATGTAAATATAGGTTTTTCTGGTACTGAAGCTACTATCTATGTCTATAATGGTGGTGAAGAGGATTATCCAGTAACATTTGCTGCTCTTACTAAAAGAGATGGTGCCTTTCTTGTATCCAGAGAAAAGATAGATAATTTTACATTAAATGATTTGAAAGGTAAATCTGTTATTGGTGGAAGAACTGGTGGTATGCCAGAAATGACATTTGAATGGGCTTTAAGAGAAAATGGTATTGATCCTAAAAAAGATTTAAACATTGATACATCTATAGCTTTTGCTGCTATGCAAGGTGCTTTTATAGGTGGAACTGGAGACTTTGTTACTCTATTTGAACCTAATGCTACTTCAGTAGAAAAGGAAGGTTTAGGTTATATTGTAGCTTATGTTGGTGAACTAGGAGGAGCTGTTCCTTATACTGCTTACAATGCTAAAAGAAGTTATATTGATAATAATCCTGATATTATTAAAGGTTTTTCTAGAGCTATAAATAAAGGATTAAAATTTGTATCTGATAATGATGCTGAAACAATAGCTAAAAGTATTATTAGTTTCTTTCCTGATACTGCATTAAATGATCTAATTACTATGATTGATAGATATAAGAAAGGTGATGCATATAGAGAGACTATTAGTATTAATGAAGAAGAATGGAAACATATTCAAGATATTATGATAGCAGCAGGGGAACTTGATGAATATGCTCCATATGATAAATTAATATATGGAAAATACTTCAATGAATTCGAATGATATATTAGTAATTGATAATTTATCAAAGATATATCATACTAATAATAGTGAAATAACCGCTATTAAAGATTTAAATTTAAATATTAAAGATGGTGAATTTGTAGCTATTGTCGGTCCTTCTGGTTGTGGTAAGACTACTCTACTCTCTATTTTGTGTGGATTAGAAAATAAATCTAGTGGCAATATATTATTCCCTAAAGGTAAAGCTAAAATGGGATATATGCTGCAAAATGATACTCTTTTTCCTTGGCTTAATATCTTAGATAATTCTTTGTTAGGTCTAAAAGTACAAAAAAAAATTACTAAAGAAAATAAAGATAAGGTAATATCTATGCTTAATACTTATGGTTTAAAGGACTTTATATATAAATATCCTAGTAATTTATCCGGAGGTATGAAACAAAGGGCTGCTCTTATTAGAACTCTTGCTATTAATCCTGATATTCTATTACTAGATGAACCTTTTAGTGCTCTTGATTATCAAACTAGATTAGCGGTATCAGATGATGTATGGAAAATTATTAAGAATGAGAAAAAGACCACTATTATGATAACTCATGATGTAGCTGAGGCTATCTCTATGGCTGACCGTGTTATTGTTTTATCTGATAGACCTGCTAAAGTAAAAAAAATTTATACTATTGATATGGAAGATAAAGGTAATCCTACACATAATAGAAATTTAAAAGAATTTAGATTCTTCTATAATGATATATGGAAGGATATTGATATTCATGTATAGCAGAGAACACAAATTATATCTAAGAAAAAAGAAAATAAGAAAGATATTAGTTATATTTACTCAAATTTTATTAGCGGTACTTTTAATTTCTATATGGGAATTACTTGCTACATATAAAGTTATTAATACTTTTATTACTTCTTCTCCTAGCAGGGTTCTTAGTACTATTATATCGCTATATAATGATAATAATCTATTTAACAATATATGGACTACTATTTACGAGACTTTAATTAGTTTTAGTTTAGGAACTATAATTGGTATAATTACTGCTACTATATTATGGTACTTTAATTTTATCTATAAAGTATTAGATCCTTATCTTACTATTTTAAATAGTTTGCCTAAGATAGCTTTAGGTCCAATAATTATTATCTTCTTTGGGGCTAATATTAATTCTATTATTATAATGGCTTTACTTATATCTGTTATTGTTACTATTATAACTGTATATAATGGCTTTATATCCACTGATAAAAATAGAATTAATTTACTTAAGTCTTTTTCTGCTACTAAAGGACAAATATTTAAGTATGTTATTTTACCTAGTAGTTACTCTACTATTATAAGTAGTCTTAAGATAAATATTAGTATGACTTTAATAGGAGTAATTATGGGAGAATTTCTTGTATCAAAAAGTGGTATTGGTTATTTAATAAATTATGGTTCTCAGGTATTTAATTTAAATTTGGTTATTTCAGGTATTATTATATTAATGATAGTCTCTTACCTTATGTATATAATAGTTAGTTATATAGAAAAAATACTAGTCAAAAATGATTAGTATTTTTATTATACTTGCATATTATATAATAAGTAGATTCTATTAAAATTTGACATTTTATAAAAAATCTGCTATAATCTAGTACATGTGATGGCACATTATTCTAGTCAATTTAACTTACTATGAAGGTGAACCTAAAAGCTCACTAAAGAGCATATCTGTGAAACTTCTGGTGTTTGCTTTATGCGCCCAGCTTAGGGTGGATGCTGGAAGGTAAGGTTTTTGGGCGGTCATAATGGCATATGATACTACCCCAATCTCCGTGGAGACCTATCTTTGTGTTTTTTGTGACAAGAACAGAAATACGAAATGGGCTTGAACCTACTATGTGGGGAAACTTACGAGTAGCGTAGCTTGTCTTGAGTGAATATGGGGAATAATTGATCAGTTAGATATAGCGTAGCTAACTTTATCTAATATTGCGATTTGAAACTATATTTGCAAAAAAGAATTAATAGTAAGATAATTGCTTGAGGAAATCTCCTAGAGTGACATTTCTATGGGATTACAGTATGTACTAAGTGGTAATCAAGTCATATATTTGGTGACAGTATATTGTCTTCTTTAAAGGGTAACCACTAATTTGGTAACGAATTAGTAGAAGATAGGGAAATCCTACTTGACCTAAGACATAAAGTTAACTTTAGAAATTGCCATTTTATGAAGTAAGGCCTTCGGGCCTTTTTATTATATTGGAAAGGAAATTTATGAAAAAGAAAAAAAGAAATAATTGGCCTCTTATTGTAACTATACTTGCATTTACTATATCCCTACTCTTCTCTTTTATGTCAGAATCGGTTATGCCTAAAGTAGGTATTATTGTAGGTATAATGATATTAATATTATTTATTTTTATAGGTATTATTTTTGATATGATTGGAGTAGCAGTAACTTCTAGTAACGAAGAACCTCTTCATGCTATGAGTTCTAAAAAAATTAAAGGTGCTAAAAAAGCGGTATCTTTTAAAAAGAATGCTGATAAAGTATCTTCATTTTGTAACGATGTAATTGGTGACATATGTGGTATCATATCAGGTTCTGCTGGTGTATCAGTAGCTAGAGGACTAGCAAGTACATTTAATTTAAATATTTTTTATACTGGTCTAATTGTAACGGCCTTAATAGCGGCTTTAACTATTGGAGGTAAAGCTTTATGTAAAAGAATAGCTATAGATAATAATCATAAAATTGTGTATATGACCGCTAAAGTTATATCTAAATTTGAGAAAAAAAAGAAATAGATTATCTCTTCTTATATAATCTACTTCTTCTTTTTTTTAACTTATAATTAGTTGTAGTCAAATAATCAACCCTGTCTTTTAAATACTTAGTATCTTGTGCCATAATATCACAATATTGAACTTCATATAGTTTCTCTGCTAATACTGGATTTCTTTCAATAACATCATCATCAATAATACCATTACAATTCTTTATCAAATATAATATCTTATTAATAAAAGCCTCTTCATATCCAAGCCTCTTCAAAATAACATAAGCCATCTTAGCAGAAGCTCCCGAAACATTATAATAATGTCTAATAGGTCCTTCAATATAAGCAAAAGGTTTGCCTATATCATGAAGTAATAAAGCAAGTCTAACATCAAAATCAGTATAATCATTCTCTTCTGCTCTAAATAAAGATAACAAGGTATGATTCCATAAATCATGTTGATGTTGTGGTTGTTTTTGGTTAAATTCAACCATACATTCAATTTCTGGTATATAAAACGATAAAACATTAAAATTATTATTAATAGACATAACTAAATCATTCTGTTCTAATATTTCTTGCAAATTCATTATCTATCTCTCCTTCTAGTAGTAAACTAAACATTTTTCTTTTCTCTTAATCTTATACTTAACACCAGTTAAATATTTTTTATTCATATCGTTAGATAAAACTCCCATTGAACAAGCAAGTTGAATCTTATATAACTTTTCTGCTAAAGAGAAATTCTCTTCTATTAAACTATCTTCTATCTCTCTATTGCAATTTCTAACCAAAAAAGAAACCTCATCAACAAAATCATCATTATATTCACATCTCTTAAGTATATCAGTAGTAGCGGCAGAAGCAATCTCATTACTATTTTTATTCATATCATTCATAAGTACTATTCCTAAATTCTTAAATAATAGCGTCATTCTAACACTTAAATCATTAAAAGAATTATATAGAGAAAGTAAAGTTAAACTCCATAAATCTAATTTTTCTCTACCTCTTCTCTTATAATTAATAACATATTTTAATTCAGGTACTTCTTCTAATAACATATCAATATTTTGATTAATAGCTACAACTACATTATCAGCCGTTAAGATTTTTTCTAAAACCATAATATCCTTCCTTTCGTGGAAAAATATTATAACACATTTTATTTATTTTGGCTACTAATATTTAATAAAATACCCATACTACACATTGTTATTAATAGACTACTACCTCCATATGATAGAAAAGGAAGGGTTACTCCAGTTGCCCTTTATAGTGTGGTAAAAAAATAAGAGGTTGCCTTTCGTATGTGGTATTTTTTTAAACCTTAATAGTACTTGCAAGATAAGATAACACTTTAAATTTTAAATTGATTTTGACTTCTTTTTTATCGCCATAATCATAAACAACAATGCTATCTATCAATCTTTTAATCAAAGTTCTACTTGGCTCTTTCATACTTACATACTTTTCAACTAAATCCCTACAACGAGTAAAATCCATTTCAGCTCGTTCATTTGATAAGTTATTGTATTTAGACTTTAATTTTTCTTTTTCTTTATTTAGAATTTGCAAATTATTTTCGTGATCTTGTGATAATTTTTTAAATATTTCTAGTGAAATATGACCTTCCAATTTGTCATTATATAAACTAGATATTGTATTCATTTCTTTATCTATTTTTATTTGTATTGCATCTACATTATTTTTTAATTCTAATAAATCTTTATTATATATATAAACAGATTCTTCTACTAAATTTCTAATATCATAATGTTTAATAAATTCTTCGCCAATTTCTTTTAAATAATTTATTACATCTTTTTCTAATAAATCATAATTTAATCTATTTGGAGTACAACCTGATGCTTTTCCTTTTCTATTGTAGTAATTACAACTTGTATATTTAGTTTGAGTTTGAGCAGTTCTTTTGTATGTAATACCTAAAGAACGCCCACAATTACCACATACAAGTAAACCAGATAATAAGTAATTATCAAAATCTCTTTCCTTCAGTGTTGTATGTCTTTTTTTTACTATTTCTTGTACTTTATTAAAATCTTCTTTGCTTATAATAGGTTCATGTGTATTTTTGACTACAATGTATTCTTCTTTTTTTGTTTTACGGCACTTTTTATTGTTATAACTTATTTTTTCGTGTGTATGTTGTACCATATTACCAATATACATTTCATTAGTTAAAATATTTCTTAATGTAGAATGTTTCCAAATACCATTCCCGTTATTTTCTGTGACTTTCAAACCTCTAGGTTCTTTCTTATGTACTATTGGAATAGGAATTTGTCTTTCAGTTAGTTTTTTAGCAATTACACAAACTCCATGACCATCAAGTGCTAGTGAAAATATTAATTTAACAATTTCACTTGCTTCTGGATCGATAATTAATTTGTGATGGTCATTAGGATCTTTCATATAACCATAGCAAGGAAATGATCCGATGTATTCTCCTTTTTCTTGTTTTACTCTAAATGAAGATTTTACTTTTTTAGATACATCCCTTAAATATAAATCATTAACTCCTAATCTTAAACCTAACATTGAATCACCAATTAATGAATCGTATGAATCATTAATAGCAATATATCTAACATTATGTTCTAAAAAGAATTCTTCAATATATTTACCTGTACCGTACATTTCACGACCTAATCTTGACAAATCTTTTGTAATAACACAATTTATAAGTCCGTTTTCAATATCTTGTATCATTTCTGTAAATCCAGGTCTTTCAAAATTACCTCCAGAATAACCATCATCTATATATTCTTTAACAAGATTTAAACCATTGTATTTTGCAAATGAATTAATTATCATCCTTTGACTTGATATTGAAGAAGATTCATCACTTTTTCCAAGATCATCTTTTGAAAGTCTTAAATAATCTGCACATTTATAGATTTGATTTCCTATCATATATTAATATTCCTCCCTTTTAATGATAGGGGTCTAAAATATCTACGATTGCATGGTACCATCATTTTTAATTTTTTGCAACTCATCCAATACACCTCCAAACAATAATTTTTTCTTATATAATTCTTCCTTAAAAGTTCTATTAATAATTGTTTTTAAATCATCTCCTTCTTCATTAAAAACAAACTCCAATTTTACTATCTTATTTCCATACATTTTAATCATTTGATCACCCACTTTAAGAGTATGATTAAAATTTGAAATTATGTTATTAGAGTTAGACATTTTTATTTCCTTTCTCTAAAGTAAAATCATATTCTAAAGGATTCTTTAAATGTACTTCAATTATGGATTTACTATTATTACCATTACCTATACTAACATGCTACATATTGCTACTTATACGACCTTTAAGCATAGTTTGTTCTCTTTGTTCTAAAGGTTTAGTTAAGGTAAAACTAGCATAAGTTCTATTATTTTCTTTTTTATATTCAAAATCAGTAATAGTATTTTTTAATAACTCATGTACTATATCAATAGCCTTTTTAAGTTTTTCTTTTATAGCATTATCATCGTAAATATCATTAGTGTATTGATATAAATCTTTTTGATAAACATAATCCATAAAATTATTCATATTAGTATAAATATTCTCATTACTTTCATCTGCTTTATAATTTAATAATTCGTTTTTCATATTACATCACCATCCTTTATCCATATCATAGTCATCATTATAAACTTTTTCTTCTTCAATAAATAATTGTTCCATCATATCTTTATCTTTCTTTGACAAATCTAAATATATTTTTTTATTTCCATAATATTGTCTTATCCATAGAAAACGATGCTTTTTTACATCAAATTCTATTGAACTATTTAATACTTCATCTAATAATTCTATTTTTTCTTCATAATTAATTTCTTGGTTTTCCATTTTCATCATCCTTTCTAACATAAAAAAAGAACTGATATTAATTATCAATTCTTGATACATTTATTTGATTCTAATTTTAATTATCATCTTCTAATTCATTTTCTATATAATAATTTATTTCTTTAATATCTAAATGGGGATTAGTATCTATTTCATTTTCATAATCTTCAACTTTTTTTAATAAATCCCAGAGAATATTTTGATATTTTTTGATATATTAGGAAAAGTTAACTTACGATCGTTTAGTAAAGAATATAACATCAGTACATCAAAAATTACTTATCTCTTATAACTAGTACCATCATTAAATGTAATTTCTTCAAGTTCTTTTTCATAAATAATGTCATTTTTATTCCCTTTATAAGATTTATCTATATTGTAAAAATAATTTTTTTTCATAGTTGTTAAAAGTTTTTCTAATAAACTTTTTATCTCTTTTGGGTAGTTTTTTCTTATAAAATAATTTTCTAACAAATCATACAATTCATAGTCATAACGATTAATTTCTCTTATTGTTTTCGTTTGAGTCTTCTTAACACTATTTTTTACAAGGGTTAAAGAAAGTAAATTATTATTTTACATATTTAAGAATTTTACAAATAAAAGAGCAAAGCTAATTTTAGAACTGCTCGATAAATTGTAATTTATCGAGATGATTGTAACATAAAAGTTAGATATTTATAAATCAATATATAACTTTCTAAATTTTATTATGCATGTATAATATTTGTATTCTTTGAAATTTCACTATTAGTTGTTACAATATCATAATTACTCAAATTATGAATATCCTTGTTTCCTGTTATTCTTGCAAAAGTTTTTAATTCATCATTTACAACATTAAAATAATTCTCTAACCTTTTACTGCTTTTTTCAATATTTAATCTTTTTCTTAATTCTGAATCTTGTGTTCCTACTCCTACCGGACACATTCCATTATTGCAAACTCTGTACTGTTGGCAAGCAATTGCCATCATTGCAGCTGTTCCAATAGCGATAGCATCTGCTCCCATTGCAATTGCCTTAGCAAAATCTGATGAAGTTCTTAGTCCTCCCGTTATGATAAGTGATATATCTTCTCCATGCTCATCTAAATATTTTCTTGCTCTATATAGTGCATATATTGTAGGTACTGTTGTTGCATCTTTTATGATTTTAGGGCTTGCACCTGTTGCACCACCTCTCCCATCTATTGTAATAAAATCCGGCTTTGCAAAACAAGCAAATTCTAGATCCTCTTCTATATGTCCTGCTGCAAATTTCACACCAATTGGTCTTCCTTCTGATTTTTCTCTTAATTCATCTACTAGAGATTTTAAGTCTTCTTTTGTTTCAATCTCTTTAAATTTAGATGGACTAATAATATCTTCTCCTACTTTTTTGCCTCTTATTTTTGCAATTTCTTCTGTTACTTTTTCTCCTGGTAGGTGTCCTCCCATTCCTGGTTTTGTTCCTTGACCTATTTTAATTTCTATTGCACTTACCTTTTTTAAGTTTTCATCCGTAACACTATATTTATTTGGCACATACTCAAAAATATATTCATAAGCATTTTCAAATTCTTCTGGTAATATTCCACCTTCTCCGCTACATATTGCTGTTTTTACATTTTTCGTTCCTATGGCTAAGGCTGTTTTTGCTTCTTTTGATAATGCACCAAAAGACATGTGTGTTACAAATACAGGTGTTTCTAAAATCATTGGCTTTTTCGCATTTTTACCAATTACTGTTCTTAGACTAACTTCTTCATCCTCAAAAAGTGGCATTTTGCTAAGTTGTCCACCTAGAATTAGAATATCATTCCAGCTAGTTACAGGTAGCTTTGTTCCCATTGCTGAAATAATACTTTTTCCAGTAATAGCCATTGTATGGATATCTTCCATTCTTTGTTCTACTTCATCCGTACTACGAGTATATTCTTTTAAATAGTTTTCTAGCCTATTTTCATTCGTTCTTGTTTCTTCTTTAGATTCTACTTTTTCTTCTTGTTTTGCATCTTCTTCTACTAATTTAAACATATTCTTTGGTGCAAAACACATTGGACATTTCCAATCATCTGGTAAGTCTTCAAATTTAACTCCCTCTTTTTCTTCATCATAAATATGTCCACATAATTGACATTTATATTTAGCCATTTTTTCCTCCTTTTTTAATTTCAATAATAGATACAAAAAGGTATCTCTTATTTTACTAATATATTAATAATTTTCTGCTTTTATTTCAAAATATGCTTTTGGATGACTACAAACTGGGCAAATTTCTGGTGCTTCTTTACCAATTACAATATGTCCACAATTTCTACATTTCCAAATTTTATCTCCATCTTTAGAAAATACTAACCCATCTTCTACATTTTTTAATAATTTTTTATATCTTTCTTCATGTTCTTTTTCTATCTTTCCAACCGCTTCAAATAAATATGCTATTCTATCAAATCCTTCTTCCTTTGCTTCTTTTGCCATTCTATCATACATATCTGTCCATTCAAAATTTTCTCCTTCTGCTGCTGCTTTTAAATTTTCAGCTGTAGATGGTATATCTTCATCATGTAATAGTTTAAACCATAATTTAGCATGTTCTTTTTCATTATCTGCTGTTTCTTGGAATATTGCTGCTATTTGCTCATATCCTTCCTTTTTAGCTTTGCTTGCAAAATAGGTATATTTATTTCTTGCTTGTGATTCTCCTGCAAATGCCTCCATTAAATTTTTTTCTGTTTTTGATCCTTTTAATTCCATTTTTTATTCCTCCTCATACTTTATTTTAGATTTACATTCTTCACATATTCCATATAAAATGATACTGTCTACATTAGTAATTACACTCGTTTGATTATGGATCAATTCTTTTAGTTTTTTCTTCTTAAACTGATACATAAAATCAAAAACTTTTCCACATTTGTTGCATATTACATGATAATGTTCTTTATCAATATAATCATATTTGTCTGGTCCAGTTAATACTTTTATTTTCTTGATAGTTTTATTTTCCAATAAAACATTTAAATTTCTATAAACTGTACTTTTACTAATAGTTGGATTATCTTGATGTACTTTATCATATATTTGTTCTGCTGTTGGATGATTTAAATACTTAAATGTTTCTAGTATAATTTCTCTTTGCTTAGAATAGTTATTCATGTATCCTCTTTCTAAATTAGGAATTATTCCTAATTTTGTTTTATTTTATATTATTTCATATAGTTTGTCAATAACTTTATGATTATTATTACTCAATTTTTCTAGAGTGTATTTTAAAATATGAAGTGCACAATAGTTGTGCAATAAGTTTTATAATAGTGTATAATACTATCTAAGCAATTTATTTGTCATTAAAGGAGGTATTAAAAGCTAATGACAAATTATTGTCATCTATCATATGAAGATAGAAAAAATATAGAAGATGGATTAAACGATAATAAATCGATTAATCAAATCACAAAGGAAATAAATAGGAATCATTCAACAATTTTAAGGGAAATTGATAGAAATAAAATTTATTCAAAACCAAATAATTATGGTTATTCAAAAATAACTGATCCTGAAAACTTATACAAATATCAACATTGTGAAAAACTTGATAAATAACCATATGTTTGTAATGGATGTAAATCAAGATGTGGATGCAGAAAAGAAAGATATACTTACTATGCAAGAAAAGCAGATGATTCTTATAGAGAAGTAAAAAGTGAAGCTAGAAAAGGAATAAATTTAACTCCAGAAGAAATATATATAATAAATACTACTCTCACTCCACTTATAAAAAAGGGACAAACTATTAATTATTTGTATATCAATCATCCAGATATTTTAGATTTTTCTAAACCATCATTTTATAATTATGTAAATAATGATGTATTTGAATTTAAACCTTTAGATTTTCCAAGAATAGTTAAATATAAAAAGAGAAAAAATTCAAATAAAAGAAGAACAAGAAAAGAAAGAGAAATATTAATTGGAAGAAAATATGAAGGCTTTGTTAATTACATTTCTAATAATTCAGGTTTGAATATTGTAGAAATGGATACAGTTTGTGGTTTAAAGCATTTTCTTTAACAGAAGATAATAATTTTTTCATTTTTCTTTCTTTAGGTATATGTTTATTACAATTAAGGTGTAGCGATTTATAACAGAATAAAAAATCACATTCTTTTTCAACTTTCTGTTCAAAAAAATTCTTTTCGTATAAATTTACTTTATCATTATAATTAAAATAATTTAATTTTTCTTTTAAACCAATAGTATTAAAATTATCAATAATACCACCATTTATAAGTTCATCTTGTGTTTCATAGCAACCCAATTTAAAACCTCTTCTAGCAGTACGAAGTATATGCAAACCATTAAAGCATTTGGTATTAATATTTTTATATTTTTATCATTATTAAAATGATTATTAACATATTTAATTATATGTTTAGTATATTGCTGATAGTCTTCGTCAAAACAACTACTATATCCTTTTTTCCATAATCTAATTCCTTTCAAAATTAGATATAATAGATTCCTAAAACTGTATGTTATCATTGTAAGGCAACCTATCAAAAAAGTTGCAATTTTTTTGTATTTTTTTGTGATTTTCATATAATTTTAGTTTTTTGGCTAAATAGAAATAAATTATCAAATTCGTTTTTTCCCTTATTATAAGGGCTAAAAAGTGTCCGTAGTTATAAGATACCACGAAGTATAACCCCTGTTACTGGTATTAGTCCTACTACTACCATTAGATTAAGCATAGTCTGGAATGATAATCCAAAAGTAATACCAAAGGCTAGGTATTTACCAAATGAATCTTCACATTTCATAGCTATTTTAAATCCTGATATAATGATCATTAGAAATAAAGTTGTAACTAATAATACTCCCATAAAGCCAAATTCTTCACTTATTATTGAGAAGATAAAATCTGTTTGTGGTTCTGGTAAATAGAAGTGTTTTTGTATTGAGTTACCAAAGCCTAATCCTAGTAATCCTCCTGGTCCAATAGCATATAATGATTGTATTATTTGGAAACCACTACCTAATGGATCATTCCATGGGTTTAGAAATGATACTATTCTTTGCATTCTATATGGGGCTATTATGATAAGAGAGATGACTCCTAATAAACCAAGTATTCCTATCTTAATAAAGAAATTCATTTTTACTCCACTTATAAATAATAATACTATTATAGTCATAACTATAACTACTCCTGTACCAAAGTCTGGTTCTAACATTATTAGACCAAATACTAATAAGAGTACTCCTAATATGGGTAATACTCCTTTTTTTATATTTTTTATTTCTTTTTGATTATTAGATAAATACTTAGAAGTAAATATTATTAATCCTAACTTAGTGAATTCTGATGGTTGAATACCAAAGTTACCTATTCCGAACCAACTTCTACTTCCATTTCTTACTGTACCTATTCCTGGTATTAATACTAAGGATAATAATACTGTACATATTATAAATATTATATTAGATTTCTTTTTATACTCTAAATAAGATATTTTAGATATTATAAATAATGCTATATAACCTACTATTAAGAATAGACCTTGTGATTTTATATATTTATATGGATCATTAAATTTATATTCTGACCATACATTGGAGGCTGAATATATCATTATTAATCCAAATATACTAAGTAATATTATTCCTATTAATAAAAATGTTCTTTCTTTTTTCAAGATATCACCTTATTATATATTATTAATAATACTTAATATTTATTCTATTCACTTTAAGTCTTATCGTCTTAAAGTGTTATTTCTAGCCATAGTCTAGAAATAATTAGTAAGATATCATATTCACAGTGAAGTACTTTCTAACTAAGATAACTCCAAATAAAAAGAAGATAAACTAGTATCTTCTTAACCAACTATTACATTAGTAAGAGTAGTGTATTTATCAGTAAGCCATTTCTTCTGAGTATTATCTTTAACTATAATAGTTGGATTACTACTAAACATAGTACCATAATCAGTTATATTAAAAAAATCTGCTTTTCTTAAATCAATTCTTTGAATATTTGAAGATTGATAAAACATTGAATTAGTATTAGTAACTTTACTCATATTAAAATTAGATAAATCTAAATTAGTCATAGCAAAACATCTACTAAACATATTTCTCATATTAGTAACATTATTCGTATCAAAAGAACTAACATTAATATTACTTAGTATAGTGCAACCATGAAACATATAATTCATATCAGTAACACTACTAGTATTAAAACTAGATAAATCTAAAGTTTCTAGTGCTACACACTCTCTAAACATATTACTCATATTTGTAACTTTAATAGTATTAAAATTACTTAAATCTATTGAAGCTAATGATGAACATTTAAAAAACATATAACTCATATCATTGACATTCGAAGTATCAAAACTACTTAAATTTAATTTTTTTAGATTAGAACATTCTCGAAACATAGCATTCATATTGGTAACACTAGAAGTATCAAAGTTACTAATATTTAAATTTACTAAACTACTACATTTTAAAAACATGCCATTCATGTTAGTAATTTTATTCGTATTAAAATTACTTAAATCTAAAGTTACTAAAGAACTACAACCACCAAATATTCTATCCATATTAGTAACATTCGAAGTATCAAAACTACTTACATTTAATAAATTCAAATTATTACAATTATAAAACATTTGAGTCATATTAGTTACATTACTAGTATTAAAGTTACTTAAATCTAACTTCAACAAACTATAACAGTTAAAAAATAAATACGCCATATTAGTTACTTTTGATGTATCAAAATTTGAAATATCAAGTTCTTTTAAATTATGACATTCCCCAAACATACTACTCATATTAATGACGTTACTAGTATTAAAATTACTCAAATCCAATTTTGTTAAATTAGTGCAATTTGAAAACATATTCCAAGTAGTAACCACTTTACTAGTATCAAAACCAGATAAATCAATATTAGTTAAACTTGTACTCTTATAAAACATACTACTCATACTAGTCATGTTACTAGTATCTAGTCCACTCAAATCCAAACTACTTATATTATCTAGGTATGCAAACATACCACTTCCGTTGGTATTAGCTTCAACTGAACCATTTTCACTACCTATTGATATTTCATATAAACTATTATTATCTTTATCTGTATACCACAGCATAACACTACCATCTTGTTTTGAAGATATATCTTTACTATATTTTGCGTCACTTGGTACAAAATTAGTCTTTTCTATAGTTATAGATTCTATTTGATTTCTAAGTACTTCAGTATTTAGAAATGTTGAAGAAGAACTAGAGGGTGTTGTTGTTTCATTTTGAATTACATTTTCTTTATATATTGCTCCTGTTCCTTCTCCATAGATATTAAATCTAAAATTTTGATTAGTCATAGTAATAGGATTATCTCTATTACCATCTATATAAATATATAAAGTATATATAGATACATTACTAGTTACTATTTCATTTTCTGCTAGTGCTATGGTATCCCCTTGTTTCTTATCACTAAAGTTACCACTAGATATTCTTTCATTATTACCATTATATAATTCATATACAAAAGTATTTTCTTGTAATGCTACTGGTAATAGATCTAAACTTAAATATAAATTCATTACTGCTGTATCATTATTACAAGTCTTATGTAAGTTTACTTCTATTTCTTTAATTAATCCTTCTTCTTTACTAGATACTGGTTTTAATTTACTATTAATCGTAGCTCCTCCAGTAAAATATATTTCAGGTAAACATAGATTACCTGATATACTAGTAGTAGTACTACTCCATATATAATATGCTAAACTACCAGTAATAGATAAACCTAATAATACTATACCAAATATCATATATAACTTATACTTATTCATAATTATTCCTCCCATAGTAAAAAGACTATGAAAAATCACTAATATTTCTATTAGTTATTTCATAGTCTTTGTTTATATTATTTATACTTAGATTATATTCTAGATATAGAAATGGTAATAAATAACCCCCCCCCATTTTCTACAAACAAGTGTATGTTACTAGTTAAGTTCATATTTATTACCTTCTCTCTAGTCTTTTTTGTTGATTTGCAAATTATTTGGAATCTCATTACAAATCAAATCTCTTACTTATAAATAAATAATATCATAAATTAAATAGATATTCAAGTGTCTTATTTAAAAAGAGACCAAATTTCTTGGCCTCAAACAACTATTCTTCTTCTAAAGAAGAATCTTCTATAGTATCCTTTTTACGATTAGGATTAGAAGTAAGAAAAGTAACTTTCTCAGCTACTATCTCAGTCTTTTTTCTCTTAACACCATCAGGAGATTCAATAATTCTTGTTTGAACTCTACCTTTAACACCGATTAAATCCCTTTGTGGTAACATAGAAAGGATAATATTATGAATAACTACTGTATACACTTAAAAAAGAGAAAAAATAAACCATATTGCAAGTTACTGGATAGAGAAATAACATTTTCCCTATGTAGGGAATGTGATAATAAAGAATATAAAAACCACATAGGACGAAAAAAGTCCAGTTTTCGTCCTAAAAGTCCAGTTAAAAGCGGACAAATAAACAAAAATGCACAATCATTGACAAAAAAGCCAATTAAAAATACCAAAATGCACAATAAATCAAAGAAATTGACAAAACTAGAAAGAAATAGAACTAGTGTATTTACCAATGATCTAGAGCATTGCTATCTATGTGGTAAAAAGAAAAACGACCTACACGAAATATTCGGAGGTCGTAATAGACTTAATTCTATAAAATATAACCTAGTATTACCATTATGTAGGGAATGCCACTCTCTTAATCAAAATAATCCATTTTTCAACGATTATTGGCACAGACAAGGTCAATTATACTGGGAAGAAAATATCGGCTCTAGAGAAGAATTTATAAAGGTATTTAGAAGAAATTATATAAAATAAAGGAGTAGTTACCACTACTTCTTTACTTCTATTTTTGTCCATCCTTCTGGAACTTCTCCCTCCTTCGTTTCAGGAAAGCCAACAAAAGGTAATGGACCTTTTATAATCTTTTCTTCCATTTTCTCACCTTCTTTCTTTTAATTGTTTATCCTAACATAAATTAATTATAAAGTAAATAAAAAAAACTATAGGTTAACTACTCTGTTAATATCTATAGCTTTTCTTTTTGGCATACTATCAGTTTGAAACCACGCTCTTTTATTTTTTAAATTATATTTAATAATTAAAATATTATCTTTTCTTCTTGTTAATCTATAAATAATATCTTTATTGCTTATTCTTTTTTCAACCATATTATCCCCTCATTTGGCTAGATATTATAGCATAAATTGATAGAAAATGCAAATCAGGGCATAAAAAAAAGAAGTAGACAGCTATTGCCTACTTCTCTTCAATACCCTACCTACTTTTTTATAGTATTCTTTATCTGGTGGTTGCATACTTCTGTTTAACTCTAAAAAAAGCTCATTTAATTCTAAATAAGCATTATGATCTATCTTTTCTAATTTATGTAGTAATTCGTGTGATTTTTGAATTAATAAAGCATAATTAGATATATTGTTTTCACCACCATAAACTCTCTTAAATATATGATGCCTTGTTAAAGGGCAATTCTTTGTTACTGCAAAGCCCATCCAATCTACCTTTTTTGTTCGGTAGATTTTTAACATAATTTTAACATCATTATTCATTATTCAATGACAATTTGGAACTTAGTAGCAGGTACACCCATTACTCCAGCATATCCATCTTGACCATTACCTTTTTCATTGTCGTATTGATAAGGATAGTCATTGACTTTATATTTAGCCTTTTTGTAAGGTCTAATATCATTTGGCGTGTAGTAGTAGCATTCTACACAATCAATAGCATTTACTCCATCACCAGCAAAACCATTGTTAAAGTCATTAATATCATAACCAGTAACAAATGGCAACCAGCCTTTTCCTTTAAGATGTACTCTATATCTAATAGATCCTTTATCTACCTTAATGGCAAGACCAGTTATAGGACTATTCTCCCAACCGGCATAATCCTCTAGATTTTTAACTTCTTTTAACCAACCATGTTTTTGAGTCCTAGCCATATAATAAACATTAACTTCATTTGATGTACTTTCATTATTAATTTTGTTAGCCTCATCAGCAATATATTGCATTTTGCTTCTTAGATAATCTCCAGGGCAAGTAGTATTAGTAAACATACTATGCCAAGTTAAGTTCTTTCTTGGTACTAATTTTCCTAAATTTCTTCTTTTAGCAATATCTGCTACTAATTTAATAAGTGCATTTAAAGTAATGTCATTAACATACCATGAATTATCATTATCTGATGTTTCAATAGTTACTGACTTGCAGTTGCTATCCCAATTTGAATTTGTCCAAGCAGTATCTTCTTCATCAACATAATTAGCAATACTGCCATCATAACCAACACCATAGTGAGAACTACCATATCTGCCTTTCGCTTGAAATATTCTACCACATTGTTTTGCAGTTAATCTTCCAGCCATGTGATGAATAGTAATTGCTTCAATGCTTCTACCACTTCTACCTTTAGTATAATTCCCCTCATCAGCAGGCACTACTACTTGTACTAAACTTGATTTACTCATTAATAATCACCTCTTTTTTAAACTCTTCTCTTTTTATTAATTTATTTTCCCATTTTTTATATGCGTCAAGATAAATTTCATCTTTTTCACCATTATAAGTTAATTCATAATACATACCATCAGTAATGTTAGTACTTAATAAAGCCTTTGAGTTTTTCAAAGTTTTACACATCCAAACAACATATACATCTTTGATACCAATCTTTTTATCATCTGTTATTTCTGCTTTATTGTTAAAATAGTCAATAACAATATTTTTGCATATAACTTCAAATTCATAACTATCTTTCATCTGCTTCATTCCCCTTACCATTACTTAATTCTAATTCCATTTCTTCGGTTAATTTAATTTCTTCCATATTATCTACTCTCCTTTTATCTTATTTACTGCCTTATTTCCTAATAAATATGTTGATATTACTGCTATAACTACTGCTATAGTATTAGTTATCTTATCTGCATTAATATTCCATATAGGAGCAATTCCTATGATTAGAGCATTAATTATAGTTAATATATTAAGCACATATTTACTAATTTTTTTAAATTTTTCCATTATTAACACCTCTCTTTCAATTCTTTAATATCTTCTTTTATATACTTAATATCATCTTCTAAGTGGTATGTTCTTTCTACTACAGTATTGTGTTTCTCTACTTTTTTTTCAAGTTGATTAATTCTATACTTGATTAAATTCATTCCAGCAAAGGAACCTATACAAGTACCTAGAAAAGATATCAGTGCTACTATTATAGTGTCGCTCATATTTTCCTCCTTTTTATTTTCCTTTATCCATATCTTCTTCAATATATAACTCATTTAACTTACTATCTTCAAAATTATCTGCTAAAAAGATAATTGAAGCATAATATGGTTTATGTTCTTCTTCTGTTTCAGTAGCAGGTACATATAAATCGTTTATGTCTCTTATGTGTTTATTTTCATCTGCAATTAATATTTTCTTTGCTCCGTAAGTACGAATTTCCATAATTACACCTCCTAACTTACTGTCCATCCTTTTGCTTGAGCATTAGTTAATGCCTCTTGTCCTTCTGTACTTGTTAATTTTGCTATATTAGTACTTCCTAATACTACTTGCTGAGTTTTACAACCTTTTGTTTTTATATCGTATAATTTATTTAGTACATTTATTATTGACTGCTCTGTTAATTTAGTTGATGCTGATAAATCTAATTTATAACTACTATAATTAGCAGAATTTGTAGTTAAATAACCTTGACCTAAATTTTTTAACCCACCAAAATTAGTTAATTCTCTGCAAGAAGTAAACATATAAGAAACATCTTTAGTATTTGAGGCATCTATTTCTGATAAATTAATTAAATAATAACAACTACCGAATGTTTGAGACATTGTTGTTACTTTAGACAAATCCCATTTGGAAATATCTAATTCAGTTATTCCACAACTACTGAACATTTGATATATTGTTGTTATATTTGAGGTATCCCAATTTTCAATTCCTATTATTTTAGAGCATTTGCAATTATAAAAGACATTTTGTAAACTAGTGCATTTACTAATATTCATTTCAGGCAAAACTAAATCTCCAGTTAATCTGCTACAGCCACTAAATAAATTGATTATATAAGTTAATTCGCCGAACTTTAATTTACTCATATTAACACTTTCTAGAAATTTACAATTAGTAAACATAGCACCTATTTCTGTTACATTTGATGTATCCCAGTCTGACATATCTATGCTTTGTAATCTTGTTGCCTGTCCAAACATACTACTTAAACTTGTTACATTTGATTTTACAAAACCTTTTAAATTTAAATGTTGTATATTGATACAACCATAAAACATCATAGCCATAGATGTTAAATTGCTTGTGTCTACATTTGCAATTTCATAAGATAAATCTGTACCTTTAAATCCATTAAAAGTTAAAAAACTTGGAGCATATTTACTACCTACATAATTTCCAGTTACACCTAATATATCTACACCATTTTTTATATTTTCTGAAATAAGATTTTCATCTTGTATTGCTTCTACTGTTACTTTAGATAGTCCAGTATATTCTTCATCTGGTGTAACAATTTGCTGTTCTGTTGTTGGAATTACTGTCTTTTCTTGAGTAATTGGATCAACATAAATTACTGAATTACTTAAAGTTCCATTTAAAGATTGTTTGCTATTTAGTGTTCCACTTATTTTTTGCTTTTCTTGTATCATAAGTCAGCACCTTCTGGATAAAGAATTAATCTCTTTGCTCCATCTTCATCATATCCTATAATTGTTTTCTCATCGTTTAATTCTATTTCGTACCAATATTCCACTTGCTTATTTAACATTTCACCTATTTTCATATCTTCACCAGATACATCTATTTCTACACTGGTAGAACCTACGATAGGAGTAAATATCTTTTGTAAAACCGGAGGTTTATCCATTTCTTTCTTTCGATATATGGAAAATTTAATCTTATCTCCATCTTTGAATGTGTATTTATCACTACCATTATCAATATCGAAATCAATCAAAAGTCTATCACCTCTGTTGATACGAATTTCTTTATCTACTATTTTCATTCTATTACTTCCTTTCTATTGATCTGTTGATTTTGTATAATTCAAAATAATATAAAAAGTCCAGTCTTTTCCCCAACCACCATTTGAATAAAGTTTAACAACATTTTCTTGCTTTTCTATCCAAACATCGATTTTATCACTAACATTACCGTTATAGCCTACCATTGGAACAGTTACTATTCTAAGAGCATTAATGGCAAATCCATTTTCAATCCATATTTTATCTAGATTATCAATATTATAAGCTATACTTTTTTTTGTGTTTCCAGCAAGTCCAACACTGTTTAACACTTTTCTATATATTGGTTTACCATCTATCCATCTTCCAATTACTATCTCATTTGTAGAATATATATTACCATATCCATTATTCAAAAATGCATCTAATGTCTTTGCTTTGTTATTTGAACTCTTTACTGCTATATCATTAGCACTAATTTTTTTATTTAATCCAAATAAATTACTTAATACTTTCATTAGATTTCGTATCATTTATGCAGTCCTTATCCATATATAGCAAGTTATGTATGGTTGTAGATTGTTATGTGATTGTCCTCCACCTTTATTATTGATAGCATAGTTAGTTATATCATATTCATAATTACTCCAGCCATTATTATTTCCCTGAGAGTTATTAGCTTTTGGTAAAGAACCGCCACTGTTAGTCTCATTATCCTTAACAACTCTCATCTCGTGAGTATGCTTAGGCATTTCTTTAATAGTTAGAGTGTGTGTCTTTTCTCCACCAGTTTTCTTAACTGTGCTAAAATCACTATCACCAGTATCAACACAAACAAGTGTCTTGCCTTTACCAAACAATTCCCAAGTGCCACCAAATCTTAAAGATGGATTTTCATTTCTTGTAGTTAGAAACAAGTCTCCAACTTTATAATAAGCATTTGGATAGTAGTTATCAGTACCACTTTTTAGTGTTCCACCTTTACAAGCCATAACTTGCTCCCATTGGAGTAAGTACTAAATAATACTCCCTCCAATCTGTAGAGAGATTGTTGTTTTTGTTAGTAAACAACCCCCCCCTCATTAACCTATGGTTTACTTTTGTCATTTTATCAAATCCTTTCTTTTGTTCATTCATTCCATGTTTCCTCTACTGTGAAGAAAAGCACTGGATAATCATTCAGATTAAGTTTTCCATACACATCAACACCATCTTCACCAATTGCCATTGCCTCTTGACCTTTTGGTAATGTGACCGCTTCAGTAGCAATTACAAACACATCTTCAAAAGATATTTGAAACTGATATTCTTCATCATAGGCAAATGAACTACCTAATAGTAAATTACTTACCCAAAATGTATTGTCAGTAATAGTAGCAGTTATACTACCACCATCAGTCCAATCAGTAGTTCCCGATTTTCTATATTTAAAACTACCGCTTAATGAATTAGCCTTAGTATCTGTAAATGAGCCGTTGTAGTATGCACCATTGCAATTTAATACCGCTTCATTAGATGTTCCCTCTGGTCTAGTAATTGAAATAGTATTTATGTGTAACTTGATGTAATCAATCATATCTAAAGTTACATCTGCTGAATTAGAATAATTTCTACTATCAGTTACAGATACACTTACTTTATTTGAACCTATAGTATCAAAAGTATTTTCTTGCAAATTAGAAGCTTGTCCATCATTCAAATTAATTGAATAATTTTTGATAGTAGCACTCTTTTTAGCAGTAGCACTGATTGTTACTTTTGGCTTAGATATATATTTAACAAATTTAGTGTTATTACCAGTTATAGTAGTTACATTTGTATTTGTATCAATAACTGTAGCAGTTACATCAGGCTTACACACACTTTCTTTAGCATATAAGTTAAAACTTGTGGATTGTGTATCACCTATTTGTGTGCTTCCATTATATGTTGTACAATAAATAGTTCCCTTTATTTCTTTAACATTAGGTATTAAAGCATATATTTGGTCTTCTATTTCACTTGTTTGAAATTGTACTGTCGTTTCGCTTGTCTTTGTAGCAATAGTGCCAGTTAAAGTACCTATTTTATAAGTCAATGTATTAGTAAATGCTGATGCTTTTTTGTCAATACTGATGATGGCATTATCACCAATATAAGGGCTACTGCAAGCAACACCGCTGGCTCTTGGTATTCTAGGTAAGTCTGCGCTACCATATGCTGTATTACTCCAACCCCAGTTTGGAAAACTAATTGAAGCAGCACAACTAATACTCTTTGTTCCATCATTGTTGTGATATACCCAGCCGCCAGTAGAAACAGATACGCTTTCTCCTACACCAGTTGGTCTAGTACATCCGGCACTTTGATAATCAGCACCAGTTCCACTTACACCAATACTACCTTGATCATCTCGTATGTAACTTGCTTTATCGTAATAACTTCTTGCCTCATATACTACATAAGTTCTATTATTTGCTATATCTTGTTCTGTGTACCTTGCATATATTCTTACATATAAACTACCACCAGATGTACCTATATAGGCTTCGCCTAACCTTTGAAAACTTGTTGTTAATGTTGCCATATGTTACACCTCCAAATCTTCCAAATCTTCAATCAATTCTTTTAAATGGAAGATTTTTGTTACTTTTTTATTGTTTTTAGTTGATTTAACAAACTTTAAATATCCTATTTGAGCAGTACCAGTAACAATAAGTTTTTCTATACCAGAACCTTTATTGTTGAAGATTGCATTTAGTTTTTCGTAGTTATATACCTTTATACCACGGTTATCAAGCAATGAATTGTTTGCATCACTAGATGTACCTACAGATAAACCTTTAGTGCTAAAACTAAAATTCATATCAGTAATCTTGCCTTCAAGTGTTTGAATAGTACCATTTTGAGTATCTAATGTTTTTTGTACATTTTTCATAGATATATCAAAATTGTTTACTGTTTGGGTAACCTCTGATTGTTGTTCTTGCAAAATACCTATGCTTCTACCTTGTTCATCAACAAGTGAAGTTGTATTTGTCATAGTAGTATCTAACTTATCAACATTATTTTTTATCTCGGTAACAGTTCCGCTTAATATAGTAAGATTTTCTCCTACCTGATTTGCTTTAGTATCATCAGTATATTTAGTAGCAATTATCCAGTCATTTTCTTCAAATGTTTCATCCTTTGATTTAGTGGTTTGGCATCTATATAATTCTTCATCTTTAATCCATAAATCTCCGCAGTCATAAGGTGTTGTTGGCTCAACCACAAAAACTCTTCTCTTACTATCAGCGGTATCTTTAGCACTATTTGCTATTGCAAGAGCTTGAGTAACATCATTGTCGGTAATTTTTATCCAACTATAAACATCATTATCAAGTGAATATCTATAGGCGTAACCGGTATCTTTATCATAATAAAGGTCTCCTAAGTGATTATTTTTTTCATTATCGGTAGTCCAATTTTTAGCAGGTTCATTACCATCAGTAGGAACTCCAGAATAAAACCAGGTAGTAATGTTTCCATCTACCTGGTCTTGAAGTTCTTTTAAGTTCTTTCCTGTTGCAATCACAAAGCCATTTAACTCATTTTCTACTTTATTAAGTCCATTTTTTTGTAATTCATAGTTTTCTTTTAATGTCAAAATATCATTGAGGTTATACTTTCTTTCTAAGTCTTCTGGTGTTCGTAACTTATTTATATCTCTTTTATTTATCATTTTGTATACACCCTACCATTTCTTACTTTGAATCCTAGTTCTTCTAACTCTTTGGTCTTCTCTTCAACAGATATGTTTTTAGAGTTGATAGTATTAATTATATCCTTATCATAACTAGTAAATCCGATAGTCTTTAGTATTACTTTTTTATCATAGGAAGAACAATCAATATTATTAACATATTTAACTATTTGGTTGTCGTATTGCTTAAAACTACTATATTCCATTTTAATAAGCATTGCTTTTTGAGGAATACTAAGATTTAAACTATTAATATACTTAATCACTTTATTTTTTCTAGAATTAGGTACAGTCTTGCCATTTGTATAATAATCACTCTCAAATGTTTCAGAATTAAACTTTATGTATTCTTTAATTGGTATGTTTGATTGTACCAAAGCATTTAAAACTTTATCACTTGAATAATAATTACCATATAAATATGCTAATTGTTCATTAGTCAAATCACTATCTATCAAGAATTTAGTTATACTAGCCTTTTTGGTATCTTTATCAGTATTATCAATACTTTCTTTAAATGTATAATAATCTCCTATATCTCCTATTTCAGAATATTCATATGCTTTTTGATATGTATTAGAAAGTTCTAATCCTAATACATCTTTTTTAGCAATGTTATAAGAATAATTAACTATATCTTTAACAACATTTGCCTTATCTGAATCGGACATATTTGAATAAGATACATTATTAATTAGTTTTTTGATATTATCTTCTATTATTTCACCAGATATTTTTTGATATTCAACTCTATCTTTACCTGTCATCATAATCTTTTCGCCTTTTTGATTTATATAGTAAGGGGCTACTCTAGGCATAACATCTGTCTCTCCAGTTTCTTTGTACAGCCTATATATTTCCTCAGCAGATTCACTTATATTTTCTGTACTAACATTGGCAGGATTTAGAAATACATTAAAGATATTATTCTTTCCACCATATTTTTGTATTTCTCTGCCCATAGTATCTACTGTGGGATTTAAAGTTTTACTTATAAAAGGTATTTTTGCCTTTATGCTATTTACCGCACTTTGAATTGGCTTTCCATATTCAAATGAAGTTCTTTGCGTACCATCTACTAAATCTGCTATTTGCTTAGAAAAAGTAGGAACTGCTCTAGCAGGTAATTCTAATATTTCATTAATAATTCCGGATACAACACCATCATTATCATTAAGAACATCATTTATACTTTGTAAAAATGATTGTTCTAATAGAATACTTCCCGCAGTATCTAAAGAGCCTATTATGCCTTCTAATAATGCTTTAGAATCACCACTTTTAGAATTAACCACATTAGCAGTTATTGATAGTGGAGCAGCCAAAGGTTGAGCCCAATCATAAGTAAATGACTTACCACCAATTTTAATTGAATAAGAATTAATTCCTAAAGTATTTTTTAAGAAATTGGCAGTATCTTTGTCATCATCACTATCACCGCTTGTTATTCCAGCCTTCGCAAGTGCAATACCAAGTATATATAGCATAGTACCAGCAGTAGCCTTTCCTAAACTTTGAACAAATTCATGTTGCATAGTGGCAGTGTATTGTCCATTTGCAAGTGACCTCTTTAAATTAATACCTTTATTTATGGCACTAACCAAACCGGCAGGTGAATAATCAACAATTGCCTTTGTTAAATTAGCTGGTGTTTTGGCAAATGGTATCAATATATCACCAAGACCATAACCATTAACATTTAATTTATTTAGTCCTTTTCTTACACCCAAAACGAACCTAGTATAGTTATTATTATCATTCCAGGTTCTAGATAAAGCCTCCTGGTGTGCTATATCTATCATTTCTTGTGTAATTTCAGTAGTGTTGTTTAGTACTAATTGGTTTTGCAATGAGTTTTCAAAAGCAGCCTCACTAAATACTCTATCACCAACATCCATAACATAATTTAATAAAGACTCTGTTCTATTTAGAGTCTTTCCCATCAAATTCTTTTCACTAAATGATTTACCATCTGATATTTCAAATCTATTGCCTTCCATATCTTTGGTATTGATTCCTTTTTTATAGTCATTAGTAGCCTCATAGACTCCTTTTTTAATACCTTTAAGCATTGCTTTTACATTAGTAGTACCGGTTGTTCTTACACCAGTTTTCTTAGCGATTAACTTGTCAGCATAACTAGAAAATAAATCACTGAAAGAATTAACTGGCATTATCAAAGCATTACCAGCAACATTTCTTACTTGAGTCTTAGGATTAAACAACATAGATATTCTCATCCAAGATCTAATTTTTGCACCTTTTTCAGGTGGTAGTTTATCGGTCATTAATTTTTGTATTTCTGCAAGTTTAACTCTTTTATCATAGCCGTCTTCCATATTTTGTACTTCTTGCATTGTATCCATGATAAACTTTACCTCATCAGGCTTTAAGTCAAAATCTTCCCTATATTTATCTATCCATTCTTTAGATTTATTCTTAACCATTTTGTCATAAGCTTCAGATAATTCAGATTGAGCATATTTTACCATACCTTCAGGTGTCATTCTTTCCATAATATTAAATGCCTGTACCGTTTGACCAGCAGTTGTTCCAATTTCTCTCATTTTTTTAGCAACTTCTACCATACTATCATAATCACCATTATCAGCATATTGTTTTAGTAAAATCCAGCCTTCTGCTACATCTGTAGCATTTGCATTCTTACTATCTTGTTTTACCCATCTTAATGTTTCTGAGCTGCCACCATCATTTATTTTTTTGAAAGCTTTTTCCAAACTTTCTTTATTAGTTACTTTATCATAATATCTAACATCTTCTTTTGAAAGTATTTCAGCCTTTTGTTCTACATTTAGCATATTAACTTTATCTTTAATGTTTTTAGCAAAATGGCTATTGCCATCATTAACTTTATTTGCACTTTCTCTTTTAGGTAATATTGGTGTAGTGTTGGCATCTTCTTTAGTTAATTTTGATATTTCATTTGGATTTAAAATCTTGCTCTTTTTAGAACTACTTTCTATATCTTCCCTAACAGGTAACTTAATATCAGACATTTTAGTTTTTGTTCCCGATGATGGAAAGTTTTCTTTTAGATAATCATTCCATTCTTTAGCGTTTTGAGAATATTTAGTAGGCAAGATGTCATAAACTTTTGCATATTGACCTTGTGTAGGATCTATCCAGGCAACATCATTGATATTTACTTCTTTTGAGTAAACTTTACCATTACTAGAATAGCTTTCTGCTTCTATTTTAGATGGAGATACAAATATGCCTTGCTTTATAGGATATGAAGAATATACAGTTATTTTGCCGCTATCAATAGCATTTTCTATATCCTGTCTTGATAAATCAGGGTTATATTTATCATAATCAATCCAATCACTATCATTTATTGTTTCTTCTAATGTTTTTATGTCTTCTACATTTCTTATCCAAGTATGATAATCATCATTAACTGGATTATTGCTTTTTATAATATCTAATTGTTTTTGTTTATACTTTTCCAAATAAAAAGAACTATTTTCTAGTTCTTGTGTATTATTTTTGTTTATCGGAATAGAATATTTAGTAGCAGATGATGTACCGCTATTGACATTATTGCCTGATTGTGGTATATTATTTGCAGAAAAACCAGTAGGTCTATGCAGGCTCGTACCTGTTATACCGCTGGTTTTTTTGACATTATTAATTTCATACAAATATTTACCTTTATCTGTTATACCAATATTTATATTTCCTTTAAAAGTTTTTCCATCTAATTTGAATTCAAAATCATAATATTCCCAATTTGCAAATTTACTATTTGTTTTCTTGGCAATACTATTTTCTCTTAATGTTGCTATTCCCAACACATTTTTTAATTCTGGTGTTAATTTCATTTTTTCAACAAAGTTTTCTTGTTTTTTTCCAGGATTAGTATATTTTTTTGATGTTTTTTTATTTATTTCAACACTATCGTTATTGCCCAATCTTGTATTACCTATTAAATAATCTGTAATATACATTTTAGCTATTTTATTATAGTCTTTTTCATCAACACCATCAAATATGTCTTGGTCAGTATCAACATTAACAAATTTATTGCCATTACTATCTTGTTGAATACTAAACATCTTATCTTTAATATTACTTCTATTGCTATAATAAGCATCTTCCCACATTTCTTTTAAGTTTTCAACAAAATTCACATATTCATTAGCACCAGTGCCCTTAATTTTTTCTGCTAATTTCCTAATATTATTAAGTATTTTCTTAAATATATTAGGCTTCTTTTCTACTACTGACTGAATAAATTCTCTATTACCAAACAATTCACCGCATACATCTGCTACGACTTCATCTGATACATCATTAGTTTTATATCTTTCTTTTAGTGATTCTAATGATTTTTCAAACTCAGGATCTTGTTTAGCATAATCAAGTATTAATTCCTTCATTTCTTTTGTTGCTATGTCATGAGTTATTTCATGAACAACCAAAAATTCAACATAATTATCAGCATTAGGATTTAATTCAATTATAGTTTTACCATTTTCTTTTGTAATTAATCCATTAACAGGTACACCTTGTTCATTAGTTATATTAGGATTGAATCTTATTATATAATTTCTATCTTTTATTATATTCTCTAGCAACTTAATAGTATTGTTCGATCTAGCAGTATTGTTTAAATACATGCTTGCAGTCCTTCTTAATTCATTAATGTTTGCATTAGAACTTTTAACATATTGATAATTGCCTATTGGAATACTATAATTAGCATTATTAACACTAGTCACATCTACACTTCTTAGTTTTTGAAGAGCATTTCCAATTGAAGAATATTGTTGTCTAGTTAAATCTTTAGTTGTAGTAAAACTCATGTCTGGTCTTACTTCGCTTACATAATTCATAGCAGTAGGCACTTTTATACCAACTTCATTTAACATTGTTTTAATGTAACTACCTTTATAACTTTCAATACTAGGATCTCCTAATTTAAATCCTTTAATATCATTTAATATTTCAGGGTTTATTTTAGCCATATCAACCTTTATATCACTAGTAGGTATATTTATATTAGAACTATTAAAATCGTTCACAGTTGGCAAAATAGCCTTATCAGAGTTATTAACATTACTTTGTTGATTATATACTGGCAAATTAATGCCACTTTGTCTTGATTTTTCTTGATTAACTATATCTTGTACTGTTGGTAAGTTTGCCTCTTCTTTTATGGAAGTACTTGTGTCAGTATTTTGATTTTGAATAGCATTTAATTGATTCTTAAGTTCATTCAATTCTATTTCTTGTTCACTAGTCAATTTATTTTGTTCTTTTAATGTTTCATATTCATTAATTTGTGAAGTTATCGTATCTACATTAGTGTTAACATTTGAATTATTATTAATATTACTATTAATATTAGAAATAATTGTGTCTATTTTATTAATGGTTTCTTTATTTGTAGTATTTTTCTTTGTTTCTTCTAACTCTTCTTTAAATGTCTTATATAGATTTACATCTTTATTCTCTACATTTGTATCTTTGCCAGTAGCAGTACCTATAATTCCACCTGTAACACCACCTATAGCAGCAGAATATAAAGCATCAGAAAGTACATCACCATTTAAGAAAACAGAAGCATAATCTTTAATATTAGTATTTTTATCTAAAATAAGCAATTTACTAATATTATCTAAATATTCTTGAACAAATTCTTCAGTAGCCTCACTGCCTGCATTTGCTAAAATATTTGCAATTTTAGGCTTCTTTGTTATATTAGTAAATGTTTCTTTTAGTAATTTTTCATATTCACTAGTCTTGCCTCCAGTTAAACCTTTAGTTGCACTACCGAGCACCTTACCAACACCATATTCAAGTCCAACATTAACCAAACCATACATTGTAGCACTACTAGTATCATAACCATCTGAAACCGCTTGATTGGTACTATCCACAAACATTTTTCCAAAATACATAGTAGAACCAACACCAGGTAAAGCTTGATTAATCAATGTTGATCCTGCTATTTTACCACTTTCATATAAAACATCACCAACAAATCTACCTATACCAGTTTTATAATTTTCTTTAACCTTTTGGTGTTTCATTTGATTAAATGTAGGTAAATATTCTAAGTCACCATTTTCATTTTTTATTAATCCACCATTATAATCAAAAAGGCTTCCTATACCGCCTGTAAGTCTTCCTATAGATTTATCATACCAGCCAATATCATCTTCTGCAATTCTTTGTTTATCGTAATTATATTTAGCATAACCAACTTCATTTGATTGCTCTTCTAATTGTTTCATCTGATTTTTATATTCATTTGATTTTTTTATTTCTTGATACTTATTTTCTATGCTTTTATTTTGCCCCAATTTATCTTGACCAGCAGTTACTTCAAATCTTTTGTTTTTAGTAATTTCAGTCTGTTCTTGAATAGGTAAAATATTTCTTTGTGTTGAAAAAGGAGTTACTGTAGTTTGAACTCCCTTTTCATAAGTGTTTTTTTGTATATCTTTTTGAATATTATTTCTTTTTGATAATTGATCATTATATTCTTGTTTATAATATGAACTATTCAATTCTAGTCTATCTCTTATACTAGAATTTCTTTTTGATTTCCCAAGTAATCTCTCTCGAATACTACTCATATAATCACCACCTTATAGGCCAAACCAAGTTAATATTTTATCTGCATCTTTTTTAGTAATAGATTTATTTTTTAAACCTGCAGATATTTTTCTTTCTAATTCAGATTCAGAAATACCATTTTTTATAGTATTAGAAGTAAATATATTAGAATTAGACCAGTTATTAGCTTTTTTGCTAGATAATGCTGGACAACTATTATATTTACTCTTTATTAAATTGTTATTTGATGACGAACTACTAGAAGAACTACTATTGCCACCATCATTAAGGCTTCCACCATCTGACAAAGAACTTCCACCACTGCTGTAACTAGCATTTATACTAGCCCATTTTTGAGCATTAGCAATAGCATCTTGTTCTCTTTGGTATGCCATTTGTTGTTCCCATCTTTGTTGTTCTAATCTTTGTTGTTCCTTTTGATAAGCCATATTCTCATTGTATTGTCTAATTTTCTCAGCAGTTTCATTTTCATAATTAATTTGACTTTCAACATCTTTATATCTGTTGTAATAATTATTATTAATCGTATTATTCCAATTCAATCTATTATTTTCCTGATCTGATTTATAATTGAATCCCTCTAATGCAATATTTAATTTATCTTGTAATGCTTTTAAAGCATTTTGGGCTAGTTTTTCATCGTTAGATAATTGTGCTTGTCTAATTGCATTATCAAACTCTATTCCAGCATCTTGCATACTCTTTCTTGCAGTACCAAGTCTATTTTGATAAGTATTATACATATCAACTTTTGAGCTTTCAGCATAACCACTATTAGATAATCCATTATTTACAACATTTTCTCTACTAACACCATATTTATCAACTTCTTTTTGATAATCAATATAAGATGCTTTAGCCTCATTTTGATATGCTTGTTCAGATTTTTTTCTTTGTTGTTCGATTAAATCTTTCTGATATTCAAGATTTTTATTTGCTACATCTTTTTGAGTGTTCTCCCATCTATCAACCATATCTTGTTGTTCTTTAGTAAAGTTATTTCTTTCATTTATTAAATTATCATAAGTTTCATTATATTTATTTAATTCACTTTGTTTTTCATTTTCGACATCTTTGAATCTTTTGTCATCGTAATTAACATCATAAATTGCCATTTTTTATCACCTCTTTACATATCCGCCTACAAATGATTCTAATGTATAATTATTTAAACCAAATGGTTTAGTAGAACTGAATTTCATTTGTAATCGTTTCCATTTCTTCTTTTTAATTCTATAAACTATGTATCCCTTAACATTGTCATAAGTATTAACCTCTTCAAAGTCGTTATTATCTGTTTTGACCTCTATCTTTATACTTTCACCTTTTACTTCAGCAGTACCGCCTCTTTTATTAGTTGTTTTTTGATATTCTGGATATTTGAAATCATCATGCTTAGTAGTCCAATAAGAACTTATTTCGCCATTAGTTTTGGTTAACTTATAAATCTTATTGTTACCACATAAATAAAGCACTCCATTTTTAACTGAAGTGCAAGTAATATTACAAGATAACTCCCAATAATACCATTCATATTCAACATTTATGTTTTGATATTTTTGTCTACTATCTGCTAAATAAATTTTGTTATCTATAATTACTAAAAGATAACCCTCCCACTCTTCTAACATCATATTTTTATAATTTGATTCTTTTAGTAATTTACCATCAACCATACTAGATCTATGTGCTAGTAATTGCTCTGAAGTAATATTTCCACTAATTGCTTCCATGCCTCTATCAGAAAAGAAAACTATATCATCATTAAAGTTAATTCCAGTAGAGACACAACCTGTTGTTATGCTTGAATGTGCTGATGGATATATTTTTCCATATGTGCTATCAACAACTGGATTATGATAAAAGACTGTAGTATTTGCTTGTGATGGTTCTTTTAACACCCATAGAGCATTATTACTAGGTATCAGTGCCTTTACCTTTGCTAAATCCATTCCCTCGTTGTAATAATCTAAATCACTAATATATCTAGGGTCTTCCAATGAACTATGGAAAATAGCATTAGGATAATCTTGATTTCCACTAAAAAATACTCTGTTATCAAATACTGCTAGCATAGTACACTTATTAATTCTATCTCTATATCCTTGAATAGTCTTTCTGAATAATATTTCAACATTGTGTTGACCATCAGTAGTAGGTTTAGCAGGAGCAGTATTAAAAGTAATACTTCCTTCTGTAACATTTACTGTTAAGTCTTTGCCTTGAACATAAGTAAGTGTGTCTAGTCCTATAGTTACTTTAGCAGTTACCACATAATCACTATCTATGTTTTCGGTATCTAGTTTAAACTTTGTCGTTACACCATCACCTATTCTTAGATTCTTTCTAAGTCCAGTAAGCAAATTTACATCTTGATATGTTGTTCCCTCCCCAGTAGGATCTCCTATGGTAGTAGTTGGTATAGTACCTTCTACTTCTTTTATTTCAGTTCCATTGTATTCAAGATAATTTAAACCATCTTTTATATAAAATATATTATTAAATATAAAAGCCTGACTTCTAATCAAATTCATACCACTAAATATTTCAGTACCATTATCATAAAGTTTAGTTCCTGAATGGACTATTTTATGGGTAGTATTGCCTATATCATAAAAAAAGAGACCTAATATGGTATTATTGTATTCTTCTACTAATTCCATATCAGGTCTTGTTTCTATTCCAGCACTATTATTTTTGTAATTTTTCCACATATTTAAGCTATCAGGACTTCTAGATAAATTAGTATCACTATTACTGAAATCAACACCTGCAAAGTTATCTACTTTTCTAGTAACTAATGCTCCACTAGGAACACCACCAGAACTACTATAAGAACTCATAAGTATCATCTCCTTCTAGATAAATACTACCAGTATGAAATCTTGGATCTAATCTTTGTAACATTTGTTCATACCTATTTGAATAAACTTGTCCATAACTAGCTGATATATCAGATTTAAGTAAATCACCAGCCACACCATAAGGCATTATTTCAAGTACATCTGTTGATAAATCAAAAGTAAACTCACTATCTTTTGTATCAGCAGTTATTTGTTTAGGATACTTGTAATAATATATTTTAGCAATACCATCACCATAGAAATTAATAGTATTACCTATAATATCATTTTCAACTCCCCTAACAATGTTAATTTGAAATAAATCCTTTGCTATCTCAGAAAAGTCAATCTCATCACCTTTAGTTACTTCTAATTCTTCTTTAGCAGGTATTTTTTTTATTCTGGCAAGTTCATTTTGAATCTGATTTATAACATCATTTATTTTGTTTGCTATATCAGGATCATCAGTTAATAAGGCACTTTTATCATTTATTTCCTCAATCAGTCTCAATACTTTTTTCTTCATTTCTAGTAATGTCATACTATCACCTATCCTTTTGGATTAATATCTGTATTATCTTTGTATATTTCTTTAATTTCTTTAATTTCTTTTTCCAAGTCCTTTAGTTTATAAACAGGTACATTAGGAATAATATAACCATCTGTCTCGCTCCAAATTAAAATCGTTTCTTCTGGTATTATTTGAGTTAATTTACTATACTCTATACTCTTTATTCCATCATATTCATTTTCTTTATTAATCTCAGTGGTTAATATTAGATCTTTTAAAGTTTGATGCACTGTTTTATCATCTGTATATTCATCGAACTCAGTTTCCTTAGTTATAGTTCTTCCGTAATATTGTCTTAAACTTGGTTTTATTGTAAATAATTCGTTGTTCATTATTTTTCCTCCTAATTGGTTGCCATACCTAGATTCGAACTAGGGAATGTTGCAGTCAAAGTGCAATGTGTTACCACTTCACCATATGGCAATAAAAAGAGGATTGCTCCTCTTATTTTACATCTCAGTTTTCATTATATAGATTTCTTTAGGGTTAACAATCTTAGCACCAAATACATATAATCCTTTTAATGCATCTTGGAAAGCTTTTTCTGGTCTATATGCTTCTACCTTTTCAATTTGTTCAGCGAAAGCAATAGCTTTTCCTGTTCTTAAGATGTTATAAGTTACATCATCAGAAGTAGAAGAAGCAGTCTTTTTACCAGTAGGCAATAGATTTTCAATGCAAACAAAAGCATTGTTAATCTTACCAACAGCACCTTTCTTGATTATTTCAGGATTATTTGTAGATAGTTCGGTTAAAGATTGTCTATAAGTAGTAAAGACTTTTGGAGATACTTCAAGATATAATGATTCTGATACTGGAACATTATTCTCATATAATTTAGTGAATCCTGCTTCAACACTAGCCATAGCATTACTTGCAGTTAATGCAATAACTGATGAACTTTGTGCTAAAGCATCTGATGTAGCCTCTGTTGCAGTTTTTACAATAGAAGCAACATATTTATCTCCTTCTTCTTTTAATCCGATAGCAGATTGTCTTGAAGCTTCTTCCATTAAACCAGGAACTGATTGTGCTTTATCAATATCTTCAACCTCAAAATTAAAGTATCTGTATTGATTAAGTTGCAATAGTTGACTAGAATCAGTTAAACCTTCAAGTTCTATTTCTGTACCTTTAACATAATTCTTTATAGTAGGTCTAGAAACACTTAAAATCTTTACTTCTTTAGCATTCTTGCTATCCTTTTCATATTTGAAATCACAATGGTTTCTTAGAGATGTAATGGTATCCAATGCTTTTAAAATTGATTTACTCCAAATCATTTGTTGGAAATTAGTTACAGCCATTTTAACACATCCTTTCTATATAGATAGAAATTATTTTTGAGTCATAGTCATAGATCTACGAACTGCTTCCCATATTTTAGGGTTATCAAGTTCTTCATCAGTTAATTTTCTTATTTCATCTTCTGTATAATAATCCTTAACTTTATCTTGAGCCATTGACTTCATACTTCCTATCTTTTCAACCGTTGGCTTAACAGGTTGATTTAATTTTGTATACATTTCATATACTGTTTTAATAGGTGTATTTGAATTAAATTGACTAGCAAAAGATTTAAAATTATCATCTTTTAACACACCATCTTTCACACCTAATTCCGCTAACTCTTTAACTTGTTTTTGATGAGTTAGTTCATCTGCAAGAGTATTAAATATAACTTTTTCTCTAGGTGTCATTTTGTCTACACCAATAGCGGCAAGTCTATTTGCTTCTTCTTGCATTTCTTCAAAGCCTAAATCAATAATTTTAGAAGCCTCTGCTTGTCCTAAAATCTTTTCTTCTTCATCAGAATATCTAGGTTTTGAATAAGCAGGTATATCAATTCCTTGTTCTTTATAGAATTCTCTCATTCTTTGATTAGATTCAGAGATATCTTTAGTTCCAAGGCCTGCCTTTAATATACTGTCAGTTTCTTCATATTTGGCTAATTTATCAGAATATTGCTTTTCCATCTTCCTTTTTTCTCTTTCGATTTTCTTTGGAAGTAAAGTATTTAATCTATCATTAACCATCTTTTCTACTTCTTCTGCAGTATAAGTTTTAACTTCTTGTTTTTCTTCTTCTTGAGAAGCGGTATCAGTTAACTCTATACCTTGATCCTCATTTTCTTCTACTGATTGAGCTTCAGTTTTTTCAGTTACATCTGTAACAGGTGTTTGAACATCATATTCTTCGTTCATTTTCTTTCCTCCTATTTTTTTAAGTGTTTGACTTCACTATTCCATTTTCTTTTAAAGTCTTACAATGCTTGGACTATTAAAAAGCAATAACTATCTAGTAGCCATTGCTTGATTAATTAATTGGTTTCCATATTGTCCTATACCTGTTATATCTTGCTGATTAGCAATAAAGTTATTGGCTTGCATTTTTAATTGTTGAGCCTGTGTCTGAATGTCTGCTATTCTTTGTTGAGATTCTTTCATTTTCTTTATTGCCTCTTCTAACTTAGATTTAGGCATTGAGCTATCATCATCTAGTAGACTTACATATACTTCTAGTTCTGCCAGTTTTTCAGCAGTAAAGTATCCTGCCTTTAACATATTTTCTAACGATAACTCCTGTGCATATTTATCGTAAGGACTTTTAGGTGTAATGTCTATCTTTACATTTGCTTGTAGTTCTTGCAATACACTATAAGGTACCTTAACTGGTCTGGAACTTACTTCCCCAGTTGTTGGATTAGATTCTTCATAGTCTATTACTAAACCATCTGTAGCATATGTTTTCCACATATCTAACCATATTCTTGCTAATCCTTCTAAAGTTGCTTTTAGTGATATTGTTTGTTCGGTTACAGGCATTTGTGAGGCTCTTTGAACTGCAAGTATTGCTTTGCCACTTGCACTTTCTGGATTAACATCACCAGTAGCGATATCACCCGCACCTGCTAATTCTCTAGTAGTAGATATTAACTCATTCATTACCTTTTCGACATCTGCACTCATCTGTGCTGGTTGAAGAACTCCAATTGCTTTTTTAACATCATCTACAGTTTGGCCATTAACCTTAATAGTGCCTCCGACTTTGTCTATTGCATTAGGGTTTTGAACTTTAGATACATCAACAACCTTTTGTGGATAAGCAGTAGTTTTGGCAGATATTAATCTTCTCATTATGGTTTTGTTAATCTCTAACTGATTAGGTATTAAATATCTAACTTCGCCTTCTCCCCTAGCATATCCCTCTTTTTCTTCCCAAAGCATATGCTCTAACGGATAAAGGGTTAGTCCAGTGTCCTTGTCTTCTCTAATATCACAATATCTTGTTGCTTGACTAAAATGGACTGTACCATTTTCTTTATATAGCTTAGTGATGATAGTCACCATATCATCTTTTTCTTCTCTGGAATCTTCTCCAGCCTCTTCAAAAGTATCATTATCACCAACTATATACTTTAATTTGTCCTCTGATATTTTTGATAATTTAGCCATTTCAATAGTATTAATAACTGGTTTTCTATGTTTGATTAAAATATATGGTTGGTTTTGTATGTCCGAATCATTTTCATTGCCATAATACACATCGTTTTTTGACAATATTTCAACTATTGGCAAATTTGTTTCTTCATCATAATCTACATAAATAGGACATTCATCATTAATAGCAGAATGTTTACTTATGGCTCTGGTCTTATAGTCCATATTGTTTTTTTCCCATGTTTTAGCAGCTAATTTATTAAGAAGTTCGCAAGTTTTATTTGCCACTTCTTTAAACTCTTTATTCTCAAAGTTTTCTGCACTATATACAGCCATAAACTCATTCTCGTTTATAACACATATTTTATATTTAACTATGGGTTTAATTATATTTAACTGGATAGGCTCTATTCCACTAATCTTTAATCCAGCCCACTGATTGCCATTGTACATTCTATAATTCTTATCAGTATCTGAATATAGATTCTTTAGTCGATTATAGTTTCTACCTTTTTCATATAATTCCCATATATCGGTTTCTTTTAATTCATTTAAATCCATCTTGACACCTCCTAACTAGGTATATCTTTCTGTCCTAGCCCTGTTCCATCATAGTTATCAATATTAGCCATCATAGTATCATAGGCATCTTGTTTCTTCTTTTGTTCAAAAGTTTCTATTTCATTTCTAACTATCTTAACAGGATTAATTTCTGGTATTTTTATTTCTTCGTTGTTCTTTAACTTTTGACCATTTTTAAGTCCTAAAGTATAAGATAAAATTATAAAAGCACCAAATAAAAAAAGTAATGCTATTGTTTCCATTACTTATCACCTTTTTTTATTTTCTTTTTAGGTTTAGTTTCTTCTAATACTTCCTCTATCGCTTCAGTTATTATCTTATTAGTTTCTTTCTCTCCAATTAATTCATTGCAAGTTTCTCTTAACTTTCTTAACATTTTCTTTTTCATTATACAATCACTATCTCCTCTCCATAATCAGCCTCTAGTGGCTCTTCTGACTTGAAATTGAATGCTTGGCTTACTTCTATCGGCTCAACATCAAATATTACTTGTGTCCTTGAATAATAGGCTATAGCAAGCCCCATAACCAAATCATCATGGGCTCCTTGTTGTGCTTCTGGCCTTCCTTTTTCATTTCTGACAAAAGTTAGCATCTCTTCAAGTGTTAATTTATCATTTATTAGTTCAACAGATTCACGAACTATTTTAACTAGTTCTGCTATTATAACAGGTCTTGTTAATGAAGTGGTCTTAAAGCCATAAGACTTGTCCATTATACCTGTATATCTATCTTCTTTCTCCCTTACGAACATATTAGGATAACCTAACCTTACTAGTTCTTTATTAGGAAAACTGCTAAAGTTACTTTCAATGCACATAAGAGCAGGTGTTACTACACCAGTTTTTAAGTTTTTATTAGCATAATACCAACCTAAACAATACATTTGCCTTACATATAGATCCTCATCCATTTGATGTCTTAGCCTTGCAACTTGTTTGCCAGTTTTTGCATTAAGTACATGCCCAGTAAACCAGTCAGAGCCATCACCAGCAGTATCACCACCTATGCAATATTTGTATAGGTTAGGCAATTCATATAGTTCTATATAACCATTTTCATCATTTACCCATTTTACATCAGTAATCTTTTTTCCAGCAGGCATTGTATCATCATATTTATATTCAAAATAACCAGTCTTAATAGGTCTAGTTATTTCTTGCAATCTTCTACTTACTGCTCTCGCATCAAATACAGTCTTTCCTAGAACACCCCATTGACCTAAGCAATACACATTATAATAATACTCATCGGTATACTTATAACTTTCTAGTAACTTCTTATAATCTTCATCTAAGAACTTATTATCCTTATATGTTGTATGTACTATAGTTAAATTATCTCTTGGTACATCAAAGAACTTCTTTTTTAGCCAATGATTGATATCAATCGGATTAAAAGATATAACTATTTGTTTTTTAGTTCCTTTGCCTCTTAATCTGACATCTAATTGATTGAAATCACTTTCTAGTATTTCAGAAGCTTCTTCTATCCATATATCAGTAAGTTCACCTTTGCTAAAAGTAACTGATTTTAACTTTTCAACATCATCTAGTCCACTAAATATTATTTCATTGCCATTAAGTAAACACTTTATTCTTAGATCACTTTCATTTATTTTGAAGTGCATACCTAAATGCCATTTATTAATAACCTGCTTGAACAAAGCAAATGTACTATCTCTATTACTCTTACCAGTAGCACGAACTGTTAATAAGTTCATTAATTTTGAATTAAGTATTTTATATATGTATCTTTCAACAACGAAGAAGGACTTACCACTACCAGCACCACCATAAAATATCAAATATCTGCTTATATTATCTAAATAAGGTATATATACATCATTAAATACCTTTTTTGATATTGATATTTTAATTTCTCTAGTCATCTAATTCAACTCTTATATTAAAATCTAAATCAGCCTCAACCTTTGTTGTATATTCTCCACTCATTTTATTAAGTGTATCCAAAGCTTTAAGTCTAGTGTCTAATTTTGTAGGGCATTTTATTGTATTTACTTTATCTTCATTAATATCAGTCATTAATGGTACATCTTCTAATATTTCACCATTTACAACTTTCGATAACCATATCATTCGTTCTTTAGCACTCATAATAGCCTTATCTTCTAATTCTTTCAATAGTTCCTTATACCTTTCCTGAACCTTTGCAGAATTAAATAAAGTACTTGCATGCTCATCTATTGCTTTATCGCTGTATTTAGATTTATAAACATCTTTATAAGCTTGCCTTTGACTCATACCCTTAATTATGTTTTGAATAAATTTTTCTTGTCTCATATTTAAAGCCATCTTCATCACTTCCTATTTTTATACAAGTTTGCCTTCTTGTTTTTCTTTTTACCTCTTTTCGGTGTTTCTTCTTTACAAAACAAATAATCACTACAAGTTTTGCAAGTATTATTCTTCATACACTTTTTATAGTTCATATTAATCAACTCTTTTTTACATAATAAAAAGACACTAGTGTGTCCATATTCTGATTACATACTAAATGAAAAAGATAAATATCATTTAATAGAGTAAAGGAGGTATGTAATCTCGTATTAGTAAGTACTATACCGATGATATTCGCTTTCTATTCCTCATCGGCCGAATTCTTTGAAATAGAGGCTTTTTTAAGTACATCATCAGTATACTACCTACTAATAGGTAGTGTGAGGTATAATATGTGAACTATATATTATCACAATATCATTGTATACCTAGATTTGTCCGATTTTGTCCGAACTTTCATTTTTATATAATTTTTTCTTCATTTCTGAAATATAATCATATACTTGTGTTTTACTATAACCAACTAATTTATGAAATTTATACACAGATCTATGCTCTATCCATCTGTAAATGTATATCTTATCATATACATCCCCTTCTTCTTTCATTTTTATGAGCTTCTTCTTAAGCTCATAATTTAGCATATCTCGTGTATTTCTACTTTGGTTAATCAATTTATCAACTTCATCTATTTCACTCGTGTAGTTAATTAAATTAGTGTCTGGTGAAGTATTTATGGTTACCATAACTTCTTTAGGCTTTACCGCCCCTGGCATTACAGATAATATTAATTCGCTTTTCTTTTCTAATGCTTCGTTATAGTTTCTCTCTGCTTTTTTGAATTGCTTTAACAGCTCATTGTATTCTATATACATTTACTTCCCCTTTCTATAACCATATTTCCCCTGATATTGTTAATCATTTCTAATCATATTTCTTTTTAATAAGCATACAGCTTGTTTTAATTCACAATCATGAGTTAATTGTTTATAATATTTTTCACTAGTTTCTACTATTCCTATTATCTTTACTAGATCATAATCATTTTTATTTCCTACTATTGCATAATCTCCTACTACTGGTTTCAATTGCAGATGAGATATATCCCAATAAAAAATAGCACCATTGTTTAATTTTCCTAATATTAACTTCATTCTTTCTCCTCCAATTCTTCATCTATGTCTCTTATTTGTTTAGCAAAATACTTGGTATAGAAATTATCTCCAAATTGTTTTGCTAGTTTATATCTTTCTAGAAAAGATTTTCTTATCTTTAATAGTTTTCTTCTTCTATGCGGTTCCATTATTTATCTACCTTTTCCAATTCTTGCATATGGTCTATAATTATATTGCATACTATTACCTCTGCTTGTGTAAATGTTTTACTATATCTTTTACCATATGATTTTTCAAACTCATTTAGTTTAGTTTTTCTTATATATTCTTTTAATTTATTCCAGTTATCTTTTAAAGTTTGATTTTCATCTTGTAATTCAAAAATCATATCTTCATATGTTTTCTTATCACCCTCTAAGGAAAATACACCATTTTTCATATATAATTTCTTTTTTTGGTAGTATTTTAGTAATTCTTGTTTGCATTCTTCTGATATTGTATTTGACTCTCTTATTGCATTTTCTATTAATGCTTCTTTTTCTCTAGCGGCCATTACCTACTTCTTCCTTTCTATTTTTAATTCCAAACTACAATCAAAACATAAGAATTTAATTCCGAAAAAATAGACTATTGTTTTATGTTCTCGTATATATTTTTTACTTTCGTTTTCTCTAATAAAAGCAATTACAAAACCTAAATTATATTTATCAAATTCTAATCTTGGAGTTAATTTTATCATTTTTTCTTCCTACCTTTTGACAAGATCTTTTATAAGTGAACCAATCATAATAATTAGGAATATTGTAAATATTGTAATCGAACTTAAACAGGTCCAGTCTATAAAATCCCAATCAATTTTGTTTGTTTTTCCAGTGCATATATTTATGTACTCATAACTTCCTATATTAGTTCGTTCTACTAAACAACTACTCAAATTTACATTTATCTCATCTTTCATGTTTACCTCCTAGTTTTCATAAATTACTTTTTTACCATATTCAACAGCAACTTCGTGTTCTATTTTGCAACCTCTAGCATATTGCCAGCCTTTCATAAAGAATACTACATCTGCTTGTGCTAAATACTCTATACTTTTTGATAAAAGCCATATTGCCTCATCAACATTTTTTGGTGCTTCATCAAATATAGTATCTAAAACTATATATCCATTGCTTTCAATCTCTTTTACTAAATGCTCCCTTTCTTTTCTTATCTCTTCATTTGTTTTACCTTTCATAGGTTGACTTAACATTATTTTCATTATTTATCATCTCCTAGTGTATAGCGTTTATTTATACTTAAACAACTCCTTAACTTTATTTTTTTTATGTGTGATTTCCTAAATCTTACCCCATTGTCTCTTATATCATTGCCTACAAAATAATAATTTTTTATATCTAATAATTTTGTTTTATTCATATATTCATTAGTTGAATATAAATAGCCTTTAAAGGTATCATTATCAAATAATACGACTTCTACCATTTTATTTAGATATTTTTCTTCAAATTCATTTCTTGTCATCTATATCTCCTATTATTTCTCTATATTTTTGTAAAATCTCTTCAAGCATATCATAACCTGCTTGTTCTTGAATATCCCTATAATCAAATAAATTAAGATAATCTTCTAGCCATTTTATAAATTCATTTTGTTGATTTAACTGATTATTAATAGATTTTTCTCGCATATCTAATTCATTTTTAGTAAAAAATAATTTTTTATCTAATTCTTCAAGTTGTTTCTTTAAGGCTTGATTTTCTTTTAATAATGCTTGATTATAACTTATAAGTAATTCATTATTTTTATTTAATTCAACATAATCGGTTGCTGTCAAAGTATCTTTATGAACATAATCTGCTTTCATTTACTCATCACTCTCTACTTTCTTAGTTAAATCAATTGTTACTTTGTTAATAAATAGTCCAATACCAAATAAAAGCATTGCTTCACAATCCCATTTGTCAGGACAGTCTTTTATCTTTTTCATATCATCAGCACTAATTCCAAACAATTTACCATTGTTTCCATTAACCTCAAAACCCCATATTTCTTCAGTTTCTCCACATTTGCATTCTTTCGTATCATATTCATAACCATAGTAGAAACCATAGTTTGTTGTTGTTAACACTGCATAATCATCATTAATTGTTATATCAATCATTTATTATCACTTCCTTGTTCTAATTCTTGTATTTTTTCCAAAGTGTACCTCATTCCACAACCTGCCCAGCCAACTTCTTCACTATTATAAAAATTACTAGCCCATTCTTTTAACTCATTCCAATTATCTTTTAGTTGTTTATTTTCTTGTTGTAATTTTTCTAATTTTTCACAATTACTAGGACACCATATATCTTTTTCTATCAGTTCTTGGATTTGTATGCTGGCATCATGTAATTGTTTTTTTAATTCTTGGTTTTCTTTTTGTAATTCTTGATATTTATTTGAAATATAATTAAAATCTTTTAAACTTAAATACCTATTTATTGAATAAACATCTTCTTCTTTGTACCAATAATTAAAATAATGCATCACTTCATCTATATTTTTAAAATGGTCAAACTTATATTCTTCTCTTTCTTCACTCATTTATTCCACCTCTTTTATTTTTAAATATAAATCTAATAAATCAGGATTATTTAACAACATTTTACTTTTATCGACAATGTCTAAAAAATTATTAATTACTTCTTTTTGCTTTTTATTTTGTTGTTGTAATTGTTCGTAAGTTGGCTCATTATCCTGTCTTACAATAAACGATACATCTTTAGATAAATCAGCATATGAAAGCCTACAACCAAGTATTGTTCTATTAACTGTAATTTTATCTTTTATATCTATTAAATTATTGTTTAATACAACTTCTAATCTATCAATTAAGCATTCATTTCTCATTTTTATTATTGCTTCTTCTATTGCTCCAAAAATATGTTCATCAGGTTTAATATCATCAACATTAATATCAAAGGCTCTCATTTCTTTTTTAAAAACTAATTCTTTATTCATCATTCCACTCCTTTATCATCATAATTAATCCTACAATTGCTCCTATACCAATAACCCCCAATATAATTAATGGTATATATAAAATCATTTAGCCCTCCTATAATAAAATATAAATTATTATTATAATTATTATTAATAATGCTGCTATCCATAAAGGGCTAAGTACCCATAACCAACTCCAACTTATTACTTTTAATAATTTTAATACTATAAATGCTATTGTTAATAATCCAACAAATCCAATTCCACCATTACTATTTTTCATTATTTATCACCTACCTTTTCTAAAACAATGGCTCTGCCTTTTTTAAAATCATTATCTGTTAATTCAAACCAACTTTTATCTTCTTTCCAACAACTATAATAATTTTTAAATTTACCAAAGCCTTTTCTATCTTCATAATTAATAAATCTAACTTTTGCAATAACATTACTGCCAACTGCTGAATCTCTAATCGTTTTTATATAATCTCCTACTTTAGGTTTCATAATTATCCCTCCTTACCACTTATAAGTCCACATCAAGTAAAGAACTAATATACTTGCTATTATCATTGTTAAGAAAAACATAGTTATTAAGAATATACATATATTCTCACATTTTGCTTTTCTTTGTGCTTGTCTATATTGTATTTCTTCTTTAGTTAATCTTTTTTTTGGTATTCTTTTTTTAATTTGTGGAAACTTTTTTTGTAATTTTTTTATTTCCTTTTCAGTTAATTCATTTGGTTTCATAATTTTCTAATCCTCTCTGGTCTACTATTTTTATCCATAGATCCATTTCCTAAAGTACAACCATACTTTTTTATTTGGTAGTTTTCTATAGCTACAACTAGCTTGTCCAAATGCTTAAAATCACCATGTAATTTCTTAAACTTTGCTCTAAACATACTTGAATTAATCATTGATTTATCTTTATAAAGGTTGAAGTAGAATTGTAACTTGAACTCATTCTCGTTCATCTTCTCCATCCCCTTTATTTTCTAATTTTTCTTTTTCCGTATCCAATGCATCCGATAATTTTTTTAGTTCTAGTATTGCATAATCATATCTAGCATCATTCATTTTAGATATTGCATTTATTCTGTGAGGTAAGTATGATTCAACTAGCTCTAATATTTTATTTCTACTTTCAAGGAAAGTATTTCTCTGTTCCATCTTGTCATATTTTTTTTGAAATGCCTTAAGTTTTTCTTCTGCAAAGTTTTTATCTCTTTTTAGTCTTTCTATTTCTTTTTTATTTCCTGCTAACTCTTGAGCAGTTCCAATATCTAATATTTCCCCTTTCATTTTTTCCTCCTCTATTTTCACTACACAATAACCATTTTTACATCTTTTTCTGTGCGTTGGTGTTGTATAAAAAGTTATTGTTTCAACTCTTACTTTTAGTAGTTCTGCTAATTCTTTTTTTGTTCCGATTCCAACAAGCTTTTCTCCTTTGTATAAAGCATACTGACTATTTCTTTTCATACAATAGTTCCTCTAATTTTTCCATCGTTTCCTTTAAATCTAAAAGTTGAGGAGCAGTTTTAATTTGCTTACCATTTTTTAGCATTGATAAATATTTTAATGCTTTTTTTATAATAACACTGTAATCCCTCATTAACACCACTCCTCTAATAATCTTTCTACTTCAATATCATCTTTAGTTTTTATTCCTAAATTTTTAGCTTCTTGTACTACACCATTTAAGAGAATACTCATTTCTTTGGTGTCATACTCACTACTGCCTTTGTAAATTTTATAATGGTTAAACTCTTTACCATTTAAGATGCTAGTTCCAGCCAATTTATAATATTTAAAGTAACCTTTAACATCTATTTCAGATAGTATACTTACCATTTCAGATTGCCCATAATCTATTAACATTTGCAAGTATACTTCCTCTTTTGATTTACTCAATGCATTACCTATTTCAGTAACAAGTTTCCATAAATAACTATTTGCATTTAAACTTCTTTTTTCTCTATGTTTAGTTATTTTTACATCATAAATAGTATCCTTGTCTAATCTAAATAATAATGGTAGTATTTTGTCTATCTTACAAGTGTCTTCTATCATTATCTGCAATTCTTTTTGTTAACTCTATTTTTTCTTTCAAAGCTTTAGTTTTACATTTTAAATTATGATTACTAACCACCATTTTTATTAGACTTTGCCATAATGCCAAAAAGTCTATACCAAGAATAAATCCTCTAATAACCTCTGAATTAATAAATATATTGACACTTGCTAATATAACATTTAACCATACTATAGTTAATGTAGTGTTAAAAATTACTTTATCAGCATCATATCTTCTATTTTTCTTGGCAAACCTAAGTAATTCTTTTTCAGAATTGTTATTTGAATTCATTATGTCAATGTTTTCTGTGCTGAAATAAAGTTTTGAATTGTCATATTTTCTAAACAACTTCCAATTTCCATAATTATCAACACACAAATGAAATTGGTTTCCTAATAATTTTCTTATTTTCTTTTCTTTTTTTAATTTCATTTTCAAAACCTCCTAAAATGGTAAATCATCATCATTAATTTGTACTTCGTTTCCGAAACTAGCAAATGGATCATTTGCGGTAGGCATACTATCAATTTGCTCAGTAGTTATTGGTCCAGGTTTTACTGGTGGCTCTTCTAGATTGTTTACACTATCATTACTACCTTTACTATCAAGAAAAGTAACATTTGATACAAATATTTCAGTAACATAAATCTTTTTACCATCTTTATCTTCATAATTTCTTGTTTGTATTCTTCCCTCTACTGCCACTTGATTACCTTTCTTTTGATATTTAGAAAGATTCTCCGCTAGCTTGTCCCATACTACACAATTAATAAAATCTGCCTTTCTTTCACCATCTTCATTTGTATATGGTCTATTTACTGCTATAGTAAATTGGCATACTTCTCTTTTTGTGTTTTCTGTCATTTTAAGTTCAGGATCTTTTGTTAATCTTCCAACTAATATTGCCTTATTCATTTTATTCCTCCTAATAATTTCATTAATTTATCTTTAAATTCTTCTCTTTCATTGATGTAAACATATTCCCCACACCAACTACATAATTTTTTAATTCTTCTCTCAAAAGGATAAATAACAACTGAATGACCACATCTACACATATGTTTATATTTAGCTATTTCATCCGATTTTTTTATTATTTCTTTATTGTTCATACATACCAAATCTTATGTCTTTTCCTATTTCATCATAGTCAGGTTCATAAGTTATTTTTGTATTTTCTAGTATATCTTCTAGTTTTTCTTGCAAACCATCTATTTCTGTAAGCAGATCCTTTATCATTGCTTCAACATTTTCTGCAGGTATAAGATTGCCTTTAACTTCATAGTCTGTGTTTGTTATCTTTTCTATTTTTTTGATTATTTCATCACTTAGTTCTAAATACATAATTACACTCCTAAATTGATTCCCATATCTAGAAAAGCATTTACAATATCATTTCTCAATAATTCATCAGTACCGGCTCTTTCTAATGCTATTTTTCCAAACTTCTGCCAAGAACTTTCATAAACAACCTCTTGTCCTAGTGGAACTACATCTTTTATTTTGGTGTTTTCATTATAAAGAGTGTGCCAGTCATTACTTTCCATATTTAATGTTTTTAATTTTAGTTCAAGTTTTAATAGTTGATGTGTAGTCATTTCTTCAAGACTTGTCCATAATTTTTCTTCTACCAAATCACCCAAACTAGCCTTTACTACTCCCATTTTTCTCATCAAGTCTCCAATAGCAACTTTAATAACATATTTTGCTTCTTCATCTCTGATATACATATCTTTGTATATTTCGAATCTTTTTAGATTTTCTTTGTTTCTCTCAACATCTTCAGCACTTGCAATGGCGGTATCTACCCCAAAGCCAGCAAAACCCAATGCTCTACCAACTGATGAAGTCTCACAATTTTCAAGCATAGATGTTAAATTAATTTTATTGCCTTTGTTTGTTTCGCTTGCGCTACCTGTAGCAATTACTCTATCTGTCTCATCTGTTATTGTGGTAACCACTCTTACATAGTCTTCTCTTAATTCTGCTATGTTTGTTTCAATAGAACCAGTAGGATAAACTTTTCTATAAGCTTTAATCCTCTCATTAACCTGTGCATAGCCTTTGCTTCCAATTTTAATGGTATCTATTTCTTTGTTAGCCTTTTCTATCTGCTCATAACTAACCTTAATTCTCTCATTCATTTTTTATTCATCTTCCTCTCTTCTTTATTTAAAATCTTTTAACAAATCGTCGAGCATTATTTTATCTTCTGGATCAAGTTCAACTTTTTTAACTTCTATTTCAAACCATCTAGGTCTTTTCAATTCTTTTATCTCTGCTAATGTTGGCATAAACTTTTTAGTTTTAATAGCTTCTATAACCATATTTTCGTATTCATCAGCAGAACAATCTTTTAATTCTTCATACCACAAGTTAAATATTCTGATATCCATTTTTTTGTTGTAATTTTCTTCTAACATTTCTGTTATTTCTCTAAATTGTTTTTTATTCATTTTCCCATTTCTCTCTTTCATCAGTTTTTGATTCTTTTTTATTCTTAAACTTTTCGTTTTCTTTTTTTGCTAGCTCCAATGTAGTTATTTTCTTTCTTTGCCAACCTTCTAATATTCGGTCGATATACTTAATCGAGCAAGCATTATTACAAACTGCTATCTGTGTAGCATAAACAATCAGTTCCTCTGAAATGTTATTGTCTACCCAAGATTTAATTACATCACATTCTAATGGTGCTATAGTTCTTCCGAAGTTTTTTTCTATTGTAGAAAATATATTACTAAATATTAATTCTTCTTTATTATCTAAATTATTTAGTTTAGTACTATTATCTAAATTATTTATTTTAATATTATTATTTATATTAAGATCAGAATCAGAAACAGATACAGATACAGATGTATACCTAGGGTATGGATACCCTATCGATACCCTATACCTTTCTAATATTTTTTCTAATTCTTTTCTTAATTTTTCACTCTTAATATATTGAATTAAACTTTCTACTTTTTTTAGTAATTTTTCACTTTTTGTCCAGTTATATTTGTGCCAATTTTTAATAAGTATTTCTTTCGTTTCTCCCGCATAGAATATTACTTGATGAACTTGTTCCATCCTAGTCAGTAGTTCCTCTACCTCACTTTTGTCAAGACCTAGTTCATTTGACATTTGTTTAACTGAAATTTCATAACAACCAATTAGATTTGTATGAGGATTAGTTAATAAATAAAGTAAAAAATATTTATCTTTATAAGTAAAATCATCTACTATTTTGTTATCTTCCCAAAATGATAATGATACGTTGCGATATATTGCCATTTAATCCTCCTTTATGTTCTAAACCTTACCCTCTGATTTGACAAAAACATACTAATTTGTTATAATTATGTATGTAAAAAGTTTGTGCGAACTTTTTATTTTTTTTATTTGAATAATCTTTCATATCTTTCATCAAGATACATAAAAGAATATCCAGCAACTGTTATATCTGCTATTAGAAAAGCAACACCAGTCCAAGTAGGACATACTGCACTAAAAGCAAGTGTAATTATTGATAATGTACTAATTGCAAATATAATCATAGCTAATATTGTTTTCCAACTTATTTTTCTTTTCATTTTTTATCCCTCCATTACAGAAAATAATCTATTAATACTTTCTGATATTTCTTTTATTCTTTTTTTTGATTCTTCTTTTGTCGGTGGATTAACCACTATAACTTTAATTTTTTCTTGTTTGGTAGACTTCATATTTTTTCTCCTATTCTTCTTTTTCTTTTGGCAATTTGCCATAAATTAATTCAAAAAAATAAGTGGTATCCATATCATAAATATCTAACATTTTTAGCAATGTTCCAATTTCTATACTTGATGGATTACTTTCATACTTTCTCAAAGTTTCCCTATGAACACCAATTTTTTCTGCCATTTCTTCAAGAGAAAAACCTTTTTCAGCTCTCAATCCTTTTAATTTAGCTGATATATTTTTATTAATTTCTTCCATGCTTACCTCCTTACATAAAACATTATACTATGGCAATTTGCCAAAGTCAATACTTTTTTGGCATTTTGTCAAAAAAATATTGTATTTTGTTTCTTTTTATTATATAATTGTATTAAGGAAAGGAGTAATAATAATGAAAAATAATAAAAATTATACAAACATAAATGTTAAATATTTGAGAGAAAAAAAAGGTATATCCCAGACAAAATTAGCAAAAGATTTAAATATTGATACATCAACATTGGCTAAATGGGAAAATAATACTAGACAAATTACTTTAGAATGGGCTATAAAACTTGCTAATTATTTTGATATGGATGTTGGAGATTTTATATCTATTAATCAAATTACAAATACTTCTTGTCCTACACAAAGTGATGAAGAATACAAAGCAATATTAAAAGAAAAAGGCTTAATGGATGAAGAAGAAAATATAGATGAAGAAAGCCTTGATAAATTATTAAAAATAGCTGATATGATTGAGGGTATTAATAAGAAAGAAGACTAATAATAGTCCTCTAATATTAGAAAATACAATGATATTATTATTTTACGATGTTTAAGTAATTTTATTAAATCATTGTACTTCATATAACCACCCCTATTATATTATAAATGATATATTATAGAAAGTAGCGTGAATTTATGAATTATAATTTTGGAAGTATAGTGTTGGACATTATTATAACTGCAGTTGCATATTTGCTTACACCATTTATTCTTTTTTATAGAAACAAAAAAGAGTATAATGAACAAAAAAAGAAAAAAATAATATTATTTAATTCAATTGTTGTTGCACTCATATTTATAATAATTAGAATAATACTTAATTTTGAACAACCAGTAATAAGTTTTGCCCCTGCATTATTATATTATTATATAAATAAAGCAATATGGCTCAAAAAGAAAGAAAAAATTGAAAAAGAAGAAAAGAAAGTTTTGCATTCCAAAGTTAACAAAAAAAAGAAAAAAATAAACTTAGAAAAAGGCAAAATTCTTTTAATCATTATTATTACAATTTTTATTATTGTAATTTCCATTCTTACCTTTTTATTAATTAAACAAAATTCAACAATAGAAAAACAAAGAAATAGAATTGATGAACTTGTATCTAACAACGATTCCTGCAAGCAAACAAAAGACAAACTGTTAGATAAATCTGTATTTTTTGATGAACATATAGTTTTTGAAATTGAAGAATTCAAAGGAAAATATCTTTCATATAATTGCATGAATTATCTTACAAAAGACAAAAAATATTTCTTTTGGGCTTATAATATTGAGCAAGCAAAAGGAAGAGGTTTAAAAGAGTATAAATGCCCCATTAGAGTAGAGTTGGGACTAGAAAATTATAATTAAAACTATATTTTTATAAGTAAAAAAGACTAGTCTGCTGGAACAGAACTAGTCAAAATGAAAATCACTATATTAAGTCTACCAAACTTAAAAAAACAAAATTTATATAGAATAAATAATGTAATGGATTTTCTATTACATTATAACATAAATAGCAAGAAAAAGGAAGTGTTATAATGAAAAATTCAATTGAAAAAATAGGTGCTGGTTATATAAGAGTATCAACTGATGATCAGACAGAATACAGCCCTACTTCACAAATAAAATTAATAAAAAAATATGCGAAAGAAAACAATATAACATTGTTAAATGATTATATTTTTCAAGAAGATGGAATTAGTGGTAAAAGTGCTGATAAAAGACCAGAATTTCAAAGAATGATTGCCATTGCAAAAAGTAAGGATTGCCCATTTAATGTTATTCTAGTTTATGATTTTTCAAGATTTGCTAGAAACAAAAATGAATCTGTTATGTATAAAACACTATTAAGAAAGAAATTAGGAATAGATGTTATTAGTATTACACAACCATTATCTGATAGAAAAGAAAGTGTAATATTAGAATCTATGTATGAGGCAATGGATGAATACTATTCTCTTAATCTTTCTGAAAATGTTATTAGAGGTAAAATAGAAAAGGCTTCCCGTGGCGAATTTCAAGGAAATCCACCATATGGATATATTTATAATAAAAATACCAAATCGCTTGAAATTGACAAAAATAGAGCCGATATAGTTAGGTTTATATTTAATGAATGGAATAATCCAGAAATGACAATTAGAAGATTGGCTGTTAAATTAAATGATATGGGTGTAAAAACTACTAGAGGTAAGTTGTGGACAGATAGAAACCTACATATAATAATCAGAAATCCAGCATATATTGGTTACATTCGCTTTACTCCTGGAGGAATGAAAAGAAATTGGAATGATCCAAATATGAAAATAATAAAAGCAAATCATGAAGCTATAATTACTCAAGAAGTTTGGAATATGGCACAAAGAAAAATGGAAGTTCATGATAAAACTTATTTTAGATATATGAAACCAGCACCAAAGAATGAGCATTGGCTAAGAGGTTTATTGAAATGTTCTGATTGTGGAACTAATCTTTATAAAAGAAAAGTTCATGGTAGACCTGCAGTTTTTGAGTGTGGATGGGTTGTTAAAGGTAGATGCAAATATAGTCACTATGTTAGAGAATCTGTAATCGTTAATGCTATATTGGAACAATTAAAAAAAGACTATACTGAAAAATTAAATATAAATATTTGTATGACTTCTCAAGGCGATAGTGAAATAGACATAGCCTATAAACAATTGGATAAATTAAAAAAGAAAGAAAAAAGAATTAAAGATGCTTATTTAAATGAAATAGACTCTTTAGAGGAATACAAAGAAAATAAAAAAAATCTTGCTGAAGAAATGCAGAAATTGAATGAAGAAATAAACAAATTAAAACTTAAAAATGCTACTAATCAAAGAAAAGAAAAAATATTTAAATTTTCAGAAGAAGCTTATAAATTACTATCGGATAAAAATGTTGATGAACAGATAAAATATCAAGTTTCTCATCAATTATTTGAAAAAATAGTATATAACAAAAAAGAAAATAGTATAGAAATCACTTATAAATAAAGGGATTTATTTAAATAATTTAAATGTTACCACATTTGGCTTTGTTCCCAATCATGTCGCCAGTGTTACAATACTCACTAGTAGATTCTGCAACTGCAGACCATAAAGTACAATCTAAAAAGTCAGTATCATATTCACCATTAACATTCTTATAGTTTCTTGGTACTGCAAGAGTTAAAGTAGCATATTTCTTACCATTTTCCGTAACCTTTGTTTCAGGTGCTCTAGCAATTCTTCCTACTAAAACTATTTGATTAACCATAATTCCCTCCTTTCGCCATCACTATACCAAAAAAGAGAGATTATTTGCAAATTTTTAAAACATAATTTTCCCCTATAAAAAAATAGGGAAAATCATCGTTTCTCGGCCAGAAAAGAATTTTTTCCCTAAAAAAATATATCTCAAAAACATCTTTTAAAAATTTACTAACTTTACATAAATTTTACATTTTTTCATTAATTTCTTTAATAATCGAATCAGAAATAGCCTTTGCTAAAGCATCTTGCTCTTCTTTTAAAGTATCAACATCAGTACTATTAGATATATAACCAAGTTCTAATAAGTAAGATTCATTACCAATATTACTATCATAGTAGGGATTAACTCCTACCTTATCAGGATTACTACTATCAACATAAGCACCAGTCATAAAGCCTCCCGTTTCTCTAATCATATATAAATAATTAGATTTAGTAGTAACATTATAATGTTTATAATTTTTTTCATCATATCCATCAATCGCAGACTTAACTTCACTCTCAGTAAAGTTATGAGTATAAATCCCATCAAACTTCTTATATAATCTATTTGAAGAGTATCCTAAGCTAGTATTACTAGTAATATTATTTACTATATCTTTAGCTAAATCATAATTAATATCACTAGGAGTATATAATTCAATTCCCTTTACTTTAGAAGAACCACTCTTATTAATATGAATAGAGAAAGTATATTTACTTTTAACCTCATTAGGAATAACTGCTCTACCACCTTTATTATACTCATCCATAACATGATTTTTATCAATATCACCTTCATCATGAGTTAATTTAACGGTAATACCAGCCTTCTCTAAATTACTTTTAACTTTCTTACTAATATCCATAGTAAAATCAGTTTCTTTGTAATTGCCAGAAGCACCTCCACCATCCATACCACCATGACCTGGATCAATAGTAACATCATAATTCTTATTCTTACTATTATTCTTTTTAACAACAAATTCTAAAGTATTATATTCATTATTAGAATCAATAGTAATTATATTATTATATTTAGATAAAGTATAATAAACAGTTTTCTTATACTTAGTATCATTCTTAATACCATAATATTTAATAATAGGTTTTTCACCATCCTCACTATTAGGATAAGTAGCCTTAAGTACTAAATAATAAGTACCAATATCTAAATTATCTAAATATAAACCATCATTAATAAGATTAGAAATATAATAATTAATCTTGCCACCATCAGTATCAGAAGTAATTTCTATATCTTTATCCTCACCATTATATAAAGTAAGACATAAACTATCATAATTCTTATCTTTAATGTCAATATTACCTTCTATATTAAAATGATTACCATAAACATAATATTTAGAAGCATTACTAACCTCTTCTTCTAAATTAAGTTTGGGTACTTTACTTTTAATATAATTAACATATACAAAATAACCACCGCACCCCAAAATAACAATTACAAATAAAAATCCTAGTATCTTTTTCATCTATTTATCTCCTATATTAATAGCAAGTAGTCTGTTAAGTTCTACTGCATACTCTGTTGGTAATTCCTCTCTAAATGCTGATATAAATCCCATAATAATAAGTTCTTTAGCCTTATCCTCATCAAGTCCCCTACTCATCAAATAAAATAACTTATCTTCACTAATTTTTGATACCGTTGCCTCATGTTCCATAAAGGAACTATTATTATTAACAATATTAGTAGGAATAGTATCACTCTTAGATTTATCATCAAGAATCAAAGTATCACATTTAACTGAAGCCTTTGAGCCAATTGCATTCTTCGTAATTTTAACAGTACCTCTATAAGTAGCATTACCACCACCTGATGCAATAGATTTAGATATAATATTACTCTTTGTATATTTACCCAAATGAATCATTTTAGCACCAGAATCTTGTATCTGACCACTACCAGCAGCAGCAACACTAATACAAGTACCTTTCGCATAATTACCTTTTAAAATACAAGCAGGATATTTCATATTAGTCTTAGAACCAACATTACCATCAATCCATTCCATTAAGCCATTCTCTTCAACGATAGCCCTTTTAGTAACTAAGTTATATACATCCGTAGACCAATTCTGTACAGTACTATATCTACACTTACTATTCTTACCAACAAATATTTCAACTACTGCTGCATGAAGAGAATCCTCTGTATAAGTAGGAGCAGTACATCCCTCCATATAATGAACACTACTATTATCATCAACAATAATAAGCGTTCTCTCAAACTGTCCCATATTCTTACTATTAATTCTAAAATAACTCTGAAGAGGTCTATCAAGTTCCGTATTAGGAGGAATATAAATAAAAGTTCCTCCACTCCATACAGCACCATTTAAAGCTGTAAATTTATTTTCATTATATTTAACTAAAGTATTAAAGTATTTTTTAAATAATTCAGGATACTCTCTTAAAGCACTATCAGTATCCATAAAGATAACATTCTTTTTCTTTAACTCCTCATTCATATTATGATAAATAACTTCACTATCATATTGAGCCCCCATACCATCTAAGTATTTTGCTTCAGCAGAGATAACACCCAAATCATCAAAAATATTTCTAACATCACAAGAAATATTATTCCAATTATCTGTTAAATTATTCTCTCTCTCTTTATAATAAGTAATATTATCATAATCAATATCAAGTTTAGGTCCAAAATTAGGATTATTACTCTTTAAAAAAGCATCAAGAGATCTAAGTCTAAAATCAAGCATCCATTTAGGTTCTCCCTTAATACTAGATATTTTTTCTACTACTTCTTTAGTTAATTTCATTTATATCACCTTGCACCCTTATTATATAAAATAAAATCCAATAAGTAAAGAAAAAAACTATCTATTTACAATAAATAGACAGTTTAATTACTTATATTAGACCTACTACTAAAACCATTCATATAATAATCAGGAATTTTACCCTGCACAACTTTCATAGCGATAGGAATACTAGCATCAATATTAATTTCTTCACTAATAATAGGTAAAATAATCCTCGTATCAACTTTAACATCAATCATTAATTTAATTAAAGCATTATTAATACCATATTCTGTAACATCAGTAGAAAATCCAGTAACAACATCTCCCACTAAAGATAACTTAACTGGAATCTTAGGGCCAAGATTATATAAAAGACTAGAACCAGTAACCATACCAAAAGGAATATAAGTAATAATACCCTTATCAAGCAAATCCATATCATAAGCATCTAAACTATTAAGAGGAAGTTCTAACATATCAATCTTTCCTTCTTCAATAGCCCTAAGATTAAGTTCAATTAAACTAGTCATAGTACTAAGTATTTTAGAAGAATTCTTACTATTAAAATCAATTAAAACAATTTCCCCTTTATCATTATAAACAATATCAAAAATATCATCAGCCCATGAATCACTCATCTGTTTAGTAATAGCCTTATTAATAACTAAAACAGTAAGTTTCCTAGTTTCAGCCTCAGCATAAGCCATAAGTACATCTCTGGATTTATTAGAATAATAATTAATAAATATAATAACAAATAATACCAGAAATATAAAAATAACAATAATAGTATTAATTACTTTACTTTTTTTCCTTTTCTTATTCTTCAGTAACATTCTCATACTAAATTATATGAAATAGCCCTATTTAAAAGAAATAAAACCTCCAGTAATACTCAAAGTATCATATCCAAAAGCATTAAGTCTCTTACTAATCTCTAAACTTTGTTTGCCCTCTTCACAATAAAGATAATATCTCTTATTCTTATTTAAATAATGAGAATAATTATTAAGTAAATTATAATAAGGTATATTAATAGCATTCTTAACATGAGAAATACTATATGAATAATTATCTCTAATATCAATAATAATAGGACTACTAATTTTCTTTAATTCATAAATAGAAATCGTATTCATATCACACCTCACTATAATATATACTAAATATAAATAAGTGAAAAGTAAAATAGTACAAATTTTTCATACCTTTCACTAAAAGCCAAAGTCTTTTAGTGTTACTTCTAGCCTGTAGTCTAGAAGTAAAAATTATAAAATATGTATTGGTGTGAAATACTTTCTAACTAAAATATTCTCCAAAGAAAAAAACTTAAGAATAATCTTAAGTAATTATAAACTAAGTAATTTTTTAGCTGTCCTAACCATTTGAGCAGAATATCCCATCTCGTTATCATACCAAGAAATAACTTTAACCATTTGTTTACCATCATGTTCTACTACTTTAGTTAAAGATAAATCTGCTAGTGCACCACAAGTAGTTCCAATAACATCAGAAGAAACAATTGGATCAGTAGTAGTAACTAAAGTCTCACTAGCATTATTTATAAATGCACTATTAATTTCTTCTACTGTAACTTTCTCAGTAAGTTCTAAAGATAAATCAACTAAGCTACCATCAGATACTGGTACCCTAATAGCACCACCACTAAGTTTACCATCTAAACTTGGAATTACTTTACCAATTGCAATAGCAGCCCCAGTAGAAGTAGGAACAATATTCATTGCACATGCTCTGCCTCTTCTTTCTTTAATACCTTTTTTATGTGAAACATCTAAAGTAACTTGATCATTAGTATAAGCATGAATTGTAGTCATAAATCCTCTTTCAATACCAAAATTATCATTAAGTACTTTAACAATTGGTGCTAAACAATTAGTAGTACAAGAAGCTGCTGATACAATAACATCATCACTAGTTAATATATCATCATTAACATTATAAACAACAGTCTTCATATCTCCCTTACCAGGAGCACTAATAAGTACTTTCTTAGCACCTGCCAAAATATGTTTATTAGCATCTTCCTTCTTAGTAAACTTACCAGTACATTCAAATACTAAATCAATGCCAAGTTCTCCCCACGGAAGATTACTAGGATCCATCTCACTATATACTCTAGTTTTCTTACCATCAACAATAATACCTTCTTCATCAAAAGTAATATCTTTATCATAAGTTCTATGATTAGTATCATATCTAAGTAAATAAGCAAGTTCTTCACTACTAGACAAATCATTAATAGCTACTACGTCAAAGAAATCATCTTCTTTCATTAATCTATATACTAATCTACCAATTCTACCAAAACCATTTATTGCTATTTTCATTTCTATCATCTCCTAAGTATATTATATATTATTTTATCCAAAATATAAAATATTTTCTTTCCTACTTTACACTTTTTTGATATTTTAATAACCTAAATATCATGTAAACACTTATTAATACCATCACCAATAATCATAGAAAGTTTATCAATAACAAAATCAACTTCTTTAGGAGTAACAATGAAATTATAATTAACAGATGCAAGAACCTCCTCAATTAAACTTTTCTTATCAGTATCAGACAATTCTCCTATCATACCAAGAATATCTCTTTTCTCTTCTAAATTTAAATCCTTATCTTTTATTTTATCTACATAATTACTTCTACTAAAAATAAGTTTGTTTTTACTTTGATTATCTTTAATATAAGAAATATGTTTGAATAAATAATTAATAGTATCATATACAATAACAGAAGCCTCTACTACTGTAGGAACCCCAATAGCAATAACAGGAATACCCATAGTATCATAACTAATTTCTTTTCTCATATTACCAACACCACTACCAGGATGAATACCAGTATCAGTAATTTGAATACTCTTATTAACTCTATCCATACTGCCAGCAGCAAGAGCATCAACTACTACTACCATATTCGGCTTAACTTCATTAATAACAGCCTTAATATAATCACCAGTCTCTATCCCAGTACATGCCATAACACCTGGAGAAAAACCAGCTACTTCTTTAATACCTTCACTAATATCTTCACCAAGTACAAATAAATGTCTAGTAATAATTAAATTATCAATAACTTTAGGTCCCAAACTATCAGGAGTACTCTTATCATTACCAAGACCAATAACAAGAATATTATTATTATCACCAACAAAATCATTAAAAACTTTAATAAAAATTTTCTCTATCCTATCACAATTTTCTTTATCTGTAGCATCATTAAATAAAATAGTAACATACTTACCCTTCTTTCTATTAATAAGTTTACTACTTTCATCATCAATATTAACACTAGTAACAGAAATATTTCCGTAATTCTCTGTTTTAGTATCAATATAATTATCATTATCAGTAATACTTTCAAGTATCAAATCAGTCCTAATATTATACTTGTTTAAGTCAATTTCATGTCCCATATCTATCACCAGTAATATTTTTTGCAAAAAACACTAAAAATATTTGCTTTTTCTATAATTTTTTGGTAAAATTATAATTAGTTTTGGAAGGAGATGAATTTTTATGGCAAATGTTAAAAATGCAAAGAAAAAAATAATTCAAATAAGAAAAACAACTTTAGCACATCAACAATTAAAGTCTACTGTTAAAAATGCTATTAAAGAAACAGACAAAGCTGTATTAGCAGGAAATAAAGAACAAGCAGACAAATCATTAAAGAAAGCAATTAAAGCTTTAGACAACGCTAAAGTTAAAGGTTTAGTTCATAAAAATAAAGTTGATAGAGAAAAATCAAGATTAACTAAAAAAGTAAATACTATGGAAGTAAAATAATTACTTCTTTTTTTTACACAAAAAAATGAGATATTACTCTCATTTAATTATTCTATTTAAACATTATCACTATATTTAGTAACGACATATTTACCATCTATCTTCTCTATCTTAGAAGAAATAGTAAGTAAGTTACTAGGAGTATTATCTCCTACTGAATAATAAGAAATAACAACTTCCACATCAAAACTATCATTACCTAAATTTAAAACATCATATTTAGTATTATCATTATTAATCATATTTTCATTTCTAAGGTAAGCTAAATCAACACCTTTATGTGCTACCATACAATATAATTTACCATCTTTTTCTTGATACTTATTATTATCAAAATACTCATTAATAAGTTCACTACTAATACTTTCTTCCAAATATTTTTTAACTTCACTAACACTCTTAAATTCAGAAGATAAATCATAAGTATCATTACCTATAGTCAAAAAGTCCGCATCTTCATCAAATTCACCACAGTAACCATATAGTCCTCTCTTTTGGTTAGCCAAACTAATCATAGCAGGCATCTTCTCTTTACTAATAGTAATTGCTTCTTCCTTAGAAATAGTTTTATTATTCTTATCATCATCATTATTTTTATTATTATCTATATTAGTATTATCTTTTACTAAATCATCATTCTTATTACTAAAATCAATCTTTTTAGTAGCCAGTAAATAAACAAATAAACTAAGTAACACTATAACTATAATCATAATTATAGTACCAACATTACTCTTTCTCTTCTTTCTTTTTCCCATACCTATCCTCCTACTAAATTATATCAAAAAAATATAAAAAAAGAAAGAGAAAAATCTTCTCTTCCTACATCATATTTTCTAGGTCACTAATAGCTTTAGTTTTAGCGGAATTCATCTTTCTAACTAACTTCTTCATATTACCATTTTTTATATTTGCGTATAGAGCGGCGCTCCCAACTCCAATACCTAATCCCATTAAAGCCATACCTGTCTTAGATTTCATAATCTCACCTCTCTAAAATATGATTGGTATTTAACATACCAATCATATTATTAACCATATATCAATAATTATACTATTCATTATAAAAATTAATAATAAAATCTTTTAAAGTAGTTTTTCTATTATCAACATAATCATTATTAATACCATAAATAAAAGCATTCGAGTCTCCCACTATAACAAGACTTTTTTTAGCTCTAGTAACACCAGTATAAACAAGTTTATTATAAAGCATTCTCTTAAAAGAATTAACAACAGGCATAATAACCATATCAAATTCACTACCTTGTGCTTTATGAATACTAATAGCATATCCATGTCTAAAATTAATAAATTTATCTGGTGTATACTCAACAATATTACCATCATAATTAATATTAATCTGATTAATTATCTTTTTATCTTTAGAAATAATAATATCTTCAATATATCCAATATCACCATTATAAACATTATTATCTGGATCATTAACAAGTTGTAACACCTTATCACATTCTCTAAAAGTAACATTTCTAATTTTTATTTCTTTTTTATTTTTACCACTAGGATTAAACAATTCTTGTAGCATAATATTAAGATTATCAATACCATTTAAAGACTTATACATAGGAGCTAATATTTGTACTTCCCTATTAGTATATCCTTTTTTAATAGCTTTTTTAACAACTTCTTTAATATAACTACCAGCATTATCATTATCACTACTAATAAATAAATAATCATCTTTTTTAATAAATAAATCTTCACTAATATTTTTATTCTTAATATCATAAGCTAAATTAAGAATATATGAGCCTTCACTTTGTCTATATATTTGATTAAGTCTAATCACAGGCAAACAATCACTATCAATAATATCTTTAAGTATCTGTCCTTCACTAACACTAGGTAATTGATAGTAATCTCCTACTAAAATAAGTTTAGCATCTCTTCTAATACCCTTAAATAAAGCTTCCATAAGTAAAGTATCAATCATACTAACTTCATCAACAATAATATATTTTTGCCCATTTGGAGAATATTCATCGGTAGCAAAAGTATTAGTATCCTTATCCCATCCTAAATATTTATGAATAGTACTAGCACTAATACCAGTAGTTTCCATAAGTTTTTTACTAGCTCTCCCCGTTGGAGCAAGAAGCGCAATATCATCTTTTTTTAATTTTTTTTCATGAATGAGAATATTAACAATTGCCTTAACAATTGTAGTCTTACCTGTTCCAGGTCCACCAGTAATAATAGTAATATTATTATTAACACCAGAATATATAGCCTTTTTCTGTAATTCATCATACTTAATTTTATTATCTTTTTCTTTATTATCAATATATTTATCAATACTAATATTACTATTAATACTCATATCATTAAGAAAACAAAGTCTTTCACAAATATATTTTTCTGCCTCATAAAATTTTCTTAAATAATATCTCTTATCTTCAATAATAATTTTTTTATTCTTAACAAGTTTTACCATCAAATAGTCAAATTTTTCATTACTAATACTAACATAATTAGATAACATATTAGATATTTCTTCCAAAAATAAATAAGTATCTCCATTATTAAAACACAATTCTTTCATAATATAGATAATTAATGCCTTAATTCTTCTTTCATCATCTTCATTAATTCCCATACCAAGAGCAATTTCATCAATCTTAACAAAAGACATTTCATCACTATCAATAAGCTCATATATATTATTATTAACAGTATCTAATATTTTATTATTATACTTATTTAAAAAAGATAAAGAATCTTTCATGTCAAAACCGAGTTTAGTAAGTTCCATAACAATATTAGAAGTACTTTGATAATCCACTAAAACATTGTATATTCTATTAATTTTATTTTCCCCAAGTCTAGGTATCAATTGAAGGCAATCTTTGTTTTCAAGTATTTTATTAATAGTATCCTCATGAAAAGTATCAACGATCTTTTTAGCAGTCTTTTCTCCAATTGGAAATAAATCACTTGATAAAAAGACAACCAGTTCTTCTTCTTTAGTAGGAATATTAACTTCAAAAGAATTAACATTAAATTGTTTTCCATACTTATTATGATAAACAATTTCACCATATAAAATATATTCTTTTTTTTCACTAAGTCTAGGTAATATTCCAGTTATATGTATCATATCATCATCATAGTCAATATTATTATCTTTGACTTTAAAAAGACCAACCATATAACCATTAATCTCATTACGATATATTTCTTTATATAAAAAACCTTTAATAAAATTACCTTCCATATAATACCTCTTTTCCTAATAATTATAACAATTATAAGAATTAAAGTAAAGAAAAAACTTACACTAAGTAAGTCTTTTTAATTAATCATTAGCATAATTATCAAAGTACCCTTGAATCAACACTACCGGAGTACCCTTATCACCAGAACCACTAGTTAAATCACATAAAGAACCAACCAAATCAACAATTCTTCTTGGCGTTGTCCCAAGACTCTTGTTTTGACCTACAAGATTAGATTCTTTTTTCTTGATCTCTTCTTTCATAGCCTTATTAAGCTCCTCACCATGCAAATCAGACAATGTATTATCTGAAACATACTTAAGTTTAATCTCATTAGGAGTACCCTCTAAACCATCAGTATAAAATGGTGATACAACAGGATCAGCAAGTTCCCATATCTTACCAATAGGATCTTTAAAAGCACCATCACCATATATCATAACTTCAACATTTTTACCAGTTCTGTTCTTAATATCCTTTTGAATTCCTAATACCAATTCTTTGCCATTTTCAGGGAATAATTTAAGTAACTCATCAGTACTCTTATTTGAACCTAAAAGGCCATATTTACTATTATAACCACTTCCGTTAATACTCTTTGTCATAATATCATCAAGTCCCAAAATTATATCAGCATCTTCTAGTAACTTCTTAGTATTATTTCTAGTATGAATATCCGAAGCAAGTATATCTTTAGTATATTTTAATATATCTCTAGGATTATTAGAGAAAATAAATTCAATATCACATCCCTCATTCTTACAAATTTCAGTATATACATCAACATAATTAACTCCAGTAAATTCATGAACTATATTACCAAATAATTCTCTATACTTCTTTTCATCAAAACAATCAATATAAGGATTAATATTATATTTATACAACAACTTTTCATCAAATAAATGATTACCAACTTCATCAGCAGGATAAGAAAGTAGCATATATATTTTTTTAGTACCTCTTGCAATTCCCTTTAAAATCATCGAAAATCTATTTCTACTAAGAATTGGAAAAACAATACCAACTTCATTGTTAGGAAATTTGTTTCTAATATCTGAAGCAATATCATCAACACTAACATAATTACCAGTAGCTATTCCCACTACTGCTTCAGTAACTGCTATTATATCTTTATCTCTAATTTCAAAATTATCATTAGAACTAGCATTCATAACTGAATCTACAACTATCTTTTCTAAATTATCTCCTCTTTTTATTACTCCTGTTCTAATACCACGAACAACAGTACCGACACATCTCATATTATCACTCTCCTATTAAATTATATAATATATTTATCAAATTTCAAAGTATTTTCATTATACTTTACAAAAAAACTCATACTTTCATATGAGTTAATTCTTATTCACAAATATAACCATTTGCTTGATAAAACTTCTTAATAGTTTCTTTATCATTTTTATTAGCTTTTTTACCTTTATCATAAAGATTATAGAAGTTAATAGTAATAGTATTATTTTCTTCATCTATTCTAGAAAGCCATCCAAACTTAGACGAATCTAAATTAAGACCTTTACTAGTACAAACATCGCTATTATCATTATTACAATCTAATGAATTTAAACTATTAATAATATTATTATATTCATCATCAGAAATTCCATTTTGATATTTCATTACAATTCTATTATAAATTGCAACTTTATAACTCTTTTGATAATTATAAACAAAATCAGAATATACAGTAGTATTAATTCCATTATTATCATAATTATAACTACAATTCAAACTAACCGCAGGTGCCTTATAATCACTAAAACTAGTAGTTTTCTGATGAGTACCAAAAACTAAAAATCTTAACACCAAAATAACAATAGTAGAAAAGACAACCACTATTCCCACTCCAATCATAATTAACTTCTTAGTACTAATATTATCCATATATCATTCTCCTATCCTAAATAAATAATAACATATATTTTCTATTTTATCAAGCAAAAAGAACTATCATTTTTGATAGTTCATTATTAAGTTACTAGTTTTATACAAATATTCAATCATTTTATTTATTTTTATACACATTTCATATTCACTACTATCAACTTCAATTTTAGAAGGAATAGCCATATATATAAATAAAAGTAATCTTTCCTCATCTTTTAGAGGATAACCACTTTCGTAATAATGAAACAAATCAGAAAAATCAAATTCCAAATAATGATTTTTATAAAAAGATAACAAATCATATATAGGATTATCAATTCTACTATTATTCCAACTAATTAAATATGGTTTATCATTCTTAACGTAGTGTTCTAAATTAATATTATTATGAATATATGAAACCCTTTCATTCTTATTATCTTCAATCATTTTATACCATTTTTCAATATTATCTTTAGCATAATAAATACTACTAAAGATAATATTAGTATTTCTAGCAATTAAATAAGAAGAAGGAGACATATATACTTCTTTTTCTATCGAAGATATAAGACTATTATAATAATCATTTAAATAATCTACTTCATTTACTATTTCTTCATATATTTCTTTATTTTTATCAATATCCACTTCCCTATAAAAAGTAGTCTTACTATGAAGCAAACTAAGTAAATGTGTCAAATCCATTGCCTTTTGTTCTCTAGGCTCATATATATCATCAATATAAGGATAAATTTCATACTTATCAGAATCATCAATTAAATATGGAAAATAATCAAATGCTCTAGAAGACAAATATTTATAAGTCTTATTAATTTCTTTATTTTTTTTATCTTTAACCACAATTTTATTATCAATAATTCTAGCACCAGACTTAATAGTAAGTTTATTAATAGGTAAATTATACTTACTTATTTCACTTCTAATATCATTATTCACTAGACTTAGGTATAATAACCTTATCTCCAGGTTTAATATTAGTTATATCATTATAATTTTCAAATTCTTCTTTACTTATACTATATTTAACAAGTATCTTATCAATAGTATCCTCTTCCTTAACAATATAAACATAATATGTAGTATAAGTTTCACTATCATCTAAATTAGAAAATAAGTCACTAGCAGTAATATTATCATTGTCTCTAGTTTCCTCTTTAATTTCTTCAGTACCTATTTTTCCCATAATTTCCTCTTTCTTTTCATCAACTACTGGTATATCATCTTTCACATCATCAACCTTTATTTTTTCTACTCTAACTTCTTCTATTTCCTCAGCTTCTGCTTTTTCATCTAGAGTATCTTCTTCCTTTGTTACATCTTCTGGTAAATATTCAGCTTCAATAAATAAATCAATATTAACACTCAAAGTATCACTATTAATAACATCATAATAAAAATCATCAATATCCGCCTTAACAGTACTAATATCATATCTAGGATCCAAAGTAATATCAAAAGGTAAATCAAAAGAAAATTCATCTCTATTGATAGAACCTTCATTCATCTTATAATTCCCAGTAATATGAAATACACCAGTAATAATACCTTCTTCTTCAACATTAATTTCTCTTTCTAAAGATATAGAAGTAATCTCGCTAACTTTAGTTTTAAATGGTAATTCTTTCTTAAATGGTACAATTTGTTTCATAATCACTCTCCCTTTCAATAAAAGATATGAAACAAAAGCAAAAATATAACAATTAAGTTATATTTTTAAGTATTTTAATATTTCTTTTTAATTTTAATTTATATAAATAATGTCCACTACCAATATTATTTAATATCATAGTAATTGTCTTAAGTTCTTTATCACATTTCTTTCTAAATAATTCACTATTCTTATCTAATAATATTGGACCTAAATATAATTCTTTATAAGAATATCTTTTCCTACCCTTCTTAAACACGATAACAGTATAAATGATATTCTTATCAAGAACTAATTCTTCATCATCAATATAATAACCCATACTAACCATATTTTTTCTTAAGAAAAATAAATCAGTATTACTTTGAATAATAATCTTATTAATATCTTTAAGTTTATCTTGAGAATATTTTAGAAATCCTATAATAGTATTAGCCCCCATACCCGCTACTACTAATGTATCAATTTTATCTTTCTTATTAATAACAGATACACCACTGCCAAGTCTAATATCTATTCTATCTTCTAATTTATATTTGGATACATTCTTTCTAGCAGACTCTAAAGCATTATTATTAACATCACTAGCAATAATTTTTAAATTCTTAAATTTTTCAGCTAAATATATAGATAAAAGTCCGTGATCACATCCAATATCAATCACGGATTTATCATTATCATCTATAAAATTAGCAACTACTTCTAATCTTTTAGATAACTTACTCATTTAAGAAATCCTTTAACTTTCTACTTCTAGATGGATGTCTTAATTTTCTTAAAGCCTTAGCTTCAATCTGTCTAATTCTCTCTCTTGTTACCCCAAACATTTGACCTACTTCTTCTAATGTTTTAGATGAACCATCATCAAGACCAAACCTAAGTCTAAGTACTTGTTCTTCTCTTTCAGTCAAAGTAAGTAAAACATCACTAATTTCTTCTTTTAACATTTCATGAATAGTAAAATCTTCTGGAGACATATTACTTTCATCAGGAACGAAATCACCTAAATGTGAATCTTCCTCTTCTCCAATAGGAGTCTCTAAAGAAACAGGATCTTGAGCAATCTTAATAACTTCCCTAACCTTTTCAGGACTCATGCCCATCTTTTCTGCAAGTTCCTCATCAGTAGGCTCTCTATTAAGTTCAAGCGTAAGCTGTCTTTGAAATCTTGATAATTTATTAATAGTTTCTACCATATGTACTGGTACTCTAATAGTTCTAGCTTGATCCGCTATTGCTCTAGTAATAGCTTGTCTAATCCACCAAGTAGCATAAGTAGAAAATTTATATCCTTTATTTGCATCAAACTTTTCAACAGCCTTCATAAGTCCAATATTACCTTCTTGAATTAAATCAAGGAAAAGCATACCTCTACCAACATATCTCTTAGCAATAGATACAACAAGTCTTAAGTTAGATTCAGCAAGTCTATTCTTAGCTTCTTCATCTCCATTAGCAATTCTCTCAGATAATTCAGTTTCTTCATCAAGCGATAACAAACTAATTTTACCTATCTCTTTTAAATACATTCTAACAGGATCATTAATAGTAAGTTCTTTAGCAATATTATTATCTTTTAAAATATCCTCTAAATCTCCACCATCATCTTCATCACTACCATCATCTAAGTCAGATTCTGATACAACACTAATATCATTTTCCATAAGAGCATTATAAAGTTCATCAAGTAAATCACTACCAATTTCAAGACCTTTTAACTCTTCCGCCAACTCTTCATATGTAATAAATCCAAGTTCTTTACCTTTCTTAATCAAGTTTTCTTTTCTTTGTTCAAAATCTTTAATTTCTGATACCATTTCTACTACCTCCCCTTATCTTCATTATCTCCATAGATATTTCTGCTTGTTTTAATGGATCTTTCTCTTCTTTTAATTTTTTGTTTAAATTATTAACTCTTACTTCTTTATGATACTCATTTATAACAAAAATATAATCTTCAATTTCTTCTATTTGAAAGTCCTCTTTTATTCCCATAGCAATAATATCACGGAGGGTTCTAAGTATTTCCTCTCGATCAGATATATAACTAATAAAATCAGCAACATTTATTATACCATATTTATGAAAATAGTAAATAATTTCATTAGATAATTCACGAATATTTTTATCAGGAAAATATCCAACTCTATTTTCAACCATATTAAGTACCTTTTCATTCTTTAACATATAATAAATAAGATAATTCTCTGCCATACCATATTTATTATAAGTCTTCTTAGGTTTAATTTCCTTAACAACCTCTTTTTTATTTTTAATCAACTTATTATATTTATCTTTTATAGTCTCATAATCTATATTAAAATTATCCGATAACTTCTTTAAATTAAGTTCTACTATAATATTATCTTTTTCATTAATAAGTTCCTTTAAAGCACTATTAACATAAGAAGAAATATCCTTAATATTACCAAAATCTTTATTCTTTTTAAGTATTTCCATCTTATAATCAATAAGATTACTAGCATTATTAATTTGTGCTAAAAAAGAATCTTTACCATTTTTAAGTATATATTCATCAGGATCCAAATTATCAGGAAGTCTAACTATTTTAATATTAACTCCAGTATCTTCAAGTAACTCAATAGCACTAATAGTAGCCTTTTCACCAGCAGCATCACCATCAAAACATAAAATAACATTATTAGCCATATTTCTAATAATACTTTTATGTTCCCTCGTAAGAGCAGTTCCCATAGTAGCAATACAATTATCAATACCAACTGTACTAGCCCTAATAACATCCATTTGACCTTCCATAATAATAACAGAATCATTTTTCTTCAAATATTCTTTAGCAATATGATAATTATATAAAATTTTTCCCTTTTTAAATTTATCCGTCTCTTTAGTATTAACATATTTAGCAGTATCTTTAGTATTATATATTCTACCGGAAAAAGCAACAGGATTACCACTTAAATCATATATAGGAAACATAATTCTATTAATAAAAATATCATGTCCATTCTCATTAGTAAGACCAACATCTACTAGTTTATCAATAGAATATTTTTTATTAATCAAGTATTCAGTAAGTGATACCTTCTGTATAGAAAGACCAATACCGAATTTTTTAATAGTATCTTTATCAATATGTCTCTTATCTAAATATTCAATAGCATTCTTACCTAAATTAGTAAATAAACTATTTTGATAAAACTTATTAGCAGTACTATAAATATCAAAGTATTCATCTTTCTTATTACTAACATTAATATTAGTACCAATATTAATACCAACCTTTTCCCCAAGCAATCTAACAGCCTCAGTAAAAGATATCTTCTCAAAATCCGCTACAAAAGTAAATACATTACCACTAGCACCGCAAGAAAAACAAGTATAAATCTGTTTTTCTGGACTAACACTCATACTAGGAGAATGATCATCATGAAAAGGACAAACACCAAAATAATTTTTCCCCTTCTTTGTAAGATTAACATACTTAGAAATAACATCAACAATATCAGTTTTATTTCTTATCTCATTCATAACTTCATTACTGATATAAGCCATAAGTATCACTTCCTTACAAAAAGCCAATATAATTATATAACAAAAGCATTTTTTTGTAAAGAAAAAAGATAAGAAACTTCCATATTTCCTACCTTTTTTAGTATATAGCGCTAACTAATATATAATATATATGGTTGATATCTTAGTTAAAGACTCCATTAGAGGCTTTAACTAACACTCTAAGATTACAAGCTTAGAGTGCTTACTCACCAATCTTATATATAAACATAGTATTACCAGCATTATCAGAAGCATATCCCTTATAATTATTAGATAATCTAACAATCTCATTAATCTTATAACTATAACCAGATATCTTATCAGTATAAGAAGTAATAACACTAATACCATCATTATTCAAAGTATCAATACCACTTCTAAGTTCCTTAGTACCATTATATAACTCAATACTACCATCTTTAAGTATTGTACTACCATCATATAACATACTAACCCCATTCTTAAGTTCATCAAGACCATCACTAACATTAGTACCAATATAAAGAATCTTAGAAAGATTAGAACTAAGTTCACTAATAGAACTAACAGTACCTAATATCTCATTCATATCATTAATCGTAATATCAATAGCACTATTATTAAGACTAAGTAAATTAATCAAAGATAAATTACCCTCATAAGTCTTCTTACAATTAACTAAATCATTAATAGTATCATCATCAAGACCAATACTCTTAAAATATAACTTCATACTACTAGTATCTTCAAAACTACCAAGTTTATAATTATTATAAACTTCACTAAGTCCCATATTAACACTATTCAAATTATCAATCGCAGTATTATTACCATTCTTTAAATTATCCAAATTAGCAAGAGAACCACTAATGTCCTTATCATTAATTAAAGTATTAATATTATTAACCTTCTCAATAATAATTTCCAAATATCCATTCATAAGATTAGAACCATCTTCTAGCTTACCAATAGAAACAATAACCTCATTTAAATTTTCATTAATCGTAGTAGCCCCGTTACTAACACGACTAGCACCATCTTCTAATTTCTTAGCACCTTCTTCTAACTTATTAATACCATCACGAAGTATCTCACTCTTATTAGAAAGACTATCTAATTTATCAAATATCTTAAAATCATTATCTTCAATCATCTTCGGAGTACTAACAACATAAATATCATTATATTTAAACTTCTTAGTATCATAACTAATCTTAATACTATCAAAATTCTTAAATTCCTCTAATAACAAATTATCATATAACCCAGGACTAGCCATACCAACAATAACACTCTTAGTCCCAGTATCTACTACTTTACCATTACTAACACTAATATTACTAACATCCTTATTATTAAATACACTACCTAAAGTAATAACAAATGGTGTATATAAATTATTATAATTATTGTAAACATTATTAATAAACTTATATTCAATATCAATATGTCCACTCTTACCAACAATATCTTTATATTCCTTCTTTTCTCCATCTAAATAATAAGTAATACTAATATCAATAGGAAGTTTCTTATCAGTTACACCACTATAAAATATATCTTCACCTAAAGCATCCCATATCAAATTATTATTATTCAAAGTAAACTTTTCATCACCATTAATATTCATAATATCACTAAGAATAGTCTCATCTTCAATCTTCTCTTTACTATTAATCTTCAAATGATTATTAACAACACTCTTAGTAACATTACCATCACTATCTAAATTAGTATAAATAGTCTCTGTCTTACTAAGAGCCAAAGCAGTACTAGGAATAATAGCCATTCCCACTAATAAATAACCAAATAATTTATTAAATTTCTTCATCTTAAACACTCTCCTTTTCCATTTTAGTAAATTTAATAATAAACTTATCAAATATCATAAACAATGCTGGAAGTACAAATATAACCGCTACCATACTAATAATAGCCCCTCTAGCAAGTAATTCACAAATAGAACCAATCATATCAATCTTCGTATAAACAGCAACACCAAAAGTAGCAGCAAAAAAACATAAAGCCGAAGTAATAATCGAAGGTACTGTCACTTTCAAAGTATTAACTAAAGCCTCTTTTTTCTTATTCATAGTTCTCTCTTCCAAATACCTAGTAGACATCAAAATAGCATAATCAATTGTTGCCCCAAGCTGTACTGTACCTACTACTATCGAAGCAATAAATGGAAGTGCATCACCAATATAATAAGCAAAAGCCATATTAGCAAATATTGCCATCTCTAAAAGTAATATCAAAATAATAGGAAGAGATATCGATTTAAGAACTAATATCATAATAATAAATATAACCAAAATCGAAGTATAATTAACCATCTTAAAATCATGATCAGAAATATTTACCAAATCCTTCATAAGAGGGCCTTCTCCCGCTACTATACCATTCTTATCATATTTCTTAACAATATTATCAATACTACTAATCTGATTATTAATCTCATCAGTAGCAATTTCATAAGTAGAATTAACAGCAACTAATTGATACTTATCATTATCAAGTACTTTTTTAACATCATCAGGAAGTAAATTAACAACATCAGAACTAACTAATGTACTAGGAGCAAGTACCAAATTAATACCATCAACATTTCTAATTTCCTCTACCATCTTATCAACATTATTACTCTTAATATTCTTATCAATAATAATAATCTCTGGAGAAACAATATTAAATTTATCAGCAAGACTACTATTAGCCACCCTAAAAGGTAAATCCTTAGGTAAAGAATCATCCAATTTATAATAAACATCATACCTACTATTACCAATAAGTATTGGTATACTAAGAATAACAAAAACAATCATAATATATTTATATTTCTTAATACAAAAACTTTGAATACCCTTAAATTCAGGAAAGAACTTCTTATGTTTAGTCTTAGTAATTAACTTATCAAAAACAAGAAGTAACGCTGGAAATACCGTAAGAACAGTAATAAGTCCAAATAGTACACCCTTAGCCATAACAATACCAATATCCTTACCAAGCGTTAAATCCATTGTACATAAAGCAAGAAATCCCGCAAAAGTAGTAGTTGAAGAACCAATAACAGAAGTAAATGTCTCCCCAATAGCCTCTTCCATAGCAAGTTTATTATCACTATATTTTTCTTTAGCTTGCATATATTTATGATATAAAAATATCGAAAAATCAGTCGTAACCCCAAGTTGTAATACCGCTGTTATAGCCTTAGTAATATAACTAATCTGTCCTAAGAAAATATTACTACCAAGATTATAAATAATAGCCATACCAATATTAGCAAGTAATAGTATTGGTATAATATAAGATTCCGTTGTAATAACCAAAACAATCAAACATAAAATAACCGCTATTGCAACATAAATAAAAACCTCTTTATTAGATAAATCCATCGTATCAACAACCATTGCCGTCATACTACTAACACTATTAGCATCTCCTACTACACTTCTTAATTCTCTAACAGCATTAATCGTCGTATCTTCTGATGTACCCCATCAAAAGTTACCATCATAATAGTATAATTATCTTTATAAATCTTATCACTAACTTCACTAGGAAGCATCTCATAAGGAATAGTATCAAGAATATCAGAAGCACTAATAACCACATTAACATTATCAATATTCCTTATCTTATCCTCTAGTTTAAGCATATTATTATTGCTCATATTCTTTTCTATAACAAAAGCATAAGAACCAAGTCCAAATTCATCAGTTAAAATGTTCTCACCCTTAATAGTTTCAATATCACTAGGTAAATAAACAAGAATATCATAATTAACTCTTGTATTCTTATATCCAATATAAGCCGGAATAATAAGTAAAATACTAATAATAACAATAAGTAAACTATTATTAGTAACAAATTTTTTAAATTTTTTCATTACATCTGTCCTCCTCTTACAACACAATATTCTATGACAAAAAATAAAAAAAAGCATTAACTAAGCATCCCTCTAAGTAGGATAACCAACAAATTTACCAAAAAAGTATCTTTTTATCAAACGCTTTGTCGTTTATCTTTACAAATGTCAGTTTATAAGTATAATATTAATTAGGTGATCAATATGAAAAAAGAAGATTTAAGAGTGATAAAAACTAAAAAAAATTTATATGAAGGATTAATAAAAACCCTAAGAGATAAACCCTTCGAAGAAATAAGAGTATCCGATATCTGTGAAGTATCACTAGTAAACAGATCTACCTTCTACGACCACTTCTCAGATAAATATGAACTTTTATCATCATTAATAAAAGATCTAGAAGAAGAACTAAAATTAAAATTAGAAGAAAATGAAAAAACAGATAATATCAAAGACTATTATCTAAAAATGATAGAATTACTACTAGAACATATCAACGAACATATCTTAATATACTCATCAATACTAAAAAATAACAATAATAGTATTGCAAGTGATATGTTTAGAAATACCTTATTAAAAGATGTTGAAAAAAATATCAAAGTAAACTTCCAATATCAAGGAAAAACACCACCCGAAATAATAACTATTTTCTATGTAAGTGGTGTCATAAATGTATGCATTGAATACATCAAAGATTCAAAAAAATATACCAAAGAAGATATCCTAAAATATCTAAACAAACTAATACCAAATAACTTCTAACTACCTAGCAAATCCATATACCTTTCCCTTTTCTAAAGGAATATTCTTATAATAAAACAAATCACTAACCGTAACAAAAGTATAACCCTTACTCTTTAAAGATGGAATAATAATTTCTAATGCATTAGCAGTAGCACTATAAATATCATGCATTAAAACAATATCTCCATCTTTTACTTTATTAATAACCCTACTACTAATTCTCCTAGAATTATGATATTTCCAGTCCAAAGTATCAATATCCCATATAATAATAGGAGTATCCACTATTCTCTTAATCATCTTATTACAAGATCCATAACTAGGTCTAAGTAAAGTAGGATATTTCCCCGTAACTTCAAAAATAAGATTACTAGTATCATTAATCTCACTCTTAACCTTATCTTCTTTATATTTAGTAAGGAGTAAATGATTAAAAGTATGATTTCCAATCTCCATCTTACTACTAACCATTCTCTTTAAAATATTCTCATTTCCCTTAATTCTATTACCAAGTACAAAAAAAGTAGCAGGAACATTATTTTCCTCTAATATATCAAGAACCTTATTAGTATTATAATTAGGTCCATCATCAAAAGTAAGAGCAATATATTTATTACTAGTAATATCATTATCATAAATAATATAATCATTCATATAAGTACTAGCTATCCCCTTCTCCACTTTATCATTATCCATATCAATAATAAAACTATCAATATCATTAGATATCTTTCCTGATCCTACTATATATCTATAAAAATTCAAATAATATTTATTCTCTTTCAAATAACCATCATAATCAATAAAAATATCATCACTATAATTATTAGAAGTCCTATTCAAATAATTCTCAATAAATAAATCAATATTATCATTATCAAAAAAAGGATAATTAATAGCCCTATTACTATCAATAAGTACCTTGTTAACAACTTCACTATTATAATCAATAACTAGTATCATAAAAAAAATAATAATAAAAGGAAGCATAAAATATCTATATTTCATAAATTCACCTATCTAAATATATGAAAAAAAGACTAAATATATTAGTCTCTAATATCAATTCCATCAAATCTAACATCAATAAACCTCTTACTAGATAAATAATCACACATATGTACAAATCTCTGATACTTATCTTTAGGTATAGGTAAAACCTCATTACCATTATAATCCTTATTCCAAATACCCATATGTGAAGAAATAACCCTAATAAGTAAATTAAATTCTTCATCAGTAAGAGATAATTTACTCCTACTTTCTTTTATAAGTTCACATACCACTAACGGATGATCAAATCTCGTATACTTTTCTTTTACTCTACCACTTTTACACCCATCATGTAAAACAATAGCCATAATAATAATATCCTTTTCATTATCACTAAAATTATTAAGTCCCGGATTATCTAAAAGCTCTTTAGCAAATCTAACTGCCACTTTAGTATGTTTAACAAGTCCATGCTCACTCTTAGCAAAATCTGGATGGTATTTACCAGTACTAGAAGCAGGAATATCAAAAAAATAATCAGGTAATTCATTAACCAATAACTTAAGATCTTCTCTTTTCTTATTATCTTTTATATAACTATATTCCTTATTAAAATACTCAATTTTATTCATAACATCTACTTCCTTACATTAATATCTACAGTAGTATATGGTATTTCAATCTTTTCTTTATCAAAAGTATCTTTAACTAATCTAAGAAATGCTCTCTTAGCAGAATACCTATTAGGAGCCTTACAAATAACATTAACCAAATATACAATTGAAGAATCCGCAAAAGCATCAACACCTTTTAATTCATATGCAATAACACCATCTATCTTTAATACATCTTCCCTAATATCCGAAAGAACTTTCTCTAGTTTTTCCAAATTAGTATCATATGCTACATTAAGTTTAATATATAATATAGCATCAGACAAACTATAATTAATAACCTCATTAAATGAAGAATTACCAATTGATTTAATCTCACCAGTAAAAGATTTAATCTTAGTAGTTCTAAGTCCTAATTGAATAACAGTACCACTAAAACCATTAATTTCAACAGTATCTCCGACAGCAAACTTATTATCAAAAATAATAGAAATTCCCGCTAATAAATCTTTTAAAATATCTTGAAAAGCAAGACCAATAACCGCAGCAAATACTCCTATTGAAGCAATAATACTAGTAGTATCAACCCCATACAATTTTAATATTTGTAATATAATTAATATAACAATTATATATTTAAAAATATTCTTAGATAAATCAATTATCGTATCTTTCCTCTTATCCCTACCTCTAGTACTCTTATGTTTAGCAGTAAGTTTATTAATAACACTATTAACAACTAAATAAAGAAATAAACCTACTATAACATAAACAAAAGGTAAATAAAACTTTTCACTAGTAATAACTTTAATAAAACCTTCCATAATCTTCCTTCCTTCCATTTATATAAATAATTATATCATTATTTAAACATTCTAACAATAACTTCATTAGAAATATACATATATTTCTTATTAATTTTAAGATAATTATTTTCTTTTATCAAATAACCATCTCTAACTAAGCCATCTATATCATAAACATCTTCTAATAAAACATTAAATTTTTCTTTAAACTCATCTAAATTTATACCATCAAACTTTCTAAGTCCAAGCATCACTTCATTTTCCATCTGAATATCTTTATCTTCTTCTTGGGTATAATCTAAATAACTACCACTTAAATACTTACTTAAATTCTTCGTATTACTAATTCTCTTATTACCAATATAACTAACACTAGATAAACCAAAACCATAATATTCATAATTATTCCAATAACCCAAATTATGTTTAGATTGATATCCACTTCTAGCATAATTACTAATTTCATAATGAATATACCCATTCTTCTCTAAAGTATCCTGAATATAATTATACATCTCATAATCCAGATCCTCATCAATATTCTTAGTACCATTAATCTTTAATACTGTATTATCCTCAATAATCAAACTATAAGTAGAAATATGTGGAATATCAAGTTCTAAAAAACAATCAATATCACCTTTCAAAATATTAATATCATCATAAGCAGCATATATTAAATCAATATTAATATTATCAAAATATTTCTTTACTAACCCAATCTTTTCAAATACCATTTTCTTATCATGATTTCTTCCAAGAAACTTAATTACATCATCATCAAAAGATTCTACCCCTACACTAACTCTATTAATACCATATTTTTTCATAATAATAAGTTTTTCTTCACTAATAGAATCAATATTACATTCCATAGTAAATTCACAATAAATATCTTTATCAAAAACACCAATAATATCAAATAAATACCTAAGTTCATCAACATCTAAACTAGATGGTGTACCTCCTCCTATAAAAATAGTATTTACTTTCTCACCTTTATATCTACTACTAATCTCTTTCTTAAGATTATCTAAATAATCATAAATATATTTCTTATTATAATATACCTTACAAAAATCACAATAACTACAAATACTATTACAAAAAGGAATATGAATATATATCGACATAAACATCACCATAAATAGAATATCATACTAAAGAGTATTTTACAACGTATAAATCAAAAATAAATAACCATATTAATAATGGTGATAACATGAATAATATAGATATAAGAGCTTATATAATTTCCAACTTCAAAGAAGATAATATAGAAGAAATAAGAAATTCAATCGAGGAATCAATAGCATCACATGATGAAGATCCTCTAATAGGATTAGGAGTATTGTTTGAATTATTTTGGAATAATAGCACTGATGAAGAAAAAGAAAAAGCCCTATCAAATATAAAAAAAGGTATGTAATCAAAAATTACATATCTTTTTTTGCAATAAAGAGTTCTAAAAGAAACTTACCATCACCATTACCACTCTTAATATTTTTATCAATATCCGCTAATTTAGATAAATACTTAATCAAATCATCTTCACTATAGTAGTAGCAATCATTAAGTAAATACTTAACTCTATATGGACTTTTAAACTCTAATATTTTAGCAATTTCTTCATTAGACTTACCACTATTATATAATCTCTTAACTTGAAATAATAATCTAATCTGACTAGCAATAATAGCTATTATCTGACTAACATCCATACCATTATTAATAAAATTATAATATAACTTCATAGCCTTATTACAATCATTTTTAAGAATAGAGCTAACAAGTTCAAATACAGTATCATCTATATCTTCATCAACAAGTAAAATAATATCATCTTTATCAATAACTTTCTCTTCTAATTTATATAGCATAAGTTTATCAAGTTCATTCTTAATATTATCAATATCTTTATTACATCTACCCAAAAAGAACTTAATATCCATATTACTCATAGTAAATCCATTATCTTTAATATAATTCCTAACAAAAGTATCCAAATACTCTTCAGTAACACTAAGTTTATTAATAGTACCATTATCATTAATTAATTTATATAATTTCTTCTTACTATCAACACTATCACTATTTAAAATAAATATCAAATAACTATTAGTATTATAATTATTAAAATAATCTTCTAACAAAGAAATATCAAATTCACTCTTCTGTAAAAAATAACTACCACTATCAATAACAATAAATTTATAAGGATCAAACATCCCAATAGTAGAAGCCTCTACAATAATATCCGAAACATTTTCAATATCATAATATATAATATCACTAGTAATATTTAAATTCTTCTTAAGTTTATTAACCTCATTACTTAAAAGAGATTTATCTCCACTATATAATAAATAAAAATTACTCTTTTTCATTAATTATCAACAACCTTACAAGTATAATTATCATCCTGATAATGTTTTATAAGTTCATCCTTATTTGTAGGTAAAAAGAAATCTTCCTTAGTATTAATTGAAGAAAATAATTTATAAGTATAAGTACTATCATCAAACTTATAAGTATCACCATCACTAAAATATTGATAGAAGTAACTTTTATCTCTAAATTCTTTATAATAATTAACATCATTAAAAATATAATCAGACTTTACTTTAATATCAATAATAGTTCCATGACCATTAAATTCAAGTTCAACATTTTCAATAACTGAAGCCGGTAGTTTTTCATGATCATAAGACTTACTACAAGTATAGTAAACATTTTTACCATTAATAACTTCTGGATTAAAAAAGAAAAACATAGCTACTACTAAAATAAAAACAAGTAAAAATACTATAGTAAAATTAACCTTTTTCTTTGGAACAACTTCTTCCTTAACAACTTTAGGTTTTGGAATCGTAATATCATTAAGTTTTTTAATATCAACATCAACATCACATATTACCTCATCAATAACTTGCACAGAATTAACTTTATCTAAAGAAATAATTTCATATTCTTCTTGATAATTATTATCAATTAATTTCTTAACAAAATTCTTAATATCATCATCATTTTCACCTTTCGATACCATAACAATAATCTCATTATTTTTAATAAAAGCCGAGCCACAATATAATTTCTTATTATCATAACTATAAATTATATATTTATTACCATTCTTAATACTTTTAAATACTGCAAAAACATTTAAAAAAATAGTCTCTTGTCCAAAATTAAACTTATAGTCATTTAATTTAATAACTTTACCATTCATAACATTATCACCTAAATAAATTATATACTAAATTATCATTTTAGTAAAGAAAAAACTGCTAATGCAGTTATTGATACTTTATTTGCTCAGCATCTATGTCAAAACCTCCAACAAAAGTATTACCCATTTCATAATTTTGATCAGTATTATCATCTTGAAGCCATATCAAAACAGTATAATTGTTAGTAGTATTGTTTTTTAAGTACTCTTTAGATATCAAACAAACCCTACCACTAGAAGGTATTCTACCAGTAGCAATTTTTCTATTATCCGAATTATAAAGTGAAAAACCTAAAGCATCGTTTTTAAACTTATTATCTGTAACATTAATATAAATATCTAAAGTTTGATCTAATGAACCATTACTACTAACAGCAAATCTTTTTTTATAAACAGAGTATTTTGTATTTAAAGTAGGTTCATTAATTGGAATTAAAGCATAAGTATCTATTTTTTCACCATCTATATAATTAATAGAAATACTACCTGTTTGTACTTTAGTACTATCCTCATCTTCACTTGCTATTAATGAAAAGTAAGTAAAAGTTATTCCAACAATCATTGTAATAATTGTAAGAACAAATAGTATCAAATAAAATATATCATTTTTACTCTTTACCATACACTCACCTATCCTACTATAATAATAACAAAATTATAAAAAAAAAGCAATATCAAAATTGCTTTTTATTATTTTATCGTAAAGTATCTGCTCGACCTGTAATATTACTATTTTCAGCACCAGCAAGATCTATATGAACAGTACCTTTAAATGTAGCGCCTTGTTCAGCATTATTAGCTTCACCTTTTTCATCTAACCAGAAAAATAAACGATATTTCTTAGTAGTACCATTACCAGCAATATTAGTAGTTTTTGCAATATCAGTATCTAATAGTCCAAATCCAGATTCATTATAATTAACTGTACCAGTATATAATGTAGTACCATTACTCTTATCATCAGCATTAGTTCTATCAAACATAATGAATTTTAAATTAGTAAATCCAATTTCTGCATCCTTATTATTTTCAGGATTCTGCTCATCTTTAACAGCTTCTTGAAGTGCAGTTGGAATAACATAAGCTTTAATATCTACAGGATTTTCACCATTGTTTTGTAATTCAAAATCATATACACCACATACTGTATAATTCTTATCATCTTTACAAAGTAGATAATCATGTTGTTGTCCATCATCACCAGTATATTTTTCTCCATTTAAAGCTCTTCTTTGAGTTTCTAGAGCAATTTCTTGTGTAGATGGAATTAAGTTATTTATTGCAATTTGATCACCTTCTAGATATTTAATTTTAACAGATGCAGCATTAACAGTTAAAGCATCTTTTCTACTATTGGCATTTATTGAAAAGTAAGCAAATGATGCTCCTATTATAGCCACAATCAAAGTAAGTACTCCTATTACTCCAAAAAATATTCCTCTCTTATCTTCTTTTTCCATGAATAATTCCTCCTCTCTTCTATCATAATAATCATATCAAAAAATAAAAATAAAATCAATATCTTTTCAACAAAAAAAAGAAATAGTAACAACTATCTATTACCATTTCATAAAATCAATAAGTTCTTCCTTAGACATATATCCAATATTTCTTTTAACTTCTTCTCCATTTCTAAACAAAATAATAGTTGGAATAGTCATAACACCATATCTTCTAGCAATATCACTATCCTTATCAACATCAATTTTAACAAAATTGATATCACTTTCCTTAGAAACCTCTTCAAATACTGGACCAAACATTTTACAAGGACCACACCATGTAGCATAAAAATCCACGACAGCAATATCCTTAATCAAATCATCAAAACCATTTTCATAATGAATTAATCCCATAACAAACCTCCTATTCTACTATTGACTTATCATTAATATGTATTTTATTCTTATCAACTAACTTTTTAGCAGATTCCTTAGTAACAACTTTCTTATCAATTAATACCTTTAATATCTCTTCATTTAACTGCTCATTAGTCTTATTCTTTCTATTATCTATAATATTATAAACATCACCATAAATATCAATAATCTCTTCTGATACACCAGATAAGACTGGAGTATTATTAAGAATAAAATTATTCATTTTAGAATCCTTCAAAAATGAAGAATCAAATATTGGTAACGAAACAATTACAAGTATTAAAAATAAATATACATACATTTCAATAACTCCCACTACAATACCAAGTAATTTAGATGGAATACTAAGTATAACAGTAGCCTTAAGTATTTTTTCAACTAAACCAGTAAGCATAAGCACAACTTTCAATACAAATAATAAAGCAATAAATATAACTAAAAAAGCAATGACCTCATAAAGTAAAATATTTAAAGCATCAATACCATTAATAAGCCCAAAAAAATTAAAGAAAGGTAAATTTTCGTACATAATTACTGATATATAATTTTTAAGATAAAAGGCCAAAATAATAACTACAAACATTCCAATAAAATCAGTAAGTTTCTTTATAACACCAGCTTTAAATCCAGCTACACCGCCCAATATTAAAAGAGCAATAATTATAACATCTACTACATTCATAGTTTATCCTCCTTCATAAATAATATGCAATCATTAAGCGTTATTATTATTATTTTGATTATTCTCTTCATTAACAACTGTAAAAATCATACTATCATTATAATCAAAAGAATTTTCTTTATAATGAATATCAAATTGTTTCCAATTAGTATCTACTTCGTATGCAACATACCCTCTAGCCTTTTTACCAGGAGTCAAATCAGCACTCAAATATTGAACATTATCAACATTATTAATTAAAATCTTACTTGCAACCAAAGCATCATCTACATAGCCAGTAAAATTATGAATAGAAACAAAATTATTTTCATCATCAATATTCTCAACATTAAAGAAAAATACTAAATATTCTTTCCCTTCAGCAGGAATATCAGTAAAAGCCTCTCCCTCAATACGAGGATAAATAAGAGCATCAGTTAAAGTAATTTTAACATCATCGCCACTTAAAGTATCACCTATAGTTCCCTTCATAGTAGCACTCTCTTCAATATATTCCTTAATATCAATATCATTATCTTTTACATATTTAAATCCAACAATAGCAAGAACAACAGCTATAATAATAGGAATAATAATAACACAACCAATAACAATTAAAACAATTGCCCATATTGGTAGTCCTTTCTTTTTCTTGTCATTTCCATTTGAAGTATTTTTATTTGTACTTATATTTTCATTAACCATTTTCCCACACTTAACACACATTGCAGCATTTTCTGGAAGTTCATTTCCACAATTAGTGCAAAACTTTGCCACATCAATCACTCTCCTCTATTTAATTATATATCAAACCCAAAGAAAAAGAAAGTATTTTTTTAAATATTTTCTTCTCTTATTTGTTCAATAATATTATGTTTTTTAATCTTACTAGTACTATACATCATTGTAAGAAGTACAATTACAAATACTGATACAATAGATATAATAATATATTTCCAAGGAATAATAATCGTACTTATACTCACCATATCAGCAAGAGCATAATGAATAAGTACTGTAATACCTATACTAACAGGTATAGCAAATATTAAAGATTTCATACCAAAGAATAAACTTTCAAAGAATAAAATCTTATTAAATCCTCTATTAGTAAGACCAATACTTCTAAGAACGGCAAATTCTCTCTTCCTAAGTGCCATACTCGTAGATATAGTATTAAATACCGAAGTAACACCTATTAAAGTAACTAAACTAATAAATCCATACATAAGTATTTTAACAACTAAAATTAAATTATTAGCTTGTTTCATTGCTTCCTTAACATTAGTATAATTAACATTACTATATTTATCTAATTCTTTAGTTAACTTATCAATATTATTAGTATTATCACTTATAATATTAAACTGAGTAAAATCAGTAGCATTATCAGATATACTATCATATAATTTCTTATTAACAACTAATTTAAAATCAGTCATATAAGAAAACTCTTCAATCAAATCAAAGGACTTATTAGTAACAAAAATATTTTCTACACTCTTATTACAATACTTAGTAACATCATTAACTTCTTCTTCACTATCATCAAAATTACATATCTTAATATTAATATTACCATTATTAATTACAGGAATATCATAATTAACTCTCTTATTGCCACCATAACTTACTCCCTTAAACTTATTAAGTAAAATAACACTATCTTTATCTAAACCAATTAACTTTTTATATTTATTATAAGAATTGTCATCTAATACTAAAATAGAAATATTCTGATATTTAGCCTTCTTTAAATCATTATAAACTTCTTCTCCATAAGCATTCTTATAAAAATCAAGATACTCTTTACTATAAGTATAATTACCAATCAATTGCAAATCACTACTACTATAAGAAGTATATTCTTTTACATCACTACTCTTAACAATTTCATTAATTTTATCTAATGCCTCTCCATTATTACCAGCAGTAGTACTAAAATAACTAATCTGATAATCATAAGGTACTTCACCCATTACACTACTCGCCGTATTTAAAGTATAATTCATATATGAAGAAAATGATATAAATAAAACAATACTAATAAATAAACTAACAATAGTAACTCTATATTTCTTCTTATTTCTTTTAATATTCTTAAGAGCAATCTCTCCTTCTATTCCAAACAACTTATTAACAAACTTACTCGTTTTAATCTTCTTTTTATTAATTTTAATATCATCATTCTGTCTAATAGCCTCAATCGGAGACACCTTACTTGCTTTTCTAGAAGGAATAAATGCTGATACTCCAATAACAACAATCATAAATATTACTGGAATAATAATAAATAAAGGATTAGTAACAAGATATAACTTATAATCTAACATATCACTAATTAAATTATTAATAACAAGTACTACACAACCTATACCAATATAAGCACCAAGTATACCAAATATAATACCTATTACTCCTACTACTACTGCTTCAAAAAAGACTGTATGTGCTAGCTGCTTCTTTGTAGCACCTATACTAGAAAGTAATCCAAATTCCTTTTTTCTTTCCATTACCGAAATAGCAAAAGAATTATAAATAACAATAATACAACCTATACTAACTAAAGCAAGCATAATCATCATCATACTAACCATTGTAGTCATAACATTACCATAAGTACTCTCTCCATATAAAGCAAGTAATGTACTATTATAATTAATATCATAATCATAACTTAACTCTTTAGCAAGTTCTTCAGATTGTTTAATAATTTTCTTATTTTTATCAAACATAACATATAGGTTTACATTTCCTTTGTCACTATTTACATCAAGTGTAAAGACTGTATATCCAGAGGCAGAATAACTCTCAAAATTACTTCTCTCTACTATACCAACTATCTTTAAAGTAACCTCACCAGTAATATCAATTTCTTCTCCAGGAACATACTCACTATTAGCTAAAGTCTCTTCTCCTTCAATATTTCTAGTACCATATTTTAAGGTAACAATATCTCCTACTTTATAATTAAGTCCTCCGTTAGTTATAACATGATTAGATATAACAACTTCGTTTTCATTCTTCGGAAAAGATCCTTCTATTAACTTAAGTTCATTAAAATATTCCTTATTAACACTAGTAATATACATATAAGGCTTATATTCATTACTAGATTCAATTTTACTAAAACCAATAGGTTTTTCATAGAAGTAAGTAAAATTCTTATTCTTAATATTATTAAGTTTATCTAAATCTACATCACTATAATTAGCTTCATACTTACCACTATAACCTATAGTATCCCTAATCATCAAGTCTTGAAAAGAAGAAAAAAGTAAACCAATACCAACCATCAATGCAGTCGATAAAATAATACCAATAATTGTAACAATTGTTCTTTTTTTATTAAGACGCAAATTCTTAATTGTCAATCTATTTAAAATACTCATTTTATCTTCTCATCCTTAACAATATGGCCATCTTCTAAAGTAATAATCCTATCAGCAGTCTTAGCCAAATTCATATCATGAGTAATCATAATAATAGTTTGACCATATTTCTCATTAGAAAGTCTAAGCAAATCCATAATCTCTCTACTAGCCTTAGAATCTAAATTTCCCGTAGGTTCATCCGCCAGCAGGATAGCTGGCTTTGCTGCCAGAGCCCTGGCAATGGCAACTCTTTGCTGCTGTCCACCTGACAATCTATTAGGATATTCATCTGCCTTTTCTTCAAGACCTACACTTTTAAGTAATTCCAATGCTTCTTTTCTTGCAGTTTCCTTATCAACATTCTTAACCTTAATAGGTGCAATCATAATGTTTTCCAAAACTGTCTTGTGTGGGAAAAGATTAAACCTCTGAAAGCACATTCCCATTTCAAGTAATAATTCTTTCTGCTTCTCTTTTGCAATACGCTCTACGGTTTTGTCGTTTTCTCTATGAAGGAATAAATCTCCCTTAATGAAAATCTTTCCACTTGTAATCTTTTCTAACTGGTTAAGTGAACGAAGGTATGTTGACTTACCTGCTCCTGAAGGACCGATAATACAAATAACCTCACCCTTTTTAACCTTCAAATTGATATCTTTTAACACTTCTAAAGAACCAAAACTTTTACTAATATGTTCTGTTTCCAAAATATACTTACTATCCATTACTGCACCTCCTATTCATAGACTGAGAATTTCTTCTCAATCTTGTTAAATATATAAGTGAAGAATGCCGTAATTATTAAGTAAATAATTAAAGCCGGAATAAATACAATGTATGAACCATCACTATTCATAATACTGTTAGATATAGTTGTTATATCCATAAGTGAAATAGCAAATACTAATGATGCATCCTTCAATACCATAATAAACTCATTACAAATAGCAGGAAGCATTCTTCTGATTGACTGTGGAATAACAATTAATGACATTGTCTGGCTATAGTTCATTC
>OIZB01000036.1_pt1 | contig 122412 bp, 133 predicted proteins | sample 1588401 | NCBI WGS metagenome assembly OIZB01 (sample SAMN03283270) | human gut metagenome | biome: human-associated habitat; material: feces | host: Homo sapiens | place: USA | collected 2013
TTTGGCGATCCGCAAAAGCTCCAGCCCGGTGAAAGAAACGAAGAAGTTTGATATCTTGCGGCTGGTGGCAGAGGGAGAACGGGCCTTGAAATTAGGTGCAGGCGGCGTGATCTGTTTTGCCAATGATCTGCTGCCGATAGATGCCAGAAACTGGTATATACCGGCCGGGCTGTTGTAAATAGATGATAGTATAATTAAAAAGCTGATAAATATAGGCGTTTAAGCGCTTCTATTTATCAGCTTTTATTGTTTATTTCCTCACCCGCAGGCTCTGCGCGGTGAAGGTAACTAACGGTATATAATTTTGTTTTTCAGCATAGGGAAAGACGAACAGTCCGTCAAAGGCTTTCTGATTGCGTTCGCTGTGGGTAAGTCCAGCCATGCAATGCTGTCCGTCGGCCGTACAGCTGAGATAAAGATATTGAACGATCAGGTTTTCTGCTGTCCGTCCGCTGCCAGCATCCACTATTTTGACGTTGGTGATCTGCTTGGGCAGCTCCAGCGGCGCCGGGTCAGTATTGTAAGTATAACGCGGGGCTGGGATATATTCGTATTCTTCGTTCGGTCCTAATGGCGGCAGCGGTATCTCGCTTCTGTTTTTGAGCGCTTCGCTGAAGATCCGGTTTTTAACAGGATCATTTTCTGTGGCGGCAAAGGTCATCAAAACAGTGTTGCTTTGGGCCCGCATCAGCATGGGACCTGCAGCAGGCAGTCCGGCGAGGGTATCAGTACCGAAATCCTTGGGCAGCGACAGGCTGTAATAAGGATCGCCGTTATAGGAATAATAATAAAAGTCCTGCGGCCAGATCACGCGCAGCGGTTTTTCCTCAGGGATCGGTGGCTTGATTTTTTTGATCACCGGCTTGGTTGGTTCCGGCTGCATATCAGCAGGCGGAGTTTTGATATCCGAATCGACAGAGGAGGTAGCATTGGATGCAGTATCAGCCGGTGTTTTGGCGTTCGGCTGTGCTTTAGCCGTAGCTGCTGCCAGCCTCTGGGCCTGTGTCTGCGGCGTGATGCTGATGCCTTCAGGCGGATGTCCGTTACTGTTATCAGCTTCTGTATGGACAGAAGGAGCCTTATTTTTGATTTTATCGTTGCCTGGGTCAGCGGCCCAAACAGGGATTATTTCAGCGAGCAGTGCTGCTGTGACGATAGCGGCGAGAAAGAATTTCATGTTTCTTACTCCTTCAGCGGCGCGGCGATAATACCGCCGCCGACTACGTAATCGCCGTCGTAAAATACTACGGCTTGACCTGGGGTGATGGCTCTTTGCGGTTCGTCAAAGGTAACTTTGATTTTACCGTCCGCCAGCGGCTCGATAACTGCCGGTACGTCTTTCTGCCGGTAACGGGTCTTGGCGGTGACACGCAGGGGCGCCTCCAGCTTATCGATCGCGATCAGGTTACAGTTTTCGGCAAGCAGAGCTTTCTGGAACAAAGCATCATTAGGGCCTAAAATAACTGTGTTGCTGGCAATGTCTTTATCAATAACATAAAGCGGGTATTCATAAGCAATGCCCAAACCTTTACGCTGACCGATAGTGTAGTGGATCAGTCCCTGGTGCGTTCCCAGCACCTGACCGTTTTGGTGGATGAATTTACCGGGGCGCGGTTTATTTTTGGTAATGCGTTCGATAAAAGCGGTGTAGTCGCCGTCTGGGACAAAGCAGATATCCTGACTGTCCGGCTTATGAGCCGTTACCAGGCCCCGGTTTTCGCTCATCCGGCGGATCTCGGGTTTGGTAATATCTGCCAGCGGCAGCAGGATATGCGCCAGCTGCTGTTGGGTCAGGTTAAAAAGCATATAGCTCTGGTCTTTGGCGTGGTCGTCGCCGCGGGCCAGCAGCCAGCGGTTTCTGTCAGCGTCGAAAATGATGCGGGCATAGTGACCGGTAGCCAGATATTCACAGTCCATCAACCGGGCGCGATCGAGCAGTTCGCCGAATTTGATGTGTTTATTGCAGTCGACGCAGGGGTTTGGCGTACGGCCGGCTTCGTATTCGCTGATAAAGCGGTCGATGACGCAGCGCCTGAAGCAGGGACTGAAATTGAAGACATAGTGGGGAATGCCCAGCTTGTGTGCAACCAGTTTGGCGTCTTCAACGTCGCTTAGTGAGCAGCAGGTACTGTCCTGCTCCAGTCCCAGATCCTCGTTGGAGAACATACGCAGCGTGGCTCCTGTTACATCGTAGCCCTGCTGCTGCAGGAGCATAGCCGCGGCAGAGCTGTCAACGCCGCCGCTCATGGCGACTAAAACTTTTTTCTTCATAATTTATTATAAAACCTCGTTCGTTCAGGCATCAAAGGAAGCGCAGGCTTCGTTGATAGCGGCTTCGTCTTCGCGCATAGCCAGAATAGTCTTTTCGATCAGCTCGTCGACGGTCCAGCCCAGGTTGGCAGCGCCCTTTTCAATAACGTCGCGCGAGCAGCCGGCAGCGAATTTTTTATCTTTGTATTTTTTCTTGACTGATTTCAGTTCCAGGTCCATAACGCTTTTGGAAGGGCGCATAATGGCAGCGGCGCCGATCAGTCCCGAAAGCTCGTCGATAGCGAACAGCACCTTTTCCATCTGGTGCTGCGGTTCGATATCGTTTTGCGCCAGGCCGTAGCCGTGGCTGGCGGTAGCGCGGATCAATCTTTCGTCCAGTCCGTGTTCGCGCATGATTTCCTGTGATTTGAGACAGTGTTCAGCAGGATAAACTTCAAAATCCAGATCATGCAGCAGGCCGACCTGAGCCCAGAAGCCTGTTTCGTCGGCATAGCCCAGTTCTTTGGCGAAGTATTTCATGATGCCTTCTACCGTCAGCGCGTGCCGCAGGTGAAAAGGTTCCTTATTATATTTTGTCAGCAGCTCCCAGGCTTCACTGCGGGTTAAATCAGCCATGAAAATCAATCCTTCCGTTTATGCGTATTGACGCGTATTTAATAAAATAATTATACCATAAAGGCACGTATGAACACTAGGCTCGAAAATACCTCGCCAAGGGTTCAAACAGTACCATAAAACAAGCGCAGAGGTGTACTCTGCGCTTGTTTGTCAGGAGAGGGTAAAGTTGATTTAGTCGCCGATAAAGCCCGGGGTGGACAGGTAACGTTCACCGGTGTCGGGAAGCATGACGACGATTTTTTTACCGGCGTTTTCGGGTCGCTGCGCCAAAAGCGTAGCGGCATAGGCCGCAGCACCGGAGGAAATGCCGACCAGCAGGCCTTCATTTTTCGCCAGCTCGCGGCTGGTGCTGAAAGCATCTGCCGCGTCGATAGCGATAACTTCATCGACAACGCTGCGGTCAAAGTTTTTGGGGATAAAGTTGGCGCCGATGCCCTGGATCTTGTGCGGGCCGGCCTTACCGCCGGACAGCAGGGGAGAATCGCTGGGTTCGACGGCGACGATCTTGACGCGCGGATTTTTTTCTTTCAGGTAAGCGCCAGCACCGCTGACAGTACCGCCTGTGCCTACTCCGGCAACGAAAATGTCGACTTCGCCGTCGGTATCGCGCCAGATTTCGGGGCCGGTGGTTGCTTTATGGATGGCCGGATTGGCCGGATTAACAAATTGTCCGGGGATAAAAGCATTGGGTATTTCTGCTGCCAGTTCTTCTGCTTTGTCGATGGCACCCTGCATACCCAAAGAACCGGGTGTAAGCACCAGCTCGGCTCCATAAGCCTTCAGCAGGTTGCGCCGTTCAACAGACATGCTTTCAGGCATGGTCAGGATCGTGCGGTAACCGCGTGCTGAGGCTACGCTGGCCAGGCCGATACCTGTATTACCGCTGGTCGGTTCGATGATGACCGAATCTTTTTGCAGCAGTCCCCGGGCTTCGGCGGCGTCGATCATCGCCATGGCGATACGGTCTTTGGCGCTGCCGGCCGGGTTAAAATATTCCAGCTTGGCGATGATAGTCGCCTGCGGAGCAAATTTCCTGTTATAGTTGGTCAGCTCTAAGAGCGGGGTGTTGCCGATCAAGTCGGTCAGGCTACGGTAAATTTTAGTCATGATATCAAAACCTTTCTTTAATAAATTATGCTGCAAGCGGTAATTTACTTACAACATCGGCATTTCTGCCGCTGTTGTTCCACTAAGTCAGCCAAGGTGATGTTATCGACTACTTTATTAACGGCGTCTTTTATTTCACGCCATACTTCCATGGTTACACATTCGTCTGCACGGGTGCAGGCATCCTTGGTATCGTCTACGCAGGCTACCGGGGCCAGATTGCCTTCCAGCAGCCGCAGTATTTCGCCTACAGTATATTCCTGCGGCTCTTTGGCAAGCATATAGCCGCCCTGGGCGCCGCGGGCGCTTTTGACAAGTCCGGCGCGGCTCAGCTGGGTAATGATCTGTTCCAGATATTTGTCGGAAATATCCTGCCGCTGGGAGATATTTTTAATGGGGATGAAGCTGCCGGTATGATTGTAAGCCAGGTCAAGCATCAGCCGCAAAGCATAACGTCCTTTGGTAGAGATTTTCATAAGCACACGTCCTTTCAAAAGCTTGACATTATTTTACTACTAGTTTACTAGGAATTCAATAGCTGAACAAAAAAATTTTTCCTACACAAAAAATTCACAAAATAATCTTGACAAAAATACTGGGAATTACTATACTGAAAGTGTAATCATACTAAACAAGTAGGAATTAAGAAAGGACGGATCGCAATGCGGGAAGTTTATTTAGATAATGCGGCCACGACTAAGGTCAGACCGGAAATAGCAGAGGCTATGGCAAAGGCTATGGTAGAAAATTATGGAAACCCTTCCAGTATATATAAGGCAGCACAGCATGCGGCAACAGCTATTGCCGCTGCCCGTCAGCAGGTTGCGGATCTGATCGGCGCGTCACCTAAGGAAATCATTTTTACAGGCGGCGGCAGTGAGGGTGATAATATGCTTATTAAAGGCGTGGCTCATGCCAATGTCAAGAAGGGACGGCACATTATCACTACGCAGGTCGAGCATCACGCTGTACTGCATACCTGTGAAGAACTGGCGAAGGAAGGCTTTGAGATCACTTACCTGCCGGTAGACGAATTCGGCAGGGTTACAGCGGCCCAGGTAGAGGCCGCCTTACGCGACGATACGATCCTTGTTTCGGTGATGTATGCCAATAATGAGATCGGTACGATAATGCCGATCAGAGAGATCGGCGCAGTCTGCCGCGCACATAAGGTGCTGCTGCATACTGACGCAGTACAGGCGGCAGGTCATATCCCTATTGATGTTACCAGCGACAATATCGATCTTTTAACATTGACGGCGCATAAATTTCATGGACCAAAGGGCGTAGGCGCGGTGTATATCCGTCAGGGTGTGCGTGTACCGGCGCTGATCGTCGGCGGCGGGCAGGAAAAAGGCCTGCGTGCCGGCACTGAAAATACGGCCGGGATCATCGGTATGGGGCTGGCAGCTGCTTATGCGAAAGAAAATATGGAAGCCAATGCCGAAAAAACACGTGCTTTGCGTGACAAATTGATCGAAGGGATTTTGGCAAAGATCCCTGAAGTAAGGTTAAACGGACATCCTACTGACCGACTGCCGAATAATGTAAATGTCAGCATCAGATATATTGAAGGCGAAGGCCTGCTGCTGCTGCTTGACCATATGGGTATCGCGGCTTCCAGCGGCAGTGCCTGCACTTCCGGGTCTCTGGACCCGTCGCATGTTCTGCTGGCTATCGGACTGCCGCATGAGATCGCGCATGGTTCGCTGCGTCTGACCTTGTCGGAAGAAAACAGCAGTGCCGATGTCGATTATGTTTTGGAGCAATTACCGTTGATCGTTGAAAAATTAAGGGCGATGTCGCCTCTTTACCACAAGTAAGAAAGCAGGTGTAGTTTATGGCATACAGTGAAAAAGTAATGGATCATTTTATGAATCCCCGTAATGTGGGTGTGATGCCCGATGCCGACGGCGTCGGCGAGGTAGGCAATGCCAAATGCGGCGATATCATGAAGATTTTTATTAAAGTCAAAGACAATATCATTACCGATATCAGTTTCCAGACTTTTGGCTGCGGTGCGGCTATCGCTACCAGCAGTATGGCAACAGAGCTTGCTAAAGGCAAGTCTGTCGAGGAAGCGCTGGAACTGACTAATCTGGCGGTAGCTGAAGCACTTGACGGACTGCCGCCGATCAAGATGCATTGTTCCAACCTGGCAGCTGATGGCTTGCGTGCCGCGATTTATGACTATAAGGTCAAAAACGGTATGTCGACCGAAGGTATTGAAGTGTGCAGCGGCTGCTGCCACGACTGCGGTCACTGACAGCTGTTTTACTGTTAAGATTTTTCATCTCCAACCCCTCCTTTTATTCACATTAGTTTTACAGAAAAGCCGATGGTTAGCGCCATCGGCTTTTTTGTGGTAAAATAGGAAGTATAAATTATAAAATCAATAATTTACCGTCGGAGGATGAAACAATGGCAGCAATCGATATTGAAAAAGAGTTTAAGCATTATCTGGAGATCTTTACCCATGACGAGGAACTGGGAAAGATTTTGGCAAAGGTATCTTTTCAGGAATTGTTCAACGATAAATTTTTAACGGAAAACAGTAAATATACCTCGATGGACGATCTGATCTGGCGCAGCGGCTTCGGCATCATGAATCTGCTGGAGGTAGAACAGGTGAACCAGGATAAATGGAACGAATATATTGCCAGGAATACTGAATGTAAAACCTGGCATGAATTCGGCAAACTGGCCATGATCGACTGGATGAAGCATAAATTGGAAGAAGCGAAACAGGCCAAAAACTGATTTGAGCGGCACCGAGGCGAAGGCTTCGGTGCCTTTTATTTTAAGGAAGTGATTTTATGGCGGCAGTCTTACACGCACTGCAGGGCATTTTGACTATCGTTATTATGATAGCTACCGGTTTTTATCTGTCCCGTAAGGGCTGGTTTTCTGAAAGCTTCAGCTCGGCTGTGGCCCAGCTGGTGACCAAGGTCTGCCTGCCTACCTATATGATCGTCAATCTGACGGTCAATTTCAGCCACGATCAGCTGATCGAGATGAGTGGCGGTCTGCCGGTACCGATCATTTCCATGGCATTGGGCTATTTTATCGGCCATGCGGCAGCACGGCTGCTGAAGGTGCGGCGTGACCGGGTCGGCGTGTTCTGTACTGTCTTTTTTGTTTCCAACACTATTTTCATCGGCCTGCCGATGACGCTGGCTTTGTTCGGTGAAGAAGGTATTCCTTATGTCATGCTGTATTATATGGTCAATACTACGATGTTCTGGGTCGTAGCCGTGCACGATATGGCGTCTGATGCCGGTGTGGCGGCACCGTGGCTCAGCAGAAAGACTCTGAAAGTGGTTCTGAACCCGCCGCTGTTAGGTTTTTTGGCAGGAATTATTTTGGTAATGCTTGATTGGCGGCTGCCGATGCCGATCGAAGCTTCTTTTCGTTATCTGGGCGGAATGACGACGCCGCTGGCCATGCTGTTTATCGGTATCGCGATCAGTAAAGCGTCCTGGAGCGAGATCAAATTTGACAGAGAGCTGACGGCGGCAATGGTGGGAAGGTTTGTGATCTGTCCGCTGTGCGTTATGGTCTGTCTGCCGTTTTTTGCGCTGCCGAAATTGATGAGCGATGTATTTGTTATGCAGGCGGCTATGCCGGCGATGACGAACACTTCTATTGTAGCTAAGGTTTATGGCGGCGATTACAAGTATGCGGCGATGCTGACGGTGGTCAGTACACTGCTGGCAGTAATAACGACGCCGTTTTATATGTGGGTGCTGCGTGGTTAGATCTGTTCGCCTGATTGCAGAAACGTTCGCCTTAAAACCCTAAAACACGAACAAATTTTTAGAAAAACTCTTGACAAACAAAACAGTTCGGTTTATTATATGTTTAACGAACAGATGTTTCGAAAGGTCGTGGAGTTATGAAGAAGTTGTTTGTATTAATGCTGATGACCACTATTTTATATACAGGCTATAATTTTTTACAGGATGATACTGTTTATCATTACGAACAGATCACTGTACATACAGGCGATACCATGTGGGCTATCGCTGACCGCTGGGCCGATCAGGACGAAGATGTACGCGAAGTCATTTACCGTATCTGCGAAACCAATGCGCTGGCGAATACGAACCTGCAACCGGGACAGAAGCTTTTAGTACCGGTCAGGATGCAGTTTGTCGATCAGCTGATGGTGGCAGAGGCCGGCGATATCAAAGGCTGATAATTACGGCGCCGGCGTAGGAAACTGATTCAAAAGTAAATAATATGCGTTAGGGCGCAGTAAAAAAGACGTGCCTGCCTTTTGGCAGACGCGTCTTTGTGTTTTTTAGCTTTCTTTTTTTATGGGATTTTATCCGATGGAAAAGAAAGCTTTTTTATTTTTGAGAAGTCTATTTTTCGACGTAAATACAGAAAATAGCGGGCGGGCAGCTTGCTGCCGGCCGCGTACCCGTTAACGCGGCAGAAAAAGTAAATCTTACTAAAAATTTAACGTGTCTTGTGGGGGGGTACAGACGTGGTATAATATAAAACAATATAACTGATATATTAAAAATATTTCCCAAAATAAATGTTTGATGGTGTAAGGAGAATAAAAATGAAAACTAAAATCATAAGCCTGATGCTGGTGTTGAGCTGCGCCGGCGCTTCGGCTGCCACAGCTTTGCCAAACAGCAGCGGGGATCTGCGCGCTTTGGAAGAAAACAGGGCGGACGGGGATAAAACGGCTGTTCTGACAAAAGAAGAAACAAACACTGATGTGAGCGGCAGCAGAAAGTTTTATCTGCAGAATTTTGTCTTTACCAGTGAAGATGCTATCCAGCAGGACGTATTGGCTGCGCTGGTAGAAAGCTATTGCGGACGTGAAGTCGATTTTAATGAACTGCAGCAGGCGGTCAATAAGTTGACTGCGTATCTGCGCGGACAGGGCTACGCGGTTGCTACTGCTTTTTTGCCGCAGCAGGAAATCACTGACGGTATCATTGAAGTCAAAATAGTCTTAGGGCGGTTAAGCTATGTACAGGTCAATAATACTTCGGCTCTGGCGGAAGGACAGGCAGAAAAAGCCGCAGGGATTCTGCAAAAGGGAGAGCTGCTGCGTACAGACCGGCTGGAAACAGTTTTGAATAATATCAACGATCTGGCCGGCGTTACAGCCGTAGGTGTTTTGCGGGCTGGGCAGGCCAATGGTACCAGCGATTTTGTGATCGATCTTCGGGCTGATAAACCGCAGCAGACGATTTTATACACTGATAATTATGGCAATAAATACAGCGGCAGATACAGATATGGCTTTCAGACAACGATCAACAATCCCGGCAGGATCGGCGATAAATTTTTTCTGGGTGGGATGCTTTCAAATGATAACCTGCATAACTATAATTTGGGTTACGAAATGCCGGTCGGCAGCCGCGGGACAAAACTGGGCGTCAGCTATAGCCTGATGGATTATACGCTGAGCGGCTTTTATAATATCCTTGACGCGGTCGGACGGGCTAAAACTTTCAGCATTTATGGCAGTACGCCGTTGATAAATACTGCTTCTGATCACCTGGCGGCAGTTTATGGCTACGATAACCGCCAGCTGAAAGATGAGCTGCGTACCTTTGGCATCGATACAAAAAAACACAGTAATGCACTGTATGCCGGCATAGCGGGCAATATTAAAGGTGCCGGCAGTTATACTGGCTACAGCGCTTTATATTATGCGGGACGGCTAAGTTATGACGATGCCAGCAGCTACACGGAAGGCAGCTATCACAAATTCAATACTGACGTCAATCATATCCGCAGATTAGGCAATGTTTTGAATCTGCATGTAAATTTCCACAGTCAGCTGGCCAGCAAAGATCTGGATGGCAGCGAACAGTTTGTTCTAGGCGGCGCTAACGGTGTGCGGGCTTATCCGCAGGGTGAAGCCAGCGGCGACAGCGGCTACCAGGCTACGGCAGAACTGCGTTATGCCACTCCCGTACCTGATCTGACTCTGGCAGCTTATGTGGATTGGGGCGAAGTCGAGCTGTCTAAAAGTTATGCTCAGCACCGCGGTCTGGCCGGTTGGGGACTGGGCCTGCAGTACGCCAAGGCTGACGATTACTATCTGCGGCTTGACTATGCGCGCAAGCTGGGCAGTGAAGAGTTTACCAGTGAAGAAAGCGATAAAAACGGCAGGCTGTGGTTTTTGGCCTACAAACTGTTTTAATATCGGTCAAGGATAAGGAGCTGTGTGAAGATGAAAAATGAGAAAATGCTTTTATATAAAAAGATCATGGTCACGATTGTAAGCAGCGGCATGCTGCTTTTGCCAAACTGGGGCTATGCCCTGCCGCAGGGCGGCCAGGTCGTGGGCGGCAGTGGCAGTATCGGCTCTCCTGGCGGCGGTGCAATGGATATTACCGGCAACGGCGGCAATCTGGCTATAGACTGGGACAGCTTTAATATAGCCCAGGGAGAAACAGTAAATTTTAAAAATATGCAGGCCGTTTTAAATTATGTGACGGGCAGCCAGCGCAGCGAGATTTTCGGTAAGCTGAATGGCAACGGCGCGCATGTCTTCCTGCTCAATCCCAACGGGATCTTGTTTGGTGCCGCGGCAGAGGTCAATGTAGGCAGTCTGACAGCATCGACAAGAAGTCTGCCGGAAGAGGCCCGTAAAGGCTTTAACGGGACTTTGGGAAATTTGGATGCCGATGGTATTTCCAAAATCCAGGCCGATATTGTTAATTTAGGAACGATCGCTGCCGACGCCATAAATTTTGAAGGTAATAATATCTCGATCATCAAGGCTGATACGCTGCAGATACAAGGCGGCGACCTGGGTAAAGTCAGTTTAAAGGCCAAGGACAATATCAACATCGGCTACGAGGTGACGGATAAGACTACCATTGATGTAGGCGATGGCAGCGGGGGGCATACTGTCAGCGATTACAGCAAAGGCGGCGGAACAAAAGCCAGCAGCTTGGGCATTGTCACAGCGGCCTTAGACGGCAGTGAAAAAAATATTACTGATTGTATGCTGGTACATGACGTATATGAGCTGCAGGCGATCAATAATAATTATGAAACCCAAAAAAACAGTGCAAATTTTGACTATAGTTATGTCAATGGCGATTATATGCTGGCTAACGAAATAGATGCTTCTGTTACCAGCAGCTGGAACAGCGGTCAGGGGTTTGCGTGCCTTGGCGCTTTAAAACAGCTGCCCATGGGAACCCCAAGTGGATTTCAAGGCGGGTTCACCGGCAGTTTGGACGGTATGGGGTATACTATCAGTGATTTAACGATCGAGCGCAGCGGAGAATCGTATGTTGGTTTATTTGGCTGCCTGACGGAAAGCGCGCGTGTAACGAATTTGACACTTTCCGGAAGTATCAGCGGACAAAGCAGCGTCGGCGGCATAGCAGGAAAAAACCTGGGGCTGATCCGTAATGTTGCCAATAAAGCAGCTGTCAAAGGTAATTCTTCGGTAGGTGGTATCACCAGCACTAATTATGGTACGGTGGAATTTGTCAGTAACAGCGGCAGTATCACAGCAACAAATGGCGGTAGTGTTGGCGGCATTGCCAGCAGTAATGGTGACGGGAACAAAACTGGTATTATAAAGTACGCTGAAAACACTGGTGCTGTTATTGGCTGGGGAAATCTCGGCGGCATCGCCGGTGTCAACAATAGTAAGGGGACTATTGAAAACGCTGTTAATCAAGGCTCTGTTACAAGCAATGTGGACGACAGTACCGGTTTTGGGGGGATCAGCGGGATCAATAAAGGGACAATAAAAGATGTGGTCAACGAAGGCGACGTTAAGATATATAAAGAGGGAACAATGGGTGGCAATTCGGTAGGCGGTATAAGCGGCAATAACATAGATAAGGGAACTATCGAAAATGCTGTTAATAAAGGCGCTATCCTTGGCGGCGTAGCTGTAGGCGGGATCGTTGGGGAAAATTCCGGCAGTATCAGGAACACTGAGAACAGCGGTAATATTATCGGTGTTATTTCTGCTGCCGGAGGGATCGTAGGCAGAAACGCGAATGGAAAAGGATCGGTCATCGAGGCCTTTAACAGCGGTGATGTGAGCGGCAATGGTTATATAGGCGGTATCGTTGGTAACAATAAAGGCGGTTTGATTGAAGCTGCAGCGAATGAAGGCAATATTTCTGCAGATCAGCAGCTCGCTGGCGGTATTGCCGGTTATAATACCAATGGCGGGAAAATAGTAAATGCTTCTAACAAAGGTATTATCACCAGCGGTAATTCTAAAGGGGATAGTTTTGCCGGCGGTATCTGTGGTTTTAATTCCGGCGGCAGTATCGCAAACAGCTATAATACAGGGGACGTAACTGCTGATGGAAATTATGTCGGCGGGGTCTGCGGCGCTAATGCCAATGCGCTGGTTGACGGTGTGTACAATACCGGCGCTGTCGAGGGCGCGGATAATGTGGGCGGTGTTGCCGGTTATGACGGCAATGATGAGGAGCTAGACTATGCCAGTATCAAAAATGCTTATAATACCGGCAGTGTCAGCGGTAATAAAAATATCGGCGGTATTTTAGGGCTGGGAGAATATGGCAGCGTTGCTAATGTTTATAATTTAGGCAAGGTCAGCGGCAGTGCTGACGTAGATGCAATTATGGGCGCGTCCGATACAGAAGCAGTTTCTGCCGTCCGGAATGCCTATTTCCTCACCGATAGCGGTTACCAAAAATACGGTGAAGGAACAGTATATGCTACGACAGCAGAGTTCAATCAGGCTTTCGCAGATGGGCTGGGAGAAGAAGATAAAAAAGTCTGGCAGACCGATCAAAAACAGACGGCACCGTATCTGAAGCCGTTTCTGCAGGAAATCAGCGGTGATGTGGGCAGGCTGGAAGCTGCAGCTGGCAGTGATTTTAAGGCCGCGCTGCTTGCCAAACTGCAGGAGTTGGGTATAAATGTAGACCCTGATAAAATCCTGGGATTAGATGGTTTGGCAGCCGGTGAATATGATTTGGGCGAGCTGCTGTATTCTACGCAGGACGGCTATGCTCTGCAGCTGACAGGCACATTGGTGGTAAAATCCGGTACTCAGCCGGAACCTAAACCAGAGGCTCCCGCTACAGATGACAAGTATACGGCCACTTTGACCAGCCTTCAGAAAAAAGTTGTGCAGGCGTGGGAACAGAGCCTGGTCAATGACAGGGATTGGCATATTGAAGAAAATCGTAAAATACAGCTGGAGAATAATTCAGTAAAAATCGAGCCCGTGCTTTTTGATGAAGTGAATCTGCAGGATGAAGAAACGCCGGCAGAGTAAAAAAACACAAAGGACAAGCAGTTTAACTGCTTGTCCTTTGTGTTTTAAAGAGGGTAAAAGTTTCTGCAGCAAGTATAGCCGCTGTTTTATCTGGCCATCCGGTAAATATTTTCCATATCGGCAGCGTTCAGGGTGACGAAGCCGCCGATCGTTCTTCTGCCCATAAAGCTGCATTTGTGTGCCAGCTCTTTGATTTGGGTGTCGGTGAGTTCGATTTCCATGTCGCTGATCGAGGTAGGCATACCAATGGAACGGAAAAAGTCTTCCATGGCGGCGATTCCTTCAAGCGCTGTTTTTCCGTCATTGCCGAAGCTGTAGGGAACATTCAGTACGTTGACTGCCAGTTGTGCGAAACGGCAGGGGTTTTGTTTGAACACATAGCGGGCCCAGCTGCCCCAGATCGCTGCAAGGCCTGCGCCGTGAGCAATATCGAACATACCGCCCAATTCATGCTCCAGCTGGTGGGAAGCCCAGTCGCCCTGACTGCGGTCGCCGGTGATGTCATTATGGGAAAGCGTGCCTGCCCACATGATCTCGGCGCGGACGTCATAGTCGGCAGGCTTCTGTAAAGCCAGTCGGGCATTGCGCATGACGTTGCGCAGCAGAGCTTCGGCCATGCTGTCAGTCAACGCCAGGGAGGTAACGCCGGGTTTGGTAAAGTAACGTTCTAAAGTATGGACGATGATATCTGTACAGCCGCTGGCTGTTTGGTAGGCCGGCAGCGTGCAGGTCAGCTCAGGATTTAAAATGGCAAATTTACAGTAGGCATAGGGCGACTGCAGTCCGCGTTTTAACCAGCCGTCTTCATTGGTAATGACTGACGCGTTGCTCATTTCACTGCCGGCCGCAGCAATGGTAAGGACGGCACCGATAGGGGCGCAGGCCTGCGGCGCTTTGCCGCTGTAATAGTCCCAGACGTCGCCGGGATTGGTGATGCCATAACCAATGGCCTTGGCACTGTCGATAACGCTGCCGCCGCCTACGGCGAGAATAAAATCAACTTTTTCCCGCCTGCAGATTTCGATGCCTTCATAAACCTTGCTTAAACGGGGATTAGGCACAACGCCGCCCAGGGTCACATAGGGCAGTCCTGCTTTCTGCAGTGCGCCGCAGACACGGTCAAGCAGACCGGACTTTTGGGCGCTGCTGCCACCGAAGTGTACCAGGACCTTGCTTGCTCCTTGTGTTTTGCAGAGTTCACCAACCTCGGCTTCGGTATTTTTACCGAAAAGTATTTTTGTAGGTGCGTAATATTTAAACTGTTCCATAATAACAGCTCCTTTGCTGCGGCAAATGCTGCCGCTGTAAAATCTTCTTAAACCTATCGTATCGCAAAACAGGCAGTTTGTAAAATGCAGAAGTTTCATAAAATTATCGGCAGGAGAAATATTTTGTGATTTCTTGGTGAACAATTTGCAAAAGAGCAAGAGTTTTGTTTGTTGATGTCGAATTGAAACGATAAATCTGAAATGATTCAGGCAGAGGAGGTAATATTATGCAGGGAAAAAAATGGATCGCCGCGGCACTGGTCTGCGGATTTTTACTGGGACAGGGAACGGCTCCGGCGCAGGCCGGTATTTTGGGTACCGTAGTTAAAGGCGGCGCTGTATCGTTATTGGTCAGCCAGTTTGCCGACCAGCTGAACAGCGCTATCAATACTTTGACGGCAAAATATCCTATCTCCAGCGATTACGCTACCAAGGTAGTGCCGATCATTACCGTGGGTGACGGAAGTTATGCCGGCGCTGCTCAGGTATCGGGACCGAAGGAGCAGGTAGATAAATGTCAGGCTGCTTTGCAGCTGGAGGCTTCCTTCTTTAAAAGCTTCCGTGCGAAAGCGCTGATCCCGGTCGATAAGGTCGCTATCAGCGGTATCAACCGCGTGCAGGGTGTGGGCGTATCGGCCCAGATCGATGTAAAGATCTAACAGCTTAAAACAATTTAAAAAGTGTAAGTCCGCAGGCTGATGTATGTCAGCCTGCGGACTTTTTTTATTTGCACGGGTATTTTAAGGGTCATGCTTTAACAAACCTTTAAAGAAAGGTGAAATTCTTTACAAGAACTTAAAGCCTTCTTAATTCAAAGCAAAGAAAGCTTTGTTATGATGACAGTGTTTCCAGATGCAAGCAAAATTTCAGTACTTGTGAAAAAGGAGAGAAGGAAATGAAATCAAGAAAATTATTCAAGGTCTGCGCCCTGCTGATGCTGGCAGTAATGAGCTGTTTGCTGTTCAGCGGCTGCGGCGGTCAGTCTGAGCAAAAGAAATTTGTGATCACTTATCTGCCGAATGAATCGACAGATAAAAATGCCGATGCCAGAAAAGGTATGGCGGGCGATTTGAGCAAGGTTTTGGGAATGGAGGTCACAGAGCTGGTATCTAACGATTATAATGCGGTGATTGAGGCTATGCGTACCGGTAAAGCCGATATGGCTTATTTTGGACCGTTAAGCTTCTGCCTGGCTTATGAACGTGCAGGTGCAGAACCGATCGGGATGATTGCCAAGGATAAAGATAAAAAGAACGCGACTTATAAGTCTGTTCTGGTTACGAGCAGCAAGAATACTGATATCAATAGTATCCAGGACATCAAAGGGAAAACGATGGCGTTCGTTGACCCGAATTCCACTTCCGGCAATCTGATCCCTTCAGCGGCGATTATGAAAGCATTTCCCGGTGAGAAGCTTTCGATGGATGATCTGCATACTAATGGCAAATTTTTCCAGGCAGTCAGCTTTTCCGGCAAGCATCAAGCAGGTCTGGCGGCTGTAGTCAAGGGTGATGTGCAGGTAGCTCCTATCTCTGATGCAATTCTGGCGGCTGAGATCAATGCGGGACGTGTCAGCAAAGATGACGTTAAAATTATTTTCGCTTCTGATCCGATCCCGTCCGAACCGATGGCTCTGCGCAGGGATCTGCCGGCAGAAGTGAAGGAAAAGGTAAAAAACTTTATCCTGAGCTATGACAATGCCGCTTACTACAAAGGGGTAATGGGTGCAGAGGATAAGCGTTTCGTAGAATGCAGTATTGAAGATTACAAAGGTATCATTGATCTGAACAAAGCCCTGAGCAGCAGTAAATAAGTTGGAGCAGAGGCCGGCGCTGTCCGGCCTTTTTTATAGGAGGAAGCATGAGCACGGTTTTAAAAATGGAGCATATCGAGAAAGTTTATGGCAATCAGGTCCGCGCTTTGCATGATATCAGTCTGGAGGTCAGAGCCGGAGAATTTGTCGCTGTTATAGGTCCTTCCGGATCGGGCAAGTCCACCCTGCTGAGAACGGTCAATCAGCTGGTAGTCCCCAGCGGAGGTCATGTATACATCGACGGCGAGGAAGTTACCGGTGCGTCCGGCAAAAAGCTGCGGCTGCTGCGGCGTAAAGTCGGGATGATCTTTCAGCATTATAATCTTGTGCAGCGGCTGTCGGTAATGCAGAACGTGCTGCATGGGCGCTTGGGTTATATGTCGGCGTTGGACGGGATGCTGGGTAATTATACGGAAGAGGATAAACGTAAGGCGATTGACTTGCTGCAGGAAATCGAGATGGGCGATCGTTTATATAACCGTGCCAGTGATCTTTCGGGCGGTCAGAAACAGCGCGTAGGTATTGCCAGGGCGATTATGCAGGAACCGAAGCTGCTTCTTTGTGACGAACCGATCGCTTCACTGGACCCTAATGCGTCTAAAATCATTATGGACCTGATCTATCAGATGACGCAGCGCCGTAATATTGCCTGTATCGTCAATCTGCATCAGCTGGATGTGGCCATGCGTTATGCTACGCGCATCATCGGTCTGGCAAAAGGAGAAATGATTTTTGACGGAACCCCGCAGCAGCTGAATAATGCAGTGATAGAGAAAATTTATAATACTTCGATGGAAAATCTGATCATTAAGCAGGGTGAAAATTATGCCTGAAAAAATAAGTATAATGAATCCCCGTGAAAAACAGGTTTATACCTGGTTTTTAGTGGTCGTGCTGGTTTTGTTCTGCCTGGCGACTTATATTTCCCGTTTTAATCCGCTGGAGGTGCTTTGGGAACAGGGAGAATTCTGGAAATTTCTGTTTCAGGATTTCCTGCCGCCACGCTTCAATGCTTCGCCGGTAGTAGTAGAATCGATTCTTGTAACTTTTGCGTTGGCGGTTTCGTCCAGCTTCGTTGCGGCAGTGTTTGCTTTTCTTTTCGCTGTGTTCGGCAGCACTTCTTTATCACCCTGGAAGGGACTGGCCAGAACGATCCGGGGGTTTGCCACTTTTCTGAGGAATATCCCGACACTGGTCTGGGCTTTTATTCTTTTTTCGTCACTGGGTATTGGTACCGGGGTTGGTTTTATTGCTTTGCTGATTTCGACCTTTGCCTTTATGACAAGAGCGTTTATTGAAGTGATCGACGAGGTATCCTGTGATGCAATGGAAGGGCTGACGGCCTGCGGCGGTACGTTTTGGCAGAAGGTCTGTCAGGGTATCGTACCGACCTGCCTGACACAGTTTATCGCCTGGTTCCTGTACTGCATCGAACTTAATATACGCGCGTCGACTATTGTGGGAATGGTAGGAGGCGGGGGGATCGGGCTGGTGCTGTTTTCCTATATCAAGTCGTTTAATTATGCCGGCGCGGCAGGAATTATTCTGGTTATTGCGGCGATGGTCATTATGGTGGAATTTTTAACTAATTATCTGCGAAGAAAGGTGTTGACATAAAATGGAGCAGACTTTTGTACAGGCGAGGGTGCAGTGTCTTGAGTTCAGTAACGGCAGGATCCGTGTTGCCCGCAGCGGGCAGGATAGTGAGCTGCGCTGGTTTTTAGCAGCTGTAACAGTCGTTTCGATAGTGGCGTTATATTATCTGCAGTTGGATTGGCTGAAGCTTATTTCCAGGCTGCCTGATCTGGGGAAGACCTTTGGTTTGCTGGCGCTGCTGGATTTTCACGATTTTGGGCTGACGCTGGAGGCCTTTTCCCAGACAGTGGCAATAACTGTGCTGGCAACTATTTACAGCGTTCTGCTGGGATTGGTATTAGCTGCCTTTGGTGCCCGTAACCTGATGAAAAATAAATTTGTGACGTATGCTCTGAGCGCGTTCTTTACGTTTCTGCGTGCCGTACCGACACCGGTTTGGGTATTGCTGGCGCTGGTCTGTCTGGGGTTGGGGCCTGCTGCGGGCATCGTAGGACTGTGTGTGCATGCCACAGCTTTTTTTGCCAGGGCTTTTACGCAAAGCTTTGAAGATGTGCCTGAGGAAGTGATCGAGGCGCTTGAGGCAACAGGAGCCAGTAAGCTGCATATTTTTTTGTCTGCGATACTGCCTGCGGCAGCTTCGCAGATCATGGCCTGGACTGGTCTGCGTTTTGAAATAAATTTTTCTGAATCAGCGATCCTGGGGATGATCGGTGCCGGCGGAATCGGCTTTGCGATTGCGAATAATATCCAGGGCTATCAGTTTGGAGCCGCAGGGCTGGCGATCGTACTGGTTTTTGGATTTGCCTATTGCGTGGAGCTGGTTTTTACAACAATCAAGAAAAACTATATCTGACAGATAAAGGGTGATGTTATGGAGAAAAAAGAGTTGTTCCGTATTATGGCGGCCGCCGATGGCAGTATGCTGCGTGAGCTGGCTCAGCCGCTGGCTGAAAAATATGGTGTCAGCGTTGTGAAGGCGCCTGCTAAAACACTGGCGATGATCAAGCTGCGTGAGCCGGTAAAAAACAGTCTGTTTTATCTGGGTGAGGCGTTGGTGTGCGATACAGTTGTGGAACTGGGCGGCACTAAAGGGACAGCTGTTGTGCTGGGTGATGATTTTGACAAAGTCAGTTCCATGGCGGTGATCGATGCTGCTTTTAACAGGCAGGTCAGCGAACTGGATGAACTGAAGACAGTGCTGCAGCGGCTGTCTATGCGGCAGCAGCGGGAACAGGAACTGGAAAACGGATTGTATGCCAAAACGATGGTTGATTTTCAGACTATGGATCAGGAGTAAAGATAATGCAGAAAGCTTATGAATTTGATTTTGTATATGACACTCAGGCTGCTTTTCGTCTGCTGCTGGAAGCGCTGAGCAATCCGGGACGCATCGTTGAGCTGGGACCTCTGGCCCGGAAACTGGGTGGAGCTTATGCCATGCCGCTGACTGTGGCGGCAGTGCTTTTGGACAATGAGGTCAGTTTTGCAGTCTGCGGTTCTCCTGCGCTGGCAGAGAAAATTACTGAGCTGACTCTGGCTAAAACAGCTGCTGTGAGTAAAGCGGATTATATCTTTGTGACGGAGAATGCGGATTGGCAGGAAGCAGTACAGGCTGCTAAGTGCGGTACACTGCGCGATCCTCATAAAAGCGCGACTGTCATTTTGTGCACAGCGGATCTGCAGGCAGGCAAGCTGCAGCGGATCAGCGGGCCCGGGATCAAGGCTGTCCAGGAAATCATTATGTGCCCGGAACTGCAGGCGGCTTTGGGGAAACGTGATGAGCAGGAATATGAGTATCCGCTGGGCCTTGATTTTTTTGTGCTGGATCAGCGGGGCTGCCTGATGGGTATACCACGTAAAACAAGAATAGAAAGCAGGTGAACAGATGGCTTATGTGGCAGTTTCCGGCGGTCAGGAAGCAATAGAGGAAAGCATCAGGCTGCTGCATTGTATGCGCGGCAGTACTTTTAAAGAGCTGGAAGTAGAAGCGATAGAAAAAAAGCTGGGCCTTTTAGTGGACCGGGTAATGAGCGAGTCTGGCTTATATGCGCCGGCTTATGCGGCACTGGCTTTGAAACAGGCGGAAGGCAGTATCGAAGAAGCAGTGTTTTTGCTGCGGGCTTATCGTTCGACTTTGAGCCGCAATTATTATACCCTGCCGGCCAGCGGGACAGAGATGCGCGCTGTCCGCAGGATCTCGGCAGCCTTTAAGGATATTCAGGGCGGACAGATTCTGGGAGCGACCTATGATTATACACATCGGTTGATTGAATTTAACCAGCCGTCGGCAGTGGAATTATGCGCCCGGCGTCAGTGCTGCCTTAAAGAGGCGAAGCCTGTGCCGGTAGTAAAGCTGCCACGGGTTTCGGAGTATCTGAAGGCAGAGGGATTGATCGACAGCTGTGAGATCGATGATATGGAACCTGTGGATGTAACGAAGAATGTTCTGGAATTCCCTGCTGACAGAAGCGCGCGTCTGCAGACTCTGACCCGGGCTGACGGGGGCTTTATCGGCGGACTGGCGTATAGTTCGATCCGTGGTTATGGCGCCGTACATCCAACTGTAGGTGAACTGCGCTGCGGCTATGTGGAGCTGGAAGTACCATATTTGTTTGACGAGACGGAAAGCATCTGCATCGGTGAAATTTTGCTGACGGAAGTAGAGGGCTTTATTCCTGAGGATGACGATAAGAAACTGAAATTGGCAGTAGGCTACGGTGCAGTTTTGGGGCGGAACGAAAACAAGGCGATCTCGATGGCGGTGCTGGACGCGTCGTTGGAAACAGAAGGGCCTACTCCTGCACAGGATGAAGAATTTGTACTGCTGCATGGTGATTCGCTGGAGATGAACGGCTTTATTTCTCATTTGAAGCTGCCGCATTACGTTACCTTCCAGTCTAAGCTGGACAGCGTACGCAAGACCAGAAAGGAGCCGGAGCATGAATCCTGAATATAATTTTGCTTTCCTGGACGAAGGTTCTAAACGGGAAATCAGGCGCAGTATTTTAAAGGCGGTGGCTGTACCCGGTTATCAGGTGCCGTTCGGCTCGCGCGAACTTCCGATAGGGCGCGGCTGGGGGACGGGAGGCATTCAGCTCACTTTGTCGCTGATCGGCCCGCGTGATGTTTTGAAGGTTATCGATCAGGGCAGCGACGATAGTGTCAACGCTGTCAATATCAAGAAATTTATCAATTTGTGCAGCGATGTGGCGACTACTACAGACAGTACGGAAGCAACCCTGATCCAGACGCGTCATCGTATACCCGAGGAACCGCTGCGTAATGACCAGCTGCTGGTTTTTCAGGTGCCTTTGCCGGAACCGCTGCGGGTGATAGAACCAAGCGAGGAAGCAACGAAGCTGATGCATGCAGAAGCAGATTACACGGGCATTTGGCTGCAGCTTTATGAAAGCATTATGAAATATGGCAAGGTCACGATTGCTACGGAATATCCGGTTACTGTTGAGGACAGATATGTTATGAACCCCAGTCCGATCCCGAAATATGACAATCCCAGGCTGCATGAGTCGGAATGTCTGTATTTATTCGGAGCAGGGCGCGAGAAGAAAATTTATGCGATCCCGCCTCATACAAAGGTCGTGTCGCTGGCGTTTGACGATGTGCCTTTTGAGATCGAACATATGGAAGGTCGCCGCTGCCGTTTATGTGGAGCGGAAAATGTTTATTTTGACGAGCTTATCGACAGAGAGACAGGCGCTGTCAGCTATCAGTGCTCGGATACAGGTTACTGCTCTAAACGAAGGCTGCGCAAGGAGGCGGACTGCTGATGCGTACTAAAGAGGAATATTATGAAGATACATTAAAAAACAGGGCCTTGCTGGAGAGCCAGGAGGTGCTGGACTGCAGTTGTCCTTATAGCCGCTGCGAATGGCACGGGAAGTGCCGCGAATGTGTAGCGCTGCATCGTTATCACGCTGAGCATCTGCCCTGTTGCCTGCAGCCGCTGCTGAGGGAGAAGATCACGGTGCTAGCGGGGTGCTGTGAAATGGAAACCACTTCCAGAGTCAAAGAATCTGAGAAATTCCGTGAATATGTAAAAGAACAGGATGCTGTGCGCGGAAAGGGGCGGCAGATATGATTAATAAAGAAGAGGCCGTTTTACAGGTGCGCGATCTGCTGCTGCGTTATGGCAACGGCTGCGAGTGCTGCCGCAGCCGGCAGCCGATGGAAAAGAACCGCTGTCCCCGCTGCGGTACTGTCTGGGCTGTACGCAATGTATCCTTTGACGTTTATCCCGGAGAAGTATTAGGCATTGTCGGTGAATCAGGCTCAGGAAAATCCAGCGTGATGAAAAGTCTGTATTTCGATCATGAAGTAACAGGAGGAAGTGCCTTTCTGAAGCAGTATCAGGATGGAAAGGTCAATGTTTTCGGCGCCAGTTCACAGCAGCGCCGGTATATCAAAAATCATCTGATGGGGATGGTTTATCAGAATCCTCTGCTGGGTCTGCGTATGGATTATTCATCTGCTGCCAATGTTGCTGAAAAGATCATTGCCGCCGGCAATCGTAATGTAGCTTTTATGGACGGCAGAACAGTGGAGCTTTTGGAAGCGGTGGAGATACTGACTTCCAGGCGTGCGGAACCGCCCAGAAATTTTTCGGGCGGTATGCAGCAGCGGGTACAGATCTCCAAGGCGCTGGCCAATAATCCGGGGCTGCTGCTTTTGGATGAGGTCACCACCGGGCTGGATCTTTCGGTACAGGCCAAGGTTTTAGACCTGATCAGGAAAATACGCAGCCGTTATAATATTTCGATCATTCTGGTTTCGCATGATCTGGCAGTGATCAGGATGCTGGCAGACAGGACGATGGTCATGCTGGATGGCCAGGTAGTGGAAAGCGGTCTTACCGATCAGATTTTAGAGGATCCGCAGCATGCTTATACACAGCAGCTGGTACACTCATTGCTCTAACAGCGGCGCTGCCGCGGGAAAGGATGACTATGAAAACAGCTATTTATAATGGTAAACTGATCACACCTGCCGAGGTGTTGGAAAATAAAGTGCTGGTGTTGGAAAATGACCGTATTATTGATATTCTTGCAGAGGACGTTATCGATCTGGGGCAATATGATGAAAAAATCGATGCGCACGGAAGGTATGTCTGCCCCGGTTTTATCGATACTCATTCTGACAAGATCGAACAGATCATTCAGCCGCGTCCTACCAGCGTGATGGATTTCGAGATGGGACTGAAGGAGATCGAGCGGCAGTTGATCAATCAGGGGATCACAACGATCTACCATTCGATATCACTCTACCAGGACGATTATTTTGGGGCTTCGGAGCTGCGCTATAAGAAAAATGTGCTGAAGCTGGCTGAGCTGATCAATAATATCCACGAGCGTCATCACCTTATTCATCATCGTCTGCATTTGCGGATCGAGATCGATAATCTGGAAGCGTTTGATATCGTCAGCAAAATGCTGCGGGAAAAAACAGTGCATGAGATATCGTTTATGGACCATACGCCCGGGCAGGGGCAGTACCGCAATATCGAGACTTACCGCAAAACTATTACCGCTTATCACGGTGAAACTGTAACAACGCTGGGGTTTGAGGGCGTGCTGGAACATCATAAAAACAAACGGACCCTGAGCTTTGAACAGCTGCATGAGCTGGCGGAACTGGCCAGGGCTAACGGAATCCCTGCAGCGTCACATGATGACGATACTGCTGCCAAGCTGCAGGTAAATAAGGAGCTGGGCGTTGCTATCAGTGAATTTCCCATTACGATCGACGTTGCCAGGCAGGCACAGCAGTTAGGTTTGGCTACAGTGGTCGGAGCTCCTAATATTCTGCTGGGCGGTTCACATACCGGCAATCTGTCTGCGGCAGAAGCGGTCAAGAAAGGCTGCGCCGATATTCTCTGCTCCGACTATTATCCTGCGGCAATGTTGCACAGTATTTTCATTATGCATGAGCAGCACGGCGTGCCGCTGCCGGAAATCGTCAATAAGCTGACGCTGAATCCGGCCAGAGCGATGTGTATCGATAACGATTATGGCTCGTTGGCGGTGGGAAAAAAGGCCGATCTGCTGATTATCAAGATTTTAGACGGTTATCCTGTTATTACTCACGCTTTGGTTGACGGCAAGGTTATTTCACAGTTGGAATACAGGGTTTAGGAGGAGTTATGGAGATACTTGCCATTGAAGGGCTGACGAAAAATTTTTATCTGCATAATTTGGGCAAAACTATCAAGAGCTGCCGCGATATCGGTTTCACGCTGCATGAGGGTGAATTTATCGGTATAGTGGGGCGTTCCGGCGCCGGTAAGTCGAGCATTCTTAAATGTATCAACCGTACCTATCTGCCGCTGCAGGGTACGATCGTTTATAATAGTCAGGCTTTTGGGCCTATTGATCTGGCTCAGGCCGACGAGCGGCAGATGCTGCAGCTGCGCCGCTATGAAATCGGTTATGTGGCTCAGTTTCTGAATGTGATGCCGCGTACGACGGCAAAAGAGCATGTTATGTCGGCACTGCTGGAAATCGGCGTCGCCGCCGGCGAGGCCGAGCGCCGTGCTAAGGAAATGCTGGATTATTTTCGTTTGCAGGAGGAATTGTGGGATATTTATCCGCAGACCTTTTCCGGAGGTGAAAGGCTGCGTTTGAATCTGGCGCACGCTATGGTCAAACGGCCGCGGCTGATGCTGCTGGACGAACCAACGGCGTCTCTGGATAATAAGACTAAAGTTTTAGTAAAGGATATTCTGCAGCAGTTAAAAGAAGAAAAGACCAGTATGCTGGGAATTTTTCATGATCTGGAATTTATGGAAGGCGTTTGTGATAAGGTCTTCAATATGTCCGAAGGGAGTTTTGCCTGATGCGCGGTGATCTGCACTTACATTCTGCATATTCTGACGGCAGCGCTACGGTGATTGAATTGATCCAGAAGGCGGTGAGCAAGGGGCTGACTCATATCGCCATTACCGACCATGACCGGGTGCCGCGCTGCGGTGATATTCCGCCGGTCACTGCTTTGAAGGTGATGCCTGGAATCGAGATTTCGGCCTATGATTTTCAAAAGCAGCGGAAGGCGCATATTTTAGGTTATGCCATGCGTGACACGAGATCAGTGACGGCCTTCTGCCGTCCGCTGCTGGAACGCAGGCAGGCTAATAGCCTGCGCCAGATCGCACTTCTGGCAGAGCATGGTTTTCGTATCCGTCCTCAGAATTTTGTGAAACGGGCCGGACACGTTATTTACAAACAGCATCTTATGGAATATTTGGTGGCGACGGAGCAGGTAGAAGAAATGTTTGGCACTTTTTATCATGAAACATTTAAAAACGGCGGTTATTGTGATTTCGATATTGAGTACCTGGATGCTGCCGCTGCCGTGCGTGTGATTACAGAAGCCGGAGGATTGGCAGTATTGGCCCATCCGGGGCAGCAGCAAAATCTTGAGCTTGTGCCTGAACTGGTCGGGTATGGCTTAAAGGGTATTGAGCTGGAACACCGTAAAAATACAGAGGCTGATAAAGAAGCTATCAGACAGATGGCTGTTCAATACGGTTTATTTCTTACCGGCGGCAGCGATTACCACGGCACACTGGAGGATGGCAGCAGTGAGCTTGGTTCCTGTCTGGCGACGGAAAACGCGCTGCGGATAATATTTAATAATAACAGCGATAAATAAAAAGAACGCATTATCCAATGCGTTCTTTTTATCATTTATGCTGTTGTTTACGTTCTTTACGTTTGGCACGCTTTTCTTCTTCTTCTTTTTTTGCGGCTGCACGTTTTTGATAATCCAGATAGAAAAAATACAGGCAAGCCGGTACGCCGACTGCGAAAAAACCTATCCAGCGGTTGCCTAAAAAATATTCTGTCGCCATACCGGCGGCAAAGGTTGTGAGAACTACATAAAGCATAGCGTTGCTCCTTTATAGTTTAAATAAATTTAAAAGCTTTTCACTGACGATGATATTGTTATGGGGCACTTTCTGCCAGCTGAACAACGGAAGCAGTTCTTTGGCACTGACTGGTTCAGGTGCCGGCAGCAGTCCGGCCAGGAAGGCAAGGAGGCCGATGAGCGGCTGAGGACTGGCAAAATGCTGACGAAGAAAGCCGAGATCCAGATCACGGTCGCGTTTGGAAAGACGTCTGCCATCTGCAGCCATCAGCAGTGGTACATGAATAAAAGCCGGTGGGGTAAAGCCCAGCAGCTGGTACAGATAAAGCTGCTGCGGTGTGGAACTGAGCAGGTCGCAGCCGCGGACAATTTCCGTGATGCCCATCAGGGCATCGTCGACGACCACTGCCAGTTGATAGGCGTAAACACCGTCGCTGCGCCGCAGGATGATATCGCCGCATTCAGCAGCCAGGTTCTGCGTATACGGACCATAATGTCCGTCGATAAAGCTGACAGCAGTATCAGGAAGCCGCAGCCGCTGTGCCGGGTCTTTGGTGCGGGCTTTGGCAGCAGTCTGTTCGGCTGTCAAATGGCGGCAGGTACCGGCGTATAGAATGCGTCCGTCACTTAGATGCGGTGCCTGGGCGGCGTGCAGCTCAGCCCGGTTGCAAAAGCAGGGGTAAGTCAGTCCCAGTTTTTGCAGCTGTGCAAAATAGGCGGCATAGATGTCAAAACGGCGGCTTTGATAATAGGGTGCATCTTTTCCGCCGGCGCTGCCTCCGGTATCCCATTCCAGGCCCAGCCAGTGCAGATCATCTTCTAAAAGCATGTCGCTGCCGGCAGGGCAGCGGGGCTTGTCAAGGTCTTCGATACGCAGTGTGATGGTTCCGCCCTGTTTTTTTGCTGACAGCCAGGCCAGCAGGGCGCAGAAAACATTGCCGAGGTGCATTCTGCCGCTGGGCGTAGGGGCAAAGCGCCCGCAGACGGCTTTTGCCATAAACCGACCGCTCCTTTCAGACTTTTTTATTATTGTATCACGGAGCGGGAGACAAAAAAAGGTTTGCTATAAAATAAACAGCACCTGCTGCTGAACAGGTGCTGTGAAAGTTTATTTAAAGAAAGGCCAGACGATAGGGATAACGATCATGGAAACGATAAAACTTACGAAAATCAAAGGAGTGCCAACTTTAACATAATCCATGAAACGATAGCCGCCAGGTCCTAAAACCAGTGTGTTAGGCGGTGTACCGACAGGAGTGGCATAGGCGCAGGCGATGCCGATGGTGATCGACATGACGACGGCGTGAGGGGAAGCGCCTATCTGTTGGGCAATAGCAACTCCGATTGGGCAGAGTAATGTTGCTGTTGCTGTGTTGGACATAAATTGTGTCAAAAAGCTGGATACTAAAAATAACAATGCGGCTACGAATAAGGGTGAAGGCGTGCCGCCGAGCAGGTCGACGCAGAATTTAGCCAGCAGTTTGCCGGCACCGGTTTTATCCATGGCCGATGAAACGGAGATCATACCGGCGAACAGGAAGATTGAAACCCAGTCGATGCTGGCATAAGCTTGCTTTTCAGTCAGGCAGCCGGTCAATACGGCGACGAGCGCGCCGATAACAGCCGCCATTTCCAGGGTAATGAATTTCAGGTTCAAAGCCATAACGATGACTACGCCTAAAAGGATCAGACCGGAAATAAGCTGTTTTTGAGGATTGTCATTACTGACGTCGAATTCCTGTTCGATTTCTATATCGGCGGCCGCATTGACTTTAGGCAGAAAACGGTAGCCGATGAACATCATGTACAGGGTGCCGGCGATAGCGATAGGAATACCGACCCAGGCAAATTCAAAAAATCCAAAAGGCCTGAAGCCTGCTTCGACTAAAGCGTTGGAAGCGATCAGGTTCGGCGGTGTACCGATAATAGTGAAGATGCCTCCGAAAGCGATGCCGAATGCCAGCGGCAGCAGCTGCCTGGAAGCCGGAAGCCTGGCAGCGGAGCAGATGCCCAGTACAACAGGCATCAGGCAGGCCGTCGTGCCGGTATTAGACAAAAAACCTGACAGGACAGCGCCGATGATCATGATACCCAGCATCAGGCTTTTTTCGCTGGTCCCGAATACCGAGACTACTTTTTTCCCGATGTTCTGCGCCAGCCCGGTATGGAACATTGCTGCACCGACGACGAACATGCCGGCAAATAGGAGTACTGAAGAATTGGAAAGGCCGGAAAAGACGGCTTTGGGTGTGATGAAGCCTAACAGGCCGCATGCAACGGCGCCGCCGATCGATGTGACGGCAAGCGGGATCAGTTCGGTAATGAAAAGTAAAGCAATAACAGCAAGCAGTAATAAAAATTGTACGTCCGGGGTCATGATTATCAACTCCTTCTCTCCAGAAAATAACAGTCTTGCTGAAGCTGGCAATAGACAGTACAGCAGGACAATTTATGGGTAAAAAATACCGCAAAGATAATGTGCCGCTTAAAGGTGTATGAGGTTACCTGTTAAAGGACATTATTTTGCGGTTTACAAACGAAGCTATTTTATTTTCAAAGGATGTACAGCTGACTATAAAGGAATATTTCCGTGACGTTTCGCAGGGCGGGTCTCGCGTTTGCTCTGCAGCATTTGCAGGGCGTTGATGACAGTGGGACGGGTGTTCTGCGGTTCGATGACCAGATCGACCATACCTCGCATCGCAGCCTGATATGGTGTGGCAAAGTTGTCGATGTATTCCTCAGTTTTGGCTTTTACATCAGGGTCGTTTTTGAAAATGATATTAGCTGCACCGGCAGGACCCATTACTGCTACCTCCGCAGTTGGCCAGGCTATGACCTGATCGGCACGGAGGTCCTGTGAGCACATGGCGATGTATGAACCGCCGTAGGCTTTACGGGTAATGACTGTGATCTTGGGTACAGTAGCTTCGGAATAAGCATACAGCATTTTGGCTCCGTGGCGGATAATACCGCCGTATTCCTGATTACAGCCCGGCAGGAACCCGGGAACATCTACCAGATTCAGCAGGGGGATATTGAAGGCATCGCAGAAACGGATAAAGCGTGCCGCTTTATCAGAGGCGTTGATATCAAGGCAGCCTGCCATGATTTTAGGCTGGTTGGCAATGATCCCAACAGTCTGTCCGTCCATACGGGCAAAACAGGTGATGATATTTGCAGCCCAGTATTGTTGTGATTCATAAAATTCGCCGTTGTCAACAATTGATGTGATAACGGTTTTCATATCGTAGGCCTGATTGGAATTGTCCGGCAGCAGGGTATTCAGTCTGGCGTCGATCCGCTGTGGGGCATCTCCTGTGTCGACGACAGGCACCGCTTCCAGATTATTTGAAGGCAGAAAGCTGAGAAGATAACGGATCTGCCGCAGACAGTCGCTATCATTTTCAGCAGCAAAATGCGCTACGCCGGAAGTACCGTTATGGGTCATGGCGCCGCCTAATTGTTCTTGGGTCACATCTTCGCCGGTGACGGCTTGAACAACTGCTGGGCCGGTGATGAACATTTTAGAGGTGTTTCTGACCATATAAATAAAGTCTGTCAGTGCCGGACTGTAGACTGCGCCGCCGGCTGAAGGTCCCATAATGGCCGAGATCTGCGGGATTACTCCCGAGGCCAGAGTATTATTGAAAAAAATCTTGCCATAGCCGGACATGGCATCGACAGCTTCCTGAATACGTGCTCCGCCGGAATCGTTAAGTCCGACAAGCGGCGCACCCATTTTCAGAGCCAGGTGCTGGACTTTGACGATTTTTGCGGCGTGCATTTCGCCTAAGGAACCGCCTTCGACTGTAAAATCCTGGGCAAAAACGTAGACCAGACGGCCGGAAACAGTACCATAGCCGGTTGTGACTCCTTCGCCTGGCAGCGCCTTTTGGGACTGGCCGAAATCAGTACAGCGGTGTTTGACGAAACGGTCTAATTCAACAAAGGAGTTTTCGTCCAGCAGTGAGGCGATCCTTTCCCGTGCTGTCATTTTACCGGCTGCGTGCTGTTTGGCGATACGTTTTTCCCCGCCTGCCGCTAAAACTACAGCTGTTTTCTGCAGCATTTTTTCTATTTTTACCTGGGTTGACAAGGGAAACACCTCCTGAATGGTTGGCTGTTAAAGCCAGTGTGATTTAAGAGAACTGTTTTACCGGCTGCGGTCAGTGGGTATTGGCGTTGATAAAATCGACGATATTACCGGTAGGAGTACCTGGAGTAAAGACTTCGGCTACACCGGCGGCTTTTAAACCGGGAATATCAGTATCAGGGATAACGCCGCCGCCGATAACCAGTACATCGTTTAAACCTTTGGCCCGCATTAATTCGACCACTTTCGGGAACAGGGTGTTATGTGCTCCGGAAAGCAGGCTCAGGGCGACGACCTTGACATCATCCTGCAGAGCTGCTTCAGCGATTTGTTCCGGGGTCAGTCTGATCCCGGTATAAATAACTTCAAAGCCTGCGTCACGTAAGGCGCGGGCGACGACTTTGGCGCCGCGGTCATGTCCGTCAAGGCCTGGTTTAGCTACTAAAACACGAATTTTCATTTACAACACTCCTCAATAAAATATAGTTTTTTGATTTAAGCGGCAATAAATATCTGCCTGAGTTTATTTAACCTAATTATATAAGCTGGATATTTGTTTGAAAAATATGGATGTTTGTTAGGTGAACGGGTCGAAATTGATAAGTAACAGTAAAAAATAAATGGTTAAAGGGCCGGATGATTATAAAAACTGTCTAAAACCATTCAGAGGGCAGCCTGATAGATATTCTATCCAGTAAAGTTGGTTGTTTTTATATATCCAGATATCAAAAAATATTATAATTGGATAATATTTTAATGAAAATTTACAAATAGCGGCTTTGTGATATTTTAGTAACATTGCAGGATAAGTTGACACAAAAGCGAATTATAACAGCAGGAACAATCGCAAAGAGGTGATACCATGACCGAAGAAAAAGAATTACAGCCTGTCGATATAGAGTGGGAAGCTGAAAAGATCTGCCGCTGGGGAGCAGCCCGTGCCGGTGTGATTGTAGTTGCGCCTTTGGTGGGAACAATGGCTTTGATGGCTAACGAGGTCTATATGATTATGCGCCTGGGCGAGCTGCGCGGAGTAAAGCTGGAAGAAAGTGCTGTTTTGGGACTTTTGACTTCACTGGGGGCGACTTTTGTCGGTCAGACACTGGTAACGTTGATTCCAATAGCGCCGATCCAGGTGCCGGTAGGTGTATCGGTGACTTATGCTGTAGGCAAGGCCGCTAATGCCTGGATTAAGGCCGGGCGTCCCGAAGATATTGCTGAATTCCGGGAAGTTTATGAAAGCGCCCGTAAAGAGGGAATGAAGCACAGTGAAGATTTTGAAAAAATGGATTGCAAAGACACGCCTTTGGGCGATGAAAGCAAACGTTTTGAATTGCGTGAGCTGAAGGAAGCTTTGCGAAACAAATCAGGAAATTTGTTTTCTAAAATAGAAAAACATGCTGATCGGGCGGAAACGGTTTTATCAGAAAAAATCGCGACGGTCAGTGAAAGACTGCGGCCGTTGAAAGATAAGGGGCAGATGTGGTTCTCGGCGCAGAAATGGGAGCAGCTGAGCCAGGGCGGTCTGGTAGTCCCTTATGATGAAATCGTGGATTATGTGCGTCAAAGCCTGGCCGGCAGCGAATTTACATTGCAGTCTCTGGCTTATGCCGAGCCTGATCTGCTGCGGCTGGAGCTGCAGCATACAACGCACGGCACTTTGGAGCTGCTGCTGCAGGTCGAGGTGTTTAATGTCGATGCCGAATCTGCTTTTACAAGGCTGAAGCTGGTCGATTTTGCTGTCGCAGACAATGATTTTGCGCAGCTGGTAGTGGAGCTGATGGGGAGCAAGCTGATCATGGCTATCGTAGATCTGGTGATCGACAGGGTGGATATCGATGCGGACAGTGTTACGACCAAGTATGAGCAGGGCAGTATCAGTGTCGATTTTACGGCTGCGCTGCAGCAAAGCAGGCTGCAGCAGAAAAAAGTCCTGGATCGTTCACTGTTTGATGTAGTACATTTGGTTGAGCTGGTGCCTCAGGCCGATGGCGTTCTGGTAAAAGCTAAAACTGAATGGAAATAAAACCGTTTTATAAGGTGACGCTGCTTTGGGCAGCGCCACTTATTTTTTGCGTTTTTGCCGTTTTCGGTGTAGAATATACATACCTAGCTATATATATGTATGTATAGCTACGAAGGAGGAAATTAAGTGATTCGTAAAACTTCTGCCATGGTAGAAGCGGGCATTTTGGCCGCTATCGCCATAGTTTTTGCTATTATCAGCATGTATGTGCCGGTCATCGGCAGCTTTATCAATTTTTTATGGCCCCTGCCTATCGCTATCTGCGGTATGCGCAACGGACTGCGCTGGAGCGTTATGACGCTGATAGTAGCTGATATTGCCGTAGCAGTTCTGATCAGCCCGCTGCATGCTTTTTCGCTGCTGGCTGCTTTTGGTTTAGTGGGGCTGACCTTGGGCGAGTGTATGCGCCGCGGGTATAAGCCTTTCAAGCTGATGCTGATCAGCTCGGTGGCCTGCCTGATTTCTATCGGTGCCAGTTTTTTGATTGCGCTGTATATCATGGGTATCCAGCCGGTCGATATGATGTTTACTTCATTGGAAGAGGCTGCCCGTGAGAGCGTAGGCTATTACCAGTCCATGGGAATGAGCCAGACCGAGATCGACGCAGCCGTTAAAAGCAATGCCGAGATGCTTCGGATGATGCGACTGATCATGCCGGGAGCTTTTTTCCTGTGCGCTCCTATTATTGCCTTTGTCAATTATCTGGCCGCACGTAAAATTTTGAGTAAGCTGGGAGCTGCTTTTGAGGAGTTTCCTCCTTTTACGCAATGGAACGTACCTGGCTGGATGCTGTGGCCTTATGGTATTTCGTTGCTGATGGTTTCCTATTATGTTCAGTATCCGGAAAGCCTGATGTACCATATCTCAGTTAATCTGCAGGTGATAACCAGTGTTTTCTTTGTATTGCAGGGTATTGCTTTGATCTATTGGTGGCTGGAAAAAAACAATAAACCGAAATGGTGGGGAACTGTATCGGTGGCACTGTTGTTTTTTGTCCAGATATTTTCTCAGATTATTGTGTTTGTGGGCGCGTTTGACCTGGTATTTGATTTCCGTAATCTCAGCGGGAAAAGGACTTCCAAGCGCGCATAGAGATGAGGCGAGTATATGTTTAACAAAATTTGGGATTCGCGCAGTGATATCATACCGCTGATACTGATCGTTTTTCTGACGTTCATTATCGGTTTTTACGAACCGTTATGGATACCGGTATGTATTCTGCTGATCGGCCTGCTGTATTATTACAACAAAAAAAGTCTGCGCAGTAAGGAAGTACGCTTTAACAGCTATCTGGATACGGTAGTGCGTAATATTGAGCGTACTAATCATCATGCCGTTCAGAATCTGGATATCGGGATGGCTGTTTTTGCCAAAGACGGTAAACTGCAGTGGAAAAATGAGCTGTTCAGTAAATATGTGGGTACTAAAAATCTGGAGGGCAAACGTCCGGAAGATGTTCTGCCGTTGCCGGCCAATGCGTTCGACACGCTGAGCGTGAAGGACGGAGAACGCCTGATCCAGATCGAGGACCGCTACTATAATTTGAAGCATTGCCGGGTGCAGACATCGGAAAAAGGTGAGAAAAAAGGCACGGGCCTGATGGTTTATCTGAGCGACGTGACTGATTTTGAGCTGCTGCGCCAGAAATATGATAATGAGAAGCTGTGTCTGGCCTACGTCAGGTTTGATAATTATGAAGACGTGATGAAGGGTATGAGCGAAACGACCCGCGCCAATATCAGCGGCGAGGTCAATGAAGTACTGAGCAAGTGGGCCGAGGAAGAAAACGGCTTTATCAGTCGTTCTAATAAAGAATTGTGTCTGATTGGTTTTAATCAGGCGGTCCTGCGTGATTTAATGGAGCAGAAATTCCCCGTTTTAGACAGTGTACGTGAGATCCATGTCGGCAATAAGATCACTCCGACAGTGAGCATTGGTATTGCCTGCGAAGGCGACAATCTGGAAGAACTGAGCCAGAACGCAGTCAAAGCATTGGATCTGGCGCTGGGGCGCGGAGGCGACCAGGTGGTCGTAGCCGTAGACGGCGGGACACAGTTCTTTGGCGGCACGACTACCGTAACTGCTAAAAGTACACGCGTGCGCGCACGTATCGTAGCGCATACGATCCATGAACAGATCATTGCCGCAGATAAGGTTTTCGTTATGGGGCATATGATGGAGGACTTTGATTCGATCGGCAGTGCTATCGGTGTAGCGAAAATGGCGCTGTCACTGCAGAAGGAAACTTATATCGTTGTCAGCGGCGAAACTGACGCACTGGATAAGATCAAGGAAATGCTGCAGCGTGATGAACTGAAGCTGATCCAGGATGATGAACAGTACCTGGAACTGATGCTGGAAGGACCGGAGGCAATGGCCCATATTACGCCCGGCAGCCTGCTGTTTCTGGTCGACCATCACCGGCCGATGCTGTGCGCAAGCAAAGAGGTTATGGAAGCGATCCCGAAACGGATCATTATCGACCATCATCGCCGGGCGGAAGACGCCATCAAAGAAACGGTGCTGCAATATATGGAGCCTTCTTCTTCCTCGACCAGCGAACTGGTAACGGAGCTTGTAGGCTATTTTAATGACCGTCTGGAATTTACTAAAGGCGAAGCGACCGCGCTTTATGCGGGCATCGTTGTCGATACGAAAAATTTTGCCGTACAGACTGGTGAGCGCACCTTTGAAGCGGCAGCTTTACTGCGCCGCAGCGGGGCTGACCCGACTGTGGTAAGGCAGCTGTTCAAGGACGATATGGAAACCTTCCAGATCCGTTCGCGGCTGATTGCCGAAGCAGAAAGCCCGGAACCGGGACTGATCGTTTCCGTTTATGAACAGGCTCCCAAAGAAGCGAAATCATCAGTCATAGCGGCTCAGACTGCCGACACGATGGTTGCCATCAGCGGTATTTATGTCAGTGTCGTTATCGTGGAATATGTTGACGGTTCGCTGGGCATCAGTGCCCGCAGCGACGGTACGGTCAACGTACAGATCATTATGGAAGAGCTGGGCGGCGGCGGTCATCAGACTGTGGCCGGCGTACAGCTTGACAATAAGAGGGCTGTGGATATCATGCCGCAGATCATCTCTTTGGCAAAAAAACAGTTAGAGGAGATTGATAACAATGAAAGTGATCTTACTGCAAGATATTAAAAGTTTAGGTAAAAAAGGCGATATCGTAGAAACGGCCGAAGGTTATGGCCGCAACTATCTGCTGCCTCGCAAATTAGCGAAAGAAGCCAGTGCGGCTAATTTAAATCAGGCCAAGCAGGATCAGGCCAATGCTGCCCGTCGTGCCGCACAGAAGAAAGATGAAGCTACCGTTCTGGCAGCTCAGATCGAAAAAGTGACCGTTACCTTGAAGGTACGTGTCGGTGATAATGGGAAAATGTTCGGCTCGGTTGCGTCTAAAGACGTGGCGGAAGCATTGATCGAACAGACCAAGCTGGATATCGACCGCCGGAAGATAGAACTGAAAACACCTGTTAAGGGTTTAGGCAATTATACAGCTGTAGCTAAACTGCACCCTGAGATTGCTGCGGAATTTGCCGTAGTAGTTGAAGCGGAATAAGCGAAAGACAGGGAAGGTTATGCAGGACAGAGTACCACCGCAAAATATAGAAGCCGAGCAGTCAGTGCTGGGCGCGATGCTGATCGAGAAAGAGGCTATCCCCAAGGTCATGGAGATCCTGCGGGATACTGATTTTTACCGTGAGGCGCACCGCGTCATTTTTAACGCTATGCTGGAGCTTTACAATAAGAACGAAGCTGTGGATATGATCACGGTGACGGAGATTCTGAAGCGTGACAACAAGCTGGAGGATGTGGGCGGTATCGCTTATGTCACTTCGCTGGCTAATGCTGTGCCGACTGCGGCCAACGTAACCTATCATGCGAGCATTATTGAAGAAAAATCGATTCTGCGTCAGCTGGTTTCCGTATCGACGCAGATAGCTTCGATGGGTTATGAGGCTAATGATGATGTGAAAAACATCATCGACAGTGCTGAAAGCAAGATTTTGGAGATTTCCAACCGGAAGAAGACAGCTGATTTTACGCCGATCAATGAGATCGTTCTTGATTCTTTTAAGAGTATCGAAGCGCTGATGGGCAATAAGAATGGTCTTACCGGACTGCCTACAGGCTTTGAAGATCTTGATAATCTGACCTCCGGCCTGCATGGCAGTGATTTTATCATCCTTGCGGCCCGTCCTTCCATGGGTAAAACTGCTTTTGCGCTCAATGTGGTACAGAATGTGGCGATCCGAGCTGCCAAAAAGGTTGGCGGAGCTCCGAAAACAGTTGCTTTTTTCAGCCTGGAAATGAGTAAGGAGCAGCTTGTACAGCGTATGCTCTGCGCCGAAGCCAACATTGATTCGCAGCGTCTGCGTATCGGCGAGCTGCGTGATGAAGATTGGGCGATGCTCATCAATACGGCAGATACGCTTTCCAGTGCTAATATCTATATCGACGATACAGCAGGTATCACTGCCATGGATATGAGGTCGCGCGCCCGCCGGCTGAAAGCCGAACACGGTCTTGATCTGATCGTAGTCGATTATCTGCAGCTGATGCAGGGCAGCGGTAAAAAGAACAACAGCGGTGACCGGCAGCAGGAGGTTTCAGAGATCTCACGTTCGTTGAAAGCGCTGGCCCGTGAGCTTGATGTTCCGGTCATTGCTTTATCGCAGCTGAGCCGCAGCGTCGAAGCGCGTCAGGTCAAACGTCCGATGCTGTCTGACCTGCGTGAGTCTGGTTCTTTGGAGCAGGATGCGGATATTGTAGCCTTTTTATATCGTGAAGATTACTATAATCCGGAAACGGAGAATAAAAATATTACCGAACTGATCATCGCTAAGCACCGTAACGGCCCTGTCGATACGGTCAATCTGTTCTTCCACAAACAATATACCAAATTTGTGGGACTCAGTAAGCGTAAGGAGTAAACTCAGACCTGTGAGCAGATGAGAAGGAGGCGGCGCGTGGAAATATGGATGGAGCAGCTGATGGCTTTTTTGCAGAAGCATTGGCAGTTTACTATCATCGGCTGCGGCCTGCTGATTTTTATCGGCGCGCTTTTAAACTGGCGTTGGGTCTGCGAATTTGACCACAGGCGGGTGCGCCCGTTTGCCTTTGATACGCTGGTACATGATTTTTTCGGCGATCAGGGGTATCGTTTTCTGATGGGTATCAGTGGACTGGTCATTATTTTGTGTGGTCTGGTATTTTTATTTTTGTCATAAATAATGGAGCGCTTTAAAGAAAAACAGCGTGAACGCCTGTGATAACAGGTTTTCACGCTGTTGTTTATTTTACGAATGTTTTAAATAAATTTGTAAAAAATGTTCAGTAGTATTGCAGTGAAGAACTGAAAATGTTATGATATGAGAGGATAAAAAAGTTTATTTATAAGAGAGGAAGAACGCAAGCAGGCCTTCTTCCTATTCTTATTGCAAAAAACACCGATTTTACGGGGGGAAACAAAAAAATGATCGAACGTTATACTCATCCCGAGATGGGTCATATCTGGACTTTGGAAAACGAATTCCGAACAATGCTGCAGGTAGAAATTCTGGCCTGCGAGGCGATGAACAAACTGGGCATCGTTCCTGATGACGCATTGAAGGATATTCAGACTAAAGCTGATTTCCGCATCGAACGCATCAAAGAAATCGAAGCTGTCACCAACCATGACATCATTGCTTTTCTGACAAATGTGGCCGAATATGTGGGCGATTCTTCCAAATACATCCATAAAGGCCTGACCTCCAGCGATGTCAAGGACACCGCTTTGGGTGTGATGATGAAACAGTCTGCCGACCTTTTACTGAGTCATCTGGAAAAATTCCATGCTGTCCTGAAACGCCGTGCCGCTGAACACAAGCATACGATTATGATCGGTCGTACTCATGGCATCCATGCCGAGCCGATGACCTTCGGACTGAAGTTTGCGCTGTGGATGGATGAGACAGAGCGCAATATCGAACGGTTGAAGCAGGCGCGTGATTTTATTGCGGTCGGTAAGCTTTCGGGTGCAGTCGGCACTTACTCCAATATTGACCCGTTTATTGAAGAATATGTTTGTGAAAAATTAGGTATCAAGGCTGCCCGTCTGGCTACCCAGGTCATCCAGCGCGACCGCCATGCCGATTTTCTGACTACTTTGGCGATCATTGGTTCCTCTCTTGATAAAATGGCTACGGAAATCCGTAATCTGCAGCGCACGGACATTCGTGAAGCTGAAGAATATTTTGCTCCTGGGCAAAAAGGCTCCTCGGCGATGCCGCATAAACGTAATCCCATCACCTGCGAAAAAATCTCCGGTATGGCACGTTTGCTGAGAGGGTATGCCGTTGCTGCGCTGGAAGATGTCGCCTTGTGGCACGAACGCGATATTTCCCACTCTTCTGTGGAACGTGTGATTTTACCGGATGCTACTATCGCGCTGGATCATATGCTGCGTAAATTTACCGGTATCGTTGACAAGCTGCTGGTTTATCCGGAAGCGATGATGGCGAACCTGAACAAAACCGGCGGCCTGATCTTCAGCCAGAATCTGCTGATCGCACTGGTCAGCAAGGGCGTGCTGCGTGAAGACGCTTATAAATGGGTGCAGCGCAACGCTATGGCCCGCTGGCTTGAAGGCGCTGATTTTAAGACCAACGTGGAAATGGATGCGGATATCCAAAAATATCTCTCCAAAGAAGAAATCGAAGCTTGCTTCGATCCTAAACCCATGCTGCGTCATGTAGATTTGATTATGTCCCGCTTCGGATTATGATTTAGATAAGGAGATGCTCACATGTCATCTGTTGTAGTTATTGGTGCCCAATGGGGCGATGAAGGTAAAGGTAAGATTGTTGATTATTTGGCACAGAAAGCCGATGCCGTCGTACGTTATTCCGGCGGTTCCAACGCAGGTCATACGGTAGTCGTCAATGACGTTTCCTATAAACTGCGTCTGCTTCCCTCCGGTGTTTTGTACAGTGATAAGACTAATGTGCTGGGTAACGGCGTCGTTATCAACCCCGGCGTAGTTCTGCATGAAATTGCTGATATGAAGGCTAAAGGCATCAGCTGCGACAATCTGGTCATTTCTGACCGTGCGCATGTGGTGCTGCCTTACCATGCCCGTCTGGATGAACTGCAGGAAGCAGCTTTGGGCTGTAATAAGATCGGTACGACCAAAGGCGGTATTGGCCCCTGCTATATGGATAAGGTTGCCCGTACCGGCATCCGCATCTGTGATTTGATGGAACCCGATACTTTTGCAGAAAAGCTGAAAATCAACCTGGAAGCCAAAAATGCCATTATTACTAAAATTTATGGCGGCGAACCTTTTGATTATGAAACTATGCTGCAGGAATTTTTGGCTTATGCCGAAGAGCTGCGGCCGTATATTGCCGATACCGGCGTAGTTTTAGACGAAATTTTCAGCGAGGGTAAAAACGTGCTGTTTGAAGGCGCGCAGGCTACTTTCCTTGATATCGATCATGGTACTTATCCGTATGTTACCAGCTCGAACCCGACTGCCGGCAATGCCAGCACCGGCAGCGGCATCGGCCCCCGTTATATCGACCATGTGGTGGGCGTAGTCAAGGCTTATACGACACGCGTCGGCGAAGGTCCCTTTGTTACTGAGCTGCTTGATACTGACGGACCCGGGCATCAGATCCGTGAAACAGGCCATGAATACGGTACCGTTACCGGACGTCCCCGCCGCTGTGGCTGGCTTGATGCTTTCATGCTCAAATATTCCGCACGTCTGAACAGCCTGGACTGCCTGGCAGTGACCCGTTTGGATATTCTCGATAAAATGCCGAAGATCAAAATGTGCGTCGGCTACAAGATCGACGGACAGGAAATCAAACAGATTCCTGCCAGCCTGAACGTTCTGGCAAAGGTTGAACCGGTTTTTGAAGAGTTTGAAGGCTGGCTGACTGATATTACGTCTATCCGCACCTTTGACGAGCTGCCTGTTCAGGCGAAAACTTATCTGAACCGTCTGAGTGAGGTTGCCGGTGTCGAACTGGGTATTGTTTCCGTAGGTCCGGAACGTGAACAGACTATCGTACTGAAAAAATTGCTGTAAATCAAAAATTTAAACCGTCAGATTTTTTCTGACGGTTTTTATATTTTTGAAAATTATTTCTTGACAGAACAGTGAAAGGTAGTTATAATTATATCGTTGTCAAGTTGGCTTGAAACTTGATAACTATGTGATCCACTAGCTCAGTCGGTAGAGCACCTGACTTTTAATCAGGGTGTCCCGCGTTCGAGTCGCGGGTGGATCACCATTTTTTTTGTCTGGATGTTTGCCTGATGAAATAAAATCCCGCTTCTTATGACAGAAGCGGGATTTTTTGTTTATGCGGGCCTAAAGTAAAGCCTGCCGCAGTTTTTGTACCAGTACTGCTGGTTCCGGGCAGGTCATCAGGCTGCTCATCAGACAGGCGCCGGCGGCGCCTGTTTTTTTTATCTGTCCGATATTGGCAGGAGTGATCCCGCCGATAGCGTAGACGGGCAGGGATGTAGCGGCGCAGACGGCGCTGAGAAAATCAAGACCGCGTCCGGGCAGCCCCTGCTTGCAGTTTGTAGCAAAGATATGCCCGGCTATTAAATAATCGGCGCCCAAGTCAGCGGCACGTACCGCTTCGTCAGCATGGTGGATGGAAACGCCCAGGCATTGTACCTGTGCCCGCAGCTGAGGCTGGCATAGGAGCTGCTGATAGCTTACCTGCAGTCCATACGTATCAAGCCGGCGGCAGATGTCCTGATAAGTATGCAGGATCAGCGGCAGCTGATGTGTCCGGCAGATTTTCTGCACCTGTGAGGCCTGCCGATAATATTCCTGCGGCGGTAATTCTTTGGCACGGAAAATAAGAGCGTCGATTTCAGAAGCAGCTAAAAGCTGGAGCTGCGTCCAAAAATTTTCAGGACAGGAAGCTTGGTCGGTAACGGCGAGCAGCTTAAACATAGACATAATCACTCATGACCGGCTGCAGTCCTCGATTCGTCAGCATTGCGCAGATTTCACGGACGGTACGGCTATCGTCGATCAGGAACTGTTCGTCGCCTTTGCTCTGCTGGCTGTGACCGCCGATGCCAACTTCAACGCCGGCAGAAATTTTAGTTGCAGCAAGTCCGACTACGTTATCGCGGAAACGGGCGCATTCACGGGAGGAAATAGTGAGGGAGGCAAAGGGCATAAAGATGCGGTAGGCGCAGATGATCTGCAGCAGCTGCCGCTCATGGACGTCTTTGGGATTGATCTGCTCATTGTTGATGATGGGGCGCAGGCGCGGACAGGAAAAAGCGATCTCGGCCTGAGGGTATTTACGTTGGAGCAGATAAGCATGCAGACCTGTTGCCAAAGCGTCACGGCGAAAATCATCCAGTCCCAGCAGAGCGGCAAAGCCAACTCCGCGCATTCCGCCCTGTAAAGCCCGTTCCTGTGCATTAAAACGATAGGGGAAAATACGTTTACGTCCGCCCAGATGCAGCTGACCGTATTTATCAGGGGCGTAGGTTTCCTGGAAAACGGTGACGAAGTCAGCTCCGCATTGATGCAGATAGGCATAATCACTGCTGTCCATGGGGTAGACCTCAAGACCGACAACACGAAAATATTTGCGGGCCAGCCGGCAGGCTGCACCAATATACTGTACGTCGCTCATAGTCGGGCTTTCCCCGGTCAGGATCAGGATTTCTTCCAGGCCCTGAGCGGCAATAGCCTGCATTTCCGTTTCTATTTCAGCGGCAGTAAGCTTGGCGCGTTTGATATTGTTGTAGCAGTTAAAGCCGCAGTAGATGCAGTGATTTTCGCAGTAGTTGGCGATATAAAGCGGGGTGAACAGATTGACGGCATTACCGAAATGTTTACGTGTTTCTGCCTGTGCCCTTTGTGCCAGCTGTTCCAGAAATGGTGCTGCGGCCGGCGCGAGCAGTGCGGCGAATGCTTCAGGCGTCAGGTGATCCTGAAGCAGGGCCTGTTTCACGTCGTCCGCCGTATAAACAGTTTCGTCGTAAGCTGCACGGGCGGCCAGCACCTGTTCCATAATAGCTGACGAGGTTATTTCCATATCCGGCTGATAAGCCATCGGATCGGTATGCTGATCGATTTTCATATTCATATCACCTGTCTTCCAAAAAGCCTGTCAGAGGCGATGAAGCAGCCGCACCCTGCTCTAAAACACGTCCCGGCCCGGCTAAGTAAGCGGCACGCCCTGCTTCAACAGCCTGCTTGAAGGCTGCAGCCATCAGAGGGATATCGCCGGCTGTAGCGATGGCGGTATTGACCATGACGGCAGCGGCACCCATTTCCATGGCTTCACAGGCCTGGGAGGGGCGGCCAATCCCGGCGTCGACGATAACAGGCAGTGCTATCTCATCAATAATGATCTTGATAAAATCGCGGGTTGCCAGCCCTTTGTTGGAACCGATCGGCGCTCCCAGGGGCATGATCGAGGCTGCGCCTGCGTCACGCAGATCTCGGGCGGTGTTAAGGTCGGGATACATATAAGGCATGACGATAAAGCCTTCTTTAGCGAGGATTTCCGTTGCCCTGATCGTTGCCTGATTGTCCGGCAGCAGATATTTAGAATCACGGATGATCTCCAGTTTGATAAAATCGCCGCAGCCGCAGGCACGGGCCAGCCTGGCTATGCGTATTGCTTCTTCAGCAGTACGGGCACCTGAGGTGTTGGGCAGCAGTGTGATGCCTGAGGGAATAAAATCGAGGATATTGTCCTGCTGCGATTGAGCGCGCCTCAGCGCTAAGGTGATGATTTGCGCCCCGGCCTGTTCGGCAGCGGCTTTGATCAGCGGAAGCGAATATTTGCCGCTGCCAAGAATAAAGCGGGAGCTGAAGCTGTAGCTGCCTAAAATAAGTTTATCTTCTTGCATCGTAGTTTAAAATTCTCCTTTTGTTTAAGGTGTGGTGAAGCCCAGCGCCAGTCTCATGACCATGGTCGCCGCATGGGCGGCACAGACGCTGACGCGCGGGGCCAGCAGGCTGCCGTCCGCGGCAATATCGGCAGTACCGTCGCCGCACAGGTAGAAACGGTTCAGCCTGCGGCTGGTAGTAATAGCATTGGCGCTGCCAGCGCCCGCCATGCCGGAACAAACGATCAGTTTTGCCTGCGGCAGCCGCTGCAGGACGGTTTCTGTCAGCATGGCCTTTTGTTCAGGGTCGTCAAAAGCTTCGCAGATGATATTACAGCCGGCAAAAATTTCCGGGATATTCTGCGGCGTGAGCTTTAGAAAGTGCGGCTCGTAGCATAAATAGGGATTGATCTGCAGCAGCTGTTCTGTCAAGGCTTCGGGTTTAGGTCTGCCGATATCACAGAGTCGGTAGCTTTGCCGGTTGAGATTACTGATCTCGACCCGATCGCAGTCGGCGAGGATCAGGTATCCGATGCCCAGGCGCGTCAGCTGGACGGCAATGTTGGAGCCCAGCCCGCCTAAACCGGCGATACCGACACTGGCGGTGTACAAATGCTGCTGGCGTTCCTGTCCGTGCCGTTCAACCAGTGCTGCTGAAAGCTGTTGCCTGGTGATTTGTTTAGTCATTTTTAACCTCCGCCCACAAACTGTACAACTTCGATGGTATCACTGTCGGCGAGCTGCACTTTGCTGAAATCGCTGCGGCAGATGATTTTACCGTTGAGTTCGACGGCGACGCGGGCAACGTCAAAACCCTGCTGCGCCAATAATTGCGACAAGGTGCTGCCTGCAGCGGTGCTGATTGGTTGACCGTTGATTTGCATAGGGAACCCTCCTTGAAGAAAAATAAAAAAAGGCGCCACAAAAAGCTACACCCGTGGTGGTGTACCCCTTTGTGACGCCTTACGGCTTCACTCTTTTTTTAGCATAGCATCTGCAGGTCAATACTGTCAAGAGCTTGGCAGATACTAAAACCATGCTTTTTTTAATTGCAGCAGTGCCGGTCGGATGTCGTTTTCCTGAATACCGACAAAAGAAATCAGGATCTCTGGTAAATTACCGTTGCTGTCGTAAACCGGCAGGATCCGGACGCCGTTTTCCAGTGCCAGTTCGGACAGGGTATCGGCAGTTTGCTGCGTGACGACAGCCAGGCGCAGATGCAGACCGGATTCATAGGCTCGTACAATGACTCTGCTGCCGAAGATTTCCGTTAAAGCTTGCCGCAGCAGTGTGTTTTTATTACTGTAGAGCCTGCGCAGTCGTTTAACGTGGCGGCGCAGTGCGCCGGCGGCAATAAAGTCGGCCAGTGCCAGCTGTTCGATCGTAGAAGACGTTTGGTTATAAAGGTGTCCCAGCTGGCGGTAACGGTCTAACAGCAGCGGCGGCAATACCATGTAAGAAATACGCAGGGAAGGCAGCAGCAGCCGCGAAAAAGAACCAAGATAGATAACTGTACGGCCATCACTCATGCCCTGCAGTGAGGATACCGGCCGGCCGAAATAACGGAACTCGCCGTTATAGTCATCTTCCAGCAGATAGGTCTGCTGCTGCGTTGCCCAGCGCAGCAGGTTCAGTCTTTGCTGCGGCGAGAGCGAGCGGCCTTTATAGGGATTGGAAGGGCTGACGTAAAGCAGCCTGGGCAGGGAAGTCTCTAACTGGTCGGTGCTGAAATGCCGTACCTGCCAGCCATGCGAAGTAAAAAGCCGCTCTGCCTGGGCAAAGCCTGGCGCTTCCAGAGCAATACTGGTGATATCTGGCTGTAGAATGTCGATCAGGATCTGCAGCAGGCTTTGCACACCGGCGCCGATCACGATCTGTTCGGGGCTGCAGATAACGCCGCGGGCCACCGAGCTGTATTTGGCCAGTGTACGGCGCAGTTCTGTTTCACCCTGCGGCTCGCCATAGCCGGAAAGCAGGTGTTTATTTTTTAAGGCACGGTTCAGATAGCGCCGCCAAAGCTCGGAGGGAAAAGAAGCGGGATCGATATAATTATTGGCAAAGTTATAACGTACGGCAGGCGGTTCGATACTTTGTGTCACAGGCGCGTCGCTGTGCTTTCTCAGGCCTGACAGTGCTGCTGCAAAATAACCGCGCTTAGGTTCGTTTTGCAGATAACCGTCGGCAACCAGCTGATTGTAAGCGTTTTCGACAGTCGTGCGGCTTATCTGCAGCGCTGCTGAGAGCCTGCGCACAGACGGAAGTCTGTCGCCGACTGCGATCTGGTCATTGTAGAGCTGGTTTTTGATAGAGTCAATGATCTGGGTATATAAAGGCGTGTCGGTCTGTTTGTCAAGTTTAAGATTAGTCAAAAGCATAAAACTGTCCCCTTTAGAAAAATAGTTTCTGGCTATTTATTGCTGTACAGAATTATTGTATCATAAAAACTGTCGTTAACGAAAGCAAGTTTTTAGGAGGAATAAAGATGACAGATAGACAAATTTTAAATCGTAATTTAGCACAGATGCTCAAAGGCGGCGTAATCATGGATGTCACCAATGCCCAAGAGGCTGAAATTGCCGAAGCTGCAGGCGCAGTAGCTGTTATGGCGTTGGAACGTGTGCCTTCTGATATTCGCAGGGATGGCGGCGTTGCCAGAATGAGCGACCCGAAGCTTATTAAAGAGATCAAAAGCGCCGTATCGATTCCGGTAATGGCCAAGGTCAGGATCGGTCACATTGTGGAAGCGGAGATTCTGGAGGCGCTGGGAATAGATTATATCGATGAAAGTGAAGTTCTGACACCGGCCGATGATTTATATCATCTCGACAAGCATGCTTTTAAGAGCCCTTTTGTCTGCGGTGCCCGCAATCTGGGCGAAGCACTGCGCCGCATCGGTGAGGGAGCGGCAATGATCCGCACGAAGGGAGAGGCTGGTACCGGCAATGTGGTAGAAGCAGTGCGGCATATGCGGACGATGATGGGACAGATAAGATTGCTGCAGAATCTGCCGCGGGAGGAATGGATGAGCTTTGCCAAAGAACAGGGAGCGCCGTATGAACTGGTGGCAGAAGTCGCTGCGGGCGGCAGGCTGCCGGTAGTTAATTTTGCCGCCGGCGGTATTGCTACGCCTGCAGATGCGGCCCTGATGATGAAGCTTGGCAGCGAAGGTGTTTTTGTCGGGTCAGGTATTTTCCGCAGCGGCGATCCGGCTAAGCGCGCCAAGGCGATCGTACTGGCGACCAGCTATTATAACGATCCTAAAATCGTAGCCGAAGTATCAGAAGATCTGGGCGAGGCCATGAGCGGTATCGATATCAAAACTATACCGGCGGAACAAACCTTTGCGGAGCGTGGCTGGTAATGCAGAGTGTAGGCGTACTGGCACTGCAGGGGTCATTTTCTGAGCATCTGACTAAACTGGCGCAGCTGACGGAGGTTTTGCCGGTTGCCGTAAAAACGGCTGCTGATTTAGAGCAGGTGGACAGATTGATCCTTCCCGGTGGTGAAAGCACTGCTATCAGCAGACTTTTACAGCGAACGGGACTGTCTGAGCTTTTAAAACGGAGGGTGAAAGAGGGGCTGCCTGTCTGGGGGACCTGTGCGGGGCTGATTCTGCTGGCAAAAAATATTGTCGGTGAACAGCCGCATTTAGGGGTGATGGATATTACCGTGCGCCGTAATGCGTATGGCAGTCAGCTCAACAGTTTCAGCTGCAGGCAGTTGCTGCCTGCTTTGGGGACAGAACCGCTGCCACTGGTATTTATCAGAGCTCCGTGGATAGAAAGGGTTGGCGAACAGACAGAAATTTTGGGGGAGTATGCAGGGCATATCATAGCTGCCCGGCAAGGAAAGCTGCTGGCGACCAGTTTTCACCCGGAATTGACAGACAGCGATGCTGTCTATCGTTATTTTCTGCAGCTGTAAAAATAAAAAAACGGAGTCTGCACAGCAGGCTCCGTTTTTATGTGCGGAATGCTTAAACCTTATGTTTGACATGATCCAGCGCCTGGGCAAACAGCGTCAGGACGTGTTCGTCGTCCAGCGAATAAATGACTTCTTTGCCGGACTTGGAAAACTTGACCAGCTGAGCATGGCGCAGCTGCCGCAGCTGATGAGAAATAGCAGAATGGGTCATATCCAGCATTTCGGCGATATTACTGACGCACATATCCTCGTGGGAGAGCAGTTCTAAAATTTTAATGCGGGTCGGGTCACCTAAAACCTTGAATATTTCCGCCATCGGCTGTACATATTTATCGGCCAGCTGGGGGTGGATTCTGGCGCTGTGTCCGCAGGAATCGCAGATCACAGTATTGTTAGTTTTATTTTCGCTCATGTTGGGGCTCATCCTTTCTTATCAGCGCGGTAGCCCTTTGTGAAAAAGAACAGCAGCGTCGCATAATAAATAAAACCGCCGGCTTCGGTACGGGTAATCAGCCAGAAGGGAAACAGCGTAAAAGCTGCGATGATAAACAGCACGTAGGGCGCGCATTGCAGCAGCGGCGGCCGGCTGGCCAGAGTGCGCCAGCTGATGACGCTGTAGCGTGAGGCGAAAATACCGAAAAGGAAGCCGCTCAGGCAATATAAAATTTGTGAAAGCATGGTATCAATATTCATAAATTTGATTTATTTCCTTTATTAGCAAAAAGATTTGGCAGAGCGTAAGCAAGGATACCGCTTTTAATGATCAGTCCGGCGATGATGCTGCCGCCGACAGTGCTGATCAGGAACGGCGGGATAAAGAACCAGGCTGCTGCCGCGCTGTTCAAGAAGAAACGGGCGATGACCCAGGCAGTCAGTCCGCCTAAAATACCGGTGCCGAAAATCTCGCCGGCCATAGCCGCTTTGACAGAGCCGAACCTGCTATAGCAAAGTCCGGCCAGACAGGCACCGATCATACTGCCGGGAAAAGCCAGCAGTGAGCCGGTACCGAACATATTGCGCAGGCAGGAAATGACAAAGGCCGCTGCTGTCGCATAGCCGGGGCCTAAAATCACCGCTCCCAGCACGTTGATGGCATGCTGCACGGGAAAGCATTTGGAAATGCCGGCCGGTATATAAATAAGATGCGCGCTCAGGGTGCCGATGGCAACCAGCAGCGCCGTTAAAGTGAGCTTATGGATCTTCATGTAATGACACCTCTTCAGACAACTTCTATAACTTATTATAGCATTTCACAGCAAATAAATTAAAGGGAAACAGTAAAAAATGTAGAATATTATAAAGTATATTTTCAGAGGATATTTTGCAGTTAAAATATTGGGGGTCAGAAGAATGAAGGCTTTGACCGGTATCAAGGTGATAGATTTTTCTAAATGGCTGCCGGGGCAGTACTGCGGTATGGTATTGGGAGATTTCGGCGCCGATGTTATCAAAGTGGAAACGCCTGCAGGCGATGATACACGCAGATTTTTTCCGGAAGCGCTGCCAGGCATGAGCTATTGGCATTTGGCGCTTAACCGTAATAAACGCGGCATTACGGCCGATATAAAAACTGAAGGCGGACGTAAGCTTTTATTACGTCTTCTGTCAGAAGCAGATGTATTTTTAGAAGGCTTCCGGCCGGGTTATCTGGCGCGTTATGGCTTGGATTACGCAACTGTCAGGGAAATCAACCCGCAGCTGGTCTATTGTTCGATCACCGGCTTTGGGCAGACTGGCAGTTACCGTCATAAACCGGCCCATGACCTGAATGTGATCGGACTTGCAGGTCTGAATTCACTGGATGACGTTGGCAGTGCCTGCGTTTCAGAGGTACAGATTGCGGCGCTGGGCAGCAGTATGAACGCTGTCAGCGGCATTCTGCTGGCTTTGCTGGCGCGCGAACGTACCGGGGAAGGTCAGGCTGTAGATATCAATTTATATAATACTTCACTGAGTCTGCAGACAACCGGCATCAGCAGCTTGTGGGGCTGTAAGGCTACAGGTTGTCAGCCTTTCGGGCGCACGGCACATTATTATAATATTTACCGGACGCAGGACGGCCGTTATTTGAGCGTGGGGACGATCGAACCTAAATTCTGGCGGCGTTTGTGCGAAATCCTGGGTTGTGAAGAGCTGATCGAGCGTCAGCATGATTTTGAACATGGTAATGAGCTTCAGGAGCATTTGGCAGCAGTATTCCAGACCAAAACGCAGGCCGAATGGCTGGCGTTGATCGGTGAGGAAGAATTCTGCGTGACGCCGGTCTGTTCGCTGGAGGAAGCCTTAAACAGCGAGCTGACACAGCAGTCAGAAATGCTGGCGCAAAAACAGGAGGATATCGGCACTTTGCAGTATGTCAAACCGGCGATCCGTTTGTCGGATATGCCGGGCAGCATCGAACGCCGGGCGCCGCTTTTAGGAGAACATACGGCTGAGGTGCTGACTGAACTGGGTTATACGGAGCCAGAGATTATGAAGTTGAAAGAAAATGGTGCGATTTGACAGTTTACGTTAAAACAAGGGGTGTGAAAAGATGAAACGCTTTATTTTAGCAATAGTCTTTGTATTCTGCTGCAGCCTGGGGATGACGCCGCCGGCAGAAGCGGGGCTGATCAGCAAGGAACAGGAAATAGAGATGGGCCGGCAGACGGCGATGCAGCTGGAAGCTAAATACGGTGTCGTGCAGGATTATGCCTTGCAGGAACGTGTCAACCGGATCGGTCAGAGTCTGGTCAAGGTCAGCGAACGGCAGGATCTGGAATACAGCTTTAAGGTGCTGAACAGTGACGAAGTAAATGCGCTGGCCTGCCCCGGCGGTTTCATTTATGTATTCAAGGGACTGATCGATTATATGCCGTCCGATGCAGAATTAGCTGGCGTATTAGGTCACGAGATCACACACGTTGTCAAAAAGCACACTGTGCATCAAATAGAAAAACAGCTTTTAACGACTTTGGCTTTTGCTATCGTTACCAAAGGTGATTTAGGCATAGCGGGACTGGCGACGCAGGCTTTAGCGGCCGGTTACAGCCGTACCGACGAACGCGGCGCAGATAAGGGCGGTTTTAATCTGTGTGTAGCAGCCGGTTATAATCCTTACAGTGTCGTGCTGACGATCAACAAGCTGGAAGACCTGGCGAAGGAACAGGGTAATCCAGGCTATGGTATTTTTTCGAGCCATCCCGAGCCGGAAGAACGTTTGAAACGTGTTATGAAGCAGATCAAAGCGCTTAAAGTACATCCGGAAATAACTCTTAACGAAGATAATACAGCCAGAGTGCATGAAGGTGACTGGGGGTTTAATATCACGCAGACTGTCGGTAATGACCGCCCGGAATATCGCGCTTATATGCTTGCCGGCGGTTTATACTGCGTGCGTGAACGTGATAAGGGCCATATCGATCCATATCGCTTTATCGTCTATGATAACGGCGGCAGTGCCACTATTTACTATGATGACATCGAGATCCTCACTGTTTACAATCAGGATGCGTATGCGGGCGGCTTCGGCAGTGCCGGCAGCTATGCGGCGGCCTGTACCGAGCTGCTGCGCCAGTGGGTGCCGGTTGCGAATGCCAACGATACGGCAGTGCAGTCCAAGAGTAAAGATAAAAAGAAATAACTGAAAATTTATTGCCTCTTCTTAATTAATTAAGAAGAGGCAATTTTAATACATATTTTTCTAAGTATTTTTAAAATATATGATAGTTATTATTTATAAACTAAAGAAAATATGTGATATAATAAATATGGGATTTTATGAGTAAAGGACGGCTGTGAAGATGAATGGCATAAAACAGTTCCGCAAAAATAAACAGGGATTTTTACTGGTCGATGCTATGATCGGGGTTTTGGTAGTAGCTATCGGCCTGGCTGCATTAGCGGCTTTATATACTTATGGTATCGGTGTGATGGTATCGGCGGACAGACAGGAAAAGGCTGTACAGATAGCATCGGAGAAAATTGAACTGTTAAAGGCAGCCGATGGGCACAGCAGCAGTGATATCAGAGAAATAGTTGAATATATCAATAAAGAAGGTAATAATACAGTTACCCAGGACGGCATTGAGTACCAGATTAATGCTCGCGGCGGTGATGGAAGCCTGGGGAATAATTATCCGGGTGAGAGCGAATTGTATTTGGTCAGGGTAGAAGTGAAGTGGACAGATCCCAAGCCGCAGGTCTTGGATCTGCAGACATATATCCGTACAAAAGATTGATTTAAAGGAGCGGCGGCATGAAGAAGCAGTCCGGATTTACATTAATAGAATTAGTGGTAGCGATGGCAGTATTGGGGCTGATCATGGGGGCAATGGTACATTTGTTTGGCAGCAGTGTTACCAGTCTGCATGTAGGCGCCAGGCAGGAAGTCGTTTATGAAGAGGCGCGTTTGCTGATGAACGAACTGAAAACTACGCTGCGTTATGCAGATAAGGACAGTATTGATCCGGAGCAGCCGACGGTCAGCACAAGTAAATTTTCCTATAAAGGTAATCTTTGGGACAGGCATATGGATATTGCTCAAGGAACCAATAAAGAATATAAAGTGACTGTCGAGTGGAAAGATGATACAAAAAAACAATTGCAGGTAACGCGGGAAGATATTACTGACGGCAGTAAAAAAATAACTGTTTTTCCAAATGACAGCAATAATAGTATTTTCGAGGGTAAATTTCCTGTTACTTCTGAAACGCTTACTTTAAATGACGGTAATACAGTGATCATGTATAAGATCGCTTTGCCGCTGCAGTATGAATTTAATGGGCAAATGAAAACACAGACCTTGGAAACTAAAGTTGTGCCGAGTGAAGAAGAAGTAACAGAAACACCTGAAGAAAAAATGCTTAAAGAATATACAAGCTTAGTAAGTATTTGGCATAAGCTAAAAAATGGAGAAGTTTTAACAAGTTCAGAAAGAAATTCGTTAGACGATTTTAAGAAATTTTTTGGAACAAGTAATGATTCACTTTGGCAATTGGGTAATAATGATAAAATAAGAGAGTATTTATTAAGTGAAAAATATGGTGGAGCCTGGTTTAGCGTAAATATAAATGGCAAAACAGTCTATATGAATCCATATGGATATGGTGATACAAATGTTCCCATTACTGTAGATAATGTTTTTCTTATTGGCTATACCGACCCGGATAAAACAACCGGATGGAATGTAAATTATGTTTATAATCCGGAAAATAAGAAATGGTATCACTTAATTAAAAATGGTGGTGTATCGGTCAGTTTGCCATTTAATAAAGTAAAAGATTTGATTAATGGATCTGGATGGGAAATCGTTGGTAGAAGTTAATTTGATTATGAGGTGACGAAATGAAAGATCAACGCGGGTCGGTAACTGTCATATCTTTGGCAATGCTGTTGTTTTTAATGGTTGTTGCCGTAGCCTGGCTGCCGATGATGACAATGGAAAAAACGGCTGCTGCGTCTGATTATCGGGAACAGCAGGCTTGGAATGCCGCCGAAGCCGGCTATAAAAGAGCTGTGGCTGCGTTATCAAACAAAAATAATGACTGGCGATGGCTTACACCGGAAGAATATATTCGAGATAGTGATAGTGCGAATTTTGCGCATTTGAGTATAGATGGTAATAAAGTTGACCAAGATGAAATTTGGTACGCTGTTAGTATTATGGGAAATAATGCTGATATAGTTTCGGGATATATTCCTGGAGAAGATGTTGTTTACCAGATCACTGCTGTCGGTTCCTGTCAGGGCGTTCGTAAGGTTATCCGTAAAACGTATGTTTTAGGTGATGACGACAGTTCTGGCGGTGGTGACAGCGGCGGTGAGGAAACACTGGAATTACCAGGTCTGGTACAGGCTGGCGGTACTGTGACCATAACCAATAACCAGGCAGGAGAATTAAACGGCGATTTATATGGTTCAGGTTTTTTTGATTCCAGCGGAAACCAATTTAGTAGTGGACATACTCAGGGAACATATCCAAATACATTGAAGACACATATCCCTGAAAGTGTTTTTCAAAAAAGTAGTTATAAAGATTTGAATACTATGTTAAGAACAGATCAATGGAATTGGATTTTTAATTTGGAAGCAGGTAAGAATTATATTTGGGATTTAAAAAGTGATGTTGCCTGGAATGTTGGTAATTATGTTGGTAATGAGTGTACAATAAATGCTGAAGAATCATCGGGGAAGTTTATTTTTATTGATAATAGTACTGAGTACCTTAAGGGAAATATAATAGGGCCAAGCCAAGGAAAACCGGTAACATTTATTTTTACAAAAACTATCAAAATAAATGCTAAGATTACTGGAAATGTGAGAATATTTACTTCTGCTGATTTTACTTTTGATAATCAGGCAGCAACAGGATTGATTATGTTTATGTCCAACGGAAAAATGGAAATAATTGGTTCTATAAATAAAGGATTTTTGTCATCTGACAAAAATATAATAATTGCCAACCAGGCTTTCTATGGGCAGGCTCAAGTCAAAGGAAATTTCGAAACTAAAGGTACAATTCATTACAGTGATGCTGTTTTAAAGGCTCCTGGTTTTACAGTTCCCAAGGGTATGAATTAAATAACGCATAAAGAGGTAAACAGTATCGCCGCTATATAAATAGCAGCGATACTGTTTTTTTTGAATTTTAGTAGCGTTATATATATTAGTTTAATGAAGAATTGGCGTAGTATAGATTAAACAAATGTTTACAAAAAACTTGATATATTGTTATTTTATAATGTAAATGATATAATAATTAAAGAATAACAAATAATATATGCTTTTAACCTAGATTTATAATTTATATCAAAAGGCGGCGAGGTGAATTTTGTGCAGAAACAACGTGGTTCGGTAACTGTTATAGCTGTAGTAATGCTGTTGTTTTTAATGATTATAGCGATAGCCTGGCTGCCGATGATGACAATGGAAAAAACGGCTGCCTCATCAGATTATCGGGAGCAGCAGGCGTGGTATGCTGCTGAAGCCGGATATAAGCGTGCAATAGCTGCTCTTAATGATGGGAGTAGTGAATGGAATAATTGGTTAAGTAAAATCGCAGAAATAAAGTCTGGGGATTTTTATTTAAATAGCCTTGATAACCAAAAAGCAGATAAGCAGGGAGTCTGGTATGCAACTGCGATTACGGAGATCAAAGATGACAATGAAGTGGATGTTACTATACCAGGCGATAAGGCCAACTATATAATTACATCAGTCGGTTCCTGCCAGGGTATACGCAAAGTTATGCGAAAAACCTATATTTTTGGTGATGACGGAGGGTCTGGCGGTGGTGACAGCGTGGGAGAAGAAGTTTTGGAATTACCTGGCTTGGTACAGGCCGGAGGTACGGTCACAGTAGTACAAGACCAAAAGGATTTTAATATTGACGATATAGATACTAGGTTTCTGGGAAAATTATATGGATCTGGTTTTTACAACGTGAAAAATAATAATTCATTTACGAATGAATGGACTGACAGTGTTAACAGGCCGACTCTAAAAACAAGACTTCCGGAGAGAATTTTTGATATAAGTAAATATCCCAAAATGCCTCCTATGCCTGACATGACATGGCCTTCTACAATTAAGACAGCAAAGAATACAGATTATTATTGGGATTTGTCTAATTTAGTAGATGAGAGTGATCCTTATAATATAAAAAGAGTTAAAGTTGTAGATGCAGGGAACTCTGCCGGTAGAATAATTTTTATAGACAATCAAAATTACAATAATGGAATACAATTAAATCAAATCAACGGTCCTGAAAGTGATTTGCCTGTAACCTTTATTTTCAGCGCGCTTAAACCAGTAGTTTTAACTGGAACGATTACAGGCAACGTACGAATGTTTTTTGCCGGCGATTTTCAGTTTGGCATGGGGACTGAGACCGTTGCCTATAATGGCTTGACGATGTTCATGTCTAATGGTGATATGAAAATATGCAGCAGTATTTGGAGTTATAAAAATAATCCGGGTGGAGGATTTTTATCTTCTGATAAAGATATTACGATAGTTGAGAGTGCTTCATTTCAAGGTCAGATTCAGTGCAGGGGCAATTTTAAGACAAGTGGTCTGATACAGTTTAATGATAGTGTGCTCAAAGCTCCTGGTTTTACCGTTCCCAAAGGTATGAAATAAAAACGCATAAAGAAGTAAACAGTACCGCTGCTATTATATAGCAGCGGTACTGTTTTTTTTGTATGGTATTGACAGGTTTTATATTTGTTTAATAAAAGATTATTAAATATAGCCTAAATAAATATTTATTAAAATAGGTACAATATATTGTGATTTTATAATACAAATGATATAATAAATTAAAAAATATCAAATAATTTATATTATAGGTTTTAATTTATAACATATACAAAAAGAGCGATGAGGTGAAATGTGTGCAGAAACAACGTGGTTCGGTAACTGTCATAGCTATAGTAATGCTGTTGTTTTTGATGGTAGTGGCCATTGCCTGGCTGCCGATGATGACAATAGAAAAAACGGCTGCCTCATCAGATTATCGGGAGCAGCAGGCATGGTATGCTGCTGAAGCCGGATATAAAAAAGCTGTTGCAGCTTTAGATAATAAAAACAGCAACTGGACGTGGCTGACACCGGAAAACTATATACAAGGCAGTGACAGCGGCAGCTTTGGACATTTAAGTATAGACGGCGGTAAAGCTGACCAGAATGGCATCTGGTACGCTGTGGGAATTACTGAAAATAATATTGATCTGGCATCTGACTATACTCCTGAAGAGAGCGCTGCTTATCAAATAACCTCAGTAGGAGCTTGCCAGGGGATTCGCAAGGTTATCCGTAAAGTCCATACGTTAGGTGATAATGGCGGTACCGGAGGCGGAGAAGAACCGGAGCAGCCTCCAGACGCCTATATAAATGACAGCTTTATTACTTCAAGCGGAGCATTGATTATTAATAACGATGTAGATTATGATCCCAATAATAAGGTATATTACAGTGGATATTTTGGTGACTATACAGTGGGCGGGCAGGTAATCAATAAGGAGTTTGTGACAGAGCCTAAATATAAAAGTGCTGCATCGCCGGAAGTTTTTGAAAAAGCTACTTATCCGGAGCTTCAGTCTACAGGTGCGACTGAAGACAGGCCTTTAAGTAACTGGAATATTACCAACGGGCAATATTGGGCCGCTAAAGCCAGCTTTTCGGGAACGAAGATAAGTGTTGCCAATAATACTGTTTTATTGATCGGTGAACAGCTGGGTATTGGCTATATGTTGTATAAAAATTTTTTAACTATGGATAACGTAGAAATCACTGTTCCTAAAGGAAAAACTTTAGAATTTATTATTTGTGACTATGGTACTATCAAAGATTATGATAATGTGGTTTTAAAGAATATTACGATCAAGGGCGGTGGGCAGGTAAGCTTTATTTCCGGTGGGTCGATAGCTGTAAATTCGATCAAGTCGGTAGACAACAGCAGGATACTTTTTATTGCCAATAAAAATTTGAGTTTGTCAGACCCTTTTATCAATGCAGATAAACAGCTTGACGGCGGCTGTTTCCTTTCTTCGGCAGGTAATATGCAAATGCTGGTCAGCGGAAATGTGACAGCTACCTTTTATGGACAGATGCAGTCTGCAGGTCTTATTAGTATTGGCGGGCAAAGCGGTAGTACAGGAAAACTTGTTCTGCGCTTTAATAAAATCGGCGAAAAATTGAAAATGCCGAATATGTATTATTTAAGGGCCGCATAAGGAAAAGGACTGGTAAAAGTCGGCAAAAGTGGTAAAAAAGTTTAAACGTATGTAAGAGTAAAGAAAAATATGGTGTGTAAAATCAAACAGCCCCTGTTTCCTGAAGGAAACAGGGGCTGTTTTTGTTGAGGGAAGTAGATGATGTATAAAGGTAGTGGGTAAGGTACTTATTATTTGTTGAAATAACGTTTCAGGAGGCCTTCGAAAGCTTTGCCGTGGCGGGCTTCGTCTTTTGCCATTTCATGCACGGTGTCATGGATAGCATCCAGTCCTGCTGCTTTAGCGCGGCTGGCCAGATCGAATTTACCTGCGGTAGCGCCGTTTTCGGCTTCTACACGCATTTCCAGATTCTTTTGAGTGGAGTCGGTAACGACTTCGCCTAAAAGTTCAGCGAATTTAGCTGCATGCTCAGCTTCTTCAAAAGCTGCTTTTTCCCAGTACATGCCGATTTCAGGATAACCTTCACGATGAGCAACACGGCTCATTGCCAGGTACATGCCAACTTCGGTGCATTCGCCGGTAAAATTAGCGCGCAGATCCATTTTAATGTCTTCTGCGACGTCTTTTGCTATACCTACGATATGTTCAGCAGCCCAGGTACGGTCGCCGCACATTTCGGTGAATTTGGATGCAGGAGCTTTACATTGCGGGCAGTACTCAGGAGCTGCTTCGCCTTCATAAACATAACCACAGATTTGACATACGAATTTTTTCATTCTTCATTCCTCCAAGTGCTATAAAATTTATTTTTTTTGTGAGCAGAACTTACGCAGATGTAAGTTTTCAATGTAATTATAATAGCACAGCTTTTGTCAGTTGTCAATAATAATTATCCGTTAGTATTATAGAAAAATAAGGCCGGGAATTTTTGCTTCCAGGCCTTATTTTGAAGTTTATTTAGTTAGATGATTAATAGATGCAGGTCAGAATTTGACGGTGATACCCATATTAACGCCTTTGGTTTTGACGTCGCTGCCGCCGGGAGCAGAATCTTTGAATTTGTTGTCATAGTACGACAGATTCAGCTCTACATTGGATACCAGAGTACGGCTCAGGCCGATTTCATAGCTGTTGAGCTTGTTGCCCACGCCTGCTCTGCCCCATAAAGTACAGAGAAAAGGCAATTCGACACGTCCCTGGACACCGACTTGGCCGGAACTGCGGCTGCGGCTGTCGCCGTGCAGTTTGATGTCACTGTCGACATAACCTGCGTAAACATCAAGTACTGGCAGGACTTTGTACATCAGGTTGAGCTGCTGGGCTTCGATCTTGTTACTGCCGCTGTTTTTGTATTGATTCCATTTGTAGTTGACAGCGGTATTGCTGCCAAGGCCTACGGTGATACCGGCATAGGGAGACGTTTTTTTGCTGCCGACGCTGTGTCCTTCATAAGTATTGCTGGTAGGGACGTTAAGCCCCAGATCAACAGCTACTTTGCCCGCGTTATAGTTTTTGAGCGGAGAAGCAGCGCAAACAGTGGTGATTCCTAAAGCCAGTGCTAAGCTTAAAATTAATGTCTTTTTCATTCCTTTATACCTTCCTTACTAAAACACTCAAGCGAGTCAGTTCTGGATTTTACCGTCAACGCCTTTGACGAACCAGTCCATACTCAAAAGTTCCTTATCGGTCAGAGTAGTGCCTGCAGGAACTTTCTCGGCACCGCTTTGATCATACAGCGGGCCGGTGAAAACTTTTTGTTTGCCGGCAATGATATCTGCTTTGGCAGCATCAGCCAGTTTTTTTGTTTCATCGCTGACTGCGGGTCCGTAGGGAGCGATGTCGACTACTTTATCTTTCATGGAACCCCAGTAAGCGCCGGATTTCCAGGTACCGTTGTTAACCTGTTTGATGGTTTCTTCATAATACGGTCCCCAGTTCCAGATCGCGGAGGTCAAGGATGCTTTAGGAGCATTGGCAGACATATCGACATTGTAGCCGATGCCATATTTGCCGCGTTCTTCAGCTGCCTGCTGCGGACCGGGGGTATTTTGATGCTGAGCGATGATATCGGCACCGGCATCGATCAGTGTGATAGCAGCCTGTTTTTCGGTAGCTGGATTATACCAGGTATTGGTCCAGAGGACTTTGACCTGTACGTCAGGGTTGACGCTTTGCGCGCCCAGGGTAAAGGCATTGATGCCGCGGATTACTTCCGGGATCGGGAACGCTGCTACATAACCAATAACGTTGGATTTTGTTTCTTTACCGGCAACGATACCTGTGACATAGCGGGCTTCGTACATACGGCCGAAGTAGTTGCCTACGTTGGGGGCTGTTTTGAAGCCGGAGCAGTGCAGGAAGGTAATGTCGGGGTATTTTTTCGCGACGTTGATCGTCGGGTCCATATAACCAAAGCTGGTGGTGAAAATAACTTTGTTGCCCTGGGAAGCTAGTTGTGTAATTACACGTTCGGAATCGGCACCTTCAGGAACTGATTCGATGTAACTTGCTTGAACGTTGGGCATGTTTTTCTCAACATACTGACGCCCCAGTTCATGTGCCATAGAGTAGCCGCCGTCTTTGGCGGAGCTGACATAAACGAAGGCAACTTTGGTTTTGTCGCCTGCAGCCTTAGGGTCAGCTTTCTTTTCACCGCCGCAGCCGGCAAGTAACGCGCCGCAGGCCAGCAGACTAACCAGAGCGATGGACAGGATTTTCTTCATGCAAATGACCTCCTTGATAAATTATTTCTGACTTTAATTGTAACAATGGCCGGGCAATAAAGCAATATTTTGTGAAATAAAACCGAAAAAGCTTGTCAAAAAGTGGCTTTAAGGTGATAATTATAATGTATGAGTATGTGTAATTGTAAAATTTGACAAGGCGGGTAATCATGAGCGATACCGAAAAGAGTGCTAGCAGTAATAATAAATTTTTAAAAGGTACACTGATTTTGACGGTTTCCAGTATCGTCGTCAAGGTCATCGGTTCGCTGAATTGGATCATTTTGTCGCGTGTACTGGGCGGCGAAGGGATCGGCCTTTACCAGATGGGGTTTCCGATCTATCTGATGGCAATAACATTGTCATCGGCAGGGATACCGGTCGCAATTTCGATTATTACGGCTGAAAAGCTGGCGCAGAAGGATTTTCTGGGAGCCAAACGTGTCTTTAATGTTTCTCTGCGGTTATTGTTCGTTACAGGCCTGGTTTTTGCATCGGCACTTTTTTTCGGCGCTCATTGGCTGATCGATAATCACTGGATCCGTGACAGCCGCGCTTATTACTCTATTATTGCTTTGGCTCCGGCCGTATTTTTTGTTACATTTTTAGCCAGTTTCCGCGGCTATCTGCAGGGCTGGCAGATCATGACGCCAACGGCGGCTTCCGAGATAGTAGAGCAGCTGATGCGTGTTGTGACGATGATCGTTTTTGCGAATATGTTTATGCCGCATGGTTTGGCTTATGCGGCTGGCGGCGCCAGTATGGGCGCCGGAGTCGGCGCCTTCTGCGCGCTTTTGGTTTTGATGTGGTTCTATGGACGGCTCAAGCAGAAGCTGAAAGCAGATCTGCAGCAGCAGAATCCACTGGCTACGAGAGAGTCGGCGCGGGCCATCATCAGCCGCCTGCTGCGGCTGGCGCTGCCTGTTTCCATGTCCAGCCTGATGCTGCCGGTTGTGGCGAACCTTGATCTTTTGATCGTGCCGCAGCGGTTGGAAGCGGCTGGTTTTCATATCAGTCAGGCGACAGAGTTTTTCGGTTATCTGACAGGTATGGCTGTGCCGTTGATCAATTTAGCGACTATCTTCACGGCGGCTATGACGATCAGCCTGGTACCGGCGATTTCTGAATCGCGGGCACTGAATGATGTTTTCGGCATCAGGGCCAAAACCAGGACGGCCTTCAGAGTCGCTTTGATCATTACCTGTCCCTGTTTTGTAGGTATGTATTTTCTGGCTGAAAAAATAGCGGCGCTGATTTATAATGCGCCTGGAGCTGCCGATGCTATCCAAACTATGAGCGTAGGTATCTTGCTGTTGGGTCTGCATCAGATCAGTACAGGAATTCTGCAGGGGCTGGGTCGGACTTCGATCCCGGTCATCAATATGATTTTAGCGGCTGCGGTCAAGGTGTTTTTAAGCTGGACGCTGACGGCAATACCGACTTTGGGTATCAAGGGTGCGGCAATGGCTACGGTAGTGGATTTTGGCCTGGCAGCAGTTTTAAATATGATTTTTATTTACAAATATACAGGTTTTGCTTTATCCTTCAGCGGTGTATTTAAGCCTGCTGTGTCAGCCGCAGCTATGGGAGCGGCTGTTTATGGCGTGATCACGCTGGCGGCAAGCTGGGGAGCCTGGGCGATTTTAGCGGCTATTGCCGTGGCTGTGCCTGTTTACGGCGGCGTATTGCTGGCAGTGGGCGGTATGGGTAAGGATGATCTGGAAAGTCTGCCTTTTATTGGGCACAGGCTGCTGGCAGCAGGTCAGAAGTTAGGGTATTTTAGATAAGAGGTTAAAATATGGAAGAAAAAGATTTACAGAAACAGCAAGAATATACCTTTACAGTACCTCGGGCGGAAGGGCAGAAAGTTTACCATTTTGGCGCCCGGCGGTTTAAATTGCTGGCCGGCGCTGTATTGATATGTACTGTCTGTATGGTGGGCGCGCTTGGTTATATGGGTTATAATTTTTATCAGTTCCGTCAGGAACGGACTGATTTTTTAGAATATCAGGCTAAAAAAGGCGAGTTGGAAGCACAGCTGCAAAGCCTGCTGGCGGATAACGAAAAAATGCTGCGTGATATGTCTGAAATCATGACATTGGAAACTAAACTGCGCCGGGCATTGATTCGTGACACTGACAGTACTAAGCTGGGCAGTGATTTGAGCAGCGCGTCAGGCGAAACGGCAACGGCAGGCAATGCTCCTCGTTACTTGGGACAGGGAGGTCCTGCTGATTTGGGCGTGAAGGAAATGGCGGCAGTACTGACGGCTCAGAATAAAAATATGGCGCAGCAGATCGACGAGAAGAAAACTTCGATGAGTGAACTGCTTTCGGAGTTGGAAGGGCGCAATAATAAACGCTCGGTCTTTCCTGATTTGTGGCCGACCAAAGGTGGTACGATCAGCTCTCCCTACGGTGGACGTACGGGACCGATCGGTGGCGGTTACGACTGGCATCCCGGGGTTGACATTGCTGTTGAATTTGGCGAGCCGGTTTACGCCAGTGCGATGGGAACGGTAGAGGTTGCCGGTTGGAACGGCGGTTATGGACGCTATGTACGTATCAATCACGGCAACGGTTATGAAACTGCTTACGGGCATATGAGCGGGATTGCCGTTGCGCCCGGTCAAAGCGTGCGTAAGGGTGAGATCATCGGCTTTGTCGGCAGCAGCGGATATAGTACCGGCCCGCATGTGCATTTTGAGGTTTTTGTCGATGGGCAGAACGTTGACCCGATGTATATGCTGAAAATCGGCCAGCGGCTGAATAAATAGCAGTAAAGAAAGGCATTGTTTCCTTGGGGAAATAATGCCTTTTCTATGTTTAAGGACAGATAAAGCTTGCCTGAGAGCATAAAAATACTTTATGATAGAAAGAAAAGGGCAGAACAGGCAGATGCAGTTGACCAGGATAAAAGGAGGCAGAGGCAATGGAATTGCGGATACTGAGGTATTTTCTGGCAGTGGCACGTGAGGAGAATATCACAAAAGCGGCTGAGCTGCTGCATATCACGCAGCCGACATTGAGCCGACAGCTGGCACAGTTAGAGGAAGATATGGGAGTAACGCTGTTTTCGCGCGGCGCGCGTAAGGTGACGTTGACTGACGAAGGAATGCTGCTGCGCCGGCGGGCCGAGGAGATCGTTGATCTGGCAGATAAAACGGAAAAAGAACTGACAGAACGCGACGAGCTGATCAACGGCGTAGTATCGGTGGGCTGCGGCGAGTTGGCTTCCGTACAGGTCATTGCTGAAATGTTCCGGGCTTTTAAAGAAAAGTATCCTGCTGTAACTTACGAATTATATGCCGGTAATGCGGATTATACTAATGAACGTATCGAAAAAGGTCTGTCAGATATTGCTTTGTTTCTGGAACCCGTGGATATTGACAGGTATGATTTTATCCGTCTGGGGGTCAAAGAACGCTGGGCCGTGCTGCTGCCTGCCGAAGATCCGCTGGTGCAAAAGGGCTTTGTTACGGCGGCAGATCTGGTGGGGAAGGAGCTGCTTTTTCCCGCACGGCTGAAAGTGCAAAATGAGCTGGTCAGCTGGTTTGGTGATTATTTTCCGCAGGTCAGGGTTCCGTATACCTGCAATATGAGTACGAATGCTTCGATAATGGTACGGAACGGGCTGGGATATGCTTTTCATATTGAGGGTTCACGGCCTTTTTTGGACCGCTCACAGGTCTGTTCGCTGCCGCTGTATCCTGAACTTGCTGCTACTACAGTGCTGGCCTGGAAAAAACGACAGCCTTTCAGTGTAACGACGACGAAATTTATTGAGTTTGCCAAAAATTTTGTGAAAACATATAATAATAGGGAACAGTGAAGATAAAAGCAATAGCAGACAGTTGCAGCTGAATCAGAGGCTGTGGTCAGAAAGTGTAAGTGCAGATCACCAGAAGTGATTGCGCTTGCACTTTTTTTATTTGTACAGTCGTGGAAAATCAATGCCTAAAAGGCATTGATGGATATGAGAAATAGGTATTATACATATAAGAAAGAATAATTTATAATGAAAGTGATCCGGGAACACGTGTTATGGAAAAGTTTAAAGAGAGAATTTTTAGTGGGGCTGAGTAGCTATGGAAAAGATGCAGAAATGTACGCAGGAGAATTTACAGCAGCTGCTGCAGTCGGCAGAACAGCGGCCGGAGCGGTTAAAAGCAGCTTTAAATATCATTGAGCACAGCGATAATACAGAGGAACAGAAAATCAAGCTGCTGAAAAATCTGCGCTTTTATCTGCTGGATGATATCCATTTTAAACAACAGCTGCTGGATAATGTAGATTACAGTATTTATCAGCTCAGGCATAATCACTGTGAGGAGGAGTAAAAATGACGATTCGGGAAATTGCCGCAAAAACCAATATGTCAACTGATACTTTAAGATATTATGAAAGGATCGGGCTGCTGCCTCCGGTGCCACGGAATGCGGCCGGGATCCGCAATTATGATGAGTATTTTGTAAATTTTATCAATTTTATCAAAAAGCTGAAAGCCAGCGGGATGTCACTGGAACATATCATTGATTATATTCGGCTGGCAGAAATGGGCGATGCTACGATACAGGAGCGTAAAAAGCTGCTGGCAGAGGCTCGTGAAACGCTGCTTGATAAAATCAACAGTTTGCAGCTGGTTGCGGAACTGGCAGATTATCAGCTGAGAAATTATGAGAATTTGTTACAGCCGGAAACATATGCTTTATTAAACAGGCATCCGGCTTCGAAAGCACTAGCAATCTGATCCAGAAGTTGATAAACAAATGATTTATTATGAGGAGGAAAATAATATGAAATTTTGGCAGAGATTCAACAAAAACACTTTTAGAGGAATAGCTGCGGCTCTGGTTGTGGCTGCTGCGGTCATGGGCGGTACAGATGCAGCTTTGGCAGCCGGTGAGCCTGTAACAGAGGAACAGACAAAGATAATCAGCGCGTCGCTGCTGCAGGCAGGTGGTACAGTATTTCCTATCGGTAATGATAATGCGGCTTATGCCAGATATTTTACCGGACAGAGCTTTCTTTTTCCAATGGCTAACGATACTGTAAGTGTGTCTAACGTGACTTTTGCTCCGTCCTGTATCAATAACTGGCATACTCACAGCGGTTCGTGTCAGGTCCTGGTCGGGGTATCAGGCCGTGGATATTATCAGATCTGGGGACAGGATCCGGTAGAAATGAAAGCCGGTGAAAGTGTGACGATCCCGGAAGGGACTAAACACTGGCATGGCGCTGCCGGCAACAGCTGGTTCCAGCATCTGTCGATTATGAGCAAGGGTGCAGGTACTACCTGGCTGGAGCCTGTTGACCAGAATGTTTACAGTCAGCTTAAATAAATATACGAAAATGAGTTAAGCATAGTACAGTAATAAAAAACTCAGACTTTCATAATTTATGGAAGTCTGAGTTTTTGCAGTTATATATAATTCAGCAACGAAAAATAAACAGTGATCAGCCTAATTTACGTTCTACCATTTTAACGAGGACCGCAGTACCGCTGGGCAGAGCTTCTTTGTTCAGCTGCATATCCTGATGATGCAGGCCCGGAGCTGCAGCTGCGCCGACACCGAAGTAAGCAGCTTTGATATGGGGATATTTATTAACAAAGTAGTGGAAATCTTCACCGCCGGGGTTAACGAGTTCTTTTGCGAGTTTTTCTTCGCCTACTACCTCGACGATACATTCTGCAACTTCTGCAGTCAGTTCGTCATCGTATTCAGCAGCGGGGATCACACCGCCGGGAGTAGTGACTTCGGCAGTAGCCCCAAGAGCAGCGGCAGCATTGGTAACTGCACGGCGCAGTTTTTCCAGCAGTTCGGTCATAGCTTCGTTGGTTTGTGCGCGGGCATCGACGATCATTTCAACTTTATCAGGAATGATATTGGGGGCTACGCCGCCGCCTTTGATGCCGGTAACTTTACAGGACCAGGGGATGATAGGATTGATTTTAATAGCCGTAATCGCATTGATAGCGACAGCGGCTGCCTCGATTGCGTTGACACCCAGGTGCGGACGTGCGCCGTGACTGGATAAACCGTTGATAACGACGTTAACGAAGGTGCTGGAAGCATGGCGCACTGCTGGCGACATTTCGCCGTAGGCAATGTCCTGTACAGGACGGATGTGCAGACCAAGAGCGATATCGACGTCTTCAATTACGCCGGCATCAATAACTGCCAAAGCGCCTTTTAAGGTTTCTTCACCCTGTTGGAACAGGATGCGCAGGGTGCCGCGTTTAACCTTGCCTACCAGATCGGAGGCAGCGGCTAAAAGCATGGCGGAATGGGCGTCGTGGCCGCAGGCATGAATATTTTTCTTTTCGCCGTCGATCAGAAAGGGCAGTGCGTCCATATCGGCACGCAGCATCATTACAGGTCCGGGCTCTGAGCCTTTGATTTCGCCGATAACGCCGGTACCGCCGATGTTACGGGTAACTTTGTAGCCCATTGCTTCTAATTTATCTGCCAGATAGGCAGAGGTTTTAAACTCTTCAAAACCAAGTTCAGGAATTTGATGTAAGTCGTCATAAATATTACGCGGATCTAATTTGTTCATAATGCATCGTTCCTTTGTTTTCAAAAATTAAAGCGGGCTTTAAAAACGCTTTAAAATAATTATAGCATCAACATGCCTAAGAAGCAAAAAAGGCACAGCAAAAGCTGTGCCTTTAAATATAAAGATTTATTTACCGAGGATGATTGAAGTCAGAGTGATGGGATCGACATATTTGCCGTCTTTATAGACGCGCATGTTACCGCTGGCGATTTCGTCGATCAGAATTACTTCGTCGTTGTTGTAACCAAATTCAAATTTGATATCGTATAGATCCAGACCCATTTTTGCCAGGTCTGCAGCAACGATTTTAGTGATTTTAAGGGTTTGTTCCTTCATACTGTTGAACATTTCCTGGCTCATGATGCCGAGAGCCGCCAAACCTTCAGAAGTGATCAGAGGATCGCCTTTAGCGTCGTCTTTTAAAGTAGCTTCAACGTAGCCGCCTTCGAGAACAGTGCCGTCAGCAATGTAGTCACCGTAACGACGGATGAAGCTGCCGGTTGCTTTCAAGCGGCAGATGACTTCAAGGCCTTTACCGAATACTTTAGCAGGCAGGACTTCCATAGTGGCGTTATCGATATCTGCGCTGACATAGTGGGTTTTTACACCTTCTTTTTTGAGGATCTCGAAAAAGTGGATCGAAGTCTCAAGATTTGCTTTGCCGATACCTTCGATAGTCAGCCCGACGGTATTCTCACCGGGATCAAAAACACCGTCTTTGCCGGTGCAGTCATCTTTGAATTTTAAGAGTACATTGCCGTTTTCCAGGGAATATACTGTTTTAGTTTTGCCTTCGTAAATTTTCTCCATTGGTAACAACCCTTTCACTTTTTAAAGTATTGGAACTGTTCTAATATTATATAATATTTGTCCTTGCAGTTGCAATAGAAGAAAATGTGAATTTTCTTTAATTTGACAGGCAATAGCTAATGTGATATTTTGAAGTCAAAGAAAACAGACAGGCGGTGGCAATAATGATCAATATTTCGATACCTGCGATCTGGATCGCATTTTTTGGAGCCTTGTTTGGGGCGATGCTGGGTGTGGCTTTGTCCTTCTGGATCATTAAGAGAGAGGTACAGCGGGAAGTAAGACGGATCGAAAACGAATATAAATTTCTTTTGGTACAGGGGCTGGTCGGCGGTGTGATGAAATATTTTTTTAAAGACGAAGAAACAACGGTCTGTAAAGAAGATGCAAAACAATCGGCAGAACAGTGATTATAATAAAACAGACCTCGGACATAAATATGCCGAGGTCTGTTTTATTATGGGAAGGGCTTAACAGATTTATGAATTTTAACAAAATAAATGCTTGTAATATTGATAATATGGAATAAATTAATTAATAAATTCAAATAGGAGATAGCACACAGTTGAAATTAACAAAAATGTTTTGTATGATGTATTTAAGCAGTAATACAAAATAATTTAAGGAAGTGAATCGAATGAAATTGAAAAATGTTTTTTCATTACTGGCAGCTTTAGTAGTTTTATGTGTAGGCGCTATGGCTGTGGCGGCCCCTGCTCCCAGTCAGCTTGGGCAAAGCAGGGCGGCGATCGAAGTTGCTAAAGCAGAAATTCCGGCAAACTGTAATCTGATTGGTTATACAACTAAAGGTGATGAAAGCCGTATTACTTTTCAAGACCCTGACACTTTGGAATATTATTATGTGAAGGTTGCAACGGCTACTTCCAAAATCAAAGAGATAGAAGTCAAGGGTGCAACATTTGTCAAAGGCAGCACTATTATCAACAAAACTCCGGCAGATATCGAGCGCTTTGTTATGGCTGAATACCCGGATGCCCGCAATATTGTTGTAACTATGGACAAAGAAGGCAATAATTCCTACTATGAAGCCGAATTTACTACCCTTAAATTTAAGGGGGAATTAAAGTTTAATCCTGCCACCGGCGTTATTTTTGAGCGTGAGCTGGATTATTATTGAGGATTCAGGTATCATGGAATAAAAACAGGCCCTGTATGCAGGGCCTGTTTTTTTAGTGTTAACTGTTCAGCAATAAGTGCGCCAAAGATAACTGAGCGGCATTACGATAAATAAAGCCGGCAGCGTATTGGCGACACGGAAGTCTTTCAATTCACAGATACGAAAGCCGGTAATAATAGCTAAAATGCCACCGCAGGCCATAAAATCACCAATCATCAGAGGATCTGTAAGCGGCATGATGAAGCCGGCGAGGATGCTGAAAAAAAGAAACTGGGGGATTGCGATACAGGCGATCATAGGACCCATATGAGCAGCAAAAGCAAATGCTGCAAAAATGTCCATAACAGATTTTGTTAAAAGAACAGTGCTGTCGCCATTTACGCCTTCACCAATCGCGCCGAGAATTCCTGTACTGCCGGTACAGAACAGCATCAGCAGGCCGACGAAACGGCTGATATAAGCATCATTATCTGCTGCCGCAGTATTGGTGATACGTTCGATAAGTGTTTTAAGCCTAAGCGAAGCGAAATTGATCTGGTCTTCGATTCGAAGTGCTTCGCCGATGATAGTACCCAAGATCAGAGCTAATGTAACTGCCGGCATAGATTTTATATTTTGCAGCAGAATGATGCCGATGATGATGGAGCAGTAACCGAATAACCCATAAAGCGATTCACGCATTTTGACTGGCAGCAGTCTTCCGAAAAAACTGCCGAGCAGGCCGCCGATAAGTACGCAGGCTGAATTGACGATGATTCCAATAGACATTTTTTTACCTCCTTGCAAAAAATCGCATCATTATAACATTTCGTTTGCAACAATGCAAATCGTATAGGGGGTATTTTTAAGAAGTATCTAAATAGAAAAATATCTGGTAATATTAGAGAAATTATATTTTCACAAGTAATAAAATAAACCGTTTTCTAGATTAGAAAACGGTTTATTTTATTTGTACTTCTATTTTGTAAATATATTCGCTGATTTCATCAGTAAGCCAAAAGTTTTTTATTGATGTGATATAAATATCGGATATAGGAACGAGCATATTATGCTTGCAGTATTCTGACAGAGTGTTGATATACTTGTCATAATTGTTCATGTAGATACCTTTGAAATAAAGGGTAAGGTAAGTTCCTTTTGATTTTATGGAACATTTCGGATAATCGGTTTTAGTGAAAACAGGACAGAAATAATATTTGATATGACGAGGTTTTTTTTGATCTAAAAGTGAATTTTTATCTACAACATAACCAAAAGTATGATTGTTAAGGGGAATATGTTCAGCAAGATTTATAAACAGACTGGCGGATATTTTTGTTCTGTCTTTAAAGTTCATTTTGGGAGAGACTGGTTTACTTAAATATAAAAATTCATTGTCTGTTCGAACTGTTAGTACATCATTAAATTTAATGTTTTCCAATTGGTTAAGAATAAGGAGGGAATGATGCAGTTCATTTTTTGTTTTAATTATCTTTTTGAGTAATTTTTCAAGAAATATTTCACGATCAGACATAATATTTCTGTAATTAGTATAGGATTTGTTAGATAAATAAGTTTTGATTTCTGCTAAAGGAATATCCAGTTTACGCATCGTCAAAATCAATTCTAGTGCAAATAATTGAGTGCGTTTGTAATAACGATAACCATTTTCTTCAATAACTTCAGGCGTTATAAGACCTAAACTGTCGTAATAAAGCAAAGTTTTTCGAGGTATTTTGCAAAGCTTGGCTAACTCACCTGTTGTAAAATAATTATCAATTGGTTCTTTCATAAAATAATTATCTCCCTATTGACTGTCTAGTAGCTATACATAGTAATATATCATATATGATATTATAACATATAAGTATTAATATAAAATAGAATATAATATCATAAAATATAAAAAGTGAATAATGATGTTATCAGGTGACGCAGGTCTTAATAGAGAAGCTGGGTGTAAAGCCCACACGATCCCGTCGCTGTAAAAGTGAGCAAATCCATATTTATGTCACTGGAGTTATCCGGGAAGGCTTGGAGGAGCGATGAACTTGAGTCAGAAGAACTGCCTGATGATTAATTTACTGCTGCGTGAGACAGTTTGGTAATGGAACAGCTTTTATCTAGCTATTTAATACCCTGTGCGTCTTATGCACAGGGTATTTTCTGATTCTAATAAAAGTTATTATGCATATATCTATTAGGTTAATGCATAAAATATTTTAGTAATATACAAAAAATAGGAAAGGGAGTTGAGTATGTTGAAAAAGGGTATGGGTAAAAGTATACTGATGACAGTACTTATAACTGGCAATGTCATTTGGGGGGGCACAGTAGTATACGCCGAAGAGGGGCTGCAGCAATTTAATCTGGATCAGATGGTTGTTACAGCAACCAGAACTATGAAAGAACTACAGGAGGTACCTTCCAGCGTCAGTGTTGTCACCTCACAGGATATAGAAGAAAGAAATATTAATTCTGTACCTGAAGCTCTGCAGACTCTGCCGGGCGTCTATATGAACCAAGCAGCACAGGGAGGGATTCAGATCAGGGGCTTCAGCTCCAGTGATATTTTGGTTTTGCTGGATGGGCTTCCGATGAATACTACTTATAATAACGGTATGGAATGGGAAATGGTACCTGTGGAAAAAATAGCCAGAATTGAAGTTGTAAGGGGAGCAGGCTCTTCTTTATATGGCGGTAGGGCTGTGGGCGCGGTTGTCAATATTATCACTAAGGATAATCCTGAAAAAAAAGGAGCCAGTGTAAATGCTGTAGTCAGCTATGGCAGTAATAATACCTGGAAAAAAGCTTTATACGCAGATGCAAGAGTGAATAAAAAATTATCTTTCGGCGTAGGTTATGAAAACAGAAAATCAGATGGATATAGGGGTTATTATTATACTGGTAGCGCTTCCAAAGGCAGTGGAGGGATTAAGCCTGACCACGAATTGCCGCAGCTCAGTAACGGCAAATATGTTTTAGGCGGACGCGGAGAAAAGGTTTGGGAAAATGAAAACATTTCCGCTAATGTGAAATATGATTTTGATGAAGACAGATCTTTAAAATATACTTTTATCCATACGGAAAGTGAGTATCGCTACCAAAATCCGTGGACGACAATTTATAAAGACGGTAAGCCCGTATTTAGTGGCAGTGTTGATGTTGGTAATGGACAGATAGTGAAGCCAAGCATTGGAACATATCTTGGTTATGACGGGCGGAAAGAATCCGATTTACATACATTGTCATATAATGACAATAAAAATAAATTCAGTGCCAACTTTGGGTACCTGGATATGAAAAGTAATGGCTATAGCAGTTCCAGCAGTCCAAAATCTATAGACTGGAACGGTGCCGGTACTGATTCTTTCTATCCCGGTGAAACCTATAATTTTGATGTACAAAAAGCGTGGGATAATGTAGGCAAACATTCTATTCTAGTAGGAGGCAGTTTTAAACAGGAGAGCTTTGATCAGCTGCGTAAATATCTTAGCAACTGGCGCGATCATGATTCTGTTATCAGCGGACTTGGCGATAACGGTGTTTATGAAAACCATGGCGGTAAAGCGCGGAACATAGCTTTATTTGTGCAGGATGAATATCAGATCAGCGATCCGATGACGATGTATTTAGGCGTACGTTATGATCATTTTACAAAAATGGACGGTAAAAGCAGATATTATGATAAAAATACCGGTGCTTTAACACGTTCTTTGGACTATGATGAAGTCAGTTATAGTGAATTCAGCCCGAAAATAGCATTTGATTATAAAGCTGATGAAAAGACTAATTACTATGTTTCTTATGGACATTCTTTTAATCCGCCGCCTTTGTATCAGGTCTATCGTGACGGCGGTGGCAGTATGGGCGGTGTAGTGGCTAATCCTGATCTTGATCCGGAGACCTCAAATACTTTTGAGATTGGCATGAAGAAGAAATTGTCGCGGCAGACTAATCTGGGGATCTCTTTATATCAGGTGAAAACAGATGATAAAATCCTTTATACGACCCATTATCAGCCTGGAACAACAACAGCAGAATATAAAAAATATGAAAACTACGGTACGGAAAAACGCCGCGGTGTAGAATTTACGGTCGACCATAAATTTAACGATAACTGGGGCACATATTTTAATTATGCATGGCAGCAGGGGAAAGTGAAACAAAATGCGGTGGCGGGAACTAACCTGAAAGATGCTGACAGCGCAGACTATGGCATTCCTAAACATCTGCTGCATGCCGGCGTCAATTATAATAAGGATAAGTTCAACGCTATACTGGATTGTCAGTATGTGAGCGCTCGTCAGGCTCCTGATGATGTGACAGGAGAGTATGGGGCGGAAGACGCGTATTTTATCGTTAATACTGCCTTTAATTATGAAATTGCTAAAGATACGATTTTACAATTCGGTATTAACAACCTGTTTGATAAAGAATTTTATGCCAGCGAAGCAACTTCCGGCAGGACATATAACGTAGGCCTGCGTTATAGCTTTTAAGTAAATAAAATCAGGGCAGGGATTTTCCCTGTCCTGAAAATTCATGGAAGTGGAGATAAAAATGGGGTTTAAATATCAGCGGCTTTTGGGGTATTTTTTAGGTTTTATTTTATTCTATGCTCCTTTTGCGCTATTTCAAAAAATAATATTTTTTGCTTTTACGGGCAAGTGGCAGCAGCTGACCATTCATAGCCTTTGTTTTCGCATTCAGACAGAGCATTTACTGGATGGAAAGTTGCTGCTGATGTCGCTTCCTTTTATTGCTTGTATCGTGATCTTGCTGATAGTTACTTTGTTTTTTGGTCCTGTATTTTGCGGCAGATTATGTCCTGCCGGAGCTTTTACCGAGTATTTAAGCAAAGTCATACCATCAAGGCTGCAGATAAGCTGGCGTACTTATACCGAGATCGTTCCGTTTCGTTATGGCATGCTGGCCGGGTTTGTGATATTGCCATTTTTTGATAGTCTGCTGGCATGTGCATATTGCAATTTCTTTCTATTTGATTTGTTTGTTAACTATTTCGTTTTTGGGTATTTTATTTCTTTGAGCTCCAGTATGATTCTGACGTTGTTTTTGTGGGCAGGTCTGTTTGGTATCTTTACTAAAGGCGGCCGCGGATTTTGCAATTTTTTGTGCCCTGTAGGAGCGGTACAGAATTTGTTGTATTCTTTCAGCAGCAGGCTGCCATTCGTTTATCGGTTGATTATAGACCGCCAAAAATGTATTGGCTGTAAAAGCTGCAGCCTTGCCTGTCCTATGGAAGCGATGGTGATAGAAGAGCGGAAAGCTGTGAATTGCGTACATAATTGTATCCTGTGTGGGGTCTGTATCAGTAAATGTCCGGAAAAGGCGATCAGATACGGGAGGAAAGATGATGAGGAATAAAGTAATTACTTTTTGTGCAGCTATGGGTATACCGATTTCTTCTTGGGGCAGCACCTTTGGCTGCACCGGTATTTGTGGCAGCTGCCAGTTAAGCTGTTTGCCGGGAGCGGCGGCTGTCGTTATTTTATCTGTTAAAATTTTTTCTAAGAAGATAGCTGAAAAAAGGCGGGCCAGGTATGAATAAACAGCTTGGGAAAAAAATACTTCTGGTGTTGGCTGCTGTTATGGTAATGATCTTACTCAGCAGTTTCAAAATGCAGAATGAAGGCGACAGGAGCTTTAAAAAAATAGTTTTGAATAAAAATAAAAGTGTTGAATATACTGTTGACGTAGGGAAAATGGGTCTGCTTAAATACTGGCTGGAGCCGAATGTTTTTTCCGTTGCTTTGCGTTGTCAGACGGAGGACGATACCTTGAAACTGCGTTGTGAAACAGAAGGCGTGGATGCTATAATTTCACAAGGCTCTAAAAAAGGGATTTGGAAAAAGTTAAAATCTGAAGATGTTTTAGTAAAACGCAGTAAAAATACAGTGCCAATAAATTTAGAAATCGCTGTACCTTCAAAAAATATTTATAGAAGAAATGTGCAGGAAGGTAAAATAAAAATTTGGAATCAGGACGAGCTTTATTCTGTAATAAATTTGAAGATCGTAAATTCCAGATATCAGTGACAGAGTAAAAGTTTGCTGTAATGGTAAGCTTATTTTTTATTTAGAAAAATTATAAGTGTACTCAAAGAAATAAAAAAGCCGCAGAACTAAGTTCTGCGGCAAAATATTTTATGGAGCGGGAGACGAGATTCGAACTCGCGACACGCGGCTTGGGAAAACTACGAGGAAAAGCCTGTAATACAGCATTCTGTAAGGGCTTAAGTGGCTTTATAGCTTAGTTTTGCATTACGGTAGAATGCCATTTTTCTAACATAAATTTCAGCAATTGCACCCACAATTGCACCCAAATTATAAATTGAAAATCTTTGAGATTTTATTTGGCAAAGAAGCATCGTAACCTGGAATAGCATGACCATAAAGATCTAAAGTGTGGCTGGCTCTGCTATGCCCTAATCGTTTAGATACTTCCAAAAGTGGTATACCGTTCGCCAATAATTGTGTTGCATGCGTATGACGAAGTACGTGGAATTTTTTATGCGGTACTGAAGCTAATAATAAAATACTTTTCCAGGCTCTTTCGATTTGGTTAGGACGTAATGGAGTTCCATTTTTGCTTTGAAAAATATAGCCATCAAAAGAAACGATTTTCCCATTGTTAAAACGTTTTTTTAGGTCTGAGGATAAATCCCTTGTGATTGTGATTTCTCTTTCTCCAGCGGCCGTTTTTGGCGGTGTATCGACCATTTTGCCATTTATATCTTGCAGACTGTTGTTAATCACGACATAATTATCAAATACACATTTTCGTTTTAGCCCTAAAACCTCTCCAAGTCTCATGCCGGTGTTGATTGTTAATAAAAATATTAAATAATACCTTCTATAAGTGGAATTAGTTTTTAATACGTCTGATATTGCTTGCAGTTCTTCGCTTTTGAATATTTCTATTTTGGGTTTCGATACTTTAGGTGCTGGTATGGCATTCATAATATTCTTTTTTACTAGCTCTAGTATATGTGCTTTAGTTACAGCTGCTTTCAACAGTTTATGTATTTTGTTTTTGCTGCTATCTGACATTTTAGGAAGATTATTGTAGAAATATTGTACTTGCCTAGCATCTAATTCCTGAAGTAATATGCCGGAGATAGGTTCAAGATGTCGAGCCGTTTGCATATACCGAATTAAGGTTTTGGCTCTTATATTTGGTGCACAGTAAGTGCTCAGATATTCAAGGACCCACTCCCCTACAGTTATGTTAGATTTAGGAATATAGGTATTGTTGTATAGATCTAACTTTATTTGGGAGAGCCACATATCAGCTTCGTCAGAACTGTTGAAACGTTTGGATATTCTTTTTCCTAAAGCATCCGTGATATAGGCTCTGTATTTCTTCCGTTCTGGTTCATAAACAATGCTTCCAGCACCATTTCTGTTACGTTTTGGCATAAAAAAATCAGCTCCTTTACTGTAATTTGAGTATGCAGCAGCAGAGCTGATGTGCTATAATACTTATAGTAATCAGCTCGCTGTAGGGGTGGGCGTTACGTTGACCGTTCCTGTTGGCGCAGTAGCGGTCTTTTTTTATTTATTTTAAAATAATAGTGTTGAGTTTGTAAGTGTATGGCTTTTTACTTTTGTTAATAATGATGTGAGATGCTGGAATTTCATCTATACGATTTTGAATGGTTACACGCGATTTTTTTAATGTTGTTTCAATATCTTTTATGGTTGCACCACTTCCTGAGAATAAAGCGGCTTGTAAAAGAATATAGTAAATTTGTTTTTTTATTCCATCTCCTAAATCCATTTCTGTTAATTGTTTTGTGAAATTTCCAAGTTGAGTTAATTTATTTGACAAAAGTTTTTCTGCGTTTTCTGCTGACCTTGCAATAAAAAGTAGAAATGAATAAACAAATGGAGTTAAATCTCCTTTATTTAATTCGGAATTTGTTTCGTCAAACATTTTATAGTAATTGTTTATATCTTTTTTTATAATTATTGATAAACGTAAGGCGATAGCTCTATTTAATTCTTTAGACAAATAATATGAGGATATAAAACGTGCGGTTCTTCCATTACCGTCATAAAATGGGTGAATATATCCAAATAAATAGTGAAAAATTGCCAAACGGATTAGTTCTGGGATTGATTCATCGTTTAAAATTTCTAAAGCTGTAGTGATTGATGAAATTATTTCGGATTCAGGTGTTAAACCTCTGTGTATTGTTTTTTGTGTACCAGTAGATATTTCTACTGAGCCTTTTCTAAAATAAATTCCATCAGGTTTGTTTTGCGGGTTTTCCAGGAGAACTTCACTTAAGGCGAACTCATCATAAAAAGATCTAAGATCTTTAGGACTATTAAAATGAATATCTTCATTGTGAAGTAGTTTCATATATTTACTAACGATTCCTTGTAATCTTATTTTTTCTTTTGATGATAAATTGTTTTCCATAGCAAGTTCTATCTCTTTACGAGTGCTACGAACACCTTCGATTGCATTAGTTGATTGCACTTCGAGTATTAAGCATTGACGAATAAATTGCTGGTATGCAATAGATGGAATTTTTTCTACTATTTCGTTTAAATTGCAATTATGCTTATATATTTTTATAAGTATTTTTACTATGTCTTCTGTATAACACAAAAATATAGGATAACTATGTTTTCTATTAAATTGTTTAATAGAAAAATTAAAATGTTTTGTAAAGGGAGCATCAAACCTTTTCATATATTCTTTTTCGTAAAATTTTTCATCTTTATAATATAATTTTTCTAGATTTATATATTGCACAACACTCACCTCTTTTAATTATGTTATTTGATAGAAAGACTATTTTTTGTAAAATGGGATAAGGTGTTTTTATAAAAAGACTGTTTTTTATAAAATGGGGTAAGGTGTTTTTATAAAAAGACTGTTTTTTATAAAATGGGGTAAGGGTGTTTTTGCAATAGGTTTTAAACAATATCCCCCTGAAATGCAATAGCTTTACCAATAATTCGGAATTGTTCTATTTCAGTTTTGCTGAAGCGAAGTATTTTATGTGTTGGATTTTCCGGTTTTAGTTCAACGTAATCGTCTCCGAAATAAACTCTTTTTAAGGTGACCGCATCATCAATAGATACTGCTGCTATTTCGCCGTTTTCAACCTCAGGCTGCTGCTTGATGAAAACGATATCGCCATCATATATACGTGCTCCTATCATGCTATCCCCTTCGGCACGCAAGCAGAAATCAGCGTGCACATTACCATTGCATTGTACATAGCCGTCAAAAATTTCTTCTGACAGTATAGGTTTTCCGCAGGCGATTTTGCCGAGAAGGGGAACCTTTTTTCTTTCTATTGGGAAAATATTAGAGGCGTTAGGAATAGAAGGGGTAATAGGTACATCGGCTCCCATTAACCAAGGTATGGAAACATTTAATGCTTTTGCGATTTTATCAAGATTATACTGGTTGGCTTTATAATTTCCTTTTCGATACTGGCTTATTGCCCCCTCGTTAACCCCGCTTAGACGAGCTAATTCTGCGGCGCTCATACGTCGTAGGGCAAGACCCTCGTTTAAACGATCTTTAAATTCTGTCATCATTGCTCACCTCATATTGTAAGTATACCTTAAAACTTTAAAAAACTCAATATAAACTTTAGAAATCTATTGACTATAGAAATCTAAAGTGATATACTACAAAAAGAAGGAGGTGATTGATAGTGCGTAATATAAAATATGACTATTCAAAATTACTTGGAAGAATGAAAGAGAAAGGCATTACTCAAGCGAATCTAGCTAGCTATATAGGAGTGTCTGAGACTACTGTAAATTTAAGTTTAGGAAATAAAAGAGCCTTTAAACAAGATGAAATAAGAAATTTATGTAAGGTATTAGATATTCCTATTAGTGAGTTAGACATTTATTTTTTTTCGTATCAAACTTTAGAAAACTAAAGAAAAGGGGCAGAGAAATAGATAAAACAGAAAAGAGGCGAGATGGTGTAAGAAAGGAGCGTAGCGCTGAATGACAACATTAATAACGTGGGACTTCGTTATCCTTATCATTATTTTCAATTTCTTTTCTATTTTTGTTTGGAATGTCAGTTTTATATTTGCTTCTCGAAGAGTCAAAGAAGAATATGCCAAGCGAGAGAAAATCATAGAACAGCATATAAACTGCTGTTGTGAAGGCACAAAACAAGAAAAAGACGAGAGCCAACCAAAATGGGAATATGAATGCAAAAAAGAATTTTGTTGTAAATGTTGTTGGTGGGCAAATGTTGTAACCAATAACAAAAAATAAAAAGTAGGACAATCTGCACAAGCTATCAGCATTTACTTTGTTGTCAAAAATATCGGCGCTTATGTCATTAATAAAGGCATAAAAATTTCGACCTGCTTTGTTGAACGGATTTGTTATCAAAATAGCAATTACTAATAAAAATAAAGTTTCTACATTTGATATTTTTAACAATGAGGCTATTAAGTAATCAAAAAAATAATCCACAATAATCACCTCCTCTCTATAAGTATTATAGCAGGAGCGATAGAAAATGAAAGGAGGCTAACATATGAAGTTTTCAGGAATTAAAGAATATGCCAATTCTCGTGGACTTGCATATTCTACCGTTTATGCAATGTGCCGAGATGGAACACTTCCGGCAGTTAAGATAGGACAGCGGCATAAAATTGAAGTCGAAGGCGCTGATCGTTATTTTAATGAACAAATCGAACTTCGACAAAAAAAGTTACAAAAATTAAAATGCCCAATTGTTATTTCTAAGCATAAACGCCGTGATGGCGGCGGGTATTTAGATCAATTGAATTTGATGCGAAAGGAGGTGAAATAGCTAATGCCGGAACAACTGCCTACGGAAATATTTAATTTGATATCAGACAGATCTACACAGATAAAGGGCTTAAACTCATACGCTAAAGCGATTCAGGCTGTTTCTGGTAAAATTCCAGCTCATATTTTAGATGATTTAATTGAATCCCTAAGGTCTTTTAATAGCGGCATAGAATGTTTAGAACTCGAGTTGGACAATAATGGTTATTCCTTTGATGACTTAGCTTATCTGACGGCTATAGTCGATGCTGCAGAGAGGAACAAAAGTCGTGCTGGGGGGGAGGAAACACCGTGAAAACACTAGGGATTTATATTTGGTACTTTTTTGCTGAGAGTGAAATTTTCCCTAAGATCCTGATAGCAGTATCACTGGTCATCTTTGGAATGTTTTTAGAAAGGGCGTGGTGAGATGTGGAAAGAGTTAGGTTATCAAATTGCGGTAATTGCTATTGGGACTTGGGCCGGTGTATTTTTCGGGTTATGGCTCTGGTGCAAGGTTGCTGGAATGAATTAAAGAAAAGAGCCATCAGCACGGCAATGCTGACAGCTCAGGGTTAATACATTGGTCATGAACAACCTGTATTGACTACATTATAGCATAAATAGAAGGATTGACAATGAATTATGGCTTAAATTTTCCTATTGAGAATTATGCAGCTCTATACATAGCTATAGTAAACAGCGTTGATACGGAGACAGCTTTAGCAAAAGTTATGCCACGAGAATCAGTACATTACAGGTCAAAAGCAGAACGTCGTGAGCTTATTGCGCAAGCTAAAAGTTTAATGGAGCAAGGTATTCGGTTAGAAAGGCAGCCAGCGTCATAGGAGTTAAGCGTCCTACGCTTGTATGGTGGCTGAAAAAAGAAAAGGAGCTATTTCAATGACAGTGAAAATTAACAGTCTCGAACTTGAAAATATCAAAAGGATTAAAGCAGTAAAATTAGTACCTTCGGCGAATGGCTTGACTATTCTCGGTGGTAAAAATGGTCAGGGAAAGACCAGCGTTCTAGATGCTATTGCATGGGCGCTCGGTGGGGAAAGATACAAGCCTTCAGAGCCACAGCGCCAAGGATCTGTTACTCCTCCAATTCTACATATAGAGTTATCTAATGGGCTTATCGTTGAGCGAAAAGGCGTCAATGGTAGCTTAAAGGTCATAGACCCGCAGGGGAATAAAGGCGGCCAGCAGATTTTAAATGAGTTTGTAGCACAACTTGCTTTAGACCTGCCAAAATTTTTGAATGCAAATAATAAAGAAAAGGCCAATGCTCTTTTGCAGATAATCGGGATCGGTGAAAAACTTTACCAGTTAGATACTGAAGGACAAAGAATTTATAACAGGCGATATGAAGTTGGGCGCATTGCTGACCAAAAGAAAAAGTATGCTGCTGAGCTTGAAATGTACCCGGATGTTCCGAAAGAACTCGTTTCTGCAGCTGATCTAATTAAGCAGCAGCAGGCGATACTTGCCAGGAACGGCGAAAATCAGCGCAAGCGGCAAATGTGCCGGCAGTATGAAGAAGAATTAGCTAAAGCACAGATTGCTTTTGACGAAGCGAAAAACCGGCTTGAAGAAGCTGAGGCGGCAGTTTCGGTTGCCCGTAAGTCGGCAGCAGATTTACAGGATGAAAGTACGGCAGAACTGGAAGCGAATATCTCTGACATAGACCGCCTGAATATTAAAATCAGGGCCAATATGGACAAGGAAAAGGCTGAGATCGAAGCTGAAGAATATAGTCAGCAATATGATGAACTGACAAAATCAATCGAAGATATTAGAGAGCAGCGCTTAAAGTTGTTGGAAAACGCAGACTTGCCGCTGCCGGAATTGTCTGTTGAAAATGGTGAGCTGATTTATCGTGGGAATAAGTGGGATAACATGAGCGGCAGTGAGCAGCTTAAAGTGGCTACTGCTATTGTCCGCAAATTGAATCCGAACTGTGGTTTTGTGCTCATGGATAAGCTGGAGCAGATGGATCAGGATACTTTAAATGAATTTGGTAAATGGTTAGAACAAGAACAGCTGCAGGTAATCGCTACACGTGTCAGCAGTGGCAAAGAGTGTTCGGTCATTATCGAAGATGGTTATGTTAAAGAAGATAACAGCCTTCTGGATGAAGGCGCAAAAACATGGAAGAAAGGTGAGTTTTGATGAAGTTTCAAATTACAAGAGGGTTGATTGTAAAGCCGCAAAAAGTTGTAGTTTATGGTCCTGAAGGTATTGGCAAAACTACTTTTGCCGCTGATTTTCCGGATCCGCTGTTTATCGATACCGAAGGCAGTACGAATGTCTATGATGTTGCCAGATTACCGGCGCCGACTTCTTGGACGATGTTGCTGGATGAGGTTAGAGAGGTTATCAAAAATCCAACCTGCTGTAAAACATTGGTTATTGATACGATTGACTGGGCAGAACAGCTTTGCGTGGGTCATGTATGTGCTAAAAATGGAAAAAATGGGATCGAAGATTTTGGTTATGGCAGTGGCTATATTTTTGTAAGGGAAGAATTTGGACGCTTTTTAAATCTGCTTTCTGATGTGATAGAGGTTGGGATCAATGTTGTTTTAACAGCACATATGCAGATGCGTAAGTTTGAATTGCCTAATGAAGGTGGAAGTTTTGACCGGTATGAGCTGAAGCTTGGTAAAAAGACTTCATCGCAGACTGCTCCGCTGGTCAAAGAGTGGGCTGATATGCTGCTGTTTGCCAACTATAAGACTATCGTGATCGCACAGGATAAGGACGGGAAGAAATGCAAGGCCGCCGGTGGTGAGCGGGTAATGTATACGACGCATCATCCTAACTGGGATGCAAAGAACAGGCAGGATCTACCGGAAGAATTACCCTTTGGTTTTAAAAGTATTCGTGGCTGTCTGGTTTATTCCAATACGGAAGCTTTGCAGCCTGTGTCGCAGCCAGTTGTAATGCAGTCGGAAACGGTTGCGGCGCCGGTTGCTAGTGACACTGCAATTATAGATACGCCTTCGGGACTAATATCTGTAGATCCGGCTCTTATTCCTGTAACAGCATCAGATGATACAGTGACTGTACAAACGTCAAAAGTAATTCCAAGTTATGTGCCAAAAGCATTGGCTGATTTAATGGCGCTGGAAGGGGTAACGCTTGCAGAAATTCAAAAGGTTGTTGCCCAGCGTGGCTATTATCCAGAGGGAACACCTTTTGAAAATTACGCAGAGGATTTTGTACAGGGATGTTTGATAGGAGCATGGCCCAATGTCTTTGCTTTGATCAAAGAGAACAGGGAGATACCTTTTTAAATTTAGAAAACTCAATGTAGTTTAAATAATATTGAATAGATAAAGGAGAATATAACAATGGCATTTGAACAATTAGGACAAGCAGTACCCGTAGAAGAAAGAGAATTAGGCTGGGACGATACTATCGAAAAGGAGAGCGCCGGTTTTATCATTCTGCCGGAAGGTGATTATGAATTTAAGGTATTAGAGTTTCAACGTGCCCGTCATGAAGGCAGCGAAAAGTTACCGCCCTGTAATAAAGCTGTAATAACTTTGGTAGTTGAAACACCAGAAGGCGAAGCCCGCATCAGGCATAACTTGTTCTTACATTCTCGTACAGAAGGTATGATTTCGGCTTTCTTTATCGGTATTGGGCTGAAAAAGCACGGCGAACCTTTGAAAATGGATTGGCCACGTGTGGTTGGTCGAAAAGGCAGGGCTAAGATCAGTATCCGTATGCATGATGGTAAGCAGTATAACGAAATAAAACGCTTTTATGATCCTGAAAATACAGCGGCAACAGCACCTACTGCGGCAGCACCACAGCAGCAGAACTTATATCAAGGACAGCCGCAGGCTACTCCTGCATTTCGTCCCGGAGCTTTCTAATGCAGCTGCGTCCATATCAGGAAGAAGCTAAACAGGCTATTTTTGACGAGTGGAATAAAGGAATAAACCGCACCCTGTTGGTATTACCGACTGGGTGCGGTAAAACTATAGTCTTTGCAAAGGTTACAGAGGAACGGGTTAAGCAGGGAGACAGGGTTCTGATTTTAGCGCACCGTTTTGAACTGCTGCAGCAGGCCTGTGACAAAATCGAGCAGGCTACAGGTTTAAAATCGGCGATGGAAAAAGCTGAATATACCTGTATAGGCAGTTGGTATCGGGTAGTCGTTGGATCTGTGCAAACGCTGATGCGGGAAAAACGCTTAAACGGATTTGCTAATGATTTTTTCGATACGATCATCGTAGACGAAGCGCATCATGTACTTTCAGACAGCTATCAGAAGGTGCTGGAGCATTTTGACAGCGCTAAGGTGCTGGGTGTTACTGCAACGCCTGACAGGGGCGATATGCGTAATTTAGGGAAGTGTTTTGAGAGCCTGGCCTACGAGTATACGTTACCCAAAGCTATCAAAGAAGGTTATTTGTCGCCGATCAAAGCGCAGACTATTCCTTTGAAATTAGATTTAACTGGCGTTGGCACCCAAGCTGGTGATTTTAAAACCGGTGATCTTGGTACAGCGCTTGATCCTTATCTGAATCAGATTGCGGCTGAAATGGCTAAAATTTGTATGGATAGAAAGACTGTAGTGTTCTTGCCGCTGGTTAAGACCAGCCAAAAGTTTAGGGATATTTTGAATGGTATCGGTTTCAGTGCTGCCGAAGTAAATGGGAACAGCGAGGATCGCGCAAAGGTGCTGAGTGATTTTGAAATCGGTAAATATAACGTGCTTTGTAATTCAATGCTTTTGACAGAAGGGTGGGATTGCCCGGCTGTTGATTGCATTGTTGTATTAAGACCAACGAAGGTCAGGAGTTTGTATTGTCAAATGGTGGGCCGTGGTACCAGACTGGCACCGGGCAAAGAAGAACTTTTACTGCTTGATTTTCTGTGGCATACTGAGCGGCATGAGCTTTGCAGGCCTGCTCATTTGATTGCCATAAACGAAGAAGTTGCCAAGGTTATGACGGAGAAATTGAATGAAGCTGCGTGTCCGCTTGATTTAGAAGTGGTAGAAAAGCAGGCTTCGGAAGATGTTGTTGCTCAGCGCGAAGAAGCATTAGCAAAGCAGTTGGCAGCGATGAAGCAGCGTAAGCGTAAATTGGTGGATCCGCTGCAGTTTGAAATGAGTATCCAAGCAGAGGATCTATCGAGCTATGTACCAGCTTTTGGTTGGGAAATGAGTCCGGCCAGTGAAAAGCAGCTGAAAACATTAGAGAAGTTCGGTATAAATCCGGATGATATTGATAATGCCGGTAAAGCTGCAAAAATCCTTGATCGTTTGGATAAGCGCAGAAGTGAAGGTCTGACAACACCGAAACAGATTCGCTTTTTAGAAGGTCGTGGGTTTCAGCACGTCGGGACCTGGTCTTTTGAACATGCCAAGAAACTGATAGACAGGATTGCTGCCGGTGGTTGGCGTATTCCGGCAGGCATTGATCCACGGATTTACAAGCCTGAATAAAGGAGAACATCATGGAGAATAAATTGGATTTGCTGCCGCTCCTTGAATATATAGATCCTTCTGTTTTGGACTACCAAGAGTGGATCAATGTAGGATTCGCACTAAAAGCAGAAGGTTACAGCGTGAGCGTGTGGGATGATTGGAGCCGGCGGGATGCTGGAAGATACCACGCAAATGAATGCCGAAAAAAATGGGAGACGTTCAGAGGTGATACCAGCGCACCAGTAACGGGTGGTACGATCGTAGCAATGGCTAAGGATAACGGCTGGACGCCACAGCAGCGTGAAGATCATGAACTTTCATGGGACGATATCATCGGACAAAAAGAAGATATGGTTTTGGTTGATAAGAACTGGATCGAAGGCCAGGAAATAGCGGACCCGGAAAACTGGGACCCAGTAAAAGAACTGGTAACTTATTTAGAAACCTTATTCGACAGCACAGAAAATGTTGGTTATGTAACGGAATCATGGCAAAAAGATGGTAAATATCTACCGTCAAAGGGTTGTTCTGATAGAACTGCTGGGCAACTCATTGAGCAGCTCAATAAATGTAAGGGTGATATCGGCGGGGTGCTTGGCGATTATAACCCTGAGTGCGGCGCATGGATACGTTTTAATCCTCTTGATGGTAAAGGCGTGAAAAACGACAATGTGACAGAATTTCGGTATGCGCTGGTCGAATCGGACAAGATGGATATAGCCAAGCAGAATGAAATTATCCGGACACTGGAACTGCCAGTGGCCTGCCTGGTACATTCAGGGAAAAAGTCGCTGCATGCTATTGTTAGGATCGATGCAGCAGACTATGCGGAATATCGTAAACGTGTTGATTATCTTTACGCTGTTTGTAAGAAAAACGGACTTGAAATCGATACCCAAAACCGTAATCCTTCGCGGCTCAGCAGAATGCCGGGTGTGATGCGTCAGGGACACAAGCAGTTTTTAGTTGATACCAACATCGGCAAAACCAGCTTTGTAGAATGGCAGGAGTGGATTGAGGCGGTCAACGATGATCTTCCGGAACCGGAAAGCATTAGTGAGATTTGGGATAATTTACCGGAGCTGGCAAAACCGCTGATTGATAATGTATTGCGACAGGGGCATAAAATGCTCATTGCAGGGCCGTCTAAGGCAGGCAAAAGCTATGCTTTGATAGAGTTGTGCTGCGCGATTGCCGAGGGCCGTCAGTGGCTTAATTTTAGCTGTACAAAGGGTAAAGTTTTATATGTGAACCTTGAACTTGACAGGGCAAGTTGTTTGCATCGTTTTAAGGATGTTTATACGGCAATGGGGTGGGAGCCGAGCAATTTGTCTAATATCGATGTATGGAATTTGCGTGGCAAGTCGATTCCGATGGATAAGCTGGCGCCGAAGCTGATCAGGCGTGCCGCAAAGAAGAATTATATTGCTATCGTTATCGATCCGATTTATAAAATCATCACCGGTGACGAAAACAGTGCTGACCAGATGGCGCATTTCTGTAATCAGTTCGATAAGGTTTGTACGGAACTGGGCTGCGCTGTGATCTACTGCCACCATCATTCAAAGGGTGGCCAAGGCAGTAAAAAATCTATGGACAGAGCTTCAGGGTCAGGAGTATTTGCCCGTGATCCTGACGCACTGCTTGATTTGATAGAGCTGGAACCAACAGAAGAATTACTGAAGCAGGAAGAAAATAAAGTAATTTGCGCCGAGTGCCTGGCGTATTTAAAACGATATTACCCTGCCTATATACAGGATTTATCGCAGGATGACGAGTGCAGCAGCGCTGTACTGTTGGAATACTGCCATAAGATGCTTGGCAATAATACTAATATTGAGCTTGTGAAAACGGCGATTCCGGCGGCCAAACAGCGGGTGCGGCAACGTACAGCGTGGCGCATTGAAGGGACTCTACGTGAGTTTCCGAAGTTCCCGCCGATCAATCTTTGGTTTAATTATCCTGTACATTATATTGATGACGTTGGAAGTCTTAAGGATATCGAACCTGACGGACAAGGACCAGCTTGGCAGCGGAATTTCAAAAAGAAGAAATCACCGGATGATTTGAAAAAAGAACGGATAATAGCATTACAAAAAGCTTTTGAAGCAGAAAGTTTTGGCGGGATTCCGACAGTAAAAGGTTTGGCAAATTATTTGGAAGCATCAGAAAAAACAGTAAGGCGACATATTCAAGAAAGTAAAATATTTGCAATAAGCAATACAGGAGAAGTAACGCGGAAGTTGGACAAAGTCGAGTGATTGTCCATGCCGAAGTTTTCTGACAATTTGGACAAACTCGGAGTTTTGTCGAGAATGTCCCGATTGGACAAAGTCGAGAATTTATCGAGTTTGTCCAAGGCTCCCGCACTATATATATATTATATAGATACTGTATCGCGATTATACATCTATTGTATAACGTTAGTGAATGTGAGGAATTGTCCGCTTGCAGTCGCGGCAATTCTCCATCACACTTTATTCACGAGGGCCGAAAAACAAAAGAAGAAAAGGACGATAAGAAATGAAAAATAATAAAAAATACTGGAAAAATGAAAACAAATATTGGGAAGAGGAAGAAGGCGAAGTTATAGAAATCGGCAAGGGTAAATTTTTGCGTTGTTACGATAAAGCAGGGAAGCTACAATTTGGCTTCGTGACGAAAAAAGACGAGTTTATTGTGGAATGTGTTCTTGACCGGGAGGCACTCTGCAAAAGCAAAGAAGGCCTGCCATATTTGCAGCAAGTATTCGAAGAGTGGCAAGAGTGGGCGGACGGCGAATATGATAATTGAGTTTTTTATTCCGATGAAATTGCCAACAGTTACGCATCAGCAGAAAAAGGTCCACGTTGTAAACGGTAAGCCACAATACTATGAACCAGCTACGCTTAAAGATGCCAGACAGAAGTTTAGCGCACACCTGGCAGCCTATGTGCCTGAAAAAAAGCTGACCGGTCCGATAAGGCTTTTGACTAAATGGTGCTATACAGCTACAGAGAAACACAAGAACGGAGAATATAAAATTACAAAGCCGGACACTGATAATATGATCAAGCTGCTTAAGGATGTAATGACTGGGCTCGGCTATTGGATAGACGATGCACAGGTAGCAAGTGAGATTACAGAAAAGTTTTGGTCAGAGCAGCCAGGGCTTTATGTAAGAATTGAGCAATTGGAGTAAAGGAGCGTGATTAGATTGGCACATAAGTGTAAGGGCTGCGTGTGGAGCCGTCCGGTAAGTGAAAATAAAGTTTACTGCCGCAGGGTAAATTGTGTAAAAGAAAACCGGCTTCAAAACGTGATCGGGTTATTAGGGCAGATACAGCAAGGCCATCAGTTGAGTGAAAATGAAAGTGCTGCGATAGACGTCGCTGCAGATGTTTTACGGACAGAGGGGTGATGCGATGCCTACGGACGAAATAAAGCAAAGGTTAAAAAATGCATGGGTCTGGCAAAAGCAGCTTGAAGCAGATTTGCAGATGCTGCAGGATCTAAGAGATTTGGCAGAGCAGATAACTCCAGTCTACAGCTTGGCACCCGGGGGCGGTGGCAGCAACGATAAATTGGGCGGTACAGTTGTGAAGATGGCTGACGTGGAATTGTCTATTCAAAGCGATATTAAGATGCTTACAGAGGCATTAGTGGCGACGAGAGAACTAATTAAAATGCTTGACGACGAGAAGCTGCAGCTGATACTGTTCAAACGGTACCTGAATTACCAACGTTGGGAAGTGATTGCTGCGGATTTGGGGTATACATGGAGACGTATTCATCAGATGCATGCAGAAGCTTTGAAGATTTTGGAAAAGATTGCATAGAATTTCAGTATTGACCTGTGTTATACTGTATGTGTAGAAATTGACAAAAGCCGTTGATCTGGTTAAGGATCAGCGGCTTTTGTGGTAGTATGCAGGATTAATTAATATGGCATTTATATGGTATATTACGGTATATTAGGGTATATAATAGTATAATTACGAGAAAAAATATTGACATCCTTTTGTAAATGTGCGATAATTAACTCACTAAATAGCGCCCCAAGTTATAAGGCTTCCAATATAAGGAAGATGCTGAAGCTTGGGGCTTTTGCATGAAAAGGGGAGGATCAATGTGCAAAAAGTTGCAATAATGGTTGATGGTGGTTTTTTCCAAAAAAGGTATGCTACTATCGTTAAAGGGGAACATTCGGCAAAGGACGTAGCTGGTTTTTTGGTTAAATATTGCCAAAGACATGCGGCAGTAAGTGATGTTGAAGATGAACCAGTTGTACTTTATAGAATTTTTTATTATGATTGTATGCCAAGCAGTAAAATTATATTTAATCCTTTAACTGGGAAAAGTGAAGAGCTGGGGAAAACAGAGCAATATAAATGGATGAATGACTTTTTTCAAGAATTAAAACGGAAGAGAAAAGTAGCTATTAGGCGAGGTGTTCTATCTGATGATTCAGTGAAATACACATTTAAGCTTGATGCTGTTAATAGAGTTATAGCTGGTATTAAATCAGGGAAAAAAGTAGATATAGATCAAAAAGATTTAACTATTAACATAAAACAAAAAGGTGTTGATATGCGACTAGGTTTAGATATTGCTTCGTTGGCATATAAAAAACAGGTGGATAAAATAATTCTAATAGCAGGAGATAGCGACTTTGTTCCGGCTGCAAAACTTGCTAGGCGAGAAGGAATAGATTTTGTATTAGATCCCATGTGGAATAAGGTTAAAGATGATCTGTTCGAACATATTGATGGATTAAAGACTCACCAAGACTTGTTACCTAGGCCATTTAGATGTGAAAAAGCTTTTTCAAAATGATAATTGATTTTCCAGCACTCACAAACGTGGGTGCTTTTTTCATGTGTTGAAACAAACATAAATAACGAGGCGGTGGTGATCATGTGAGCGAGAAACACGAGCAGGCGTATGATTTAATCGTGTGATATAATATTGCTATATAAAATTAGGGATGGTGGGAATTTTGATAGATTTCATTATTTCAGTTTTCGAAGAAACTCAAGTAAATACATGGATAATTATATGTGTTTTAATACTTGGTTATTTATATCGTGAAGGAATACGTAACTTTTTTTCTGAAAAGTTACTAGAGAAGCAAAAAATGTATGATGAGCAAAGAGATGTAAAACAAAATGAGTTTCAAGAAAAACTACTGAAACAAAATGCTGAATTACAGAAAAGTGTATTAGCTGCTATTGAAAATCAGAAAAGGGATATACAGAAAGAATTAAGTGATATAAATTATAAACGAGATTACTACAAAAAGATAATAGATCATCGTATAGAGGCATATGAAAAACTATCTATTTATCTGGATTCAGTTTGGACAATAAAACGTAGTACTGCTTTAAAACATGAAACGGAAATATATTCATGTTTTGAAAACGAGGAAGAATTGATAAAAGCTCACCAGCTATTGTTTAGTTATTGTCCAGGAATTCATTGGTACTCTGAGGATGTGTATAGTAATTACTATAACTTAGCTAGATACTTAGTAGATACACTAGATGTGTTAAATGGAACAAAAGAAGAAAAAACAGTCCAAGCGCAAAACCAGTGTAGGGCTTTGAATAATCTTATCGCAGATACAATAAGACAGCTTAAAATTGCAATTGCAGAAGATAGGATTAGTTTTGACAAGGTTGATGATTTTTTTAATAATCAAAAGCAGCAAATAGAAAGAGCTAAATAAACAAGAAGAAAAGCACTTACTTCGGTGAGTGCTTTTCTTATGCCCATTGACAAGAGAATTTTCATAGGTTCTTTCTTAGGGTGGCGAGCCTTGCGGGTCTTTCGAGCCCCGAAAAAGGTTTAGATAAAAAAATATTTTTTCTTATTTCCTTCCCTTGGTGGTAGATTGGTGGTGAAAATAGACGTGGCGAAAATGCTGAAACGTGGCTCTGCAAGAGAGCTTGCCGAATTATTGGGGATCAGCGAAAGACGCGTAAATCAGTTGGTAAATGAGGAAGTTTTGCATCGTGAAATAGAAGGCGACTTCATTTTGACAATGGCAATAGCTTCGTTCTACGAAAATAAATATTCTGGCAAAGATGAAGATGATTATTGGTCTGAAAAAGCACTGCATGAAGCTGCAAAACGTAAACTCGCTGAACTTGAATTGGCACGACGGCAAAATCTTTCACATGATGCGGCAGATGTTGAAAGGGTTATGACAGATATGTTATCTAAGTTGCGCAGCCAGCTTTTGGTGATACCAGCTAAGATGGCCGCTATATTGGAAAATCAGAGTAGAAGTGTTATTATGACTGAGCTTTCTAAAGAAATTAAGTCAAGGTTAACTGAACTTAGCGATTATGATCCGGAGATATTTAGTGATGAAGAAGACGGTTGAACTTTTTAAGAAAATTTTAAAACAGTCATTAATGCCGTTATCTGATCAAACAGTATCGGAATGGGCTGATAGCTATAGGATGATATCTGGCGAAGCTGCTGCAGAGCCTGGGAGATGGCGAACAGATCGTGCTCCATATCAAAAAGCCATTATGGATGCTTTTACTGAACCAGGCATAACTAGGGTGGTTGCAAAGACCGCATCTCAGGTTGGAAAAGCGTTAGATATTAAAACGCCTATTGTAACCACAGAAGGCTGGAAATGCATTGGCGATTTGGTTGCTGGAGATACAGTTTTTGACGAGAATGGTAATCAGTGCAAAGTGTTGTGGAAATCAGCTACTATGGAGAATCATGACTGCTATGAGTTAGAATTTTCCGATGGCGCCAAGATTGTTGCAGATGCTGAACACAAATGGTATGTAGAACCCTTCAACAGGGAGCCTTGTGTTCTAACAACGCAAGAATTACTGAAAGATTATAGTGTTGGCGATCGAAATATATATGCAATTCCTGTTGCTAAGCCTATTAAATCGTCAGTTAAAAATCTTTTGATACACCCATATTTGCTGGGCGCGTGGCTAGGGGATGGAAATTCTTGCTCTGCTCAGATAACAATACATGAGCAAGATATTGAGATTGCTGAATATATAAAAGAGCAAGGATATAATGTGGTTGTCAGAGACAAGTGTGCTGATGGACACATTAAAAATATTCAGATTGACCCTTTGCAGCGGAATAATATCTGCCAGAGAGGACATAACACTGATATTACGGGTCTCACTAAAAGAGGGTACTGTGCTGAGTGCCACAGGCAGATAAGCTTACGCAATAAGTGGGCCGGCGTTAAAACTGTATCTGTGGACCCTGTTATAAATACTCCGAATACATTGCGGGCAAAATTAGAAAAACTTAATCTTATTGGGAATAAGCACATACCCCAAGAGTATTTGCGTGCAAGCGTAGATCAACGCTTTGAATTACTAAAAGGCCTGATGGATACAGACGGTAGTATAAACAAAAAGGGACGTTGTGAAATAACCTTTAAGTCGAAAACTTTAATATTAGGCTTGTCTGAGTTATTAAGCAGTTTAGGAATTAAGCATACTGTAAAAGAGCGGACAGCCCTTTGTTACAATTCGCCGACAAAGGCAGCATCACAAGTTTGGCGGGTTTCGTTTTTAGTATATAGCGATACACCTGTATTTAAATTGCGTCGGCATTTAGCGCGCCAAAAATCAAGGGAAGGTTGCCGTGTATCAGAAACCGAACGACGCAGGATATTGCGCATTGAAAAAGTTGACAGCAGACCTGTATGTTGTATAGCTGTTGATTCTCCAAATCATATTTATCTTGCTGGCAAAGCAATGATACCAACGCATAACTCCGATATCATGAACAATGTTATTGGTCGGTTCGCGCATCTGGCGCCAGCACCGATAATGATGATCCAACCAACTATCGAAACATCACAGGACTATAGTAAATCACGTATAGCGCCGATGATCAGAGATACAAAAGTATTGAGAGATATTTTTAAAGACGTAAAAAGCCGTGATGCCGGCAATACTATCCTTTCTAAACAATTCCCTGGCGGCAGGCTGATTATGGCGGGGGCTAACAGCCCTGCCGGTCTTGCCAGTAAGCCGATAAAAATACTGCTGGCAGACGAAGTTGATCGTTTTCCAAAAAGTGCTGGAACAGAAGGCGATCCGGTCAGCTTGGCTGCAAAGCGTATGACTACATTTTGGGACAGCGTAATGGGTCTATTCTCAACACCGACTAATGCTGGAGACAGTCGAATAGAAGATGAGTATATAACAGGGACTCAGGAAGAGTGGCAGCATCAATGCCCAAAATGCAAAGAGTGGCATTTAGTCACGCATCGGGATATGCATACTGACTATGACTGTTCTGTTGATAAAAAGGGAACAAGGCAGGTTATCGTTAAGTCAGTTATTTGGCGTTGCCCGGATTGCGGGTTTGGGTTTACAGAAACTGAAATGCGGCAGGCTGCACAAAAATATATTGCACAGAACGCTTCGGCTCTCACTAAGGGGGTACGGAGCTTTTTTGTTAACTGTTTTGCATCACCTTGGGTGAATTGGTCAGATGTAATGCAGGAATGGTTGGAAGCCCAGGGCGATCCAGAGCGTGAAAAAGTAGTTGTTAATACTCGTTTTGGAGAAGCATATGAGCGCAAGGGAAATTTTGAAAGCCATGAGCAGTTTATGCGCAGGCGTGAAAACTATGGCGCCGAGCTGCCGGAAGGCGTGCTGCTTTTAACAGCGGCCGTTGACGTACAAGACAACAGGCTCGAGTATGAGATTTGTGGCTGGGGAATGGCTGAAGAATGTTGGGGAATAAAAAAGGGCACTATTTTGGGCGTGCCGGATACACCTAAAGTATGGGATATGCTGGATGAACAGCTGGATAAGGAATATCACTTTGCGTCAGGTAAGGGTCTTTTGGTAGCCAGGACGTTTATAGATTCCGGCGGTCACTACACGAAAGAAGTTTATGCGTACTGTAAAAAACGATTTGTAAGGCAGCGTTTTGCTATAAAAGGTTCATCGACACCAGGAGTGCCGTTATTGCATAAGTACGCTAAGGTTAAAACCGTAAGGGGACATACGATACCGCTGGTAATGTTGGGCACAGATAGCGGCAAACAATATGTTATGGATCGGTTATCGATTGAAGAGCCTGGACCTAAATATTTTCATTTTCCGCTTGATAAGAGTGATAGCGTAACTGTACAGCTAACTCGCGGCTACGATGAATTTTATTTTAAAGGCCTTATATCTGAAACGAAAGAGCCTCGTCGGAAAAATGGAGTATTAGTATATCAGTGGGTAAATATAGCTAAAGATAAACGGAACGAGCCTTTGGATCTGCGGGTTTATAACCTCGCATGTATGTTAAGTGTAAATCCTGATTTCGAAGCTTTGGAAAAATTGATCAACAGCCCGAATGCAATCAAAGAACAATCGGTAAAGTCTAAACTGAAAAACAAGCCTAAAGGCGGCTACGGCTGCATTAGAAAAGGTGTGAGGGGTGATTATTAGTGGCGAGTACGGTACTTAATGAACGGTTAAAGCAGTATTTATCTGCAGAACAGTCAATTTTAGTAGCAGGGCAAAGCTACAGAATTGGCAATAGAACGCTGACCAGAGCAGATTTGTCTGAAATAAGAAAAGAAATAAATGATCTTGTTGCTGCAGGAGCGACTACGGATGAGGCAATGTATCCAAGAGGACGTCGAACAAAGCAAGTTATTATGCGGGATTAGGAGGATAGATGATGGTGAAACGTAAAAAAGCAATACCGGCTAAGGCTAGGCATCATACTACAAAGGCACACGTGCCTGTAATTATTAACAGCGGCTATTCAGAAGGCGGCGCCAGTAGGACACGAAGTACTTTACGTGGCTATAATCCATTGAAATCCAGTACAAAAGCAGATGTTGATGTAAATTTGGCAACATTAAGAAACCGCAGTGCAGATTTAGTATGTAATTCTCCACTTGGTTCAAGTGCTATTAATACTTCGCGAAGCAATGTTATAGGTGCGGGTCTTAAGGTTTCTCCTAAAATAGATTATAGGTTGTTGGGATTGACTGCAGAGGAAGCTAAAGAGTGGCAGCGTCAGGCGTTTCGTGAATTTAACCTTTGGGCAAACAGCACAGCTTGTGATTTGTATCGAAAGAATAACTTTTTTGATATGCAGGATATTGCATATATGAGCTATCTTGTAGATGGTGACGGGTGGGCTGCGATCAAGTATCGCAGGCCGGTACCTGATAATCCGTATTGTTTAAGAGTACAGCTTTTTGAGGCCAGTAGGGTCTGTAACCCAAACAGTAGTGGTTCGTATGGTTCGCTGTCTTATTATGATGTTGAAATGACTAACAATAAAAATGGTAATCGTATTATTAACGGTATAGAAATAGATCCAGACGGAGCTGTTGTGGCCTATTGGATTGCGAACAGAGTACCGTTTGATTTAACTAACCCGTCTGTACTTTTAAAGTGGCAGAGGGTAGAAGCCTTTGGAAGGTTAAGCGGAAAGCCAAATATTTTACAGATATCACATGAAGAACGACCAGAGCAGTACAGAGGTGTGCCAATATTGGCGCCAGTCATTGAAGTACTGAAGCAAGTCAGCCGTTATACTAATGCTGAGCTTACGGCAGCCATCATTAAATCGTTTTATACTTTGTTTTTTACGACTAATAACAATATTGATGATATGAATGATGTCCTAAGTTCAACTTATGGTCAAGCGGAAGCCGTAACACCAGAAGATCTGGCTCATGTTGAAGTTGGTCCGGGAACGCTTAATCTGCTGCCTCCTGGTGTCGATGTAAAATCGATGGACGCAAGCCGTACAATGTCAACTTTTGAACCATTTACAAATATGATGATCAGTCAGATCGGCGCAGCTATTGGAACACCGGCAGAGGTGTTGCTTAGTCGTTTCCAATCTTCTTACTCTGCGGCACGTGGGGCATTATTACAAGCTGCCAGCAATTTTAAAACCAGACGTACCTGGTTTGCACGTGATTTTTGTCAGCCTGTTTATGAAGCTTGGCTGGCAGAGGCGGTTGCTATCGGTAGAATTAGCGCTCCTGGATATGGTAGTGATCCAATCATAACTAAGGCATGGAGTAATGCTGATTGGTTTGGCCCTGTTATGGGGATGCTGGATCCTGTAAAAGAGGTAACTGGTGCGGCCTTACGCGTAAAATATGGTTTCTCTACCGGTGAACGTGAAGCTGCGGAACTTACAGGTACTGATTACGACAGCAACATTGACCAAATCGCTATAGAGCAGCAGACGTGGCGCGCTAAAGGATTAGAACCGCCTAAGGCTGATAATACTGGTGGGAATGGGGGTGATAATGATGGAAAAATTTTGGCAGGTGAGGAATGATGTTAGTGGCGACGCTGAAATATTGATCTATGGACCAATCGCAGCAGAGCGGTCCTGGTTTGGTGATGAGGCAACGCCGCAGCAGTTTGCCCAGGATCTTAACGAACTTGGCGGCAGGGACGTTACCTTACGCATTAACAGCGGCGGCGGTGATGTATTTGCGGCTCATGCTATTCATAATTTGCTTAAGAGCTATAATGGGCGAGTCACGGCGGTAATTGACGGACTGGCAGCAAGCGCAGCAACGGTTGTAGCCGTGGCGGCAGATAAAATCATTATGCCGTCCAACTCGTTGATGATGATCCACGACCCGGCTATCGGCCTTAGCGGATACTATCCTGCGGCAGAACTGTCGAAGTTGGTAGAAGCGCTGGCTACGATCAAGACAAGCATTATCGCTGCCTATCGCAAGCGTTGTAAGGTATCGGACGAAGAAATCGAAAAGATGATGGCCAATGAAACCTGGATGGGCGCTACAGAATGTAAGGAAAAAGGTTTTGCTGACGAGATCATAGGAGGTGTTGCTGCTGCGTTAAATGGCAATACTTTGGTTATCAATTCAGTGTCTTATGATTTGAACCGTTTTGCAAATAGTGAAGCGGCAAAAAATAAATTTAAACAGAGTGAGGTTAGAGATATGCCAAGTGGTAAATTAGAAAAGTTTCTTAATGCTTTAGGCTTGCAGGAATTGTTGGAAGATACTCAGACATCGGTTCCTGTTGGAAATCAGACAACAGTAAATAATACGTCTTCAGCTTCAGCGTCTGATAATATCGAAGCGGTGGAGGCTGCAGTAGTTGCCGAGCGTCAACGTGTACTTGATTTAGAAGTATTGGACGATGGAAAAAATGCCGCGATTACTGCGATTATCAATGAAGCTAAGAAAAGTGGTAAAACTGTTGAGGAAGTAAAAAATTATGTAGAAGCAGTAAAAAATGTTGCTCCAGCAGGGGCGGTTGCTAATGCTGCGCAAAATGTCGTGGCGACTATGGTAGCCGACAATAAAAACTCTGGTGTTGATGGTGTTGCTGCCAGTCCTGCGGTCGATGAGGCAGCCGTAAGTGCAGCGGCAGATGCGAAAGCATTGGATAATATGGCCAAGGTAATGAATAGTAAATTTGGAGGTGCGAAATAATGGAAATGATTTCCAACATGAACGGAACTCATTATGATGAGCTTATTGGTGGTACAGCGGTACCGGTACTTACTAAAAACGTAACTCTGAAAGGTGTTACGGCCAGCTATAAGCGAGGCACATTGTTAGCTTTAGTTGGCGGTAAATATGAGATTGTAGATAGCACAGCATCTGAAAGCGGAGCTGATAAAGCATCTGTGATCCTTGCCAATGACATTGTTTTATCCGGGACCGACGTTGTTACTACAGTTTATATCAGCGGTCAATTTAATCGTGAAAAACTTATTGTGGCACAAACATCTGACAATGCCACTGCTCATGAAGAAGAACTGCGTGCGGTCAATATCTATTTGACCAGCGTGAAATAAGGAGGATGAAGATAATGCCTATTAATATTGACAATACCAGAACTTTGCTGCAGGCGATTGAGCGCACCAATCCGCCGACTACGACTTTGATTGATACCTTTTTCCCTGCGGTTAAAACCTTTTTGACGAATACCGTAGATATGGAATACCGCAAAGGTGGTCGCAGAATGGCGCCGTTTGTGGTACCGGGCAGCAAGGGTGTAAATATGAGCCGTAACGGTTCGCAGATCAGGTCTTATAAAGCTCCGCTGATGCGCCCTAAACGGACTATCGAAGCGTCTGATATTGAGCGTCGTGGTTTTGGGGAAGATATCTACAGCACTCGCACTCCGGCAGAACGTGCGCAAGAATTGCGCGCTTATGACATGGCAGAATTGATTGATGCCTGCGTCCGTCGTCAGGAGTGGATGGCTGCACAGCTTTTGATCAACGGTGAATACGAATGCAAAGGCTATGCCGACGATGGTGAAACTGTTGTTGTTGATACGATCACATTTTCTGAATTTGACAATAAAACAACTTTGTCCGGATCGGACACATGGGATAATGCTTCTGCTAAAATTTATGATGTCATGGGTGACGCATCTCAGAAGATCCGCCGCAACGCTGGTATGATTCCTACAGTGGCCCTGTGTTCACAGAATGTAGTATCCTACCTGCTTAATAACGAACAGCTTTATAAATATTTGTTGGTGCCAAACCGTGAAAATTTAGCACTGATGAGTATTCAGCCGAAGCTGGTACGACCGGAATTGCTGCGAGTTGGTTACATTGAATCCCTTAATCTGGAAATCTACGCTTATGACGGCGTGTACGAGGGGGATGACGGCAATCTTGCCCAGTATATCCCTGATGATCATATGATTATTGGTGTTCCTGGTCGTGGAAAACGTCTCTTTGGCGCAGTAACTCAGCTGGAGGACGATAAACAATTTCGCACCTATGAAGGCACTTACATTCCGAAAGTAACCGGCAATACCGAAAGCGATACGACTACTCTGGCTATGTCCAGCCGCTGCGTAGTATGTCCGGAGTTTTTGGATGATTGGGCGACTTTGAGAGTTAAATAAGGAGGTTTGTAAATGCAACAAGTATTGATAAAGAAATTTTCATTGCGCCGTAATGGAGTGGTTTATAAAGCAGGCACTATTATTGAACTGCCGGATAGCGAAGCTGATGCTTTAGTAAAAGAGGCTCCAAAAGAATTTGAAAAAGTTGCTGTTACCGTAATTTCCGATGCTGATGCAGGTAGCGATAATAGCGAAGAAAAAGCCTTGAAGGATTATTCGAATGAAGAACTTAAGGCTATGTGTAAAGCTCGCGAGATTGAAATTCCGAAAAACGTTAACAAAGCAAAACTCGTTGAGTTGCTTGAAGCAGTAAATAATGCTGAGGAGGGGGCTCTGCCTCCGGTAAATACAGCAGCAACGGTCAAATGAAAACCTTTCGTGAGCAGATAGCCGCAGATAATACTGCGGCTTTTATAAATTTTTTGGAATTTGCCGAGGAACATAATCTTAACGGAATTTTATGTGACGCAATCATACAGGATGTTTCTATTGCAGAAAGTTTATCAACAGGAAATGGAGCTGATCAAACTTATGCAGGGATCTATGGTAGTAGGCTGCAGATAAACTGCTTGGCAGAAGCTTTGCCTGAGCTTCCTGTGTATGGACAGCTTTTCGGCATTGATGATAAGCAGTATCTGGTTGAGAGCTGTGCTGATGATATGGGAATTCTGACTATACAATTGGTGGCGAATGACAGATGATATCTATTGATGCAAAGGAAATAGAGAAAGCGAAGAGTCTGCTTAAGAATTATCCTCAGCAAGTAAAAGCAGCTGCAGCGAGTGCAATAAACCGTACGTCTACAATGGTAAAGACTGAAGTATCTAAAACCATCAGAAAGAACTATCTTATATCAGCAAAAGATATAAAGTCTACTTTAAGTATTAAACGTGCTTCCAGGTCAAAGCTTACTGGGATGATCAGTTCTATAGGGCAAGCACCGTTGATCACTGCTTTTAGAGTACGGACATATAAGAAAGGGCCAGTAAGGGTACAAGTAATGAAAAAAAATAAACCCAAACCAGTTCTAGGTTTATTTATTGGTTCTTCATTGAAAGGCTATGTTGGAGCTATGCAGCGTAAAAATTTAAGTATGCGTTATCCTTTGCGCATACCTCATGGCCCCAGTGTCCCGCAGATGTTTTCAGCAGAAAGCTCAATGAGTGTGATTGCCCCGTTTGCAGAAAAAACATTGAATCAAAGATTTTTACATGAAGTTTCATACCGTTATGGGAAATTTGGAGGACGTTAATGACACAAGTCGAATTGATGGAAAATTTGGCAGCGTTTCTAAAAAATGTTGTCCTGGAATATGAATCTCAGCAATCTGATGGGACTTATTCTCCGATAAATGTTTATCCCGGATACCTGCCGGTGAAAACTAATGCCAAGGAAAGTGAATCATGTATTTATGTGCTGGTTCTTGAATGTGAAGATGGTGATGAGCAGAGTGCAGCAAAGGTTGAAATAGGATTTAGCATCATTGACGGTGATACTTCTGAGGGGTGGCGCAGCTTGTTTAATCTTATGGAACATGTACGTCAGGCTTTGCTTAAAAAGCGTACTGTAGCAAATAAGCATCGACTTATACTACCGATAAAGTCTAAAGTAGTAGAAGATCAACCATTCCCCCAGTGGCAGGGATTAATGACGGTTAGTTATACATTGGGTAAACCAGTAGAGGAGGAAATAAACTATGGCTATTAATAAGAAAAATGTCCAAGCAGTAAAAGCTGAGCGTTTTATTTATGTTGGTCCGTCTTACAAAAACGGAAAGTTATTGAAATATCAGGTCTTCATTGGCGGGTTACCAACTCATATTGATGATGTATTTGAAAAGTGTCCACAAATTAAAAAACTGTTTGTAGCTGTTTCAGAATTGCCAGAAGCTGAAAGGGCTATTGCAAAAGCGGGAACACCTATGAATAAATATTACCAAGCTGCTGTTTTGGCACAAAAGGAGGAATAAGAATATGGCTTATAAACATGGTGTATATACATCGGAGGTACCGACATCGATTGTTCCAGCAGTAAATTCTACTGCTGGTTTGCCGGTGATTTTTGGAACAGCGCCGATTCATCTGGCAAGTAACAGAGCTGAGGTCAATAAACCCATTTTATGTTATACATATGCAGAAGCGGTAGCGGCTATGGGATATAGTGAAGATTGGGATAAATACACTCTTTGTGAAACTATTTATAGCCAATATTCGCTTTATGCAGTTTCACCGACAGTTTTTGTTAATGTTTTAGATCCCAAAAAACATAAAGCGACGGTCAGTGATAAAGAGGTTCAGTTCAGCAGTGAAAAAACTGTGATTGTAAATGATCCAGTCTTGCTTGAAACATTGAAAGTAAAAAAAGCATCTGCCGGACAACCGTTGACGGAAGGCGTTGACTATGAAGCTGCTTTTGACAGTGATGGGAATTTAGTAATTACTGCATTAAGTGGTGGGCAGCTTACAGACAGTGCTTTTTTGGACTATGAAAAAATTGATCCCTCAGCCGTGGATAAGGATGACATTATTGGTGGTATTGATATCAGTACGGGTGCATACACAGGTCTTGAGAATCTTTCAAAAGTATTTCCTCTGTATCGTTTAGTACCTGGTATGGTGCTTGCTCCTAGTTGGACACACGATCCAGAAGTGGCAGCTGTTATGACTGCCAAAGCAAGTACTATTAACGGTTTGTTTAAAGCTTCTGTTTTGGTAGATGTTCCGGCTGACACAGTAAGAAAATATACCGATGTTCCGGCTTGGAAAAATAATAACAATTATGTTGGAGTGGATCAAATAGTCTGCTGGCCAATGGTAAAACTTGGCGAGAAGAAATATCATCTTTCTACTGCGGTAATGGGTGCTATGGGCATTTTGGATGCAAAAAATGATGATATTCCCTATGAAAGTCCTTCAAATAAAAATATACAAATGGATGGTTTATGTTTGTCTGATGGAACTGAAGTGGTTTTGGATCTGGAACAAGCTAATTATCTTAATGGGCAGGGTGTAGTTACTGCTCTCAACTTTATCGGTGGATGGAAATTGTGGGGGAATCGTACTGGTTGTTATCCTGCAAATACAGATGTAAAAGATAATTTTATTTGTTTACGTCGTATGTTTAACTGGCATGCACAGACCTTTATTCAAAGTTATTGGTCTAAAGTAGATAACCCGATGAACAAACGACTTATTGATCTTGTCGTGGATAGCGAAAATATTCGCATTAATGGATTTGTTTCAAGAGGGTTCTTGCTTGGTGGAAAAATTGAATATTTGAAAGAGGAGAATCCAACAACAGATCAGATGGACGGTATTGTAAGATTCCATACTTATTTTACGCCGCCGGTGCCGGCACGTGTGATTGAAAATACGATCGAGTTTGATACGTCTTATCTTGAGACGTTGTTTGGTTAATGAGGAGGATGAAAGATGAGTAATAATGTTGTTCCGGAAAAGCTAATTAACTTTAGAGCCTATAATGACGGAAATGATCTTCTTGGCGTAACTGATGTCCAGCTACCGTCTTTGGATGCAATGACCGAAACAGTAAAGGGTGCTGGTATTGCCGGTGAGGTAGACAGTCCTGTTTTAGGGCACTTTGGAAGTATGGAAACTGTACTTAACTGGCGTACTATTTCTAAACCTGGAATGAACCTGGCATCTCAAAAGGGGGTTAGCTTAGACCTGCGCGGCGCGCAGCAGTTTTACGATCCTGAAAAAAGTGAGTACGTCGTAAAGGCTGTAAAATGCGTGATCCGCGGCGTGCCGAAAAAAACCGAACTCGGCAAATTAGACGTTGGAACGACTACCGGCTCCAGCAACACCATTGAAACTAATTATATTAAAGTGATTATTGCTGGCGAAACCGTGCTGGAAGTTGATAAATATAATTATATTTCTAATATTGGCGGCACCGATTATTTGGCTGATGTCCGCGAGGCTTTGGGTCTGAATTAAAAATTAAATAAAGGGGCGGCCGCAGAGTGGTGCCGCTTTTAAAATTTGGAGGTAAATGATGAAAGTAGATTATAAAAAACTTAAACAAGGATTGGGAGAACTAACGGGATATGATTTTGCGGCCGCAGAGCAGCAGGCAAGGATTCTTGGAGATGGTACCCCGGAAATTGTGTACTCTAAAACATTCCATGCTGTTATTGCGGCGAAGGTTTTAGGTGTCACAATTGATGATATTAAGGGTTTACCAATTAGGGAATATGTTGCAGTGACTTCTAATGTATCAGTTTTTTTAGTAGGCACTTTGACCGATCAAGCCCTGCAGGAGTTATCCGGGAAATAGCAGTATGCTTATTTGAATATGGTAGTGTTCATTTTTGGTTTAATCAACCAGTGAACGAATTAGAGAAATGGCTTGAAACAATAAGTGCCGTAAATAAAAAAAGAAAGCCCACTGCATGAATAATGCTGTGGGCTTTTAACGTAAATATTCTTTCTTTATTGGGGAACGCGAACAAACTTCGTCACAATCTTTTAATACTGCTATCACTTCTGGATCGTGAATGCCATCATATGTGTCAGGATCATAGAGGGGCTTGTAGACGCCATCATATTTAGCAGAAGAATCATATTGTAATGCTTTTTCTTCCCGTCTATTTTTAATCATTGCATGAAAGAACCCGACTATACACATCAATATAAAACCAATACAAAACAAAATTGCAAGAATAATCATAAAGCTCACCTCTTTATAGTTATTATACTATAAATTTTTAATGGAGGCAAAAAATGGCGAATATATTTACGACAGCATTTGTTATAAATGGAATGCTATCTAATAGTTTTACATCATCGACCAAGATGGCAAATTCGCAATTGACAGAATTACAACAGACTGTTAAAAGAATAGATCTTGCTCAAAAAAAATTAAATGCTGAGTTTACTAATGGAGCTATGAGCGTAGAGCAATATGAAAGAAAAATGGGTAGATATCAAGATACGCTTAATAAAACTCAGCAACAACAGAAGTTGTTACAGGATAGATTGAATAAAAAAAATATTGCAAATTCTCAGTTTGTAGAGAGACGCCAAAGTTTCTTAACTACCGCAGCTGCTATTGGCACTATTGCTCAGCCGTTCATCTCTGCAGCTCAGACTGCAATGAAATTTGAATTTGCTATGTCGAAAGTTGGTGCTATTGCAAATGCTACAGGGCCTGAATTATCTTTGTTGACGCAAACAGCAAGGTCATTGGGCGAACAAACAAAGTTTACTGCGACGCAATCCGCTGAAGCAATGAGTTATCTGGGGATGGCCGGTTGGAAGACAAATGAGATTGTTGCAGGTATGCCAGGATTATTAAATTTAGCTGCTGCCGGCAATACTGATTTAGCACGTACTGCAGATATTGTTTCTGATAATCTGACTGCTTTTGGTTTAAGTGCTGATAAAGCGCAACATATGGCTGATGTTTATGCTGTTACTATAACATCCACAAATACTAATGTGGAAATGTTGGGAGAAACGATGAAATATGCTGCTCCTGTAGCACACGCATTTGGGGCATCGATGGAGGAGACAGCCGCTTTAGCAGGTATTATGGCTAATAGTGGCATTAAAGCGAGTAATGCAGGTACAGCGCTGAGAGCTGGTTTAATTAGATTGGCCGGACCGCCTAAAATGGCAAGTAAAGCGCTAGAGCAACTGGGGCTGTCAATGGAAGATTTGACAAATGAACAAAAAGAAGCTGCAATGGCTTTAAAAACTTTGGGTATTGAAACTGGCAATGCAGAAGGACCTCAAAAGATGGCTATCATAGTAGGCCAATTGCAAGAACGAATGAAAGGATTAAGTAAAGAAGAACAGCTGGCTATGTCGAAAGCTATTTTCGGGCAGCAGGCAGCAGCGGGGTGGCTGGCAGTACTACAGGCAGGACCTAAAGTGCTTGGTGATTTGACAAATTCTTTAGTTAACAGTGATGGTGCGTCTGAAAAAATGGCAAAGCAGATGAATGCTAATGCAGAAGGTGCAATTATACGTCTTTCTTCGGCATTTGAGTCGTTGCAAATATCATTAGCAAATGGATTTTTACCTGTCATAGCTAATGTAGGTGATTCTTTAGCTGTATGGACGGGGAAGTTATCGGCTTTAGCTACAGCACACCCAATAGTAGCACAGGGGATCATATACACTATTGGAACTTTTGGGTTATTATGGCTTACATTTAAAACGGGTAGAGCTATTATCTCCGGCTATAATGCGTTTATGGCTACCTGTGCTTTATGGCAGACGACTTTGGGAAATTGTACGGCAGTATTAAGATCAAAAACAATGCTTCTTGCCGGCACACAAAGGACTGTGGCTTTGGCAACGAAGCTGTGGAGTGGTGGAATGATGTTGGTAAATGCGGCTATGGCAGCTTGCCCTATTGGTTGGTTATTGATTGGAATCAGTTTATTAGTCGTTGCCGGAACTATTTTATACAGGCATTGGGATACAGTCAAACAGTTCTTTAAAACTTTGTGGGACAGTCCAATAGCTAGAATAGCCTTTTTTGTCACTGGGCCTGTAGGTTGGATCATTGGCGCGGTTACTGCAATAATTGCTAACTGGGATACATTAGCGGCATATTGGGATTATTTTTGGGATAATCCATCTGCTGCAATATTTAGATTCACAAGTTATATTCAGGAACAATTTACAAGTGCAGAAACCTGGCTTCGCGAAAAATGGCAATCCATTAGTAATTTTTTATCTACACCTATTTTTGGCAAAGTTAATATTACGGCATCCGGTAATGGTGCAGAGGTTGCAGAAAATGCGTATGGCGGTATTTATGGCAGGGGGACATTTCTTACTACTTTTGCGGAAAACTCTGGTGAAAGCGCGATACCGCATACTCCCAATAGACGTAATATAGGATTGTTGGCCAAAACTAATGAAATCATGGGGAATCCATTGGGAACTGGTGGCGGAATAACGGCTACCTTTGCGCCGCAGATCACCGTACAAGGGAATGCCGATACTGCTGAAATTTCAACTTTATTAGATCAAAAAATGCGTGAATTTAAAGCAATGTTGGCAGAAGTGCAGAATCAGAACAGGAGGCTTTCGTATGGCTAAAACCTATTACACAATCCAGGGTGATATGTGGGATGGTATAGCAAAAAAGTTATATGACGATGAAAGTGGCGTAAACGCGCTGCTGGAAGCAAATCAGCAATATGCTGACATAGTTGTTTTTCCAGCAGGTATTATTTTGGATGTGCCGGATTATGAAAAGCCTACTCCAAGTAGTTTGTTACCACCCTGGAGGCGTTAAATGGAAGCGCGTAGAATATCAGCAATCATAAAATATAATAATAAAGATATCTCAGTTGATATCAGTAAATATCTAAAAAGCATCAGCTATACCGATAATCTATCGGGAGAAGCCGATGATTTGCAGATAACATTGGAAGATAGGGATGGTCTTTGGCAATCGACATGGATGCCTGAAAAAGGAGCACTTCTAGATGCAACGCTGCAGCAAAAATATTGGCAAACTTTGTCGGCGTTACCACAAAGTTTGCGTTTGGGATTGTTTGAAATCGATGAAATAACAAGCAGCGGCTATCCGTCAGAAGTACAAATAAAAGCAGTTTCCGTGCCTGATGATAATACTCTTAGAGGTACTGAACGTAGCCGGAGTTGGGAAAAGGCAAAGCTGCAGGTAATCGCTAATGATATAGCTTCAGCTGCAGGAATGTCATTGTTTTGGGACACAGAAGAAAATCCGGTGCTGGATAGGGCAGAACAGACAGAACAGTCTGATCTGTCTTTTTTATATGCAATTTGTAAGGATAAAGGTCTGGCATTGAAAATAAGTGATAAAAAAATCATTGTTTTTGATGAAGCAAAATATGAAGCGGAAAAAGCAAAGATAACAATAGTAAAACCAGGTACCATTTATAAAAAAGAGTCTGGAATGAAATATTTGTTTGTTGGTACTGGCTACAGTCTACGTACTAAAATTAGAGATATTTATGCTGCCTGCAGAGTTAATTATCAGCAGGGCAGTTCGAAATCTAATATTGAGGCGACTTATACTGCTGCTGGTAAAAAGGGAAAAACATTGCAAGTAAATGAACAAGTTGAAAGTGTTGCGGAAGCATTAAATTTAGCAAAAAAACGGTTGCGCGAAAAAAATAAAGACGAAGTTACTGGATCTTTAAATATGTTGGGAAACTTTGTCTTATTATCTGGGGTTACAGTTAATTTATTAGGATTTGGAGCTTTTGATGATAAGTACTTGATAACCAGAGCATCACATGATATTGGCAGCGGTTATACGACAAATATCGATGTAAGAAGGTGTTTAAATGGATACTAATTTTATAAAAAACATAATTCGTATCGGGAGGGTATCTTCTATTGACGTCAGTACAAATACTGCAAGAGTAGCTTTTTCTGATAAAGACGATTTGGTATCTGGTAATTTGATGATTATAAATCGCGGAAGCATGGTCGACAAGGATTACTGGATACCTGATATTGATGAACAAGTTCTGTGCTTAATGCTGCCAAATAAAAGTGGACAGGGACTAAATGAGGGTTTTATTCTTGGTTCATTTTTTTCAAAAGAAGATAAACCACAGGAGAGAAGTGCTGATGTAAGGGCGATTAAATTTGGTGATGGTACTGTTATAAAGCATGATCGAAAATCAGGAAATTTAACTGTAAATGCTACAGGTGATATTAGTATTATTGCTGGTGGTAGTGTTACTATTAGAGGAGAAACTGTGGAGATAAATTAGGTGAGGAGATAGAAAAGTATGTTATAATAACCTCATAATATTTTATGAGGTGTTAAAATGAAATATAAAGGTTATGGACAGAGTGCGATTATGGCTTTTGAACTGGTGAAAAAGGAGGGAATGCCGGCAAGAGAAGCGTGGCAAATTGCAGTGGAAAAGATATTTGAAGGGAAGCCGAGCAGTATTATGAAAGGATGTCCTAGAAATGTTTTTTTGTATTTAGTTGGGGCCGATTGCAAAAATGGTAAGAATGCAAGTTATGCCAGGGAGGCATTGGATATATTAGATAATATGAATGAAATAGAAGAGGTTGAAATTAAGAATATGCCTCCTGGAAGATTTTGGAGAGTAAAAATGAATAAAGGTAAAAAAAAACATAATGGACAAATTGATGTTGTTTTTGCGTTAAGAAGCAAAGGGTATATATAATAAAAAAGCACTCCTTAAGGAGTGCTTTTTTAATGGGAAAGTTAATGTTTATGGTATGTTCCGGTTCTTCTATCCCAATGTCCACCGTTAGAATTCGTTCTACCTGGATGAGCAAACGCCGTAGCGGCTAAAGCTAATGTAAAAACTAAAATTAAAAATAGGGCAGTTAATTTTTTCATATAGAACACTTCTTTCTAAATAATATTATAGCCTGCTTTTCACAATTATATCACATTTATAAACGAAAATAAAACAGCCCGTAGGCTGTTTATAGTTGATTTTCATGATAACCATTTATGGCTTGTTTGATGGGTTATTTGTATGGAGTTACGCAAGGCGTTCGTAAAGAACGGCAAAGAAGAAAAAGTAGATAATCGCTAATTAAAGCGTCCTTATTTTAAGGGCGCTTTTTTATATACAAAATACTTAAAGGAGGTGGTTAAATTGCAGGCGACAAGATTAGGCGATACTGATACAGGACATGATGCTTGCCCAGGGACTGTGCTTGTGAGTGCCAGTACGAATGTAATAATTAATGGTAAAGGTGCAGGACGTGTCGGCGATAGTTATGCTCCGCATGGATGTATCGTGCATCCAGCACATACAGCGCATATCGCTAGCGGCAGTAGTACGGTTATCATTAATGGTTTGGATGCAGCTAGGGTTGGGGATGCAATAGATTGTGGTGGAACAGTAGCTACAGGTAGCCCTGATGTTATTATAGGAGGTTAATATGCAAATCGGTTCAATTGGAGATATTCCATTTGTAGTGTCGCATGATTATATGCTGACGTTTCATGATTATAGTCGCTCTGGGTCAAGCAGGTGGGTAAAACATGATCTTATTGGCAGGAAACCTATCTTAGAATTTATAGGGCCAGATGTAGAAAAAATAAGTATGAAAATACAATTGAGGTCGGATCACGGTATAAGTCCAGAAATGGAGCTAAAACATCTTAGAAAAATGCGAGATGAAGGTAAAGTTTTTCCTTTTATTCTTGGAGGGACACCTGTTTCTAATGAATATTGGGTACTGGAAAGTATTGGAGAGGATGTAAGTTACTGGCGTGCTAACGGTAAAATATTATCGGTTACAGTAGATGTATCTCTGCAAGAGTATTCAACGAAGGGGGCTGAATAATAATGGAACTAGAGATTTTAGCAGGTCGTATGGCAGGTATTGATTTTGAACCACATACAAAAGAAGCAGAAATATTGCAAAATTGTAGTACTATTTTGAGTACTTCAAGATTTAGTGTGTCGCTGGATCGTGATTTTGGTGTTGATGCAACTTTTGTCGATGAACCTATTTTGTCAGCGAAAGCTAAAGTTGAAAGCGAAATTTTTACTGCATTAAAGAAGTACGAACCAAGAGTAACAGTGAAACAGGTTGACTGGTATGCTGATGCGGAAGGAATAATCAGAGCGAAAGTGAAGGTGGTTATGGATGAGGCTGAACGATCTGCCTGATATTGAATTTGTCAGTGCTGATGAACAAGAAATATTGGCAGAAATTATAAATTTATACACCTCAATAACTGGAAGGACACTTACACAAGGTGATCCTGTCCGGTTATTTTTATATGTGATTGTATTGATTGTTGTAATGTTATGTAACAAGATTAACTACACCGGGAAGCAAAATCTGTTGCGTTATGCAGAAGGGTCTAATTTGGATCATTTAGGCATACTTGTTGGTGTAGAGCGTATGGGAGAGAAGTTTGCAATTACAACAATGAAAATAACATTATCTGAGGCTAGAGATGTAGCGACGATTATTCCAGCAGGAACACGTGGGACAGCTGGTGATAATGTGTTTTTTGCAATCAATCATGATGTGAGTATTTTGGCTGGAACGATTGAAGCCGAAGCTGCAGCATCTTGTATAGTTGCGGGGACTGTTGGTAATGGCTATTTACCAGGAGAAATCAATAATATTGTTGATCCTATACCGTATGTGGCAAAGATGGTAAATATAACGACGTCTGAAGGCGGTGCAGATATTGAAACCGATGATTCGTTGAGAGAAGCTATACGTGAAGCTCCTGAAGGATTTTCTGTTGCTGGTCCTGTAGGCGAATATATAAGAATTGCAAAACGTGCGTCTACTTTGATTGTTGATGTATCTGTAACTACGCCAAAACCAGGACAAGTTCTTATTGTCCCGTTGCTTAACGAGGGAGGTATACCAGGTGAAGAAATGCTTAAAATTGTCGAAACTGCGTGTAACGAAAGGTCTGTTAGGCCCCTTACCGATCAAGTGATTGTGAAAGCACCTGATATTGTTAAATTTAATGTTGAAGTGACATATTACATTAACCGAGCAGATGAGGCACAGTCTATTTCTATACAAAGTGGAGTTACAAAAGCTGTAAATGATTATGTTATATGGCAGAAGTCTAAGTTAGGTAGAGATATCAATCCAGATGAATTGATTAGTCTTATAAAAAAAGCCGGTGCAAAAAGGGTTGTTATAGCATCTCCAAATTTTCAAGTAATTGCGGAAAATAACATAGCGATTGCTGAGAATGTCAGTGTGAAGCTTGGGGGTCTTGAAGATGAATGAGTTGCATAAGTTAAACCTAAAGGAACTTCTGCCATCCAGTATAGCTGGGGACGAAACAGTAAGAAATATTTGTGATGCAATTGTAGAAAAATTGCAAATGATAAACGAAAAAGCAAATTTGGTTTTATTGTTGCCACGACTTGATCAATTACCGGAAAATCTAGTTGATGAACTGGCTTGGCAGTATCATGTAGATTTTTATGATTATGCTGCAAGCCTTGATAAAAAGCGCGCGTTAGTACGAAAGGCAATAGACTGGCATCGGAGAAAAGGGACCCCTGCTGCAGTAGAGGAAGTATGTACAGCTGTTTTTAAATCAGCAAAAGTTTTTGAGAATTGGGAATATGGTGGAGAGCCGTATCATTTTCAAGTAAGAATGATTTCAGAAGGTATTCCAGATAAATCGGTTTTAGATAATTTGTATAGGGCAATTAAAGAAAGTAAGAATGTGAGGAGTTGGCTTGACGCTTTAAGTTTTGACCGTCAAATAGCTGGTTCCTTATTTGTTGGAGGGGTTTATTCTTTAATGAGAAAGGTGGAGATTTTTCCATCACAGATAAAGCCACAGATTTTAAATATCAATAATTATTTTGGAGCTGCAATCTATGTACACAAAGGAGTTGAAGTAACATGCCAAACTGGGCAAATTTAATGTTGACTAAACAAGGAAAGTTATTACAGGCAAAAGCTATTGCTGGTAGTACATTAACGATTACTAAGATGAAATTGGGTTCTGGTATTATTCCAGATGGAGTATCTCCTGAAGAGCTAACTGATTTAGTTCAACCAAAGCAGGTTTTAGGATTAACAGCAATTAGTGTTAATGGGGGATTGGCTAAAATTCAGAGTATTGTTACTAATGCTGAACTTTCAGAAGGGTATTATATTCGTGAGTGTGGTGTATTTGCAAATGATCCTGATGTTGGGGAAATAATGTATGCAATAATGACAGATACATCTCCGGATTTTCTACCTTCGGCATCGAGTTCGGTTGTGATTTCAGAAGAATTTAGTATTAATGTAGTAACGGAAAACATGGCTAATATTACGGCGATTATTGATCCTGAAGGTATAGTCACAGTGGCTAATGCAAGAAAAATTGCAGAAGATAAAGTTGCTGAACATAATGAAGCTCCAGATGCTCATCCAAATGATTTTAACTTAAAAGGGCTTACTATTGGAAAAGATAATGTTATTGCAACTAAAAAGGGAGATTTCCTAACTCTTTTGGCAGGGAAAGGAATTAATTTACTTAGCGATATTAAAAATAAGATAATCACGGTCGTTGGAAAAAGTAAGAATGCATGGAATCCAAATGAGGAAATTATAGCCGGTGATATAAGATATACCGAAGACGGTAACGGCCCAAGTTGGGCTTATTTGTTATGTAAAACTTCAGGAACCACAGGTTCCGTTGAACCAATTTTAGTAGCTAAGGCTGTTGTAGGACAAGAGATAAATGACGGCAGTGTTGTATGGACGGTACAAAAAAACAGTAATGCATTAAGCTTTGCTGGAAAAGAAGCAGATCTTTTTGCATTATTAAATAGCCCTGATTTTAAGGGAACACCTACAGCACCAACCGCTGCAAAGACAGTAAATAATACTCAAATTGCTACAACTGCTTTTGTTCATTTGCTTGCTGGAGCTGCTAATAATGGTGGGATAGTTGATTCGTTGTTAGCGCAAAATGGCTATGTAAAATTCGCAAATGGCTTAATTCTACAGTGGGGATATGGAAATTCTGAATCAACACAAACATTTCCAATTAAATTTACTAACTCTGTAATTGGTATTTACGGAAGTAAGAGGGCTATAAATTACGAATATACTTTTGCAGCAACGAGTATTACAAATACAAATTTTTTCATGTCTACACGTAACTCAGAGGGTAACAGTAGGGTTATAGCTTGTAACTGGCTGGTTATCGGCCAATAGCAAACCAAATGAAACTACCAAACCATGGATTACCGCCATAATCTTGTTTGTATACGTTGAATTTGGAGGTTGTCCAGTTACGTGGCTGTACTTCTGAATCGTAGTTTGTTGGGTTGTTGGTATCGGTGTTTCTTAGTCCGCAAAATAGGGCAAAACAAGCAGAATTAAAATTCACAGGAAATGCGTACCAACCGCTTTCCCCCTCGCTTCCGTTGTTACCAGCGCTATTAATTCCCCACTGTAAAAAAAGAAAGGATGATAAAAATGGAAAAAGAATTTAAATATTACATTGTACTTGATAAAGATGGAAAACGCGTATCTCCCGGATACCGTGAAGATGGTGATGTACCAGAAGATGTAAAAGAAAACGGGTTCTTAGTTACAAAATCTGAATTTGCAATGCTATTAAATGGTTATTATAGAGATCCAGAGACAGGAGAATATAAAGAAATACCGCCATATGAGCCAGGGCTTGATGAATTAAAAGCTTCTAAGTTATTGGAAGTTGATGCTTGGACCGAAAGTAAAATTACAGGAGGTTTTACATCTGAATGTAGTGGAGAGATGGTGAGATACGATAGCGATAAGGATACGCAGCTTACGGTTTCTAGTGATCTTAATACAATCAATTCAGCTCCTGATAAATTTTCGGAATATTATCCAAATGGTTATCCTATGAGAGGTTATCCTGATGGTGGAACCGAAAAAACAATTCACTACCTAACTGTTAAACAACTCATTCAATGGAATGTAGATTTGGGATTACATAGAGGGGCCTGTAAGCAGGCTGGCTGGGAGAAACAAGCTTTGGTTGATGCTGCTGATAGCAAAGAAGCTTTAGATGCCATAATTTTAGAAAAATAATTGTGAAAGGATGAAAAAGCGCATAGATACTGCACTTTTATAATAAAAATTGATGAAAAAATATCATACCGAATTCAAACCGCCTGTAGAGTTGAGAAATCAAGGGATACAGGCTTTTTTGTTGCGTAAATTCGTGCCGGGTTAATACCACTCAAGGCTGTCAAATGAGGTCTATAGCCTTTTTTAGCTCATGGAGGGATTTATGGGTATAAACCCTCTTAGTAACTCCTTGACTGGCATGGCCTAAAATACGTTTGATTGCAGTTTCGTTAGCGCCAGCATTATCTAGCATGGTAGCGCAGGTGTGGCGGCATTCGTGTGGCGTATGCTTGCAGCGGCTGGCTGTCATTACAGCATCAAAGCGTGTTCGGTATTGATGATATGTAAGCTGATTGCCGTAATCGTCTGTAATGAGATATTTACCTGGTTGAGATAGCCAAAATTCAAAAAACGACAATGTTTTTTTTGATATAGGCACAGCACGGTTGCGACCGGCAGCAGTTTTTGACTCTCGAACGATAAAATATCGCTGTCGCAGCTTGACGTCTGTTTTGACGACAGATAGCATTTCGGACGTACGAACACCAGCGTATATCATCATGAGCACCGTCATAGCCCATTTATCACCGAGTTTTTTTACTCTGTTTATCTGTCGAGTGTTAAAAGGTGTTTTAGGGTATTTGACTTTATGCTGGTCTATATCAATGTACTGACTGATATCGGCGGTAGGTGAGATGATCTCATACTTAACTGCGTAGGTGTAGCAATGGTGCAGTATTTGCCGGACTTTCTTTTGCATTGCGTATAATGCGCCAGATTCTCTTGTATCACGAATTACAGCTTGTAAGTCACCAATTTTAAGTTCAGCAAACTTCTTGTTGTAAAGCCGATTGCAATGCTTGTAAGCAGATAAATAATTGACCTGCGTAGTTTTGGCTAACTTGGGAAATCGTTCTGCCCGCATCAACTCAAAGACTTCGGAAAAGGTGATCAGCGTCGGTGCGAATAAAGATGGGTTTTTATGATATTCGGCGAGTAAGGCCAAACCTTCAATTTCGGTAGCAGTGTCACCGATTGATTTTTGGCGACCGTTGATTGTGACTTTTACAGACCATGGACGGCGGCGGTTACCGTCAGTTCTTAATACCACACTACCAAAGCCATTTGGTAGTTTCATGCGTTTTCTTTTTTTAGTATTCAAAATATCACTCTCCTTTAAGGAGCATTATACAGGAGGCAAAAATGAACTGGGAATCTTTTAAATTTGCGGCAATAGGTGCCGTACAGACTTTGACACAAGGGTGGTCGTATAAAGCTTTGATTGCGGCAATGTTGGCTATGATTTTGCATAAGCATGCTATATTGTTTTACAGCTTTGCTTTCTTAGTGTTTGTTGATTGTTTCACAAAATGGGTTGCAATATCGTATCTTCATCTAAAAGATAGTGGTATTGAAAATCCGACTATTCTAGAATCTATTAAAGGAATAAAAAAAGCTAGGGCTGCCAAAAAGATAAAAAGTGAAGTTATGAAACACCGTTTTTTGGGGAAAATCGGTGTTTATTTAATTTGTGCATTATCTGCAGCTGTTGTTGATGCAGTTATGAGAGTTTTAGACAAACCGACTTGGGCTGTTATGACGGTTATTGGATATCTTGTTGTAACAGAGCTGCTCAGCATTATCGAAAACTTAAATGATGCCGGCGTGGAAGCTATGAGCGGATTAGTCGCTTTTGTTAAAAAGAAACTATGAGAATTGCAGTTGAATTTTGAAAGGAACGTAAAAAATGAAAGTATTTATAAATCCAGGGCATATGCCAGGCGTAGACCCCGGCGCAGTAAATCCGGTAAGTGGTTTGCGTGAATGTGATGTGGCACTAGCCGTTGGAAAGCTGGTCGAGTATTACCTGAAAAATGCCGGCTGTGAAGTGTTGCGCCTGCAGAGCGATAATTTAAATGGTGAGTCTCCAGCTTATCCTAATGTTTGCCAAACGGCAAATGACTGGGGAGCTGATGTTTTTGTCAGCTTGCACTGTAATGCTTTTAACTGCTACGCAAGAGGCATTGAAACGTTGGTGTTTAACTTTGGTGGGCAGGCCGAACGATTGGCTGCTTGTGTGCATAAGCAACTTGTTGATACTGAGCAGAGTATAGATCCACAAATACCAGATCGCGGGCTGAAACAACGTCAGAATTTATCGGTGTTGCGTAATACTGATATGCCGGCAATATTGGTCGAGATGGGTTTTATCGATAACGATCACGATGTTATTTTGCTGGAGCATAAACAAGATGCGATTGCAAAGGCTGTTGCCCGTGGCGTAACGGATTACGCAAATTTATAAAATGGCTATTTCCAAAAAGGAAACAACCACAGAGAGGATAGTGATAGTAATGGATAAAATTATTGGTTTTTTATTTAGAACAGCTGAAGATTTACAGCATTTCGATAAAAAAAGAAAAGAAGAAATGCAAAAGTATGCTAACAAGCAGTGCAATAAAGCATTTGTTGTTGGTGTTGCCGCTGGTACATTGTTGGGATTTGTTTTAAAAGCAACGGTGTTTTGATCTGGCGAAAAAATATCGTTAAATTTGACAAGATCAAGGAAAAAGGGCAATTTCTTTTCAAGAGGGTATATTGCAAAAAACGGCTATTTGCTATTTCGCAAAATTGAGATAGTAAAAACAGCCGTTTTTGGAATTTGGAAATGAGGTGGTGGAATGCTAAATGAAGAAAAACAAATCAAATGTAGTAAATATTTGCTTGGCACTTTTATTGTTGTTGCAGGCATTGTTATTGCCAGTTATTTGTTCGGCAGAGCAGATGTATCAGATAACGGAAACGGAGCTAACGGAGTTAGAACAAAACTCCAACAGGCAGTTAGCAATCAGCAGTCAATTAGCAGCGGAATTGCAGATAGCCAAAGAACGGTTGAAAGTATCGGATCAGGAATTGACCGAAGCCAAACTGCAGAAAGAGCTGCTGCAGAAGCAGTTGACAGAGCTGGAAGCCTGGTCGAAGAAACAAGAAAACTTGCAGAAAGAAATATTGAAATCCTTGCCACCGTCCGCGCCAGGGGTTCTGCGGGAGATCGGAGCCAAGATTGATATTGATCACTATGTTACAGGTATCAGCTACGGAGTGAGCCGCCGGATAGGTAGCAAATATATAGGATTTCGAGGCGAGTATGATTGGCAAGATAAAAAAACTGGTGTGTGGGTAACATATGCGTACTAAAGAAAGCCTGACTATTACTTAATGTAGTAGTCAGGCTTTCTTTTTTATTATAAAATTAAGAAGTAGAAAAAATGTCGTCTTATGTAGAGGTATAAAATGAGATTGTGGCATGAAGAATTAATACCATTATTACCAAGGCAACAGCTACTTGGGCAGCATCGTGAATGTTGTGCTATGCTAGGTAACGGTTGGGGTAAAAAGCATAGAGTGGTAGATTATGTGTTTAAGCATAGTTTGCATGATCTTGAGTTGTATCATGCAAAGGTTATGCAGGAGATGTTTAATAGGGGTTATAAAGTAAGTAGTGAGAGTGGTTTTATAGGAATTATAGGGGAAAGCATATTAACACTGTTCCAAATGACTTAATACCTTTAATAAAAGAAAAAGTATATTTAGAACATGATGAAGTATATATGCACGAATGTTTGGAAAATTTAGCGAAAAAGGGAATCATTATTGAAAAATCAAACTTAAGATAAGTGAAACTTGAATTTCTATAAAATAAGCCTGTATATAACATATAGGCTTATTTTATGTAAATGTAAAACTAAACTGAAATACATAAGTGTTACTATATTAAGAAAATAGATAATGCGAAGAACAAAAAGTATATATGTTTGAATGCTGATGATAAAAAATGCACGAATTAAATAAGGATGTATAATACGGATTTGAAGTAAATATTAATAAATATAAAAGTATACTAACTATTTGTTTATTGAACAGAAAAAGTTAAAAATATATAATATAGAAAAGTAAGAGAGCAATATATTGTATTATTGAAAGCTATATAGAGTGAAAGTATATGTGGGGGGGACATGCGTTTGCATGGAACTTTCATAGCCTACCTCTCTCAGATAATAATTCTGAGGGAGGTAGGCTTTTATTTTTACAAAAAGAAAGCGGACTTTATTGGTCTGGTTTAATGGGGTGAATATGCAAATAAATGTTACTACCGATTATGCGATAAGAATAGTTTTGTATCTGGCTATACAAAACAAAGTCACTACCTCCAAAGATATCGCTATGGCAATGGGGATTCCTAAGAGCTATATTTTTAAAATTACTAATAAACTAATTGCAGCAGGGATTATCCAAAGAATCGTGGGTGCTAAAGGCGATTTTATATTGGACAAGAGGGTTGAAGAGATATCCATGTATGAAATTTTCAAAGTTATGGAAGCAACGGTGAAGATAAACCGTTATTTTGAAGGAGATGATTACTGTAAATGCTTTGAAATACAAAACTGCTCGTTAAGAAAATTTTATTCCATGATGCAAAGTAGTTTGGAAAACATGTTGAAAGCAACAATGATTAAAGATGTATTGGACATAAACAAGTAAGAGGTGAGATATGCTGGGAAAAGAAACATATTTATTTTTAGAAAATACGAGTAAAAGATGGCATGAGCATCAAAATAAAGCTCTAAAAATGTTCTTGGTTCAGGCATTATGACGAAGTAAGGAATGAAAATAATGAAGTTAGAAGGATTTGAAGAATCAAGTGAAAGGGATAAATGTGGGCATTTAGGCGGATTGGTAATGACGTGCCCGATTTGTGGTAAGGAGTTTGGTTGTAATAAAGCTTACCATGTATATACAGCTTTAGTTAAACGCAGACGGCAGTATTATTGTAGCTACAGCTGTTATAAACAGCGGCCCAATCCAAAAGAAAAAAGGTGATGGTGGTAGATGGAATATGTTGGTTAAGGCATAAAGGTCAAGAAGTAGTTCGGGTTTATTTTATTCTAATAACTTGTAAGTAATAAATTAAACATTAAGTAAAAAAAATTGAAGGAGGGGTTACCTTGAGAAAGAAACTTGTTATTTTATCTGGTCTGATTGCTGTTAATAGTTTGAGTTATGCGTCTGGCTATGACTGGCAGACACCAACTGAAAACAACTGGCATGTTGTTATTGCCAATGGGGAGATGAATTACGCAGATGGAACGATCCTTGGTGGTAATGGTACAGCTGCAGCTCCAGAACCGTCCGTTATCTCTGCGGATAAGGGTGGCGTTGCAAAAATTATTTCCCCAGGAACTCTTAATTTAATAGTTCGTCCAAAACCTGGCATGACACACAGCTGGTTATATGGGGTATATGCCTATTCTTCCACGGGCGGAACTACGACCAGTCAGACGACAGAGTTGACTTTTGATACAAAACTTAATGTTGATATGGAAACTTCTGTTTCCCAAAATACTGGTGGAGAATCTCTAGGCGCAGCGCTAGATATTACGGCTCATGCGACAGATGGTACTGTACCTGGGGCAGGTGCTATTACTAAAGCTAATTTTAATGATGATGTAAATATTAAAGTTGTGAATAAGACGGAAACTACCGGAAGCGGCTGGAATCCTTCCTCTGTGGAAGGAATTTCGATGAGCAGTTTTTCCGGTGGCAGGAATGAAGTCGTATTCAATAAAAAACTTGATATTTCCGGTAGCGTGGATACTCAAAATAAACATATTTACGGTATCAGGTATGAGGATCAGAAAGAAAATGGCAAAGGTAGCCTGTTACTGTTAAAAGGAGATACTTCGATAAATGTTGAATCACTGCATGGTGGGCGTGCATGGGGGGTTATTTCCCAGGCGGCCGGGGGAACACAATCATTCGAAACGGAAAAGGGTACGGCTTTAAAAATCAGGACAGTACAAAAAGGTGGGCAAAACTATGCTGAGGCTCTTAAATTTAACGCTTTCAAGATGAATGAAGGGGTCGGTAGTCAGAATGTAAATATACAGGGCGCTGCTGATATAACTTCTGAGGGAGATTATTATGCTGTCTCCGTGGCAACTAATGTCATCGATAACAGCAGACAGAAGATAGTTTTTGGTGATGAGCTTGCGGCTGCCGCTGCTTCAACAAAGTTTTGTTACGGACTGAGAATGGACAGTAAAAACGAGGGTGTTTCTGACATTACCGTTGCAAAGGATCTTCGTATAGAAGCTGCTTCGGGCTCAAATGCTTACGGTATTTATGGAACCTCTGAAGCTGCAGGGCATAACTCACTTGCAGTTAACGGTAAAGGTGATATCAAAACCTTAAGTGAAAGCTCATGGGCTTATGGCATATACAATTTTGCGAAGACCGGCGGGATAAGAAATATTGCTTTTAATGACGGGCTGATTATCAACGCTTCTTCAATCCAGGAAAGTGCGGTTGCCATTCGTGCGTTTACTGACGGCTATGAAGGCGGCATGAGTAAGGTAACGGCAGAAGGAAACATAGATATCAATGCTAATGACGGCATCAAAGGCTGGGCAGCCTGGAGCGACGGGAATGGTTCTGAGATTGCTCTTAACCAAGCAGGAAGAGGACTGGTTAAGGGTGAAGGCATCAGTTTTGCTAATAATAGCGGCAGGATATTGTGGAACCTGAACAAATCCGGATCAGTGCTGAAGGGTAATTTGGGAGCGCAGAATAACGGGTTTGTTGAATTAAAAATGGAACAGGAAGGAACTGTTTATATCGGCGCGGCAACAAATAATCAAGGAAATGCATCAGGGAAAATAGACATTCGCGCAATCAATGGATCTGTATGGAAAATGACAGGTGATTCATCTGTTACAAATGTGGTTTTAAATAACGGCGCTTTAATAGACATGACTTATGCTTCCGGGTTCCAAAAAATTGAAACAGACGACCTTCAAGGTGTTGATGGAATGTTCAAACTTGACATAGATGCCAGCACAAATGTTGATAACAGTGACAGGATTTATGTGAAGGGAATGTTTACTGGCAGCCAGTATCTAGATTTAAATGAAGTTGGGCATGGGAACCTTGATGGTGCAGAGGGAACTGTGTTGGCAACAGTAAACAATAACAATGGTACCTTCTTGGCGAAAGATGGAGAAGGAACGCTCTATTGGAAGCGTTATGAACTTGATAAGCAGGTAACTGCTGATACGAGCGGAAACTATACTACGGACTGGTATCTGAAGAAAATTACAAATATAGAGAACCCTACTACCAGCACGGAGATCATAAATGCTTCCAATGGACTTAATTACCATACTTGGCGTACAGAAAATGACAAGCTGTTGCAGCGCATGGGTGAACTGCGTCATAATGGTGAAGAATCTAAAGGTGCTTGGTTCAGAGTGAAGGGCAGCAAGATTGGTCGCGAGGGCAAGTTTGGTTTTGAAAATAAATATACTGCCTATGAGTTAGGATATGACGAAGTTACCAAACGCACGGAAGAAAAAACTCGTTATCAGGGTGCAGCTATCAGCTATACCGATGGTAGCAGCAGTTACAGCAGAGGCAGTGGAGACAACAGCAGTAAGGCCATCAGCTTCTACAATACCGAGATTGGTAGCAAAGGCCACTATCTGGATTTGGTGTTTAAAATCAGCAATATGGATAACGATTTTACGGTTTACGATACTAACAGTAATAAGATCACCGGCGATTTTAACAATACCGGCGTAGCATTGAGTGCTGAATACGGAAGGAAAAATGCTTTAAAAAATGGCTGGTATATTGAACCGCAGGCACAGTTTACACTGGGCTATTTGGGAGGCGACAGCTACACAGCCAGCAATGGTATTGAAGTAAATCAAAGTGGCATTAAAAGTGCTGTTGGCCGTATTGGTCTCAATATCGGCAAAGAAATCGGCGGCAAAGGTATCGTTTATGCTAAAGCTAACCTGTTGCACGAATTCTGCGGTGATTATGATGTTTCTATGACCGATAGCAGTAGTCGAGTAAATGTGAGTGACAGCTTCAACGATACCTGGTTTGAATATGGCATAGGTGCGGCTTTTGCATCTGGGAAAAACAGTCATGTGTATTTCGATGTAGAGCGTAGTGCCGGCAGTGATTTTACTAAAAACTGGCAGTGGAACATAGGTGCAAGATGGAGTTTCTAAATTAAGTAGTATTTATTGTTATATTAAGAAAATGAGTTATCTATTTTGTGTGATATATAGCTTATTTTTGTGAAAAATCATAATTGTAATTAAAGACACATAGTTTTACTGCACCCGAGAAAATAAAAAAAGGCGCAGAACAAGAGTATGTTTCTTTTTATAAATTTTTAAGTCCTGATAATAAAAAAGTTGAAAGGGGTCGAATGAAGAAACAATATTAATGTCATAAAGTTAATAAAATTATCTTAAAAAGATATAAATAGGATGAATGCAATTAATGCAAATGAATTTAAATATATATTAATTAACACTTTATTGAATGCAAATATCTGAAAATGTAAAATAAAGAAAGTAAGAGAGCAATAAAATGTGCTATTTAAAGTTATATAGCGTGAGAGTATATATGGGGGGGACATGCATCTGCGTGAAACTTTCATAGCCTACCTCCCTCGGAAAACTTTCTGAGGGAGGTAGGTTTTTTTGTTTAGTAAAAAAAGAAAACATATTTTGTATATCTTGCTTTATGAGGAAAACGATATAGTGATTTTAATAGAAATAAGTTAGCTGAAAAACATATTATATTTGTAAAGAATAACATTGAGGAAAAAGTAGGAGATACTAATGAACAAAAACTTAAAAAGAGCAATTTTAACAACTATAGTATTGATGAATGCAAATTATATAACAGGTTATGCAAGTGTATATGATAATACTGAGATAAATACTAATTATGTTTCCATAACGAACGATACACTTTCTAATGCCACCATTACTTCTGGTGGCAGAGTAATAATGACAGCTTCTGATGGTTCAGATATTATTCTGAATAAAGGTCAACTTGAGATGACTGGAGGAGTTTTAACGAATGTTAATTCTACAGACGGGGTTATAACATTAACCAATGTTAATGGTAATAATATAGTTTTAAATGAAAAAGTGGGGCGGACTAGTTATATAAGATTAATAGATAAATCTGAGGTCGTTGGAATAACTTTGGATAAAGGTTCTTCGTTATTTCTCGATGTCGATACATGGAACAATGCAATTAAAAATCAGAGTATTGTAAAAAAGTTGACGAGTAATGGTGGAAATATTAGGTTGACAGGAAATGGGAAAATTACAGGAACAAATGAAGAAAGAAATATTTTAAATGATACTACATTAAGCATTTATGACAATAGTGTACTAGAATATGCTGATTTTAGTGGTAAATCTATCATTGATGCAAGCCAAACTGATCGAGTCAACTCTCCACAGGGTGAGTTAAAACAAAATATTAATAATGTAACATTAAATGATAGTTCAGAGTTAAGAACCTATGGTAATGTGGATGAAGTTAGTATAAGTAACATTTCTCTTTATGATGACTCAAAAATACATGCAAGAGAAGATGCTAATTTAAAAAATGTGTTTCTTGGAGATAATGCTACTTTATATGTTTATGAGAACCTGATTGGTTTAGAAGATTTGGAATTAAGAAATAAATCTTATGTGCTCTTAAATAATCAAATAACAAGTATGTCTATTGACGGTGATTTCATTGCAAATGGGGGAACTGTTGCTTGGTATAGTGAGAATGATTATAATGCTAAAACTCTTACAATAGATAATCTTATAAATGATAATAATACAACTACTAATTTTATACTAAAAACAGATCTTGATTCTGAGACTATTGTAGAATCAGTTGTTGTGAATAATGCTGAACAAGATAGTGTTATAACTGTAGGTGTCAGAGATAAAAGCAAAATAGATAACTATAATGTTGGTGATAATAAGAAAGTACTGGTTGTAGTTGACAATAGTCAAAATCTTAAAGTTACTGGTAAAGAGATAGATAATGGAGGAATATGGAGTGTGACTCCTACAATTGAAAATGGATCAGAGGTTGGTGGATTGGATACTGAATGGTATTTGACAAACATTCAAAAGAAGGAAAATGGCAATACTGAAACCATCAACGATGGTTTTGCCAGTGATTA
>OIZB01000053.1_pt1 | contig 111877 bp, 99 predicted proteins | sample 1588401 | NCBI WGS metagenome assembly OIZB01 (sample SAMN03283270) | human gut metagenome | biome: human-associated habitat; material: feces | host: Homo sapiens | place: USA | collected 2013
GCACCGCTCGCCGGACACACCGGTGGGCATTGTGCGGAATGCCGGACGTGCCGAGGAAAAGGCGTGGATCACCACGTTGAAAAAGCTGCCGGAAGAACCGGTGGATATGTTCTGTGTGGTGCTGATCGGCAACTCCCAGACATACGTGCAGAACGGGAAAATGATTACACCCCGTGGCTACTGCATCCACCCGGAGACACAGGCGTGAAAGGGCTGCGGCTTGCGGTAATTGCCGGGACGAGTGAGGCGACCGATCTCATTGCCGTCTTGCCGGAGCAGGACTGCGTCACCGCCTTTGCAGCAACGGAATACGGGAAAACGATTCTGGAAGGGCAGCACTGCACGGTGCGTGTGGGACGGCTGGATGCGGATGGCTTTCGCTTTGCACTGCGTGGGATGGATGCGGTAATAGATGCGTCCCATCCCTTTGCACAGGTGGTTACGGAAACGGTGCGGCAGGTCTGCGCAGAACTGGAACTGCCGTATTTCCGGCTGGGACGGCAGAAGATGACCTACGATTACAGTCGGGTCATCCGGGTGGAAAGCAAGGAACAGGCAGCGGCTTGTCTTGCGGCAATTCCCGGAAATATCCTGCTGACTACCGGGGTGAATACGCTTTCCTTTTATGAGAAAGCGATTCCGGATTTCAGCACCCGTGGCTGGGCGAGAATCCTGGATACGCCGGATTCCCGGCGGGCGGCGGCAGACTCCAAAGCGCATCTCATTTTTGCAATGCCGCCGTTTTCCAAAGAGGATACGCTGGAACTGTTGGAAAAATATCACATTGCGGTGCTGGTCTCCAAGGACAGCGGCAGGCGTGGCGGTGTGGCAGAAAAAATGGATGCGGCAAAACAAATGGACATTCCGGTAGTGCTGCTGGGTGCGCCGGAAGAGGAAGTCCACGCCATTTCACAGGTGCTGGAATCCTTAGACAGATACCGGAAAGGAGAAACAGATGGAGACACTGTATCATAAGCCGATGGAGATCGAATCCCGGAGCATGGCGATCATTGAGGAGAATCTCACGGGCGTGGAGATTCCGGAGCCGGAGCGGAGCATCCTCAAGCGGGTGATCCATACCACGGCGGATTTTGACTATGTGGAGAATCTGTGCTTTTCCAGGGATGCGGTATCTTCGGCGAAAAAGGCACTGCAAAACGGGGCGCATATTGTGACCGATACCAATATGGCGCTTTCCGGCATCAACAAGCGCTCTCTGCATCAGCTGGGATGCCAGGCGCACTGCTTTATGTCCGACCCGGATGTTGCTGCTGCGGCGAAAGCACGCGGCGTGACACGGGCGATGGTTTCCATGGAAAAGGCGTGCAGTCTGGACGGCGATCTGATCTTTGCGGTGGGGAACGCACCCACGGCGCTGATACAGCTGGATGAACTGATCCGGGCAGGAAAGCTTTTGCCGAAACTGATTATCGGCGTGCCGGTGGGATTTGTGAATGTGGTTGAGGCAAAGGAGCTGATTCTGGCGCAGGAGCAGGTACCCTATATTGTGGCAAAGGGCAGGAAAGGCGGCAGCAATGTGGCGGCGGCGATCTGCAACGCATTGCTGTATCAGCTGTACCGGTAAATTTGAACAAAACATATAAATTGAATCGGTTTTGTAAAGCAGTCCTGGAAAGGGCTGCTTTTTTTGCAAAAAGGCTTGCCAATTGACAGAAAATATGGTATAGTAGAATGGTACGGCATCATCCTGGTGCTGTACAGTGACAAAGGAGTTCTTTCGGGGACTCTGTTTTACGAACAATTGGCAGCAGATGTCAGGGAAGCAGGTGAGAATCCTGCACAGTTCCGCTACCGTGTCGGGGAGTGCCATGCAGATGCCACTGGAATTCTATGATTCCGGGAAGGCGCATGGAATACGGTGAACCGAAGCCGGGATACCGGTCTGCTGTTTTGGAATAAAATCCTATCTACGAGAATAGAAGAAATTGTTGGTGCATCCGGTTTCCTGCGCTTTGCGGCTATACTGCAAAGGCAAGGCTTTGTGTACCCATATGCTGTTTCCCGTGTTCTTCTGGAATCACGGGTTTTTTGATGTTTGCGGATCGGAGGCGTGTGATGCAGATCGTATTTATCCGGCACAGCATGACTGCCGGCAATCTGGAACGGCGCTATATCGGCTGCCGGACAGATGAGCCGCTCTGTGAGGCGGGCATTTCTCTGGCACAGCAGAAAACGGCGGAAATTCGTCAGACATTTCCCATGCCGGAAGTGGTTCTGACCAGTCCCATGCGGCGCTGTGTCCAGACGGCGGAGATCCTTTTTCCGGACACGCCGAGAGAAATAGTATATGGTTTGCAGGAGTGCGACTTCGGAGACTTTGAAGGGAAGAACTATGCAGAACTGTCCGGAGATCCGGCGTATCAGGCATGGATCGACAGCGGCGGAACGCTGGCTTTTCCCAGCGGAGAATCCAGAGCGGCATTTTTGCAGCGATGCTGTCAGGCATTGGAACAGGCTTTGCAGCGGCAGCAGCATCAGACAGTTGCCGCAGTGGTACACGGCGGTACGATCATGGCTGTGCTTTCTGCACTGGAAGAACAGCAAAAGCCGTACTTTTCGTGGCAGGCAGGACACTGTGAACCGATCCTCTGTACTGTGACTGGTACAGAACCACTGCGGTTGCGGCAGCAGCTGACGGAAAGGAGCTGAGAAAAGAAATGTGTATCTATATGGCAGGCGTGGACGTGCATTCCGCAGACGTTTCAGAAAGAGAACGCTTTGCATTTTCGGAAGAGCAGGTGCGGCATATCTTGCAGGAACTGGTGCAGAAAGACGGCATCAGCGGCGCAGTATTGCTGGCAACCTGTAACCGAACAGAACTGTATCTCTCCGTACAGTCTGACCGGGAACGGACGGAAAACAATGCAGCAGAACGTCAGCCGGCAGAGCAGATTTCCCCGGCGCAGCTCCTGCAGCACTATGCCGGTTCTTCGGCAGAACCGCCGCACATCCTGGTGCGAACAGAACTGGACGCAGCGCAGCACCTCATGGAGGTTGCCTGCGGTCTGCATTCCCAGATCCTGCATGAGGAACAGATCGTAACGCAGGTGGGACGTGCGGTGGAACTGGCAAGAGAATGCCATACCACAGACAGTGTGCTGGACACGCTGTTCCGGACGGCAGTTTCTGCCGGAAAGGACGCACAGAACCAGGTGTCGGTCTCACAGGTGCCGCTCTCTGTCTCTTACGGGGCAGTGCAGCAGCTGGAACAGTGCATCGGAAAACTGGATGGAAAAAGCTGCCTTGTGATCGGAAACGGCAGCATGGGACGATTGGCGGCATCACTGCTGGTACAGCGTGGCTGCCGGGTGTTTATGACACTGCGTTCCTATCACCACGGGGAAACAGTGATACCTTTCGGGGTGAAACCGATTCCCTATGAACAGCGTTTTGCACAGATGGAAAACTCGGAAATCGTCATTAGTGCAACACGCAGTCCGCATTATACCATTTTCAGCGATCAGCTGAAAGCGCTTTCCCGAAAGCCACGGTTTCTGCTGGATCTGGCAATGCCCAGAGACATTGAGCCGACCTGCGGCGAGACAGACGGCGTGACCCTGTGGGATCTGGATGACCTGCACAGTGATGCTGCGCCGGACGCTGCCGCTCTGGCAGCGCTGCACCAAATCGCAGAACAGTATGCGGACAATTTTCAGATGTGGCGCAATTACCGGGATTCTGTCCCGTATATGCAGCAGCTGAAAGAACTGACCACACAGCGTATCCTGCACAGCACTACCGCTGCACCCTATGCGGAGCTGCCGCAGCTGGAAGAGATCGTCCGGCTCGTGACGGAAAAGACGGTGGATATGCTGATGGGCAGCATGAAATCAGAGATCACGCCGGAGCTGTTACAGCAGAGCTGTGCGAAGATCAGAGACAGAGGAAGATTTTGAAAGCCATGGAAGAGACGATTCGTATCGGCAGCCGTGCCAGCCGTCTGGCGGTCATACAAAGTGAACTGGTGATGGCAGAGATCCGGCGCATTCAGCCGGCGGCAAAGCTGGAACTGGTGACCATGAAAACCACCGGTGACAAAATTCTGAACAAGACCCTGGACAAGATCGGCGGAAAGGGACTTTTCTTAAAGGAACTGGATGCCGCACTTCTGGAAAAACAGGTGGACATTTGTGTCCATAGTCTGAAAGATGTGCCGGCGCAGGAAAATCCGCTGCTGCCCATCGGAGCGTATTCCGGACGGGAAGCGCCGGCGGATGTGCTGGTACTTCCGAAAGGACAGAACCGGCGGGATCCGGCGCTGCCTGTGGGATGTGCCGGGGCAAGGCGTGCCATGCAGTTTCAGAAACTGTTCCCGGATGCGGTCATAAAGCCGGTGCGTGGCAATGTTCTGACACGGCTGGAAAAACTGGATCGTGGCGAATATGGAGCGCTGCTGCTGGCGGAGGCTGGTCTGATCCGGCTGGGACTGGCAGAGCGGATCTCCTATCGCTTTTCACCGAATGAAATGGTGCCGGCTGCCGGACAGGGCATCATGGCGATCCAGACCCGTGCAGGGGAATATGCCGGGCTGCTGCGGCAGCTGAACCATGAAGATGCTGCATTCTGTGCCGGAACGGAACGGCGCTTGTCCGGACTGCTGGGCGGTGACTGTTCTGCACCGGTGGGGTGCTATGCAAAGCTGCACGGGGACGATTTCACGCTCTATGGCTTTTCCGGCATTGACGGAACGCCGAGATTCGATAAAGTACAAGGCAAACGAGAGGACGCCGAGGCGCTGGTACAGGCGTTGGCGGCGCAGTTGAGTAAGAAGGTGTCCATATGAATTTGATCAATCGTCCACGCCGGCTGCGAAACGGCGCACTGCTGCGCAGCATGGTGCGGGAAACCCGTATTTCTGCGGATACGCTGATCTATCCCATGTTTGTACAGGACGGGGAGAATATCCGGGAAGAGATCCCGTCTATGCCCGGACAGTATCGCTGGAGTCTGGATCGTGTGGATGAGCTTTTGCAGCAGGTGACGGATTCCGGGGTAAAGAGCGTTCTACTCTTCGGAATCCCTGCGGAAAAGGATGAAATCGGCAGCAGCGCATGGCAGCCGGACGGCATTGTACAGCGTGCAGTGCATCATATCAAGGCGGCATATCCGCAGCTGTATGTCATTACTGATGTTTGTATGTGTGAGTATACCTCTCACGGACACTGCGGCATTCTCTGCGGTCACGATGTGGATAACGACAAGACGCTGGAGGTTCTGGCGAAAACGGCGCTGTCCCATGTACAGGCAGGAGCGGATATGGTTGCACCGTCCGATATGATGGACGGCAGAGTGGCACGCATCCGGCAGGTGCTGGACGAAAACGGCTATGTGAACACGCCCATCATGTCCTATTCCGTCAAGTATGCCTCGGCATTCTATGGCCCGTTCCGGGATGCGGCAGGTTCTGCGCCGGCGTTCGGCGATCGGAAAAGCTATCAGATGGATCCCCACAATGCACGGGAGGCGCTGCTGGAGGCAGAACTGGACGTGCAGGAGGGCGCAGATATTTTGATGGTAAAGCCGGGCATGGCGTATCTGGATGTGCTGCGGTCGCTGAAGGAAAAGTTTCACCAGCCCGTGGCGCTGTACAGCGTCAGTGGTGAGTATGCCATGATCCAGGCGGCAGCGGCTGCCGGCTATATCGACCGGGAGGCTGTGATCTGTGAGTCGGCTGTTTGTATGTACCGTGCCGGCGCAGACCTGCTCATCACCTATTTTGCTATGGAACTGGCGCAGTATATTCGGGAAGGGAGAATCGGATAATGGAACAGATGCAGATCACACATTCTGAGGAACTCTACTCCCGTGCCAAAGAACTGATGCCCGGCGGCGTCAATTCGCCGGTACGTGCATTTCAGTCCGTGGGCGGAACGCCGAGATTTATCCAGCGTGCCAAAGATCAGTACCTCTACGACGAGGACGGCAACGCTTATATTGATTATATTGGTTCCTGGGGTCCGATGATCCTGGGGCATAACCCGGACGTGGTGCTGGAGGCAGTACGCAGCCAGCTGGAAAACGGTCTCAGCTACGGCGCTGCTACAGCGCTGGAAGTGGAAATGGCAGAACTCATTCACGAGATCGTTCCCTGTGTGGAAATGATGCGCATGGTAAATTCCGGTACTGAGGCAGTGATGAGTGCGGTTCGTGCTGCACGGGGCTTTACCGGACGGGACAAGATCGTCAAGTTCGAGGGCTGCTATCACGGTCATGCAGACGCCATGCTGGTGAAAGCCGGTTCCGGGGTCATGACTGCCGGAATCCCCGATTCCAGCGGCGTGCCGAAGGGCTGCACCCAGGACACGCTGTCTGCGGTGTACAATGACTTGGACAGCGTGGAACGGTTGTTCCGGCAGTATCCGCAGGAGATCGCCTGCGTGATCGTAGAACCGGTGGCAGCCAATATGGGTGTTGTCGCACCGGAAAAGGGCTTTTTGCAGGGACTGCGGCAGCTGTGTGACCAGTACGGCGCACTTCTGATTTTTGATGAAGTCATTACCGGTTTCCGGTTACAGCTGGACGGCGCTGTGGGTCACTTTGGCATTACGCCGGATATGGTGACCTACGGCAAGATCATCGGCGGCGGTATGCCTGTTGGCGCTTACGGCGGCAGACGGGAGATCATGCAGCTGGTGGCACCGCTGGGGTCTGTGTACCAGGCAGGTACGCTCAGCGGCAATCCGGTGGCAATGCGTGCCGGACTGACACAGCTGCGCTATTTGCAGGCACACCCGGAGGTATATCACCAGGTGGGATTTTTGTCTCACCGGCTACGCAGCGGTCTGGAGGATATCATCCGCCGGCACCATGCGCCGTGTACTGTAAACGGGATCGGTTCGCTGTCCTGCCTGTACTTTACACCGGAAAAGGTGCGGAACTATGCGGATGCCAAAAAGGCAGACACCGCAAAGTTCCGGGAGTACTTTCACTTCATGCTGGATCGGGGCAATTATTTTGGTCCCAGCCAGTTTGAGGCAATTTTTGTATCGAACGCACATACGCTGCGTGAGATAGATAAAACGCTGGGAGATGCAGACGAATTTTTCGCTGCACACAGCGGAAACTGAGAACCTCTTTCTGTTCTCAGCCGGGAGCCAACGGAGAGGGGTTCCGAGAGGAGAGGTTTTCATATGAACAAACAAAATGGCTCTGCTTTGCAGAACCGCAGCACCGGAGGCATGACGGGATGTCGTGTGCTGGTGTCTGCCCTGGCAGTCTGTCTGCTGCTGTCTGATATGGCAGCAAGCGGCAAATTCGGTGCATCCGCAATGCACATCATGGAGGGCTATCTGCCTGCCGGATGGTGTATTGCGTGGGGTGCACTCTGTATTCCGTTCCTGGTGGCTGGTGCAGTCAGCCTGAAACGGAAGATCGCTTATCAGGGAAGAGTGAAGTTGCTGATCGCCCTGTGCGCAGCTTTCGTCTTTATCATTTCTTCCTTGAAGATCCCGTCGGTTACCGGTAGCTGTTCTCATGCCACCGGTACCGGACTGGGTGCAATTCTGTTCGGACCGTCCATCATGTCCGTGCTGGGCATTATCGTGCTGCTGTTCCAGGCGATCCTGCTGGCACACGGCGGTCTGACCACACTGGGCGCAAATACTTTTTCCATGGCGATTTTCGGACCGTTCGTTTCCTACGGGCTGTTCCGGCTGCTGAAAAAGTGCAAAGCGCCTATGGGTCTGGCAGTATTCCTGTCGGCAACCATCGGAGACATGGCAACCTATTGCCTGACTTCGGTACAGCTGGCGGCAGCATATCCCGGCGATAACTTCTGGGCATCCTTCGGAAAGTTTATCGCTGTCTTTGCACCGACTCAAGTCCCGATTGCCATTGCAGAAGGCATTCTGACTGTCATTGTGTACAATGTCATCCAGAAGAACTGCGCAAAGGAGTTGAAGGAACTGTCCGGCATTACAGTTTCCAACCCCGGACGTGGCAAGCTGTGGGCAAGAAATCTGGTTCTGGCATTTGGCGTTGTCCTGCTGGTGACCATTCCGCTGATGCTGCTGGGCAACAGTGAATTCGGCGGCTCGGATGATGCAGGCTCTACTGTGGTAGAAGAGATCAACGGCGGCTATACCCCGTGGTTTGAATCCTTCTGGGAACCGCCTTCGGGTGAGATCGAATCTCTGCTGTTCTGTGTACAGTCGGCGATCGGCGCAGGTATCTGCGGCTTTGTATTGGGACGCATCAGCCGAAAGCCAAAGGCGGAAACGGTATCTGCACCGACAGATTCTGAACCATCCGAAACTTCTGACTAACACAGGAGGCACAAGATGAAACGACACACACACAGCCATACCCACGGAGAACGCATTCTGATCGATGAGATCGCATATGCCTCGGCACTGCGCCAGGTTTCTCCGATGTGGAAAATTTTTGTGTCCCTGTATAGTCTGTTTCTGTGCCTGTTCTCACATACCTGGGTGATAAGCGTGCTGATCTTATGCGCCATGCTTATCGCTATGACTGCCATCGGGAAAACCCGGTGGCATCATATTATCCGCTTGATGCAGATTCCGCTGGCGTTTGTGATACTGGGATGTATCATGATCCTGTTACAGGTCTCACACCACGGCGAGAAAATGCTGCTGGCGATTCCCGTCGGCAGCTGGTATTTCGGCGTGACGGCAGAGAGCGTGCATCAGTTCGGGCAGGTATTTCTCCAGTGTCTGGCGGCGGTGAGCTGTCTGTACTTTCTGTCAACCTCCACCCCGATGACGGAGCTGTTTACGGCGCTGCGCCGGATGCACATTCCGGGATTTCTGGTGGAGATGATGGAACTGGTCTATCGGTATATTTTCGTGCTGCTGGAGGCGGCATCTCAGATACGAAATGCACAGGAGTGCCGTCTGGGATATGCTACGCTGAAAACCGGATTCTATTCCACCGGGCAGCTGATCTCCAATCTGTTTCTCCGGGCATACCGGCAGGCAGACCGGACATATACCGCCATGGAATCCAGAGGGTATACAGACGAAGTGCGGACACTGGGACTGGCATATGAGACAAAGGGCTGGCAGAAAGGACTTGCCGTCGGGTACAGCGTATTGCTGACGGCGGCAGTGCTGATTTGCAGAATAGGAGGCAGCAGATGGGGATTATTTTAGAGGCAGAGCATCTGACATACGGCTATGAGGAAAAGCGTCATGCCATTGAAGACCTGTCCATTGCATTTGAAGAGGGTAAGACAACAGCGATCCTGGGTGCAAACGGCGCCGGAAAATCTACGCTGTTTCTGCATCTGAACGGCATTTTGCAGCCGGAACACGGCGAGGTGCGCTTTCGTGGGCAGCCGATCTCCTATAAGAAAGCAGGGCTGCGGCAGTTGCGTTCCAAAGTGGGAATCGTGTTCCAGAACCCGGATGACCAGCTTTTTTCGGCGTCCGTGTACCAGGATATTTCCTTTGGTGCAGTGAACATGGGGCTGCCGTCAGAGGAAGTGCATCGGCGTGTGAATGCGGTGATGGAACAAATTGGAATCACTTATCTGAAAGACCGTCCCACTCATTCCCTCAGTTTTGGGCAGAAAAAGCGTGTGGCATTCGCCGGCATTATGGTAATGCAGCCGGAAGTGATTATTCTGGACGAACCCACTGCCGGGCTGGATCCGGTGGGGGTCAGCGAGCTGATGCACCTGCTGCAGGACGTCTGTCGGCAGCAGAACACAACAATCATCTTATCCACCCACGACATTGATGTTGTGCCGATCTATGCAGATGTGATCGACGTGATGGATCAGGGTCATGTGATCGCACACGGCACGCCGGAAGAGATCTTTGCACAGCCGGAACTGCTCCGGTCGCATCATCTGCGGCTGCCGAGAATTTCACATTTGCTGGAGATTCTGCAAAAAGAGGACGGCTGGGATGTGGATGCTTCGGTATCTACCATTTCCGGCGCAAGAAAAGAACTGCTGCATCACGCAGCAAACTGAGGAGAACTATCCATGAAAACAGGACGTGTATTTCTGGTGGGCGCCGGTCCGGGAGACCCAGCGCTGCTGACGGAACAGGGAAGAAAATGCCTGGAGCAGGCGGATGCCGTAGTCTATGATGCACTGGCGTGTTCGTCTGTGCTGAATCTGACAAAGCCGGACTGTTCGCTGATTTTTGCCGGAAAAATGGCTGGGAATCACTACAAAAAGCAGAGTGAGACAAACCGGCTGCTGGTGGAACTTGCAGAGCAGGGAAAGCAGGTGGTGCGGCTCAAAGGCGGTGATCCGTTTGTCTTTGGACGTGGCGGAGAAGAGGCGCAGGTATTGCAGGAAAACGGCATTCCGTTTTCCATTGTGCCGGGTGTGTCCTCCTGCTACAGCGTACCGGCATATGCCGGCATCCCTGTGACGCACCGGGCGTATGCGCCTGCATTTCATGTTATCACGGGACACCGCAAGACGGAACAGCACGCTGAACTGGACTATGCCACGCTGGCAAAGCTGGACGGGACACTGATATTTCTGATGAGTCTCAGCAACCTGCCGCAGATCGCCGCAGCGTTGATACAGAACGGAAAGCCATCGGAGACCCCTGCGGCAGTGATCCAGGAGGGAACGACAGCGCACCAGCGTGTCGTGACTGCATCTCTGGAAAACATTGCGGAAGAGGTCAGACGGCAGGGCATCCATACACCGGCAATGACGGTGATCGGCGATGTGGTCGGTCTGCGGGAACAGCTGCAATGGTATGGAAACAGTATCTTATCCGGGAAAAGCGTTCTGCTGACCGGAACGCCGGAATACAACCGAAAAGCCGCAGAACGCCTGCGGCAGTATGGTGCGGCATCTGCGGAGATCAGTCTGATCTATCCGTCACTGCTGCATCCGGACAAACTGAAACAGCTGTCCTGGGAAAGCTATACCTGGGCGGTGATGACCAGCGCCAACGGCGTGGAGATGCTCTTTGCCGCCATGCGGCAGGCTGGGGTGGATCTGCGCAGTCTTTTGCACCTGCGGTTCGCCGCTATCGGAAAAGGCACAGCACAGGCGCTGGCAGACCACGGCATTTTCGTGGACTGCGTGCCGGAGCATTTCGACAGCCGCAGCCTGGCAGAGGCGCTGATTCCGGAACTGACGGAAAATGACAGGGTTTTGCTGCTGCGTGCAGAAAACGGTTCTGTTCTGCTGCCGCAGCTGCTGGAACAGGCAGGAAAGGCGTTCGACAATGTGCCGCTGTACACGGTGAAAACCGACCGGCGAAAGCAGGAACTGCTGCGCCAGGAACTGGAACGCACAGACTATGTGTTCCTTGCCAGTGCATCTGCGGCAAGAGCGTTTGCGGAAATGACGGGAGAGATCTCATATTCCGCAGAAGTCGTTGCAATCGGAGACGCCACGGCGAAAGCTGCCGCAGTAGCTGAGATTTCGGTAACGCATATTGCGGCACAGGCGGATATTGACGGAATGATACAATGTATATGCAAAGAAGAGGTGTAAAAAATGTATCCGATCTCACTGAATTTACAAGGGAAAAAGTGTATTGTTTTCGGGGCAGGAAAGGTGGCGCAGCGCCGTGTCTGGGGTCTGCTGGATGCCGGCGCAGAAGTGACTGTCGCTGCACCGGAGAAAATGCCGGCGTGCTGGGAAACGGCACGTCTGACTTATCTGGAACAAGCCTATGCACCGGAGCTGCTGGAAGAGCAGTTCCTGGTGTTTGCGGCAACGGATGACAGTGCGGAAAATGCACGCATCGTCCGGGATGCCCAGGCGGCAGGAAAGCTTGTCTCCTCTGCAACCGTCAGTCCGGACAGCACACCGGATTTTGCCGTCCCGGCACACCGCCGCCACGGGGATGTGACGATCTCGGTGGCAACTGAGGGCGATGCGCCGGCGCTTGCCGGTGCAATCTGCCGGGAACTGGAACCGAAACTGGCATCGTACAGTGAGATCTGTACCTGCCTGGGCATTCTGCGGCGGACGTGGAAAGAGACCATACCGGACGATTTTCACCGGATGCAGCTGCTCCGGATGCTGACCGAGCCAAAGGCGCTGGAACTGTTCCAGGAAAAGGGAAAGGGCGCTTATCTGGCGTATGCCTCTTCGCTGGCAGATGGTGAAATGCCGGCTGTCAAGAAAGCGATTCTGATGGTCAGCTTTGGGACAAGCTATGCAGACACCCGGGAGCATACCATCGGTGCTGTAGAGCGTGCAGTGCAGGCGGCGTTTCCGGAGATGGATGTTTTCCGGGCGTTTACCAGCGGCATGATTATCCGGAAAATGCGGCGGCAGGGAAACGCAGTCGATACGGTTCGGGAGGCGCTGGAAAAGCTGAAACAGCAGGGCTATACCCACGTATACCTACAGCCCACCCACGTGATTCCCGGCGAGGAATACGACCGACTCTGTGCAGATGCGGCGGCGTATACCGGTGCATTTGCGGTAATGCGCATTGGAAAACCGCTGCTGACAGAGACAGCAGATTATCCGGCGCTGGTACAGGCAATGGAGCAGGACGGCGTTATCCGGAAATCTGCGGAAAAGGCATATCTGCTGATGGGACACGGCACGCCGCATATCATCAACCAGGCGTATCCGGCATTCGATTACTGGCTGAAACGCAGCGGTTTTGACAATGTATTTGTCGGAACGGTGGAAGGCTATCCGACGCTGGAAACGCTGCTGGAACTGCTGAAAGAGCATCATTATCGAGAGGTTGTACTGGTGCCGATGATGCTGGTGGCAGGTGACCATGCGCAGAACGACATGGCTGGGGATGATTCAGATTCCTGGAAGTCGGTGCTGGAACGGTACGGCTATATCGTGACGCCGCAGTTGCAGGGACTGGGCGCATACCCGGCTGTGCAGGCACTGTATATTGCACACACAGCGCATATGCTGGAACAGTCTCCGGAAGGTGGTGAAACAAGATGAATCTTCCCAACGACCCGATCATGCTGATGAGCTATCTGAATACACAGCTCCGGGACAATTACCCGTCCCTGGAGGAACTTTGCAAGTCCATGTGCCTGGACGAGACGGAGATCAGAGCAAAGCTGGAAACAGTAGGCTTTGTCTATCAGCCGGAACGCAATCAGTTTGTATAAAATTGCATAAAGTTTTCAGAAACCAAAAAAGCGGAATGCCGACCAGTTACAGTCGGCATTCCGCTTTTCTTTGCAAATATTCAGCAGTCCGGGTGTTCACTGAGGTAAGCTTTTACGGTTTTCAGCAGCTTTTCATGGCACTGCTCCACAGTACAGCCCGTGAAATCCACCATCAGATCTGCGTATTTTTCATACAGAGGGCAGCGCTCTTCATAGAGGTCTTCCAGGGTGTTGCAGCCGCTGTGGCAGACAACGCCACGTGTGACCAAATTCCCCACACGCTGTGCCAGAACGTCCAGCTGGTGGTGCAGATAGACAACGATGCCGGTGGACTTTAAGTACTGCATGGCGCCGTCACTGTAGACAGCGCTGCCGCCGGTGGAGATCACTGCACGGTTGGTGTGGATGGATTGCAGGATCTTTCCCTCCAGTGTGATGAAACCCTCTGTGCCGTGCTTGTCGATCAGTTCCATCAGCGGCTGTCCGTAGGTCTCGATGATGACATCGTCTGTGTCGATAAAGTGGTAGGACAGTCCCTCTGCCAGCGTTTTTCCCAGCGTAGTTTTTCCGGATCCCGGCATTCCGATCAGTGTGATATTGTGCATTTGTTTGGCGCTCCTTTTCTTGTACTTGTAGTTCCCGGCATTTTTGAGAAGTCCAGGTTCTGAAAATCAATCCAAGAGTCTGTACCGCAGCGTTTCCGGACAGGCTCACAGCAGTCATTTTGAAGTGTCCCTACTATTTTAACATATTTCTTACAAAAAAGCAAGTCATACAGCATCATCTCACAAAAAAAGTCGTTGGAAAAACAACATAATACAGCAGAAGTTCGGATAGCTGAAAATGTGTACAAAACAATTTACATCTCAACAATAAAAACAGTGGAAATCGTTATAATTATAATGGTATACTAAAAACGTATGTAGGAGCGTCAGTAAGCCCTGAAAAGTTTGTGATAGGAGCTGAAACAAGGTGAAAAATCAACAGTATCAATATTTGTGCCTGGTGGAGGAACTGCGAAAGCGGCTGCAGGACGGCGAGTTGCAGTCGGGCAGTGCAATTCCGTCAGAGGCAGAACTGGCGAAAGCGCTTTCGCTGAGCAAAAGGGAAGTGCGTCCGCTGCTGAAAAATCTGGAGATTGCAGGGATTTTGTCCGGCAGCCGGGATGGTACATATACGCTGGCGAAAGAAATGTCGGACAGTATGCGTGAACTGATGCACGTGATGTTTCTGGTGCAGAACATCTCGCCGTTTGAGGTGTGTCAGATGCGCCGTTCTATGGAACTTTCTGCCTTTCCGATGGCATATGCACGCCGGGATCATCTGGATCTGGACGAACTGAAAAATCTGCTGGATGAATTCCGCTATGGAAACGGTCTGGACAGCATCCGGGCAGATGAGGAGATGCACCGCTGGCTGATAAGAGCATCCGGAAACCGGCTGATGGAGTGCGTGACGCAGGGGATCTGGGGCATCTGTTCGGCGCAGATCAACTTGATCTTGTCGGACGGTACGGAGGAACTGCGAAAGGTGCAGGCGAGCATCCATGAGCGGTTCTATAAGAGCTTTCTCATCGGTGATCTGAGGATGGGCTTGGATGCTGTCCGGGAACACTATGACACCATTGAACAGGCACTGGGTGAGCAGTCGCTGTACGACCTGGGAACGCACATCGCCTGACAGGCTGAAACGGAAAGGAGAATGTGATGAATCTCTTTTTAACGCTGGCATTTTTATTTTGCATTGGCAGCGTGCTGGGATGGGGCTTGGAGGTCATATTCCGCCGCTTTTTCTCGGCGCACCACTGGGTGAATCCGGGCTTTCTGGTCGGTCCCTACCTGCCGCTGTACGGCTCCAGTCTTTGCGTGCTGTATCTGCTGGCGATGCTGGAACCGCTCATGCCGGGCGACAGTCCCTGGCTGAAAAAGATACTGCTTTTTGTGGTAATGGCGCTGGCAATCACGGCACTGGAATATGTGGCAGGGATGATCTTTATTCACGGCATGAAAATCAAGCTGTGGGATTATTCCGACCGCTGGGGAAATGTCAAGGGCATTATTTGTCCGCTGTTTACGTTTTTCTGGCTGGTGCTGAGTGCTGTATACTATTTCCTCATCCATCCGCATATTTTGTCGGCGCTGCACTGGCTGGCAGAAAATCTGGCATTTTCGTTCTGCATCGGATTCTTCTACGGTATCTTCTTAATTGACGTAGGATATTCTACCCATTTGATGGTAAAGATTCGTGCGTTTGCAGCGGAGACCAATATCGTGGTACGTGTAGAGGAACTGCGTGAGGACATTCACCAGGCGCTGCAAAAGAAAAATGTGCGCCGGTTCTTTTTCCCTATGCACGGCGGCGTGCCGGTGCGGGAAATGCTGGATCAGTACGTAAAGCAGCACTTCTCACGGGAAAAATCCCAGGGAAAGTGGATTCGGCTGCCATCCAAAAAAGCCAAAGAGAAAAAATCCAAATAAGCTAAAACAGCCCGATACTCTCAAAGTGAGAAAGCATCGGGCTGTTTTTTTACATTTGCTGGATTTATTCTTCCGGAGGTGCCTGCTTTCGGCTGCGTCTGCGGTTTTCGGATTCTACCGGCAGCACGTCCTCGAACATGGCGTAGAACTTCATGGGGATAAAACGATCCATGTGGCACTTGCCGAAGAACCATTTCCGGTACTGGCACTGTTTGATGATATCCTCGAAAAAGGTGTGGATCTCCAGACGCTGCTGGACATCTACCCCCAGGCAGTCCTTCAGAGATGCCGGCGGTTCGTGGGTGATGATGTAGTCCACCTGGGCGTTGTGCTCATTCAGATTGTGGATGGCACGGCGGATCTCAGCGTGTGTGGGCTGTTCCCGCTGCCACCAGTTCCGACCCTGCCGGAATTCGAAGTCCTGGCTGTGACCGCCGCCGAATGCGAAAAAGGTGCGGTCATCAATGGTGAAGATCTCGCCGCGCATCATGTGAAAAATATTCGGTGCGATCAGATGCGCCCTGCCGCCACGCCATCTGACTGTGCGAAAACTCTGTTCCAGGATGTCGAAATTTTCGTGGCAGCCGTCTACAAAAGCGATGGTGAACGGCATTTCACGCAGTTTTTTCAGATTTTGTTTTTCCTGGCGGGAACCGTCCCAGATAAAACCGAAGTCACCGCAGACAATGAGAACATCGCCGGCTTTCAGCTTTTTGAAAATGGGATTTTTGAATCGTGACAGATCTCCGTGCATATCTCCTGTAATGTATACCAAAAGGAAAACCTCCTTGCGCCCTGCCTTTTGCTGCTGCTTTTTCGAATGTCAATGGCAGGCGGTTATGATTTATTTGCATGGCGGCACTGAAAAATGATTGCGGTGTGTCCGATGGGGCAATTTTTATGGAGTGCTGCCTTTGTTTTTCTGCATTTTTTCGCTGCTTATATTATTTTATCATATTTTCCGTGAAAGGTAAATAAATTTTCGAAAAAAGTCTTTTCGAATCGGATTTTTTTTGCTATAATAAGAAAGTGGAGTTTGAAAACTTTCACGAATAAAGAATTTTCGGGAGGATTGCATCTTATGCACTTGTTCCATTTGATAAAACGTATGAGCGCCGCCGCAGTGACCTGTATTGTAAGCACTGTGATTTTGTGCGGCAATTTCCTTTCGGCACAGGCATATACCTTTACGCCGGACAAAACCTTGCACAGCCAGGCGGCGATTCTGTACAACCGGGATACCGAGCAGGTACTATACGAGAAAAATCCGGATCAGCCTCAGATGCCGGGACACCTGGCACAGATCATGACGGCGATCGTGGTCATGCAGAATTGTTCCGACCTGGACGGTACGACCATTACGGCAGATGATGCGCTGTATAAGACACTGTACAATTACGACGAACCGGATGACCTGCGCTATGCGGACATTGACGACGGAGACACGCTGACTGTACGGGAATATCTCTATGCCATGATGCTGACCTCTTCCTGCGAGGCATCGCTGATTCTGGCGAACCAGTTCGGGGACGGCAGCGTTGACGCATTTGTGACGAAAATGAACGATACCGCTGCGGAGATCGGCTGTACGGCGACTACCTTTACGAATCCAACCGGATTGTGCGACAACCGGCAGCAAACGACAGCACGGGATATGCTGACCATCACCAACTATGCCCTTTCTCTGGATGGGTTCGAAGAGATCGCAACGGCGACTTCATTTACGCCGAAAACGGCGAATCCGATGAATCATCCGGATGCGTCTGCCTGGAACTGGACGCAGGCAAATTCCATGGCGCTGGAGGACAGCTCCTACTACTATGAAGGGGCAAAGGGCATCAAAACAGGTAATCTGAGCAAATCCGGAAGAAGCATCATTACGGAGGCAACGCAGGATGAAAATACATATCTTGTAATTGCAATGAATGCGCCGTTTGAGGATTCGGACGGCAAGCTGCAATATTATCACATTGAGGATGCCACAACACTGCTGAACTGGGCGTTCCAGTCGTTTGCCTATACCACACTGCTGGAGGATGACGAGGAAACGGCAGAGGTGGAAGTGATGAACTCGGACGGCAATTCCTACGTGCTGGTGCATCCGAAGGAGGACTGCATCCTGCTCTGGTGCAAGGATGTGGACGTTTCTGCGGTGCAGAAGGTGATACACCTGGATCAAAACGTCATGGCACCTGTGAAAAAAGGCGACAAGCTGGGGACAATGGAACTGAAGTTCTCCGGGGAAGTGATCGCAGAAGTGCCGCTGGTGGCGGTTTCTGATGTAGATCGGTCGTTCACCAAGTTCAACGCCTATGCGCTGGAGAATTTCCCGAACTCGCCGTGGTTTACGGTGGGAATCGTCGCCGGTGCTGTTCTGTCAGCACTGTACATTGCGCTGTGTATCTATGCCTCCTATCGGGCAAAGAAAAATGTCACACCGGAAGATCCGATTCACCTGGTGCCTCACGCAACGGAATTCCACGACCGTCCGCAGCGGAACTGGAAACGCTCTGACACAGTATTTTATCATGGTCCGGAGTCCAGAACGGAACACGATCCGGATGCACAGAAAAATGCAGAAGAAAAGGAAAAAGAGCTGACAGGTGCAAACCGGAAATAAAGGGGATGCAGTTATGAAGATCGCCATTGCGCAGACAGAGATCTGCTTTGAAGAACCGGAAAAGAATTTGCGTACTGCTGAAAGCTGGATCGAACAGGCAGCACAGGAAGGTGCAGATGCAATATTTTTTCCGGAGATGAGCTTTACCGGATTTTCCATGCACGTGGAAAAAGTGGCAGCGTATGTGAACCCGATTCGGCAGACAATGTGCCGGCTGGCAGCGCAGGAACATATAGCTATAGGATACGGCTGGACTTCCTGCAAGTCCGGCGGCAAAGGGGAAAATCACTACACAATTCTCGGCAAATCCGGGGAAGTACTGTCGGATTATGTGAAGATACATCCCTTTTCCTACGGCGGGGAAGAGCGGTTTTACGACAGCGGCACGGAAATTGTTCACACGGTACTGGAAGACTTTCCGGTCAGCACGCTGATCTGCTATGATTTGCGTTTTCCGGAACTGTTCCGGGCGGCAGCACAGACCAGCCGGCTGATCGTTGTCCCGGCGAACTGGCTGCACCAGCGCACGGAACACTGGCTGCTGCTGCTCCGGGCGAGAGCTATCGAAAACCAGGTATATGTGCTGGGTGTCAACTGCGTCGGAAAGCAGCAGTCCTACACCTTTGACGGGCAGAGCTGTCTGGCAGACCCGGAGGGAAATTTGTGCTGTGTCTGCGGTGATGCACCGGAACTGGCATTTGTGACTGTGGAGAACGACACGGAACAATTCCGGCGTGCGTTTCCCACCTGCCGGGATGTGAAACTGCCGTTTTATACGGAATTGTATCAGAATCTTGTGAGGGAAGAGGAACATCAATGATTGAGGTTTTTCAGCCGCCCCGGATCACACGGGAAGAGACTGCCTATAAAATGCTGTTTCATGTTTTTGCGGCTTTTGCAGCATTGGCGGTTTCCATGGCTGGGTTGTTTTATTCCATGGCTGGAGATTCCCGAAAGAACCGGGATGCGCTGCATAAAGTCACGTCTCCGGAGACGGAATTGTGGGCGATTATTGTTTTCGCTGTGTTTGTCTTGGCAGCTGTCTATTTATCGGTTGCAGGGGTTGTGCTGTCCCGGCGAGTGAGAGGACAGTTTGTGCGGTGGGTGAAAAAAGGCGGCAAACTGTATTTTGTGTCTGCGAGTGCCTCAAATGTCAGAGCAAGCGGTTCTTCCAGACGGATTTCCAGTTCGCTGAAATTGCAGGACGCATCGCTGAACGTTTTGAATGATTCCGGGGCTTTGGAGGATATATTAAACGGAAAAACTGCATATGCCTTTATCCAGGCAATACCGGTGACAAGTGTCACTTGGGTTCGGCAGAGGAAACGTGGCACAAAGGTGTATTTCCAAAACAAAAAGGTATTTCTATCTAAGAAAATGTACGGGTATCACGTACTTCTGCATCTGCTGGAAGAAATAAGCACACATTGAAAAAAGGCAGCCGTGAAAACGCTGAAATGCGTTCATGGCTGCCTTTTGCTGTATTCTGTAAGTCAAAGTTTTAGTGTTCCGGATAAGTGACTTCCATTGCCTTCTGGAAAAAGGCGTGCATCTCCGGGAATTTGTCCCGGATGCGCATGGGCTTGATCTTTGTGTTGGTAAAGCAGTGGGAAGAGGTGGCAACTGCACAAAGCTGCCCGGTTTCCACGCAGAGGATATCATACCGCAGTTCCAGCTTGAAACCGTTGTATTTGGTGATGTAGGAGTAAACTGCCAGATGCTCACCGAAGTGCAGGGAGTGCTTGTATTCACAGGTGACGCCCAGCACCGGCAGCATAATGCCTTCTTCTTCCATCTGGTTATAGCCGACGCCGATCTTGTCCATGAAATCAACTCTTGCCTCTTCTGCCATGTGGATGTAGTTGGAGTGGTTCACGATGTCCATGCGGTCTGTCTCATGGTAAAATACCATGCGGGTATACGGTGTGATTTCCATAATACGGACTCCTTTTCTCGGATGTGTTTCCGGAAACTGCCTTTTTGTTTCCGTGGACACAGAAAGACTTTCTTTTTAGTATAGCACAACTTCTTCGGTTTTACTGGTTCTTTTTGTGTCCAGTGTGTTAAAGAAACGCTGGATAAGGCATATCTGAGGCACAAGCTTTACGCAGTGTTCTTCGAAATGCAGAGAACAGGACGGAAAAACGATTTTTTTCTTCCCGGTATTGCAATTTGTCACTTTTTCGGGTATAATATAAAGTAAGACACTATGTCAGCAGGAGGAAAGAGCATGAAGAAGTGGCTGATTCACCAGCCGCCGGAAGAGGCGGCAAAACAGATCCGGAGCGGCAGCGATCTGTCCATGCTGTGTGCACAGGTTCTGGCATCCCGTGGAATGCACAATGTGCAGGAAGCGGCGGCATTTTTACAGTGTGACGGTCTGGCAGATCCGTTTCTCACCGCAGATATGGAAACGGCGGCAGATTACATCAACCAGGCAATGTACAGCGGCAGCCGCATCTGCATTTACGGAGACTACGACTGTGATGGTGTAACAGCCACGGTGATCCTGTACTCTTATCTACTGGAACTGGGCGCAGATGTAACCTATCGCATTCCGGAACGGGATGAGGGATACGGGCTGAATACCAATGCAGTCCGGGAAATGCACGAGGACGGCGTGGAACTGATCGTTACGGTGGACAACGGCATCACTGCGCTGGAAGAGGCGGAACTGATTGCAGAGCTGGGCATGACGCTGGTCATCACAGACCACCACCAGCCGCTGGAAACGCTGCCGAGAGCGGCAGCGATCGTGGACGCACACCGGGCAGATGATACTTCGCCGTTTCACGACCTCTGCGGTGCGGGCGTGGCGCTGAAACTGGTGGCGGCGCTGGACGGCGGCGATACGGCAATGGCGCTGGAGCAATTCGGGGAACTGGCGGCAATCGCAACTGTGGCAGATGTGGTAACGCTTTCCGGCGAAAACCGCTATCTGGTGCAGCTGGGACTGCGGCTTTTGGCGAACACAGAGCGTCCCGGACTGCTGGCACTCCTGGACAAAAGCGGACTGACGGGAAAGGCGTTTACTTCTACTTCCATTGCATTCGGCATTGCACCGAGAATCAACGCCGCCGGACGGTTCGGCTCTCCGAAAACGGCGGTGGAACTGCTGTTATGTGAAGATCCGGATGAGGCGGCAGAACTGGCGGAAGAGCTGGAACGGCGCAACCAGGCGAGAAAAGCGGAGGAATCCAGAATCCTGGAAGAGATTGCTTTGCAGGCGGCAGAACAGCCGCAGCTGCTGAAAGAACGTGTACTGGTATTTGCCGGAGAAAACTGGCATCACGGCGTTATCGGCATTGCGGCATCCCGTCTGGAAGAGCAGTTCGGCAAGCCGACCATTCTGATTACCATAGAAGGCGATCAGGCGAGAGGGTCAATGCGGTCGTTCGGCGAATTCTCTGCATTTCGCTGTCTCCATGCCTGCAGTGATCTGCTGTCCCGGTACGGCGGTCACCCCGGCGCAGGCGGTTTTTCTCTGCCGGCAGACCACGTGGAACTGTTCCGAAAGGCAGTGCAGCACTATGCAAAAGAGGCACATCCCACCATGCCGGTGCTGACCTTAGAGGCAGACCGGCTGCTGATGCCCCAGGAGATCACCATGGAGAATATTACCAGCCTGTCGGTGCTTGCGCCTTTCGGTGAGGGAAATCCTACGCCGGTGTTTGCGCTTTGTCATGCGGTGATGCAGGGCATCCAGCCGCTGTCCGGCGGAACGCATTCCAAGCTTAAAATTACTTACGGCGGCATGGCAATGGATCTGCTGCTGTTCCGGACGAAACCGGAGGATGTGACGCTGAAAAACGGCGATATCTGCGATTTTCTGGTCAACATAGAGGTGGGCAGTTTTCAGGGCAGACCGCAGCTTTCTGTGATCGTCAAGGACTATCGGAAAAGCGGTCTGAAACAGGCGAAATATTTTGCCGCACAGAGTACATATGAACAATTTTGCCGCGGCGAGGCATTGCAGCAGAACTTTTATCCGGCAATTACACCGGCAAGAGATGTGCTGGTGCAGATCTATCAGCGAATTCCACAGACGGATATTGCGTTGGATGGGCTGTTCGGGAGCGTGCAGGATCTGCCGCAGATGAACTACTGCAAACTTCGGCTGGCGTTGGATATTTTTTCGGAATTGGGATTGGTGCAGCAGGATCTCTGGACACAGCGGGTACGCCGGAATCCGGTAAAGGAAAAGGTGAATCTGCAAAGTTCCGTCCTGCTGCAGGGATTACAGAAAAAAGGAGCGGATGTTGTATGACACAGGAAAACACAAGCGGAGATGTGCGTTTGGCTGCACAGGATAAACCGCAGATCCCTCAGAATGAGGTCACGATCTCGGATCTGGCGAAGAAGATTCTTGCGACGGATAAACAGTACGATCTGAGCAAGATCCTGTCTGCGTATCAGCTGGCAGAAAAGGCACACGCCGGGCAGAAACGCTCTTCCGGAGAACCGTATATTATCCATCCGCTGGCGGTGGCAGATATTCTGCTGGATCTGGGAATGGATACGGATACGATCTGCGTGGGTCTGCTCCACGATGTGGTAGAGGATACGGAATATACGCTGGATGATATCCGGAAGAAGTTCGGACAGGATGTGGCGATGCTGGTGGACGGCGTCACCAAGCTGAACCGCATTCCGATTTTCGACAAGGAACAGCAGCAGGCGGAGAATGTCCGGAAGATTCTGCTTGCCATGTCCCATGACATCCGGGTCATGATTATCAAGCTGGCAGACCGTATTCACAATATGCGTACACTGAAATTCCTGCCGCCGGAAAAACAGCGCCGCATTGCGCTGGAAACCATGAATGTCTATGCGCCGATCGCACACCGTCTGGGAATCCGTACTGTAAAGGACGAGCTGGAAGACCTGGCGTTCTATTACCTGGACTCCTATGCGTATTCGGAAATCGAACATATTATGGAGATCAAAAAGGATGAACGGGAAAAGTTCATCGAATCCATTAAGGAACGTATCCGGAAACGCCTGGCACAGGAACACTTTGCGAAAGAACCGATCATTGAGGGACGTGTCAAGAGCATCTACGGCATTTACAAGAAGGTCTATGTCAACCACAAGGGCATGGATGAGATCTATGACAAGTATGCTGTCCGTGTCATTGTCTCTACGGTTGCAGAGTGCTATATGGTGCTGGGTATTGTACATGATATGTTCCGACCCTTGCCGAACCGGTTCAAGGACTATATCTCTACGCCGAAGTCCAATATGTATCAGTCCCTGCACACTACTGTTCTGGGACGGGAGAGCATTCCTTTTGAGATTCAGATTCGCACCTGGGATATGCACGTCTCTGCGGAATACGGCATCGCTGCCCACTGGAAGTACAAAGAGGGAATCCAGGGCAAGGATAAGATGGAAGAGCGCCTGGCATGGGTGCGCAAGGTAATTGAGGCGCAGCAGACCTCGGACGACGTGGAAGAAATTGTCCGTGCCATCAAGAACGACCTGTCTCCGGAGGATATTGTGGTAATGACGCCCCGTGGCGATTCCATCTCTCTGCCGGTTGGGTCAACGGTGATCGACTTTGCATACCGCATCCACACGGAAATCGGACACAAGACCATCGGCGGCAAGGTGGACGGCAAGATGGTTCCGCTGGATTATCCGCTCCAGACGGGACAGATCTGCGAAGTCTTGACCAGCAAAGACCCCAACAAGGGACCCAATCGTGCATGGCTGGGTATTGTCAAGACCAACGAGGCAAAGTCCAAGATTCGTTCCTGGTTCAAGAAAGAGTGCCGAGAAGAGAACATTGCTACCGGCAAGGCGAATCTGGAGCAGGAGTTCAAGCGCTGTCACATCAATCTGCCGGAAACGGAATGGGGCGCATTCCTGGCAGATGATCTGAAACGGCACAACTGCGACACGCTGGAGGACTTCTACGCCTCGATCGGATACGGCGGCGTTATGCTGTCCAAGATCATGCCGAGACTGAAAGAACTGTATGTGAAATCGCACGGCGCAGAGGAAGAAGAGACAAATCCGGTTGCACCGGTGATGCAGACGGAGACACCATCCGGTAAGGACTGTATTGTCCTGGATCGGATCGACGACTGCGTATTCAAGTTTGCGCAGTGCTGCAATCCGCTGCCGGGCGATGATATCGTGGGCTTTATCACACGGGGACACGGCATTTCCGTGCATACGAAAAACTGCGTCAACTACCAGGCGGCGCTGAAACGGAACAACCCGGAGGAAATGGCACGCTGGCTGCCGGTGCAGTGGACGAACAACACTTCTGCGCTGATTCCTACCGGCATCGAAGTGATTGCGTCAGACCGTGTGGGGCTGGTGTTTGATATTACGAAGATTCTCTCGGAATCGCATATTCTGATCGTGCATTCGTCATCCCGGAATCTGCGCAACGGCAATGCGATTTTTGAGGCGAGCGTCCAGGTTGCCGGAACAGATCAGCTCCAGGCAATCATGGATAAGCTGCGGAAGATCCGGGGCGTGATCTCTGTGGAACGTGCAAAAAAGTGAGGTGGCTGCAATGAAAATTACAACGCTGATGCTGGGAGAACTGGCATCGAACTGTTATATCCAGGAAGTGGGCAACAAGAAGTGTGTCATCGTGGACATCGGCGGTGATGCGCCTATCGTGTTCCGCCGTCTGGAAATGATGCAGCTGGAACCCCTGGCAATTCTGCTGACGCACGGGCATTACGATCACATTGCCGGTGTGGAGCAGGTACGGGAAAAGTATCAGATTCCGGTCTATGTGCATTCTCTTGATGCAAATATGCTGACTGACAGCCGTGCCAATCTGGGCGACTGGCTGTCTACCCAGCCGTTTCAGCCTGTTCAGGAATGGAAAACGGTGGAGGACGGTGACACGCTCCAATTCGGGGACAATACGTTCACGGTGATTCATACACCGGGGCATACACCGGGCAGCGTTTGCCTGCAAAGCGGCGATGTGCTGTACACCGGAGACACACTGTTCCGGATGTCCCGTGGCAGAACGGATTTTCCAGGCGGCAGCGATGCACAGATGCTGGAATCTTTCCGGAAACTGAAAGCGCTGGACGGCGATTTTCGGGTATTGCCGGGGCATAATGAAGAATCGACACTTTCTTTTGAAAAGGAACACAATCCAACGATGCGAGGACTATAATTCATGCCAAATGTTGAAACCAATCTGACAAAGCCGTTTCCCGTTGTCTTTTCGGGACACACGCTGAAATATGAAATCGAATGTATCTGCAAGATTTTCCTGCCGATTCGAAAGTTTACGTTTCTCTATGATACGGCGCAGCTGCCGGAGGATGCAGAAGAGGGTGCTGTTCTCACGCTGGAACAGCAGGGCAGTCAGAGCCGCTTTTTTGTCCGGGTGCAGTACCTGGGAAAGACGCTGGAGCAGGAGCAGTTTTTCCCGGCCTGTTCGCCGGAAACAGACAAGCAGCTGTGCGAATACCGGTTCAGTGCCATGCTGTTCCGGCTGCTGGAACAGATCACAGATCTGCATCCGGCGTGGGGCTTGCTGACGGGGATTCGTCCGGTAAAAAAGGTGCAGCCTTATCTGGGCAAAGGGTATACCAAGGCAGAGGTCTGTGAGAAACTCCATGAGAAGTTCTGGATTTCCCCGGAAAAGCTGTCTTTGGTCTACGATACGGCGATCGTACAGCAGCCGCTTTTGGAGAAAACGCCAAAGCGTGGCATCAGTTTGTATTTGTCGATTCCGTTTTGTCCCACACGCTGCAGCTATTGTTCCTTTGTATCCCATTCCATAGAACAGGCGCACAAGCTGATTCCGGGATATCTGGAAAAGCTGTGCGAAGAGCTGGTGATCTGGGGGCAGCTGGTACGGGAACAGGAACTTCTGGTGGATACGGTCTATTTCGGCGGCGGTACGCCAACTTCGCTGACGGCGGAACAGCTGGAACAGGTACTGACGGCTGTGCAGGACAATTTTGACCTTTCGCATCTGCGGGAATACTGCGTTGAGGCTGGCAGACCGGATACCATTACCCCGGAAAAGCTGAAAACACTGAAACGGTTCGGGGTTGATCGTATTTCTGTCAATCCGCAGACTATGCAGGACAGCGTACTGGAAACTATTGGAAGAAAGCATACTACGGCGCAGACGGTGGAGGCATTCCGGATGGCTCGTGCGGCAGGATTCGACAATATCAATATGGACCTCATTGCCGGACTGCCAGGGGATACACCGGAGGGCTTTCATGATACCCTGGAGAAGATCCTGGCGTTAGACCCGGACAGCATTACTGTTCATGCGCTGACGCTGAAACGGGCGGCAAATCTTTTTGCTGAGGGAGAGAGTCAGGTACATAACCCGGTGGAACAGATGGTGCAGGAGAGTATGCGCCGTCTGCCGGAACACGGCTATGCGCCCTATTATATGTACCGGCAGAAGAACACCATTGACAACCAGGAAAACGTGGGATATGCCCGTGCAGGAAAGGAATCGCTGTACAACATCCTTATTATGGATGAGAGTCAGTCCATTTTTGGCGCTGGATGCGGTGCGTCCACAAAGCTGGTAGAACCCTGCGGCAGAATCACACGAATCCATAACTATAAGTTTCCCTATGAGTATATCCGTCAGTTTGACCAGCTGATGCAGAAGAAAGAGCAGGTACGGGAGATCTGCGAGCGGATTCGGGAACAGGAAACGGAGTAAAAAGGAGTACAGATATGCCATTTATTCATGTTCAGACAAATACAGCAATCACAGACGAACAGGCAAAAAATATTAAGACACATCTTGGACTTGCAATTACAGCAGTTCCCGGAAAAACGGAGAACTGGCTGATGGTGGAGACAGAGGGCGACAAGCAGCTTTTCTTTCAGGGAACAGATGCGCCGGCAGCAATGGTAGAGGTTCAGCTGTACGGAAAAGCATCGTCCAATGCGCTGAATACGCTGACCAGCAACATTACCGGAATTCTGCTGGATACACTAAAAATTCCAACAGACAGAATTTATGTAAGCTATATGTGTACAGAGAATTGGGGCTGGAACAGCTCGAATTTCTGATGGGAAACAAGAATGCTGTGCCGGTGCGAGATGTACTATAGCCGCCGGTGCGCTGCAAATCAATCAAAAACCTGTTCTGTGCAAGGGTATGTGAAAATGCAGAACAGGTTTTTCAATACGAGGCGATGGAAATTTGAAAAAGAACGACATTTTTGAAACAGAAATCATGGATATGACCACGGAAGGCAGCGGTGTCTGTCGGGTGGACAATATGGCAGTGTTTGTGCCGCACACCGCAGTGGGTGACCGGATTCGGGTGCGCATCGTAAAAGTACTGAAGAGCTATGCCTTTGGGATCGTGGAAGAACTGCTGGAGCCTTCGGCAGACCGCATTGTGCCTGCCTGCGGTTTATCCCAGTGCGGCGGCTGTCTGTTTCAGCATATCACGTATGATGCAGAACTGCGTGTGAAAGAAAAGGCGGTGCAGGATGCTTTTATTAGACTGGGAAAGCTTTCTCCGGAATTTTTGCCGATTCTGGGCGCTGAGTCCCGTACCAGATACCGCAACAAGGCGCAGTATCCGTTCGCTTTGGACAAAACAGGACAGCCGATTCTGGGCTTTTTTGCCCGGAGAAGTCATCGGGTGATTTCGGTGAAGGACTGTTTGCTGCAGCCGGAATTGTTTGGGAAAATTGCCGGTACAGTGCTGGAGTTTGTGCGGCGCAATTCGATTTCAGTATACAATGAATCCAGCGGAAAAGGGGATATGCGGCACTTGTATCTGCGGTGCGGACAGCATTCCGGAGAGGTGATGGTTTGCTTTATCGTGCGCAAGCCAATTCGGAAAAAGCTGATGCCGTTAGTTGAGATTTTGACCGAGCAGTATCCGCAGATCAAGAGTATCAGCATGAACTGCAACCCGAAGAAAACCAATGTGATTCTGGGAGATTCCACGGAAACGCTGTGGGGAAAAGATACCATTACGGACACCATGTGCGGCAATGCTGTTGATCTTTCGCCGGAGTCGTTTTACCAGGTGAATACCATACAGGCAGAGCGGCTTTATGGTGCGGCAAAAGAATTTGCACAGCTGACGGGGAAAGAACGGCTGTTGGATTTGTACTGCGGCGCCGGAACGATCGGGCTGTCTATGGCAGATGCGGTGTTGGAATTGGTTGGCGTGGAAATTGTTCCAGAGGCTGTGGAGAATGCAAAGGAAAATGCTGCGAGAGCTGGCGTGAAAAATGCGGCGTTTTTCTGCGGCGATGCAGGCAGCATTGCCGGAAAGCTGGCGGAACAGGGGACTGCGCCGGATGTGATCGTCGTCGATCCGCCCAGAAAGGGATGCGATGAGGCAGCGCTCTGGGCGATGGTGCAGATGCAGCCGGAGCGAATCGTGATGATTTCCTGCAACGCCACAACGGCAGCCAGAGACTGTGCAATGCTGAGCCGGATGGGGTATGCGGCAGAACGGGTGCAGCCGGTGGATTTGTTTCCTGGGACGGGGCACGTTGAGTGCGTAGTATTGATGACTAAAGTACAGAAGTAAATACCGAAAAAGGCTTGAAAACAAGGCATTTCCAAGAGTTGGGCGTCTTGGTTTGACGGCTGCCAAGCGGAAGATTTAACACCCAGCTTATGGTGAAAACGATAGGTTGAGTTGACAGGTTGAAAATGGGCAAAGTCGAGTGGACAAGATGATTTTGCCTATTGTTGAGTTGATAGAATAGTTAATTGCACGGCAAGGAGGAATGGAGTTGATTAATTTAGGAAAATTGAAAGAAATAAAAGACTTGAGAAAGGTATGGCCACATGAGGCAATAGACTTCACTCCTTGGCTGGCAGAAGAGGATAATCTTGCGTTACTGGCGGATGCCGTTGGCTTGGAGATTACCGTCGATGAAACGGAGTCCAGTGTTGGAGATTTCAATGTAGACATTTATGCAACCGAAACCGGAACGGACAGAAAAATCATCATCGAGAATCAGCTTGAAGATACAAACCATGACCATCTTGGTAAATTGATTACATATGCATCCGGTAAATCTGCTGATATCGTGATTTGGGTTGTAAAGAGAGCAAGAGAAGAACATCGCTCGGCTATCGAATGGCTGAATAATCACACTGATGAGAATATTGCTTTCTTCCTGGTAGAAATTAAACTGTATCAAATCGGAAGTTCTGATATTGCCGTTAAGTTTGAAGTGGTAGAAAAGCCGAATGACTGGACAAAGGAAATCAAGCGTAACACCAGCAATTCCCCTACGCTGCAAGCGAGATATGATTATTGGGTTGCCTTCAATGATTATGCATTCCAAAACCATGCATTTGCAAAGCAGTTCAATAAGAGAAAGGCAAGCACAGACCATTGGATGACATTCAGTGTCGGCTCATCTGCTTGCCACATTAGTATGTCGCAGATAAGAAAATACAACCACGCTCTTGTGGAATGGTATATTTCTGATGACAAGGAACTGTATCATAAATTCTATTCCAACAAGGCTGCCATTGAACAGGAAATGGGTGTGCAGCTTGAGTGGAATGAACTTCCGGAGAAAAAAGCAAGCCGTATCCTGGTGTATAAGACGGTCGATTTCGATAACAAGGATACTTGGTCAGAACAGTTTGATTGGATGATGGATATGGCAATCAAAATGAAAAAGGCGTTCAAAAAGTATTTATAAGCAATTGAATACTGAGGTGGCTTGAAAGCAAAACGTTCCGAGGGTTGGAGGTATTCTTCTGGCTCTCGGGTTTTCTTTATGGTTTGTTTGCAAGAAATATCATCAAATATCAAGAAACATCATATAAACTATTGAAAACAGAGTGCCTTCGTGATATAATAAGAATGGTATTATGTATCCATCAACATTTGACGAGGTGAAAATAGTGAATGAAATGATGAACGATAAATGGATAGGCATTGAAGAGGCCGCAGAATATTTAGGCGTTAAGCCTATTACAGTTAGAGACTGGATTAAAAAGAACACCGGAATTCCCGCCCATAAAATCGGAAAGCAGTGGAAGTTTAAATCTTCTGAATTAGACGCTTGGGTTAAAAGTGGAAAAAGTGCTATCTAACAGGAGGAACAATGAAATGGCTGATTTAGGTCAAGTATTTACAAAGGGTAATGTTGCCCGTTATATGGTTTCGTTATTCGATTTGCCTAAGCAAGCTGCCATTATGGATCCGTGCTTTGGTGCAGGTTCTTTTTTGGATGCACTTATAGAATATGAGTACGAAAACGTTACTGCTTGTGAAATGGATACTATTTTATTTGAAAACACAAAAGAGAAATACCAGCAGTATAAACTTATTAATGGCGATTTTCTTATTTATAACGCTTCCAATGCGTATGATGGTATTGTCATGAATCCTCCTTATATACGACAGGAGAAAATCGTTGAATTAGAAGCATACGGAATAACAAAGGAGAGATTGCGTTCTAACTCCATATTTTCCGGCTTGCCAAGTACGGCAAATATGTATATGTATTTTATTATGAAAGCCATCGATTTATTGAAGAACGGTGGACAGCTGATTGTTATTTTCCCGAGTAGTTGGATGAAAGCAAAAAGTGGAATTGAGTTTCAAAAAACTATGCTATCCAAATGTGGCATAGAAAATCAGATACATATTCACGGAGATGTATTTGAAAGAGAAGCATTGGTTGATGTAGTTATTCTAAAGTTAGTTAAAGGGAAAATGGATATTGACACCGTCGAGGAATATTTAGAATCAAAGGATGGAGAGTTACAAAGTGTTTCTATAAGAGATGATAAGGCATTCGAGGAATTTGCTTATCCATTTTCTAAACTGGCTACAATTAAAAGAGGGTTAACAACAGGCTGCAATGAAATGTATATAAATCCAGACCTTCTTTGTGAAGATGGTGGATGTTTTAAGCCGATTATATCTTCGCCAAAAAGCATTGATGGATATACTACACTTAACGCTCGTTTAGACCGCTTGTTCTGTCCGGTGGAGGATGCTGTTTCTGATGAAATATCAAGTTATCTGGATTTTTGGAAAAATAAAATAATTCAGGAGCAGAAACCCAAGACACTGTATATGAAAGTTAACAGCAGTGACAAGTGGTATGAAATACGAGAAATCTGTGGGGAGGGTATTTTGTTTAGCTATTTTGTTCGTAACGACATGAAGTTTGTTATGAACGAAACAGGTGTGCTTGCGAGAGACAATTTTTATGTTATTAAACCTAAAGTTGATAAGTGGGTTCTGTTCGCCTTACTGAATAATTATTACACATATTATCAGTTGGAACTGAGCGGAAAAAAATACGGAGCAGGATTGCTTAAATTGCAGAGGTATGATATTGAGGGATTGTTCTTTCCAAACTATGAAATGATTTCTGATTCTGACAAAAATGAACTGATGGTTTTGAGTCACAAATTACTTGAAAGTGCAGATTCTGCCGTCATAGGAGAAATCACAAAACTGATTTCTAAATATAGTAGAATCAGTTACAAAGAAATAACGGATAGATATGTTGAAATAAAATCGAACCGATTGGAGGTTAAATGAAGTGAGCATAAATGTGGTTAGTTTATTCTCAGGTGGCGGCGGATTGGATTTGGGATTTATTGCCGAGGGCTATAATATTATCTGGGCGATTGATAACAACAAAAACGCTACTGAAACTTATAAGGCTAATATCGGTGACCACATTATGTGTGCAGATATTAACCAAATTGATATCAGCAAGATTCCACACGCAGATGTGGTCATCGGAGGGCCACCTTGTCAGTCATTTTCTTTGGCGGGAAATAGAAATGTAGAAGATGAGCGAGGACAACTTGTCTGGAAATACATTCATATTATAGAGCAGGTGCAGCCCAAGGCTTTTGTGTTTGAAAATGTAACGGGACTGTTATCTGCCCAAAATTCGCAAGGTGAAAAAATAATAGAACTTCTTAAAATTGCTTTTAAGAAGATTGGCTATACGATTGAACAGCAAGTTATGAATGCAGCCGACTATGGAATTCCTCAACGAAGAAAAAGAGTAATCATTGTAGGCTTGAAGGATGCAAAATTCGTATTTCCTAAACCTACGCACAGCGAGGATGGAATTGACTTGAAACGTTATGTGAGTGTGGAAGAAGCTCTTGGCGATTTGCCAGAAGCTATAGCAGATGAAAATGGTGTTGTAAATTACAGTATGCCTGCACAAAGCGAATTTCAGAAATTCGTAAGAAGAAATGTGGCTATTACAGAACATTTTATACCACAGATGAGTGAACTGGATGAATATATAGTGCGCCACGTAAAACCCGGCGGGAACTATATGGATATACCTGCTGATGTTAATTCAAGCAGAATAAGAAGACTCCAGCGAGATGGTGGACACACAACTTGTTATGGTAGACTTGCACCTGACAAGCCATCATATACAATAAATACTTATTTTAATCGTCCGAATGTTGGATGCAATATTCATTATATGGAAAACAGGTTAATAACTGTGCGAGAGGCACTGAGATTGCAATCTTTCCCTGATGATTATAAGATTGTTTCAAGCAGTAAGCAGGGGCGAAACCTTATTGTCGGCAACGCAGTACCCCCAATGCTTGCGGGCGTAATCGCTCGTGAGTTGAAAAAATTTATTAAGGAGGACTAATCCATGTGGATTTCATATTCGGATTCGGAAGTGAATCGATTCCATCCTATATGTGAACGTGCATTAAATTATGCATTGAGGTTAATTGGAAAAGATGGCCAGTATAGGGTTTTGCATCACCAATATACGGGTGCTCTTGAAATGGACTATGTTGTTCAAAATATTGCAACAGGTAAATATCTATGCGTTGTAGAAGTAAAAAGAACACCCGCAGATGTGCATAGTGCGAGATATCAGTTCCAGGCAATGTCATATGTCCAAATGAATGCGGGTCAATCTGAAAAACCGTTTTATATTCTCACAAATCTGGAATATGCATTTTCTTTTAGATATGATGCAGGTAGACCACGTGTTTTTCAGCAGATGTTAAAGCCAGGTCTTTCCCACATAGGAAGCTTTGACATTGATGATGAAGAAATTTTTGTTGAAAAACTTGCAAGATATTTTAGTGAACGCCTAACTGACTACACTAACAATTCCTATGAGTATTTGGTTACTCTTGAGGAATTTGCATCTCATATGGAACATATAAAGGATGAACCCAAGAGATGGAAGACGCATTTGGCTGCTCTTTTATATGAATATATTAGAGGCGCATTTACTTTCATCAACAGAAATGAATTAAGAGATATCAGATTATTTAGAAATGATGTGGAAAGAATTTGCGATGAAGCGGCTCGTGTAAATTTTAAGGATATCTTTAATTATTCTGACGAGTCTTTTGAACGCACAGTGGATATAGAAAATGATACTCTAATTGATTTGTACGATTTTGGTAACCAAAACATAAATGGTGACTCTGTTGCTGGAATTTTACATTCAATAGTGTCAGCAGGACATGAACACGATGGAGAAGTTCCTACAGATTTGGAATTGGCAAGAATTGTTGCGGAATTAGCAAAATACAGCAGTGGTGATTTAGAGCCTACTGATTTGGTGTGTGACCCGGCAGCAGGAAGTGGCAACCTTATTAGCGCGGCCATACCTACATATAATTTGCTTCCTACTCAAATTGTTGTCAACGATGTAAATAGCAAGCTGCTTGAGTTATTGTCGTTACGAATCGGCTTGAATTATGCAAGTACAATAAGTCTGAGAAACTCACCTGCTATTTATAATCGAAATATAGCGGATATTGAACCCCTTTTCTTTAATGATGTCAAAGTTGTGGTAATGAATCCGCCGTTTTCTGCAGGCATAAATTGTGTAGCTCGAAAACAGCCAATGTATCGGACTATTAAAAGGTTAACTGGTAGTGATGCAAAAACCAGTATCGGTCAAATGTCCTTGGAAGCAGTATTTCTTGAGTTGCTCATCGAACTTGTTCAACCAGGCACAACAATATCGTGCGTATTCCCTAAAACGCATTTAATGGGAAGAGGACCCGAGGCAAAAGCAATAAGACGCTTGTTGTTACATCAATTTGGACTTCATCTGGTATTTACTTATCCCGGCGATGAGATTTTTGATGATGTAACAAAAGATACTTGTATCCTTGTTGGTAGAGCAAAGATGCCTGCGGATTCTGTGAAAGTCGTATCAAGCTACGATAAAATACCTAACATTGATATCCATAGATTCGCACAGACGTTACCAAATGATGCATCAGAGGATTTTGCACCTATGATGCCGGGTGTTGTAGTAAAGAAAATTTCCACGCAGGAATTATCTGATACTACAGAAGACGGTTGGAGAATGTTGAATAGCGAAATGGTTGATGCAATCACATTTGTCAAAGAAAATTTTCAGAGTTCTCCACAGTTTACGGAACTCTCTGAATTAGATTACCCGACAAAACGAGGTCAAGCAGGAAATAGCGGTGGCAGTGATATTATGTTCTTTGATTCAAGGCCTGATCTATATGGACAGTTCGAGAATCGGGATATTATTCTTTCTGCTGGAATGCGAAATGCTAAGCTGGATACGTTTGATATTGGAACGGGAGATAGTGATTTCTTGGATGTTTCAGATAATTCAGAGGAAATCGTAGATGCCATTATTGATGCTTACAATGCACTTCCTGATAGAGAAGGAAGGCAGCAACGAAGACGAAAGACAAATCAAGAGTGGAAAAAGATATTAATCAAGGAAAGCAGAGGCAGGTTTTCGGCTAATTCAGTTTTGGTTCCAAGAGCAATCAGAACAACCGGAAGAATTTACTTGTCATGTAATCCAGTGTTTGTATCTACAAACTTTGTTGTTTGCACATTGCCTTCTTTGAACAAGGCAATCATGTTATCAACATGGATGAGCACCATTTTTTATCAATTGATATGCGAAGTGTCCTCTAAAGACCAGGAAGGCATGAGAAAAATGGAAGTTTCGGATATAGAAAAGACCTATATTCCTGTATTGGATAATGTGACACAAGAAACGATAACAGCTTTAACAGGTGAATATGGTTCAATAGAATTCTTAAATCTTGCAACTCCTGAAATCAGAGAGGTGGATAGAATTTGGGCTAATGAACTATTTGGAGAAAATGCGGATGAAATATTGAATACTGCAAGAAGAATGTTGGAATATCTCGCCAACAGAAGAAATCCGTAATTAAAGGAGGGTGCTCATGGCAGCGGCACATCGTTCATTTGCTGAATATGTAAAAAAGAAATTTGATAATAATTTCTGGGCAGCTGCCGAAAGCTACCTGGAGGCAAACCTTGATTCTTTGGGTATCGAATTAAAGAGAATCCATCGTGCCGGAGAGACGGAGATTTCAGAGGTCAAGGTAGAACACGTGTGGGTTGAAGACAAACCGGGCATGGAGGTGCATTTCGATGTGGCCATTTCCATTTGGTTTGAAACCCATGAGGGAGATTACCATTACGACGATTATGATGAAAATATCGTGTGGATGATGGCTCATTGCCGTGGTGATCTGGATAAGAACCTGGATGATTTTGAAATCCTGCGGGTATCAAAATACAACGGCAAAAGCCGTGTGAAAGACCCGATGGACGATTCTCTTGTGCCGATTATCCCATATGAAAAGTTGGATGATGTGGCAACAGCATTCTTGCAGGAATATTATCCGGCGGCACTTCGCATTCCAATGCGTGGTCAAGACCCTGTATGGGTTGACCCGACAGAACTTGCAAAGAACATGGGGTTAACCGTCAAAAATCAGCGTATCCGTGAAGATGGTTCTGTATTTGGACAGATTTATTTTGATGATACCGATACAGTAATGTACGATGCAAACGAGGATGCAGATGTTCCTACACACATCAAAGGAAAAACAATTGTAGTGGACCCGCAGATTTATCTGCTTCGAAATCTTGGTTCATTTAATAATACCATTGTCCACGAGTGTGTTCACTGGGCGAAGCATCGTAAGGCATTCAAACTGGAACAGCTATTCAATACGGATGCTTCTTACATTAGTTGCGAGGTTGTTGGCGACGCAGATTCCCGCATATCCATAAAATCTACAAAGTATATGGAAAAGCAGGCTAATCAGCTTGCACCGAGAATCCAGATGCCGAAGGAACCTTTTACAATAAAGGCTAAAGAATACATAGCCTATTTCATGAGACAGACCAATGCAAGGCATACGGTTGATGTCATGGAAATGGTAATCGGGGCATTGGAGCGGGATTATGGTGTTTCAAGACAAGCCGTAAAAATCCGATTGGTAGAGCTTGGCTTTGAAGAAGCCATCGGCACATTTAACTATGTTGATGGACACTATGTAAAGCCACATGGTTTCCGCAAAGGTGCTATCAAAGTTAATCAGACATTTACTTTGAGCGCCCAAGACGCTGCAGTTCAGCGTTTTATGAATTTGGAACTCCGTGAAAAGACCGCAAACGGCGATTATCTTTTCGTGGATAATCATTTTGTTTATAACGCTCCCCTATATGTCGGTTATAACGAAGATGGTAAACTTGAACTGACTGATTATGCCCGAGCGCATATGGATGAATGCTGTCTTGCTTTTGATATGGAAATCACAAGCAAGGTAGAATCCACATACCATACTGCCTGTTTCCTTAATCGTGAGCCGAGCGATGTAACCTTTGATATTACATATCACAACGGATATCAAAACGCGCCGCAATCGCGCCAGGTAGAGATGAGGAAAAAGCAACAGGCTGAATGGTTGGAAATTCGCAGGCAGATGACGGATGACCCTGAACAGTGTATGGATTTATTGCTTGATTGGCGTGGAATGAAGTACACGGACCTTGGTGATGCGATTGACCGTGACCCTAAAACAATCAGCCGAACAGTGAAAGGAACAACAAATCCATCTGTTGAAACAGCGGTTCTTATTTGCTTTGGCATGAACCTTCCTCCTGTTATCAGTGAAAAGCTGTTGGATGTTTTGAATTGCAAGTTAAAGCCTATGAATCCAGATCATCAGTGGATTAGCGAGGCTTTGCACGTGAAGTATCCGGAGCCATTGTGGGCAGTCAGAGAGTATCTGGAACAGTACGGTGTAAATATTTAAAAATTTTTTTCATAAAAAAACGGACATGGCGTGTCCGGTGAAATGGGGGTGACATGATGGGATTAACCATGCTTGAGATGATAGATAACAGGTTGGCGCACTTTTTTCCGCAGCCGGAATTATACGATGTTTCCCCGTTTAGCATTGAGAATCTGCGTGATTGTATCATCATGTTCATTCTTAAAGATGCGTACTATTTGACTGAGCCGAAACAATCGTTAAGAGAAAATCGAGGAACGGATGCTGACGATGTAAGAATGCGTGACAGCAGAAATATTGCATATGCTCAGCATTATCGAGACCTTCAGTATAATCATGTAAAAAATGACTTAGGTATTGAAATACCGGAGTTGCTTTCTGCGGATGTTGAAACCATGCGTGGAAAACTGCAGGGGCATAATATTACCCCGATGCAGTATTTTGAATTAAATACGCTTGCAGACCATCCACTGCTTAAAGCTATCGTAAATAAGCGAATCTGTGACGTAAAGAAAATATCCAATGCAACCTTCCTTGAATATATGCAGGATTATGATAAATTGGTAAGCCTGCTTCTTAAAAAACTGGATGGCTCGGATGAGGATGTTATTTTCGGTACAATCGCCTTGTTTACATTAGAATGGAAATATAATGTAGAACTGTTTTATTCCTGTGCAGTCAATGCGGAAGAAGTAGGGGTTCAGGATGTTCCGGTGCATCGCCTGGCGGGATTATGCGCCGAACTTTCAATGCCGTTAGCACCGGATTTTACACAGAGGCTTCATACAGAAAGTCGATTTGTCCTACACAGGCTGAAACTGGTACCAACCGTATATACCGCATCGGAATCAGATTGGGATGAAGTAAAAGATAAAATATGCCATTATCAGACGGCCAGATATTATATTGAGAAAGAGATTGTACGCAAATGGGATATGGCAGGTTTCTTTGCCCGATACACCACAAGAGAACAGTGGGCAAAATTCTTCCGGGAACACTATGATTTAAGACAAATCTACGTTCCGAAGGAATGTAATAATAAACGCATTCGCTATATGAGAAGTATTTATAGTGCGATGATTAAGAACCAACCTTCACCATAATCCCGTTTTTCCGATTTTTCGTTCTTAAAAGCCTTCATAAAATTTAGATAAAATTAAGCCAGAACATGAGAGTAAATACTCTTCGTGTTCTGGCTTTTTTGCGTTTTACGGCAGTTTTTAGCGGACACGGCGTGTCCATCGCAGAAAAAAATTCCAGTGTAAACTATAAAAAAAAAACGCCTGACATTGAGACGGGTACACAGAAATGCGTATCCATCTGAGTGCCAGACACTCAAATAAAAAATATTCCAATGCCCGAAGTGGTCGACCTTAAGGCGGCGGGATACATCAAGAGTCAAATTCACGGTATAGCCGTGGACTGACCAAAGATGTACCCACCGTGCTTTGCCGTGCCCATTTTCGGTATCAGAGTCGGTGTGTACCATCACATCGGCTCTTTTTGTGTCCCTGCCGCCACCCAGTCGGGCGGAAAAGAAAGGCAGGGACTTTAAATGAGAAAGTTCAAAACAGCGGAAGACAACCGTACAAATTACATCTATTACTTCAACGATGGTACAAGCTACACCATTACTCCGGGAGAAAACGAAGAAAATGCAACTATTATCTCACAGCTTCACGGCATGGATGATGACGAGTTGGATGCACAGCGTAGAGAAACATACCACTGTCCGGTTCGCTATGACGGCTACCACGATGGTGACGGCGATGATGCGGATGACCGCAACCCTTATCTTGAGGATGAAAGCTACAATCCTCTGCAGCAGATTCTTTCTTTTATTGCAGAAGAAGAGCGTTCTATCAGAATGGCAAAGCTGAAGGTTGCACTTTCGGAACTTACGGACAAGCAGAAAGATACTGTTGTGAAAAAGTTCTACCGCGGCATGACCAACGTGGATATCGCAGCAGAAGAGGGTGTTTCCGAAGCGGCTATTCGTAACCGCTTGAGTAAGATTTACGCAACGCTAAAAAAGAAAACTTAAAAAAGTTTCATTTGAGGGGGTTCGATTCCCCCTCATTTTTCGCTTATGGACAGAGGGGTGAGAAAAACTCCTCGGAAAGGAGCCAAGTGCAATGGGAATTAAACACAAGGTATGTATCAACATTGCAAAACCCGGCGGTACACCTTCTCCGGTAGTCCGAAGCGGTACGATGCAGATTCGCAAGAGAATATTGGATTTTCTCTTTGGTCAGCAGGTAAACGTTCTGGTTCTGTCCCCTGGTGATTCGGTGCAGACCGTTGAGATTCACGAACTGAAAGGAGGCGAGAACCATGACAAACGCAAACAAATTTAACCTGCTCCTTGATGTGGTGAAGCTGATGCACTCATTGGCAGACGGACTGGAAGCTGTGGCTTATGCATTTGCTTACAGCCAGGAACTGTTCGTAGAAGCCAAGGAAGTGCCGAAGCCTGTCGAAACAGGACAACCCACAAAACAGATAGCAGCAGAAAAAACACCTTCATTGGCAGATGTCCGTGCAGTTCTTGCGGTGAAAACGCAGAACGGAATGACAGCCGAGGTCAAAGGTCTGATTACCAAGTACGGCGGCACCAAGCTGTCGGATGTGGACCCGAAGCATTACGCAGAACTTATTAAGGATGCGGAGGTGCTTGGCAATGGGTAATCATGCACTGCTTTCCCCTTCCAGTTCCCACAGGTGGCTGAAATGTACACCGAGTGCGGTGTTGGAAACGAAATTTGAAAACAAGAGCAGCAACGCTGCCGAGGAAGGTACTGCGGCTCACGCTCTATGCGAACACAAGCTGAAGAAGGCACTCCGCAGACGCAGTAAGCGTCCGGTATCCCCGTTTAATACGGATGAGATGGAAGAGCATTCAGATGCTTATGTGGAGTTTGTCTTAGAACAGCTTGAAAAAGCAAAGCAGACCTGCCCTGACCCCTTGGTGCTGATTGAGCAGAAGGTTGACCTCTCCGATTATGTTCCCGGTGCATACGGAACGGCGGATTGCCTCATCGTTTCGGATAACAGTCTCCACATTATCGATATGAAATACGGACTTGGTGTACTCGTTGACGCAGAGGAAAATTCGCAGCTTATGTGCTACGGTATCGCGGCACTCAGTGTCTATGAAAGCCTGTATGACATCAAGGAAGTTTCCCTCTCAATTTTTCAGCCAAGACGCGAGAATGTCCAGACATGGACGGTATCTGTGGAGGAACTGAAAAGTTGGGCGGAAAACGAACTGAAACCCAAGGCACAGATGGCTGCCAAAGGCGAAGGAGAGTATTGTCCCGGAGAGTGGTGTCAGTTCTGCCGTGCGGCGGTCAAGTGCCGTGCAAGGGCAGCAGAAAAACTCCGTATAGCAGAGGAAGAGTTCAAGCTACCACCTTTACTTACTGATGAAGAGATTGAATCCATTCTTCCGATGTTGCCGGATATCACCAAGTGGGCAAATGAAATCAGTGCCTATGCCCTGGAGGCGGCACTAAACCACGGTAAGGAGTGGAGCGGGTTCAAAGTTGTGGAGGGGCGTTCCAACCGTAAGTTCTCGGACGAGGACGCTGTTGCAGAAACAGCCAAGGAACACGGCTACACAGATATTTACCGTCAGAGCCTTATCACGCTGACTGAAATGCAGAAGCTGATGGGCAAAAAGCAGTTCGAGGAAATCCTGGGTGACCTCATTATCAAACCACCCGGAAAGCCTACCCTCGTTCCCCTTTCGGATAAGAGGCAGGCAATGAATGTATCAGACGCAAAAAACGAATTCAATGAAATTATGGAGGATTAATATTATGGCAAACGTAAACAGAACTAAGGTTATCACTGGCAAGAACACTCGTCTTTCTTACTTCCACGGTTGGGAGCCTGTCAGCATCAATGGCGGCACTGAAAAATACTCTGTGTCCGTGCTGATTCCGAAGGACGATACCGAAACCATCAACGCTATCAATGCTGCTGTGGATGCTGCGATTGAGGAAGGTATCGCTAAATTCGGCGGCAAGAAGCCTAACAAGGGTGCTATCAAGCTGCCTCTTCGTGACGGCGATGTTGAAAGAGATGATGATGCCTATAAGGGTCATTACTTCGTGAACGCCAACAGCACCACAGCACCTCAGATTGTGGACAAGGCTGTGAAGCCTATCCTCGACCGTGATGAAGTGTACTCCGGCTGTTATGCGAGAGTGTCTTTGAACTTCTATGCATTTAACAGTAACGGCAATCGTGGCGTTGCCTGCGGTCTTGGCAATATCCAGAAAATCCGTGACGGTGAGTATCTCGGCGGCCGTACTTCCGCAACCGATGACTTCTCCACTGTTGAGGATGATGATTTCCTGGCTTAAGTGTAACCCCTGGCAGGCGGTGTGAAATACCACCGTCTACCTCAAACGAAAACTACGAAATACGAGGTAAAACGATATGAACGAATTATACGAATTTATGAAACAGGTCGATGTGATTGTGCTTTTCTGCCTGATCTACGGTCTTGCCATCAACGGCATCGTGTGGACGGTATGTGAGGTTATCCGCTTTATCGTAAAGAAGGTCAAAGCCTTCCGTGAAAAGCGTAAGCAGAAAAAGGCTGCACAGAATGAAGATGTGACCGAGTAAACATGACGGGCGGCGGAGGATATTCTTCTGCCGCCTTTGTCATAGAAAGGAATGTGCTATGAAAACATTAAGTATTGATATTGAAACCTTCTCCTCGGTCAATCTGCAAAAATGCGGTGTTTACAAATATGCAGAGAGCGAGGATTTTGAAATATTACTGTTTGGCTATGCCATAGACGGTGGTCCGGTGCAGGTGGTCGACCTTGTTTGTGGAGAAAAAATCCCTGCAGAGGTTATTGCTGCACTGACCGATGATGCCGTGATAAAAACGGCGTATAACGCAACCTTTGAAAGGGTCTGCCTGTCCAGATATTTATCGGATATGGGTGTTAGCCTTGACCCTTTCCATGACAACCATTCGTTATCACAGGAGTGCGCCCGTTTTCTGAATCCGGCAAGTTGGCACTGCACCATGATTTGGTCGGCAACCCTGGGTTTGCCTCTTTCCCTTGAAGGTATCGGTGCTGTGCTTGGACTGGAAAAACAGAAGCTGACCGAGGGTAAATCTTTAATCAAATATTTCTGTGTTCCCTGTGCGCCTACCAAAGTAAATGGTGGTCGCACAAGAAATCTGCCGGAACATGATATGGAAAAGTGGCAGCAGTTTAAGGCATATAACCTTCGTGATGTGGAAACGGAAATAGGTATCCAGGAGAAGTTATCCCGATTCCCTGTGCCGGAGAAGATTTGGGATGAATATCATGTGAGCGAAGAAATCAATGACCGTGGTATCGGTGTGGATATGGTGCTTGTAAAAGAGGCAATCGAAATCGACAGTAAGAGCCGTGAACATTTAACGTCTTTAATGCAGGATATGACAAATCTCGATAATCCAAATTCCGTGCAGCAGATGAAGTCCTGGCTTGCAGATAATGGTATGGAGATGGAGAGCCTTGGCAAAAAGGAAGTGGCGGCGGCAATCAAAACAGCACCACAGGATATTACCGATGTGCTTTCCTTACGTCAGCAGCTTGCCAAAAGCAGCGTCAAAAAATACACGGCTATGGGAAATGCAGTCTGCAAGGATAACCGTGCCAGGGGTATGTTCCAGTTTTATGGAGCGAACCGAACCGGAAGATTTGCGGGCAGGCTGATTCAGCTTCAGAATCTGCCACAGAACCATATGCCGGATCTGGCAGAGGCACGTGGTCTTGTACGTGACGGGAACTATGATGCGTTGGAACTTCTGTATGAAGATATTCCCGATACCCTTTCACAGCTTATCCGTACTGCTTTTGTACCGCAGAAGGGTAGAAAATTTATCGTGGCAGACTTTTCTGCTATTGAGGCGAGAGTTCTTGCGTGGCTTGCGGGAGAACAGTGGAGAATTAAGGTGTTTGAGGAAGGCAAAGACATCTATTGCAGCAGTGCAAGCCAGATGTTTGGTGTTCCGGTAGAAAAGCATGGTGTTAACGGACACTTGAGACAGAAAGGAAAAATTGCGGAACTTGCCTTGGGTTACGGCGGTTCAGTCGGTGCCCTTAAAGCAATGGGAGCCTTGGAGATGGGTCTTACGGAAGAAGAACTTCAACCTCTTGTATCTGCGTGGAGAAATGCAAATCCCATGATAACCAGGTTGTGGTGGGATATCGACCGTGCTGTGAAGACCTGCGTAAAAGAAAGATGTGCAATGGAAACCCACGGTTTAAAGTTCCACTATCAGAGCGGATTTTTATTCCTGACCCTTCCATCCGGCAGACAGCTTGCCTATGTGAAACCACGCATTGGAGAGAATCAGTTCGGTGGTGAGGCTGTGACCTATGAAGGTGTAGGTGCGACAAAGAAGTGGGAGCGTTTGGAAAGTTACGGTCCTAAATTTACGGAGAATGCCGTGCAGGCCATTGCAAGGGATATTCTGATGTATGCTATTCAGACACTCCGTCATTGCGACATTGTTGCCCACGTTCATGATGAAATCATTATCGAGTGCGACCGCAGGGTTTCTCTTGAGTCTGTCTGTGAGCAGATGGGAAGGACACCGCCTTGGGCAGAAGGGTTGCTGCTCCGTGCTGACGGATATGAATGTGATTTTTATAAAAAAGATTAAAATTTGGGGGTTCGATTCCATCGGATTTTTCGCTTATAGGCAGAAGGATGATTTGTCCTTCTGTCTATTTCATTTTAAGGAGGATTCGCTATGGACGAATTAATCAGAATCAACTATGACAGTGAGCGCCCTACTGTGAACGGACGCGATTTACATGATGCTCTGCAGGTAAAGACCGCATACAAGGATTGGTTTCCGAGAATGTGTGAATATGGCTTTTCTGAGGGTACAGACTTCTGCTCATTTTTGAGCAAAAGTTCCGGTGGCCGCCCTGCAGTAAATCATCAGCTTACCATTGATATGGCAAAGCAGCTCTGCATGATTCAGCGTACCGAAATCGGCAGAAAGTTCCGCCAGTATTTTATCCAGGTGGAAGAGGCATGGAATTCACCCGAAGCAGTTATGGCGAGAGCGTTGCAGTTTGCAAATCATCAGCTTGCCCTTCTGAAACATCAGAACATGGAACTGACCGATACCATTGCCGTTCAGAATCAGCAGATTTTGGAGATGAAGCCGAAGGTCAGCTACTACGATGTGGTGCTTCACTGCAAAGACCTTATTTCTACATCAGCCATTGCCAAGGATTATGGAAAATCCGCTATCTGGATGAACCGCTATCTCCACGAAAAAGGTGTGCAGTTCAAGCAGGGTGATATCTGGCTTTTGTATCAGAAATACGCACAGAAGGGTTACACAAGTACCAAGACTCACAGTTATCCGGGTACTGACGGTGAAACCCATACAAAGGTGCATACCTATTGGACACAGAAAGGCAGACTCTTCATCTATGAACTTATGAAATCAGACGGCATGATGCCTTTGATTGAGCAGGAGGTGTAACGCTATGGGAATCGATAAATTCAACGCTGAAGGTTATTATGACCCGACCTGCTATGAGGCGATGACAAATGTGGTAAAAGCGGACAGACAGTCCGCTTTCCGCCCTATGGTGTACATCTGCTCCCCGTTCTCCGGTGATACAGAATATAACACTGTGCAGGCAAGAAAATATAGCCGTTTTGCTTATGAGCAGAAGGCAATCCCTGTAACACCGCATTTATTGTATCCGCAGTTTATGTCGGATGATAATCCGGAGGAACGTGCCGATGCCATGCATTTCAATTATGTACTGCTTGGTAAGTGCAATGAGTTGTGGGTGTTCGGTGATGTGATTTCCAAAGGTATGGCTCATGAAATCGGTATTGCAAAAAAGAGAAATCAAACTGTTCGTTGGTTCAATAAAAACTGTGAGGAGGTTAGCAAAAATGCGTGATTTAAATATTGCATACGGTAGCAGCCGACAGGCAAAGACGTGGGTCAATAAAACCATCGGTTTCGATGAACTGAAAGAACGTCTTAAGGTGACCATTCGTACACCGGAGTCAGCAGAAGAATACGCCAAGATGAATAAGGCACAGCGTGATCAGGCAAAAGACCACGGTGGGTTTGTTGGTGGTGTCCTTAAGGGCGGCCGCAGAAAAATCGACACCGTGGAATCACGCTCTATGCTTTCTCTTGATGGTGACCGTATTACAAAAGAGTTTCTTGAGGCGTTTGAATCCACATTTCCATATACTTCCGTGCTTTATACCACGCACAGCAGCACGGAAGAAAATCCGAGGGCAAGAATTGTCTGCCCTCTGACCCGTGATGTAACGCCGGAGGAGTTTGTTGCCGTATCCCGTTATGTGGCACAGATGCTCGGCATCGATTACTTTGACGAGTGTTCCTATCTTCCCAATCAGTTGATGTATTGGCCGTCCACCCCGCAGAACGGCGTATTCGCATACAAGGAAACGGACGGTGGTTGGATTGACCCCGATGAAATCCTCTCTGCACATCCGGAATGGACTGACCCTACAAGACTGCCTACCTCCTCCAGGGAAAGTAAGGCAAACAGCGTAACACAGCAGAAAGTGCAGGACCCGCTTTCCAAGGAAGGCGTGGTGGGTCTTTTCAACCGTGTGTACCATCCGATTTCCAAAGCACTGGAGATGTTTCTGTCGGATGTATATGAGCCGACCGATAGCGAGAGCCGTTGGCACTTCATCCAGTCGAGCAGTATGGCAGGTGTGGAAATCAAGGAGGACAAGTTTGTCTACAGCCATCATGCTAAAGACCCCGCATACCTCAAACTTTGCAACGCTTTTGATATTGTCCGTATCCACCGTTTTGGGGATAAGGATGACAAGGCGTCCTTTAACGCTATGTGCGAGTTTGCCATGCAGCAGGATGATGTAAAACTCCTTGCTGCCAATGAAAGACTGGCACAGGCAGACGCAGAATTTTCTGCTGCGGACGATGATTGGAAGAAAAAACTCCACTATCAGCCGAGGTCAAGCCTTCTTGAAAACAGCGTATATAATCTGAACCTTATTCTTAACAATGACCCTGATTTTCAGAACTTTGCTTTCAACGAGATGGCAAACCGTATTCAGATTACGGGTTCTCTTCCTTGGGAGCGTCCTGCAGGAAATGCATTCTGGCGTGATGCGGATACGGCACAGCTTAAGTCCATCATCGACATCCGCTATCTGCCGTTTTCCAGCCGTAACCACGATGTTGCATTTACCAAGGTTGCCGATGATAGGCACTTCCACCCTGTCCGTGATTATCTCGACAGTCTGCCGGAGTGGGATGGTGTGAAGCGTGTGGAAGACCTCTTTATCAAATATCTGCAGGCGGATGATACGGAATATGTACGCACGGTTACAAGAAAAACCTTTGCCGCCGCCGTTGCCCGTATCTATGTTCCCGGCATCAAGTTTGACTGTGTTCCCGTGCTTGACGGTGAGCAAGGCATCGGTAAGTCCACCATTGTAAAAGACCTTGTGGGTTCGGAGTATTATTCCGAAACGCTGTCCCTTACGGATATGGATGACAAGTCCGGTGCGGAAAAACTGCAGGGATTTTGGGCAGTGGAAATCGGAGAACTTGCAGGAATGAAGAAAGCCGACATCGAGAAAGTGAAGGCGTTCCTTTCCACCTGCGATGACAAGTACAGACCTTCCTATGGTCGAGTGGTGGAATCCCATCCAAGACAGTGCATTATCATTGCCACGGTTAATGGTGAGCGTGGATATCTGCGTGATATTACGGGTAACCGCCGTTTTTGGATTATCAAGGCGCATCAGAAGAAACAGAAAAAGACCTGGAACTTTACCGATGAATACCGTCAGCAGTTTTGGGCGGAGGCAAAAGCCATCTGGAAGTCCGGTGAGGAACTTTTCTTAAGAGATGATATGCTCGCAGAGGCAGAAAAGATACAACAGTCTGCGATGGAAGTAGACGAGCGTGTGGGTATGGTGGAAGAGTATCTGAACACCTTACTTCCGACCGATTGGGACAGCATGGATTTGTACCAAAGACGAAATTTCCTGCAAGGCAGTGAGTTTGGTCAGCCTGATCATAAAGGTGTGGTGGCTCGTACCGAAGTCAGCAATCCCGAAATTTGGTGCGAGTGTTTTGGTAAAAATCTGCAGGAATTAAAGCCTTCGGACAGCTATGCCATTGCAGCACTGATGAGTCAAATCGGCGGTTGGGAGCGAACCAATTCCATCAAGCGTCAGCCGATTTATGGCAGGCAGCGACTTTACAAATTCGGAGGTTAAGAACACAAGAAAGCGACACAACACAACTATTTCCCTTATATTCGAAATGGCTTTTATTAAGGGTATAAGTAAAAAACACCTGTGTATAGGCGCGTAAGGAATATATAGGGAATGGTTGTGACTTTGTGTTCTTGTGTCAGATGAGGTGTAGACATGAGAGAACAGATGATAGAGAAAAAATTCACGGACGCAGTGAAGAAAATGGGAGGCATCGCACCGAAGTTTGTAAGTCCCGGTTTAGATGGTGTGCCAGATAGACTTGTACTTTTGCCAATGGGAAGAATGGCATTCGTGGAATTCAAGGCTCCCGGTAAAAAGATGCGTCCTTTACAGATAAGACGTAAAAAGCAGTTGGAAAGTCTCGGCTTTCAGGTTTACTGCGTTGACAGTATAGAGCAGATTGGAGGTGTGATTGATGCAATACAATCCGCATGAATATCAAACGTATGCAACGAACTTCATATTGGAACATCCTGTGGCGGCAGTTCTGCTTGAAATGGGACTTGGTAAGAGCGTCATCACGCTGACCGCCATTTATGAATTGATGCTGAACCGATTCGAAGTACAAAAGGTGCTGGTGATTGCTCCCCTGCGTGTGGCAAGGGACACATGGCCTGCGGAGATTGAAAAGTGGGAGCATCTGACGGGTCTTACTTATTCTGTGGCAATCGGCACGGAGGCAGAAAGGCTTGCTGCATTAAAGCGTCTCGCCCACCTGTACTTAATCAACCGTGAAAATGTGGACTGGCTTATCACAAAGAGCAATCTGCCTTTTGATTATGACATGGTGGTGATTGATGAATTATCATCCTTTAAGTCTTATGCAGCAAAAAGGTTCAAAAGCCTACTGAAAGTCAGACCGAGGGTAAAGCGAATGGTCGGTCTTACGGGAACGCCCTCCGGTAACGGACTTATGGATTTATGGGCAGAGTTTCGTGTGCTTGATATGGGTCAGAGGCTTGGAAGGTACATCACCCATTATCGTAACAACTTCTTTGTACCGGATAAGAGAAATCAGCAGATGATTTTTTCTTACAAGCCAAAACCTGGTGCGGAGGATGCTATCTACAAATTGATTTCGGATATTACGATTTCCATGAAGTCAGCGGACTTCCTAAAAATGCCGGAGTGCATTATCAACGAAGTGCCTGTTGCCTTATCGGAAAAAGAGTGGTCAGTGTATCAAGTCTTAAAGGAAGATATGGTGGTTGACCTTAAGACGGAAGAGATTGATGCCGTAAATGCTGCGGCACTTTCCGGGAAATTGTTGCAGATGGCAAATGGTGCGGTCTACAACGAAGAAAAAGAGGTCATCCGCATTCATGACAGAAAACTGGATGCCCTTGAGGATTTGATTGAAGGTGCCAATGGAAAGCCTGTACTTGTGGCATATTGGTACAACCACGATTTACAGAGAATCAAACAACGTTTTTCTGTAAGGGAGATTAAGACCTCCCAGGATATCAAAGATTGGAACAACGGAGAAATTCCTGTTGCCGTTATCCATCCCGCCAGTGCAGGACACGGTCTGAATATCCAGTTTGGCGGCTCCACGATTATATGGTTTGGGTTGACATGGTCACTGGAACTGTATCAGCAGACCAACGCCCGCTTGTGGAGACAGGGTCAGAATGATACAGTGGTTATCCATCACATTATTGCAAAAGACACCATTGACGAGGATGTGATGGCGGCACTTCGTAAGAAGGAGAAAATTCAATCTGCATTGATTGAATCTGTAAAAGCAAGAATCGGAGGTGCTGCCCATTGAGTGACCCTTATGAAAATCTTGCAAACAGCATCGTCTTGTTAGCCGTAAAGGACTACAGGGATGCCCTTAAAAAATTAAAAAAATGGCCAAGAAACGAGGCCGCCCAGATAATGAAAGCCGAGGTGGAGAGGTTCTTCCGTTCTGCATGGTATAGAGAACTTACCTCTGTTGATGGGGAGTATCTGATATCAAAATTACAAGCGGAGGTGGAAGACAAGTGAAAGTAAAGGAATATTTACGTCAAAGCTATCGCCTTGACCAAAGAATACATTCAGATTTGGAGGAAGTAGAGCGTTTGCGTGAAATGGCAAGCAGCGTTTCTTCCCCAAGATACGATATCGACCGTGTTATGACTTCGAGAAGCAATGATGCTCCTTTTGTCAGATGCCTGGATAAGATTATGGATCTGGAGGATAAAATCCATGCCGAAGTTACTAAGCTGATGGCTTTGAAGGAGCAAATCCGTGAGGTTATTGATGAAGTGACTGATACGGATGAACGCATGGTGCTGCGTTACCGTTATATTCACAATCTGACGTGGGAGCAGATTGGGGACGAACTTCATGCCGACAGGACTACGGTGTATCGTTGGCATAACAGTGCAATTAATCATGTGATGTTGCCGGAAAATCCGATTCAGATTTGAGGTTTGCACACTTTGCAACACTTTGCAACATGATACCACAGTGGCATTTATGATATGATATAATCAGCAAAAAGCAGAATGAAACGAGGCCTTGAGGGAGCAATCCTTTAGGGCTTTTCTTATGCCCAAGGGAGGTGAAACAAGTGCCAAGAAGACCAAAGCGACCGTGTTCTTTCCCCGGCTGTCCCAATCTAACGGACGGGAGGTTCTGTGAGGAACATCAAAGCCAAGAAAACAAACGCTACGAAACCTATGACCGTGACCCCGCTGTGCGTAAACGCTACGGCAGAGCATGGAAAAGGATAAGAGATGCCTATGCCTCCGCCCACCCGCTGTGTGAGAAGTGCCTGGAGGACGGAAGGTTCGTGCCGACCGAAGAGATACATCATAAGCTGCCCCTGTCAAAGGTCGGAACTCATGCGAGAGAAAATCTGATTGCTCTTTGTAAGTCATGTCATGCAAAGATTCACGCAGAAAATGGCGAGCGTTGGCATAATCACTGACCCGGTAGGGGCGGTCAAATCTCCGGGACCTATGTCCCGTGCAACGGGCGTGGGGTTTCGTGTGAAAAAATTGCGTATTCAAAAGGGTAATAAGACCCGCAGACAGGAAAGGCGGTGAGAATGTGCCAACAAAATCGAATAACACAGGCGGCCGTGGCGGAAAGCGTCCGGGTGCAGGTCGTAAGCCGAAAGCCACACTTGAAAAGGCTCAAAACGGCAACCCCGGCGGTCGCAAACTTACGATGTTAGATATCCCAGATGTGGAAGGGATACAGATGCCAAAGCCGAATGAACTGCTTAGTGCAAAGCAGCGTGACGGTACGGAACTGAGAGCCAAGCAGATTTATGAAGATACATGGAACTGGCTCAATTCCATCGGCTGTGCGGGTTATGTTTCTCCGCAGACCATTGAGCGTTATGCCATGTGCGTGGCAAGATGGCTTCAATGCGAGGAGATGACCAACGAACTTGGATTTTTATCAAAACATCCGACAACCGGAAAACCCGTCACTTCACCGTTTATCAATATCGGCATCAACTACATGAACCAGGCCAGTAGGCAGTGGGATAACATCATGCAAATTGTAAAAGAAAACTGTTCCGTGGATTTCTCCGGTACTAATCCGAATGATGACCTGGAACGATTATTGCACCAGAGAAAGGGGTTCTAATTATGATTGAAAAAGTAAATCCGAGCCATCCGGATAAGGTGGCAGACAGAATTGCAGGAGCCATTGTGGATCTGGCTTACGCAAATGACAGTAATCCAAAAATCGCAGTGGAGGTTTTAATCGGTCACGGTGTGTGCCATGCTATCATTGAAACCACTGCGGATTTGGATAAGGCAGATACTATCCGTGCCGTGCATCGTATCGCAGGGGTGATGGATACGGACATCGTTATTGTTCCCCAGGATAAGCACCTGTCAAACAATCAGAAGGACGGCATTCGCTGTGGCGATAACGGCATTTTTAAGGGTATGCCTCTGACACAGGAGCAGGAGGAGCTTTCCCGCATTGCCCATGACATTTACGGCAGATGCCCTTACGACGGAAAGTACATTATGGACGGTGTTCGCCTAATCATCTGTCAGAGCAATGTGGAAACGGTAGATTTGAAGAGGCTTTATTCCGGTGCGGAAATCAATCCTCTCGGTGACTGGACCGGAGGCACGGATGTGGATACGGGTGCTACCAACCGTAAACTTGGCAGTGATATGGCTGACTCTGTTACAGGCGGCGGTCTCCACGGCAAAGACCTCAGTAAGGCGGATGTGTCTGTAAATGTGTATGCGTTCCTGAAAGCACAGAAAACCAAACAGCCTGTGCAGCTTTGCTGTGCCATTGGAGATGACACCATTGATGACAAGCCTTATGCGGAAATCGTAGCCATTGCAAGGGAGTACATTCAGAACCTCGGTGGCTTTGAGAAGTTCGCTGAATGGGGTCTGTATTAAGGAGGGCGCTATGGGAAGAACAACAACGCAGATGGAACTTGTTTCCATTATAAAATTAGTGCCGTATGTGAATAATGCCCGCACCCACTCCCCGGAGCAGATTATGAAGCTCCGTTCCTCACTGCGAGAGTTCGGCTTTATCAATCCTGTCATCATTGATAAGGATTACGGCATCATTGCCGGACACGGCCGTGTGATGGCAGCCAAGGAGGAAGGCATCGATGAAGTGCCTTGTGTTTTCGTGGACTACCTTACCGAGGCACAGAAGAAAGCCTACATCCTTGCCGACAACCGTATGGCGCTTGATGCAGGCTGGGATGAGGAAATGCTGAAAATCGAAATCGAGTCCTTGCAGGGCATGGATTTTGATATCGGTCTGGCAGGCTTTGACGATGATGAAATCGCAGACCTCTTTGCCGGAGATGATAAATCCGATGTAAAAGAGGACGATTTTGATTTGAACGATGCTTTGGAAAAGGCAGCCTTTGTGGAGCGTGGCGATGTGTGGACGGTAGGCAGACACAGGCTTATGTGCGGTGATGCTACAAACCCCGATGATGTGGCAACGCTGATGGACGGTAAGAAAGCCAACCTTGTACTGACTGACCCTCCGTATAATGTAGCCTTTGAAAGTTCGGACGGTCTATCCATCAAAAACGATAAGATGGCAAGCGAGAAGTTTTATGAATTTCTGTTATCGGCATTTCAGAATATGGCTGCCCACCTGGAAAAAGGCGGTGCCGCTTATGTGTTCCACGCTGATACGGAAGGTTTGAATTTCCGTAAGGCATTTATCGATGCAGGCTTTCATCTTTCCGGCTGTTGCATTTGGGTGAAAAATTCTCTGGTGCTTGGCAAAAGTGATTATCAGTGGCAGCACGAACCTGTGCTTTACGGTTTCCTCCAGAACGGCAAACATTACTGGAGCAAGAACGCAGGCAGAAGTCAGACCACCATTTGGAACTTCGATAAGCCGAAGAAAAATAAAAACCATCCGACTTCCAAGCCTCTCGACCTGCTTACCTATCCGATTGGAAACTCAAGCCGTGAGAATTCCATTGTGGTGGATACCTTCGGCGGCAGCGGTTCAACGCTGATGGCTTGCGAGAGAACCAACCGTATCTGCCATACGATGGAACTGGATGAAAAGTACGCATCGGTTATCCTCCGCAGATATGTGGAAGATACGGGTGATGCAGACGCTGTCTTTGTTATCCGTAACGGTGTGCAGATACCGTATGCCGACCTTGTGAAGGAGGTTGGTGCAGATGAATAAGAAACCTATGACCCTCGGCAGTCTTTTTGACGGTTCCGGGGGATTTCCTTTGGGAGGCTTGATTTCCGGTATTACCCCTTTGTGGGCATCGGAAGTTGAGCCTTTTCCTATTCGTGTAACAAGCAGGCGTATCCCTCAGATGAAGCACCTGGGTGATATTTCAACTATCAACGGTGCCGAGGTTGACCCCGTGGACATCATCACATTCGGCAGTCCCTGCCAGGATATGAGTGTGGCGGGAAAACGCAGTGGTCTCGACGGAGAACGCTCCTGCCTGTTCTACGAAGCAATCCGAATCGTAAAAGAAATGAGGTGTAAAACCAATGGTGAGTATCCAAGATACATCGTGTGGGAAAACGTCCCTGGCGCCTTCTCCTCAAACGCAGGAGAAGATTTCAGAGCCGTCCTCGAAGCAGTCGCGTTCGTCAAAGGTGACTATGCTGTCTCTTGTCCTCCAAAAGGAAAATGGACAGGTGCAGGAGAAATCCTGGGAGACGGTTTCAGTATCGCCTGGAGATGCGTTGACGCGCAGTTTTGGGGAGTTCCCCAAAGAAGAAGACGCATCTATCTTGTCGCAGATTTTAATGGTGGGTGTGCCGGAAAAATATTATTTGAGTCAGAAGGCCTGTTTAGGAATCTTGAAACGAGCCGATGCCCGTGGAAAGGAACTGCCGGAACTTCTGAAGAAAGCACTCCTGCGACAGGCATCGTCCTAAATGACCAGGGCGGCAACCGTATGGATGTCACTGATGATGTGACCTGTACCCTTCGTGCCGAGGCGCATCATCCGCCTTGTGTTATGGAGTCTGCGGGATTTTGTACGGAACACTCTGCCGACAGCCGTGGCATCGGTTATGAGGCGGAAAAATCTCCAACGCTACGAGCAGGAGTCGTTCCTGCAACCGTATATGAAAATCACTCGCAGGATACCCGATATGTGGGTCCCCTTGATGTGGCACAGACCGTGGCGGCAACCTACGGCACAGGCGGAAACAATCAGCCGTTTGTGGTAGAGCCGACCGCTTTCGGTATCTGCTCCAAGGACAGTAATGCAATGAAGTCTGCAAATCCCAACAGCGGATTTTATAAAGCGGATACTTCACGAACCCTTGACGGCAACGGTGGAAACCCTGCCTGCAATCAGGGCGGCATTGCCATTGTGGAGGGCAACGGCTCTCGTCCTTCCCACCACGGTAACGGTTATGCCGAAAGTGATGTCATGTACACCTTGAACACCGTAGACCGCCACGCCGTTGTCTATGCCATTGACCGTGAAAGTTATAACTGTGGTCAGAACTTCGCAAGGAATATGGGTATCAGTGATGAGGGTGTCAATTCCACACTGAAAGCCACGGGGCCCGATGCGGTTGCCGTTCCCACCTACTCAAGCAGCAAGGCATCGTTCTTCACTTCTGCGGAAGAGGAACTCGCCAATACTTTAGTAGCTACGGATTACAAAGACCCTCCGCTTGTCAACGATACCGATGCGGATCTGGAATACATTGTGCGTAGGCTTACCCCTACGGAATGTGCAAGGCTCCAGGGATTTCCGGATTGGTGGTGTGCTGACCTTGGTGAGAAACTTCCTTCTGAAGAGGAACTCACACGGTGGGCAGAAATCTTTGAAACACATCGTAAGATTGTGGGAACATCAAGCAAACCGAAAACACGGAAGCAGATATTCAAGTGGCTTCAGAACCCTCATTCTGACTCGGCGGAGTATAAGATGTGGGGCAACGGCGTGGCACTTCCCAATGTGGTTTATGTGCTGACTGGCATCGTGTACTATACACAAAATGACGGGGTGTAAATCTACAACTATTCTCCCTTATATTTTGCACATATCACTTGCTATTTTTCGGCTTTAGAGTGATATATGTAGTACCGAAAAAACAAGGAGGTACTCACACGATGAGAATTGAATTTAATGTAACAGGCAGCGACCGCAAGGCACTGGTTACGGCGATGGCAGACATTCTGAATGTAAAACCAAAATACCTGGGTGTGCCGAGCCTGAACTACGAGGTGGATTATTTCACGGTAACCAAAGACGGTGCAGTGGAGTTTGATGACAGAGCCGACAGCGAAGAAATCGAGCAGTTGCTTGAGAGCCTTGCCGACAAAGGCTTTGTCGCAGCTCCCGCAGAAATGGCGCAGGCTTGGCTTGATGCAAGAGCCGAGGAAACGGCCGAAGAACCCGCCGAACAACCACAGGGCGAAACGGTAGGGCTTACGGTGGCGATTCCCCTTGATAAGGTGGCGGTCGGAAATCTGACGAACCTTCTGGATGCCAAGGGGGGCCTTATAAAGAAAGCCCTGGGCATTCCCGCAACACCAATCGAAATCGGCGAGGACAGGGTTTCCTTCCCTTGGTTTGGAGAGGGACTGGATGCAGACGAGGTCAAGGCTTACAGCCATTTCATTGCAGCCCTTTGTGAGATGAGCCGAAATCAGAAACGCATCAACGCTACGGAAAAAGCGGTGGACAATGAAAAATACGCATTCCGCTGTTTTCTCCTTCGCCTCGGTTTTATCGGAAACGAATACAAAACCGAGAGAAAAATCCTGCTCCGCAATCTTTCCGGCAGCAGTGCTTTCAAAGGAGGTGCCAAGAATGAGATTTCCGAATAAAGAAACGGTTGAGCGTGTAAGAAAAGCCTATCCTGTTGGATGCCGTGTGGAACTCGTCCAAATGGATGATGAGCAGGCGCCTCCGGTTGGAACAAAGGGTACGGTCAGAGGTGTGGATGACACAGCCTCCATCATGGTCAGATGGGATACAGGCTCCGGCTTGAATGTGGTGTATGGTGTCGATATTTGTCGAAAACTGGATGCAGTGACCATTACCTGCTACGGCAGCACCGAGGTTTGGGACAGCAGAAAAGAGGCTGCCGACTTCTACCTTCGTGCCATTGCAGGGTCAGAGGGCAGCGAGTGTGAACGCTATACCAAGATTTACACTGAACTGCTTATGGGCAAGGAGGTCTGCACCGATGAATAAAATCAAGGAACAGATACTCGCCATCCGAGCAACCGGACGCACCAATATGTTTGATGTTCCGATGGTGCAGTACATTGCCAACGAGATGCATTTTTACGAATTGGTGGTATACCTTGAGGAACACCGTAAGGAATACACCTACTTTATTCTGACAGGCGAAATGGAGGACTGACTATGTGGAAAGAAGGAACAATCGGCATCCCGCAAAAGGACGGCGGTTACAAGGCAGTCCACTACTGGATAAAGGTTTATGAGGAAGGCAGCCAGTTCGGTATCAACGGCGGAAAAATCAGCAAGCTGATGCTGAAACTGAATGGTGAGGTCATTGCCAACTATGACAGAGGTTGGGACATCGAGCCTGCAACCGAAGAAGCAAACCTTGCCCTTTGCATTTTGCTGAACGAACACAATTAAAAATCCTGTAAAGGCAGGACGGAGCCGAGAGGCTCTGTTCCTCGTATACGCAAAGTCGCACCGAATATGGTGGCGGCTATTTTTTGTGCCATTTTTGAGGAGGTGACGGCATTTGAGAAAACTGAAAAACTATAAGCCAACCCGCTTTATGGCGGAGGGCAGTTATTACGATAAGGATGCCGCCGACCACGCAGTATGCTTTATCGAAAAATTCTGCTGTCACACCAAAGGTACATGGGATGGAAAGTCATTTGAACTGATTGACTGGCAGGAGCAGATTATTCGAGATATCTTCGGTGTCCTAAAACCAAACGGATACAGGCAGTTCAACACAGCCTATATCGAAATCCCAAAGAAACAAGGCAAATCGGAACTGGCGGCGGCAGTGGCGTTGTATCTTTTGTGTGCTGACTTTGAGCCGGGTGCAGAAGTGTACGGCTGTGCTGCGGATAAAGACCAGGCACGAATTGTATTTGATGTTGCTTTGGAAATGGTAAGGCGAAGTCCACTGCTTAAAAATAAGATGACCATCCAGGCAAGCCAGAAGACCATGACCTACAACCCGACGGGCAGTAAATACAAGGCTCTGTCGGCGGATGTAGCCAACAAGCATGGTTTCAATACCCACGGCGTTATTTTTGATGAGTTGCATACCCAGCCGAATCGAAAACTGTTTGATGTTATGACCAAGGGTTCCGGTGACGCAAGAATGCAGCCACTTTACTTCCTGATCACCACGGCGGGAAACGATACGCAGTCCATCTGCTACGAAACCCACCAAAAGGCAAAGGACATCATCGAAGGGCGAAAAGTTGACCCTACCTTCTACCCTGTGATTTATGGTGCAGAGGATGATGATGACTGGACTGACCCGGAAGTATGGAAAAAAGCCAATCCGTCCCTTGGGGTAACGGTTGGTATCGACAAAGTGCAGCAAGCCTGCGAACAGGCAAAGCAGAACCCCGGCGAGGAGAATGCCTTCCGTCAGTTAAGGCTGAATCAGTGGGTAAAACAGGCTGTCCGTTGGATGCCGATGGCGGTGTGGGATGCCTGTGCGTTTCCAACCGACAAATCCGAACTGGAAGGCCGTGTCTGCTACGGCGGCCTTGACCTTTCAAGCACTACGGATATCACGGCATTCGTGTTGGTGTTCCCACCGGAAGATGAGGATGATAAATATATCATTCTGCCGTATTTCTGGATACCGGAAGATAACATTGACCTGCGTGTTCGCCGTGACCATGTGCCGTATGACATTTGGGAACGACAGGATTTGCTTATGACCACCGAGGGCAATGTAGTCCATTACGGCTACATCGAGAAATTTATCGAGTCCCTGGGTGAGAAATACAACATCCGTGAAATCGCATATGACCGTTGGGGCGCTGTTCAAATGGTGCAGAACCTTGAGGGTATGGGATTTACGGTAGTTCCTTTTGGGCAGGGGTACAAAGATATGTCACCGCCGACCAAAGAACTGATGAAACTTGCGATGGAGAAAAAACTGGCTCACGGTGGGCATCCGGTTCTTAGGTGGATGATGGATAACATCTACATCAAAACCGACCCTGCCGGAAACATCAAAGCAGATAAAGCCAAATCTACAGAAAAGATTGACGGTGCCGTTGCCACGATTATGGCACTCGACCGTGCAATCCGCTGTGGCAACACCAACAGTGCTTCGGTTTACGATGACCGTGGCATTTTGTTTATTTAGGAAGGAGCGTGATTTGATATGGGTATTTTTACGGGAATGTTTAAGTCGAGAGATAAGCCCGAAAACAGAACGGCGGGCAGTGCCTACACCTTTTATATGGGCGGCACAACTTCCGGCAAGGCAGTAACCGAGCGTTCTGCCATGCAGATGACGGCAGTGTATTCCTGTGTCCGTATCCTTGCAGAAGCAGTGGCAGGCTTGCCTTTGCATCTTTACAAATATAACGATGACGGCGGCAAGGAAAAAGCCATCGACCATCCGCTTTATCGACTGCTCCATGATGAGCCGAATCCGGAAATGAGTTCTTTCGTATTCCGAGAAACACTCATGACCCATCTGCTTTTGTGGGGTAATGCTTATGCCCAGGTCATTCGTAACGGTAAGAACGAGGTGGTTGCCCTTTATCCTCTGATGCCAAACAAGATGTCAGTGGACAGGGATGAAAACGGGCATCTGTACTACACCTATTACCGTGGCTCGGATGAAGCTATTAAAAATAAAGAATTTGCGGTAACGCTTCAGCCTTCCGATGTGCTGCATATCCCCGGACTCGGCTTTGATGGATTGGTGGGATATTCCCCAATTGCTATGGCCAAGAACGCCATCGGCATGGCTATTGCCTGTGAGGAGTACGGTGCCAAGTTCTTCGCCAACGGTGCAACGCCGGGTGGAGTGTTGGAACATCCGGGTACTATCAAAGACCCACAGAGAGTTAGGGAGAGTTGGCAGGCGGCCTTTGGTGGCAGTGCCAATTCCAATAAAGTGGCTGTCCTCGAAGAAGGAATGAAGTACACACCGATTTCCATTTCTCCGGAGCAGGCACAGTTCCTGGAAACTCGTAAATTCCAAATCAATGAAATTGCTCGAATTTTCAGAGTCCCTCCCCATATGGTGGGTGACCTTGAGAAGTCGAGCTTTTCTAATATTGAGCAGCAATCCCTTGAATTTGTGAAATACACTTTGGACCCGTGGGTCATCCGTTGGGAGCAGTCCATTATGAGGGCATTGCTTTCCAATACAGAAAAGAAGGACTATTTCGTGAAATTCAATCTGGAAGGTCTGCTCCGTGGTGATTATCAAAGCCGTATGAACGGCTACGCCATTGGCCGCCAGAACGGTTGGATGAGTGCAAACGATATCCGTGAACTGGAAAACCTCGACCGTATTCCTACGGAAGAAGGCGGCGACCTTTACCTTATTAACGGCAATATGCTCCCCTTAAAAGATGCGGGTGCTTTTGCAAATACACCTGACAATGACGGAAAGGAGGAAAAACCCGATGAAGAAGTTCTGGAAGTGGAAGAACCAGGCACAGACGGAAACGATGCCGGAGGCGAGGACACTGTTTCTGAACGGAACAATCGCAGAAGAAAGCTGGTTTGATGATGATGTCACACCACAGCTTTTCAAGGATGAACTGATGGCAGGCTCCGGAGATATTACCGTTTGGATTAACTCGCCCGGCGGTGACTGTGTGGCGGCTGCCCAAATCTACAATATGCTGATGGACTATCAGGGCAATGTCACGGTCAAGATTGACGGTATCGCTGCCTCCGCAGCATCCGTGATTGCGATGGCAGGCACAAAGGTGCTGATGTCCCCTGTGTCTATGATGATGATTCATAATCCGATGACGGTTGCTTTCGGTGATTCTGCGGAAATGCAGAAAGCCATCGAAATGCTGGCGAGCGTGAAGGATTCCATCATCAATGCCTATGAAATCAAGACAGGATTGTCCCGCACAAAGCTGTCACACCTTATGGACGCTGAAACATGGATGGATGCAAATAAGGCCGTGGAACTCGGCTTTGCAGATGAAATCATGCAGCGTTCCGACAGTGCCGAGGATATGGAGCTACCTGCGGTTTCCATGCTTTATTCCAAGGCAAATGTGGTCAATTCCCTTATGGACAAGGTTGCCGCCAAGTGTGCAATCAAGTCCGAACCAACCCGTAAAATCAAAGCCGATGACCTTATGGCAAGGCTAAATCTTATCAAAAACTGGAGGTAATTTATTATGACGATTAATGAACTGCGCGAAAAGCGTAACCAGGCTTGGCAGGCTGCAAAGGCATTTGTGGAAACCAAGCGCGACAAGGACGGTCTGCTTTCCGATGAGGATGCAAAGACCTATGCACAGATGGAGAAGAAGGTTCAGGACTACGGTGCTGAAATCGAGCGTATGGAGGCTATGGCAGCTATGGATGCACAGCTTTCCAAACCTACTTCTGCTCCGATTACGGAAAAGCCTATGAACGGCAATTCCGCACATGACCAGAAGCCTAAGACAGGACGTGCTTCTGATGCCTACAAGGACGGTATGCTTAAGGCACTCCGTACCAACTTCCGCAATGTGTCAAATGTTCTCCAGGAGGGCGTTGATGCCGATGGCGGTTACCTTGTTCCGGAAGAGTACGATACCCGTTTGATTGAGGCATTGGAGGAAGAAAACATCTTCCGTAAACTCGGTCATACCATCACTACCAGTGGTGAGCGTAAAATTAACATCGCAGCCACTAAGCCTGCGGCAGCGTGGATTGACGAGGGTGAGGAACTCACCTGGGGTGATGCGAAGTTCGCCCAGATCAACCTGGATGCCCACAAGCTTCATGTTGCTGTGAAGGTAACTGAGGAGCTTCTGTATGACAATGCATTCGGTCTTGAGAAGTACATTCTCCGTCAGTTTGCAAAGGCTCTCGCCAATGCAGAAGAGGATGCTTTCCTCAACGGTACCGGTGTAGGTCAGCCTTTGGGTCTGCTTGCATCTGAAGGTGGTGCGGAAATTGGTGTGACTGCTGCATCTGCAACGGACATCACTGCCGATGAACTCATTGACCTTGTGTACTCCCTTAAGCGTCCTTACCGTAAGAACGCCAAGTTCATCTGCAATGACCAGACCTTGGCTGCCATCCGTAAGCTGACTGACAAGAACGGCCGTTATCTTTGGCAGGATTCCGTGCAGGCAGGAGAACCTGGCAGACTGTTGGGTTATGAGGTACACACTTCTCCTTATTTCCCTGTAATCACTGCGGGTATGCCTGCCATTGCCTTTGGTGACTACAGTTACTACAACATCGGTGACCGTGGTATTCGTTCCTTTGCGGAACTTAAGGAACTCTTCGCCGGAAACGGTATGGTCGGCTTTGTTGCCAAGGAGCGTGTAGACGGCAAGCTGGTACTTCCTGAAGCTGTGAAGTTGCTCACTATGGCTACTGCCTAAGATGGGAGGTGGCGGTGATGAGCGAACTTCTGACGAAGGTTAAGGAAAATCTGATACTGGAACATTCAGCGGATGATGGACTGATTGAAAGGTTCATCACCGCCGCCGTTTCTTATGCGGAAAGTTATCAGCACATCGAGGCAGGATATTATACGGAAAATGCGATGCCTGCAACCACGGAACAAGCCGTGATTATGTTGGCATCCCATTTCTATGAATCCAGGGACGGCTCTACAGGCGGTTTCTTTGCTGATAATGTGCAGGCAGGTCAGCAGGTATGGAACACGGTCAACCTTCTTTTAAGGCTCGACCGAGATTGGAAGGTGTGACATGAGTTTCGGAAAAATGAACGGATTTGCAGACATTATTATCACAAAAAAGGTAAAGGACAGCGAGGGTTTCTCTGCTACGGCGGATGAAATCCTCGCCTCTGTCCGTGTTTACAGAGAAGGCCGTCACGGTAGTGAGCGTTGGGCAAATCTTGCTGCATTCTCCGAGGCAACAGACCTGTTCCGCTTTCGATGTATTCCCGGTCTTAATGTTACCACCGACCACATTTTGGTCTGTGAGGATGGAAGGTTTGAAATCACATCCGTAGAGGATGTCAAGGGGCGTGGAATGTATACGGAGGCACTTGCGAAAAAGGTGGTGGCATCCGGTGGCTAAAGTAGACATTAAGATGCCGGAGGACTTTCTGGAGCGTATCTCAAGGCTTGGTTCAGACTTTGACCCTGTGGCACAAAAAGTGCTTGAAGCCGGAGGCGAGATTGTTCTTGCTAAGGCACAGAGCAACCTTTCTTCTGTAGTAGGAAGTGGTACAAAGTATGAATCCCGCTCCACGGGAGAACTGGAAAGTGCCCTTGGTCTGTCTGCTGTGAAGATGGATAAAAACGGCAATCACAATATCAAGGTTGGTTTTGCAGAACCTCGCCGTGACGGTATCAGTAATGCAAAATTGGCGAATATCATCGAATATGGCAAACACGGTCAGCCTGCCAAACCTTTTATGAAACCTGCAAAAACTGCATCCCGTGCTGCCTGTATCAGTGCCATGCAGGATAAATTTGAAGAGGAGGTCAGAAAGCTGTGAGTGTACTGTTAGATATCAATGAAACCTTGGAGCCGCTTGGCATTCCGCTTGAAACGGGCGCCTTTAAAGGTCAGGCTCCGGATAAATATATCGTAGTAGTTCCTATGGCAGACAGCTTTGAACTTCATGCTGACAATACTCCAGGATGCGATATCCAGGAGGCTCGAATTTCTCTGTATGCCAAAGGCAGCTACACAAAAGATAAAAATTTGATTGTCCGTGCCTTGATTGGCGCGGATTTTACCATAACCGACCGCAGATATATCGGTTATGAAACCGAAACAGGCTACTTCCATTACAACGTGGATGTGGCAAAACACTATGAAATGGAGGAATAAACAATGGCTACTATCGGTCTTGATAAACTTTTTTATGCCAAAATCACCGAAGATGAAACGGGAGATGAAACCTACGGTACTCCGGTGCAACTGGCAAAGGCAATGAACGCCGACCTTTCGGTGGAACTTGCCGAGGCAACCCTTTATGCCGATGATGGTGCATCGGAAATCGTAAAGGAATTTAAGAACGGCACACTTTCTCTTGGTGTGGATGATATCGGTGCTTCTGTGGCATCCGACCTTACGGGTGCGACCATTGATGCAAACGGCGTTGTGGTGTCTGCAAGTGAGGATGGCGGTGAGCCTGTAGCTGTGGGTTTCCGTGCAAAGAAATCCAACGGCAAATACAAGTATTACTGGCTCTATCGTGTGAAGTTCGGTATTCCTGCCACAAACCTTGCTACCAAGGGTGACAGTATTACTTTCTCTACACCTACTATTGAGGGTACGATTCTTCGCCGCAACAAAGTGGACGGCAAGGGCAAGCATCCTTGGAAGGCAGAGGTCACGGAAGGTGATGCTGCCGTAACTTCGGAAATTATCAAAAACTGGTATCAGGAAGTATATGAACCTTCCTATGCTACGGAAACGGCTGAGTAAGGAGGATATATGACACATGGATAAAGAACGCTCTGCAATTATCAATATCGGCGGTGATGAGTATTTACTGCTTCTCACTACCAAAGCTACCAAGGAAATCGCAGGACGCTACGGCGGTTTGGAGAACCTTGGCGACAAGCTGATGAAATCCGAGAATTTCGAGATGGCTATTGGCGAAATCGTGTGGCTGATTACCCTTTTGGCTAACCAGTCCATCCTTGTTCACAATCTGAAAAATAAGGACAACAAGAAGGATATTCTCACAGAGGAAATGGTAGAACTTCTGACCACACCTTTGGATTTGGCAGATTACAAGGTTGCCATTACCGAGGCTCTGTATAAGGGCACCAAGCGAAACATTCAAAGTGAGGATAACTCAAAAAACGCAGCGGTCGAGTAAGTGACGAAGAGTTATTTACTCGACTTTTATATTACGGCATCAGTCAGCTTCATCTGTCAATGGATGAGGTATGGCTGATGCCGTTTGGCTTGCTGTTGGATTTGTGGGAATGCCACAAGCAGTATAACGGGCTTGCGAAGCCTGCGAGGGAATATTTCATTGATGACATTATTCCTGCCGGAATCTGATGAAGGAGGTGGTTTGAAGTGGCAGATGATTTTGGCTTAAAAATCGGTCTTGAGGGCGAGAAAGAATTCAAGAAGGCACTGTCAGAAATCAATCAGTCCTTCAAGGTTCTCGGCTCGGAAATGAAAGTCGTGCAGTCCCAGTTTGATAAAAACGACAGTTCCGTAGAAGCACTCACGGCAAGAAACCAAGTGCTGAATAAGGAAATCGAGGCACAGAAACAGAAAATCGAAACCCTTCGTTCTGCCCTTGCCAATGCCTCCGAGTCCTTCGGAGAAAATGACCGCAGAACACAGCAGTGGCAGATTCAGCTTAATAACGCTACGGCGGCGCTCAATGATATGGAGCGTGAACTCGACCGTAACAATGCGGCGCTTGATGATGCCGAGCGTGAAATGGATGACGTTGCTGACAGTGCCGACGATATGAGCGATGAACTGGACGATGCCGGAGATTCTGCTGAAAAGAACAAGGGCAAATTTGAAAGCCTCGGTTCTGTCTTAAAGGGTGTCGGTGTGGCAATGGGAGCGGTGGTTACGGCTGCCGCTGCCGCCGCAGTTTCCCTTGGCAAGGCAGTAGTTGAATCCTACGCAGAATATGAGCAGTTGGTCGGCGGTGTCGATACGATGTTTAGGGATTCCTCTGCTACACTGCAGGAATATGCAAACAACGCCTATAAGACGGCGGGTATGTCGGCAAACGACTATATGTCCACGGTCACATCTTTTTCTGCCTCCCTTATTTCTTCCCTCGGAGGAGATACCGAGGCGGCAGTAAAGTATGCGGATATGGCCATTACGGATATGGCGGATAACGCCAATAAGATGGGTACGGATATCGGACTCATCCAGAACGCATACCAGGGATTTGCCAAGCAGAACTATACAATGCTGGACAACTTGAAACTCGGTTACGGCGGCACCAAGACTGAAATGGAACGTCTGCTTGCCGATGCACAGGCGATTTCCGGTATTGAGTATGATATCAGTTCCTATGCCGATGTGGTTTCTGCCATCCATGTGATTCAAGAGAGCATGGGTGTGGCGGGTGCAACGGCAGCAGAGGCGGAACACACCATTGAGGGTTCTTTGAACTCCATGAAGGCTGCCATCGATAACCTTATCGTAGGTTTCGGTAATGCAGATGCAGACATTGAAATGCTCTGCAACAATGTGGTGGATGCGTTCCAGGATGTGCTGACCAACATCACGCCTGTAATCGAAAACATTATAGCGGCACTGCCAACGGCTCTGAACGCCCTGCTCGCAACAGTGGGAGAACTTCTTCCGACACTTTTGGATACCGTGGTTGACCTGTTTTCGCAGGTGCTGAACACCATACTTACCATGCTGCCGAAACTTATCCCCGTGGTAATCGATGCACTGATGACCATCGTAAACACACTGATTGAAAATCTGCCGTTGCTGATTGATGCGGCCATTCAGATTGTGATGTCTTTGGTGCAGGGCATCGGCGAGGCACTTCCTACGCTGATTCCAACAGCAGTGCAAGCAGTCATTACCATCGTGCAGAGTCTGATTGACAGCCTGCCGATGATTTTGGATGCAGCGTTGCAGTTGATTATGGGATTGGCACAGGGTCTGCTTGATGCGATTCCGGTGCTGATTGAGGCACTGCCTTCCATTATTCTTGCCATCGTGGAATTTGTCATCGGTGCGATTCCGCAGATTATTGATGCAGGCATTCAGCTTTTGACTTCTTTAGTATCTGCGTTGCCGGAAATCATCGTGGCAATCGTGGAGGCAATCCCGCAGATTATTGAGGGTATCATCACAGCGGTGCTTGGGTCAATCCCACAGATTATACAGGCGGGTATCGACCTGCTTGTTGCACTTATCCAGGCACTGCCGGAAATCATCACAACCATTGTGGCAGCCATTCCGGAAATCATCGGTTCTGTGGTCAATGCTCTGATTAACAGCATTCCGCAAATCGTACAGGCAGGCGTGACGCTCTTTATTTCCTTAATAAAGAACCTGCCGACCATCATCGTGGAAATTGTAAAAGCCGTACCGCAGATTCTGTCCGGCTTGGTTTCTGCCTTTGGCAAGGGAGTATCACAGCTTGCCGATGTAGGTGCAAACCTCGTCCGTGGTTTGTGGCAAGGTATCCAGTCCCTGGCATCCTGGCTTTGGAATAAGGTGTCCGGTTGGATTTCTTCCATTTGGGATGGTATCTGTGACTTCTTCGGCATTGCATCTCCGTCCAAGGAAATGGGATGGGTCGGTGAAATGCTTGTGGAAGGTCTGGCAGGTGCAATCAATACCAATGGTAAGGATGCGGTTGCCGCTGCTGAAGGCATGAGCAAGGACATCAACGATGTTATGCACGGTCTTGCAGATGAAATGACCACGGCACTGCCTACGGACTTTAGTGTGAATGGAACAGTAAACCGCAACGACACGATATCCGGTGCAGGATTGGGTGGCGGAGCGCCGATTACCATTCAGCAGATGATTGTCCGAAGCGAAGAGGATATCCGCAAGATTTCCCAGGAACTTTACAACTTGATTCAAAGTGGCTCCCGTGCACAGGGACACTTCACTACGGCATAAAGGAGGGTTTTGACCTATGGGTTTTATTTTCAATGACATTACGTCGGGCAGCATGGGCATCAAAGCCCGCCTGACTTCCTGGCAGGTGTGTGGTAAGATGCGTAATTTTACCACCACCGTGCCGGGTAAATACGGTGTGGCAGACTTCGGTGCGGATTTCGATTACCGTGAAATCACTGTCCACTGTAATATTTACCCCAAGGCTAATTTTACTGCGTTAGTATCTGCCTTGGATGATATCGCAGCATGGCTTGACCCCGTGCAGGGGTTACGCCAGCTTGTGTTTGATGATGTGCCGGACAGATACTTTATGGCAAGACTGAACGATGCGGTGGACTGTGAAAGGCTCATCCGCTCGGCAGGCTCCTTTGACCTAAAGTTTTTCTGTCCTGACCCTTTCGCCTATGCCATTACGGATGAAACTTTCTCCGTAACGGAAGAAGGGGTTCACATCATTACCCGAACTATCGGGAACATTGAATCCTTGCCTGTGTATCGCATTGAGGGTGTGATAACGGCAGGGGCAAGTAATTATATCAGCATTACCACAAACGGCTCGGAACTGAAAATCGTAAACGCAACCCTCTCTGAAGGAGAAACCCTTGTTGTGGATACCGATAAAATGACAGCCTATGTGGTCGATGAAAACGGCGAGACTTTGCGAAACGGTCTGCCGTATTTACAGGAACTGAACTTTCCGACCCTTGCTGTCGGAGAGAACACCGTCACGGTGGAAGTAAACAATGCCACGCTGACGGAACTGCAAATTCAAGCGAAAAGCAGATGGAGGTGACGGTATGTCTCTGAAAATGATTCTGAATAAGCAAACAGATTTCACAGGAGAGTTTCCTGTGGAGTATGCCGCCTCTGGTCTGTGGCGTTTCAACGAGTCTGCACCGGATGAGGATACGGCGCTGGCCGACTCTTCCGGTTATGGACGCAACTTTACTGTTGTAAATTGGAGTGGCACAACCGCCAATCTTAGTAAAAGTCCGAAAGGGCGTCAGATTCGCTTTAATATCAATAATCCGACTACGGAGAAAACCCACCTGCAGGTGACTAATGACGGCACAATTTTTGCAAACCTTGGTGAGCGTATCATCGTGGGCGGTTGGATGTGTCCTACCACTTATTCCGTAGGCAATACATTCTGTCCGATATTCAATACCCGTTACGGTCCGGGACAGCCGATTTTCTATCTGTCTCTGTATTCCGGCAAGCCGAGAATTATGCTTTATAATTCCTCCGGCAGTCTTATTTTGGATAAGACCGTAACGCCATCTTTCTCTTTGCAGAATGGCAAGTGGTATTTCATTGCCGGAGTTATTGAGCCGAACAACAAGAAGTTCACTTATGTTGTTGGTGACCGTTCTTCCGGTACGGTATGGAAATCCGAAGTTTTGACAATCGGTGGAGAATTGAACCGTTCCTGCACGGCTGACCTTGTTATCGGTATGCACGCCGACACCTATTATTACGCAGGTGGCTTTGATGAATGGTTTCTGGACTGTGATTCGCCGCTTACCGCAGATTATCTGGTGGATTATTTCAACGCCACCATCCTCTGTAACGGTGCAGACAGTTCTTCGGATGTGGATGCTCTGACCGATGCAAGTGGTGTGACACTAAAGGCAACCGACAGCGTTTATCCCGAAAGCGGTGTGCTTTATACCAAGGCGGCAGAGTGCAATCTTTCTGGTACAGGCAGGGTTTCCTATACAAGCGAATACATCGCAGGCACAACGGCAATCGCCTCGGTGGAAACTTCCACCAGTGATGACCTTGTGGATTGGAGCGATTGGGTTTTAGTCGGAACGGACGGTAAGCTGCAATCTCCAAACAGAAACTATATCCGTTTTAAGGTAACGCTGACCACTTCGGATACTTCCAAGACACCGAAACTCATCGATATCCGTCTTTATGACATTCCGAAAGCACCTTATGAGAAAATCGGCTATGCCCGTCCTGTGGTGCTTGATGATAACGGTGCGTGGGAGGCCATTTTGGAGAATGCCTACGATATCATCGTAACGGGCGAAATCAACGGCGAGGACACGCTGACTTTTTCCATTCCGTTCCGTGACAGCAAACGAAAGTATCTGGAAAACGAAAAGAAAATCCAGATTGTAGATGATATTTATAAGGTGCGTACCATTACGGATGTGAAGGACAGCACCGGAAACACGGTAACGCAGGTGTATGCCGAGGCGGAGTTTTATGACCTTACTTTTTCTGTCCGTAAGGAAGAAAAGAAGTTTGATGCGGAAATGGCGGATGTGGCTATGGCGTATGCCCTTGCTGATACCGAGTGGAGTGTGGGAACGGTCAATGTGACTTCCAAACGTACCTGGACGAGTTCGGAGAAAAACGCACTTTCCATCTTACGCAGCGTTGCCAATCTTCACGGTGGTGACCTTGTATTTGATTGTCCGAACCGACTGGTGCATTTGCTGACGGTCAACGGCAAGGACAGCGGTGCCTTGTTTGCCTATAAGAAAAATATGAAAAGCATCGAGCGTGTTGTGGATACCCGCTCCCTTGTAACAAGGCTTTATGCCACGGGTGCCAACGGCATGACCTTTGCCGACATCAACGGCGGCAAGCCTTACCTTGAGGATTTCACTTATTCCAAGGAAGTGCGTATTACCACTTTGGATTGTTCTTCCTTTACCAATCCATATCAGATGAAGGAATACACGGCTATGCGCCTTGCGGAATACTGTAAGCCTTCCGTTTCCTATGTGCTAAATGCGATGGACTTGTCGGTACTGACGGGCTATGAACACGAGGCTTGGAACTTGGGCGATTATGTCCGAGTGGAGGATAAGGATTTGGGGTTATCGGTTACCACCCGTATCGTGCGCCGTGAATACAACCTGCAGGAGCCTTGGAACACGGTACTTGAACTTTCCACCACACTGAAAAACCTCGGCAGTTCGGTCAGTTCCATCGATACCATTGCCGATGCTCTGGAAGGTACAGGCATGGTATCCAACAACGATATCCGTGAACTTGTGCCGTTCAATCATCTGCGAAACTCCCGTGCCGATGACGGTCTTGCCTATTGGGTCAGTTCCGGTTTCGAGGCTGACGGAGAAAACGGTGCGTCCGGCACGGCATCCTTTAAGGCTGTGGGCGTTGAGGGCATGACCTTAAGCCTTGCCCAGACCGTGTACCCATCCAACCGCAGCAGTTATACACTGTCGGCGCAGATTGCATCGGAAGATCTGGAAAAACTCAGCGATGATTCCCAGGTCGGCATTGAGGTGGTCATTGAATATGAGGACGGCAGCACGGAAACAAGATTTATTGATTTGTACTGATGGAGGTGCCTATGGCTTATTTTTCTAAAACACAAGAAAAAATTACCCCAAGCGGATATTCCTCCAAGGTCAAATCCATTACGGTGTGTGTGTGCATTACCGATTGCACGGGCACTTTATATATCACAGACCTCTTGCTGCAGCCGGGTTCTGTAGCCACGGGATGGGTAGGTCATCCTTGTGAGATGAAATGGGTGCTTGATGGCTAATCCTGTTTTTATCCGACTGGCAGAGGTCATAAACAAAAAGCAGGATATGCGTGTTGTGAGTGTTACGGTAAAACCTACCCTTACCAACTGCTCCGGCACGATTTGGTTTACTGACCTTATGCTGCAAGAGGGACCGGCGCTGACAGGCTATGTGCCTCACACCGAGAGCCGACTGACGGAAGACTCCAAGGTGTGGTTCAATGGTGTGGTTCGCTCTGCGGAAACGGTCATTGTCTGCAATGTCGGTGACACCTCCGGCGGCTTGGATGTCCATATCTATCCGAAATCCGATATGGCGGCAGGCTCGGTGCAACTTGCCCAGGGTGTGGGTGGTCAGAGAGTTGTTTTCCCAAATGCTCTCGCTGCCGAGGATGACCTTGCACTTTTGGCTTCGGTCAGAGAATGCACCAAAAACGGTGTCACCGAACCGAAAGAGGGATTTTATCAATACAGTGCCGCTTGGGATTCCAAGCACATGGTTACCTTGGAGGACGGAAAGTCTGCCAGGGTGCTTTTTGAATTGCAGCAGATGACGGATGGAGGTGTGTCGATTTGAGGGATAAATTAAAAGGCAAACGCATCATGGTGTGGACATTTATGGGCAATGCCCGTATGTATGAGGCTCTCCGTGATTACGGCGACCGTATCGACACCATTGGTCTGTTTTCTTTCAAGGTGGATGCCACGGGAACGATTACCGAGAGCGGTGTTGCTATCAGCAATATGCTGACCTACATCAACAAGTGGCCCCACATCCGTTGGTTGCTTACCATTGCCAATGACGGTGCAAACTCTATCTTCAAGGCTCTCCGTGATAACACGGACGGCGCACAGGACACCTTCTGCTCGGAACTTATCCGTATCATGGAGAAATATCCGTGGTGCAGTGGCGTGGATATCGACCTTGAAAAAGGCGATGACTATTCCACCCACGAAGCGTCTACGGCTATGTTCAAGCACATCTATGAAACGGTCAAAGCCTATGACTCCACCAAGGAGATGAACATCTGCCTGCCGGGTATGACTTCGGTCAACGGCTCGGTGGGTGGTGAGAACTGGTGCGTGTATGGTGACCTTGATAAATACTGCGATACGGCATCCATCATGAGTTACGGTATGGCTTGGGCGGGTTCTGCTCCCGGTCCTGTTTCTCCGAGGAGTTGGCTTGAGGGTATTTACGATTACGCTACAAAGGTAATGAACCCTGACAAAGTATTTCTCGGTATGCCTGCCTATGGTTGGAACTGGCAGATTTACGATACGCCGGAGAACCTTGGGAAATATTATCGTGGTACATCTAACACCTATTACGCAGCAAAATACTGGATGCAGGGTGTCTATAATTTTACCGATGATGCACCTCCTCAACCCTTTATCCCTATCGTTTCCTATTGGGATGATTACGATATGGGACCGTGGGCATTGCCTCATGTGTACGATTATATGGAAGGTAGGGATGCCACAGATTATTCCTATCCGCTTATGACCGAAACCTATAATCGCAGAAGATATCTGACCGCATATGCAAAACAGCAGCACACGGAATTTGGAGAAATTATCATCGACCGTGGTGCCGAACCGGACAGTTATGAAGGTGTGGTTTCTGTATCGAAAACACTGGTCACTTTAGGTGATGAGGGTTCTGCCACCTACAATTTTACGATTGATAAGGCAGGCACTTATGATGTGGCGGTTCGTCTTTGTTACCCATTCTGGGATAAAAACAGCATTTATGTATCTCTTGACGGCAGTACGGTTCATTTCTCCGAGAACAGGCTATGGTGGCCATATTGGAGGACTACCTTCTGGGCGACACTTGCCAAGGGAGTGAGATTTTCTACAGGAGAACATACACTGACTATTTCCGTTGGTGTAAACGGTGTGCAGTTTTATGGTTTCCGTGTCTGTACCGATTTTTCTGAAGAACCTACGGCTGGAGAAGCGGAATATACCCTTGCTCCACGAAAGTTCAAGGATGTAAACGGAGATATGGTGGGTCCCGCCACGGGATTTAAGCTGACACTTGAAATGCTCCGCCGAAAGCCTGACTCTGCTCTTGTGTGGTATGAGGACTTCCGTGACGAAGAAAAGATACCGGAAAGCTACTGGACAGTTTTATCCGGTGAATGGGATGTGTGGCAAGACCCGGAAAGTATGGCAAAACGACCATACTCACAGCTTGAAGGTTACGGACAGCTTGCATGGAATTATAGTGGATTTTCTGATATTCACCTTCGTGCGCAGATTATCTTTCCGGCAAATGGGGGCGGTAAGGCGGGCGTCTTCCTTGGTTCATTGTTTTGCTGCCTTAATTATGATACACAGCGTTTGGAGTTGTATGATGGTTCTACGCTGAAAGGCAGTTACTCCATGACAATTTCAAAAACTTCAAAGGCTGACCTTCGCAGCAATCCAAATGTTTACACCATTGAAATGCGTAAACGTGGAAACAAGGTGCGGGTGTATTCCTCTACATCCAATACGCTGCGATTTACTGCAACGGTAAGCAGTGGCGGTGGGTATGCGGGGATTCGTTCTGAAAATCAAATCAACTGTCAATTGCTCCGTTTGGGAGATGCCTGGACGTATGAGCCATATGAGAGATTTGATGTGGTAATGCCGGATGGAACGGAAACTTCCTATGGCAGAATCGAGAGAAGTAACTGCACATGGGATGAGGAGTTCCAAGTATTTACGCTTACTTCCGATGTGGAAGAATACTCTACCAGAAGCGAAGATATTTCTCTGGACTACGAATTTTATCATTCCCACATCATGCCCCTTGAGTGTGGATATGATTATGGAACAAAAATTATCCCAAGGGATATCAACATCTGGATTTCCAGACTGTTCCTTGGGGATTCGGACGGCTTTTCCATTCTGTATTATCAGGACGTGGACAGCCTGATCTATTGGGCGAACCAGGCAGCATATCGTTGGAAACTGCGAGGGATGTGTATGTGGTCCCTTGGACAGGAAGATATGCGAGTCTGGGAGTGGCTGCCTAAACAAACGGAATAACGGCTTGAAGGGTATCTGCCAATGTGGTGGGTGCCCTTTTTGCATACAAAAATTAATGAAAGCGAGGATTTTACTATGAAGGATTTATGGAATACCATTCAAATCATCTTTACTGCCCTTGGCGGCTGGCTAGGTTGGTTCTTGGGAGGCTTTGACGGTCTTCTGTATGCACTGGTGGCGTTCGTGGTTGTGGACTACATCACGGGCGTTATGTGTGCCATTGCAGATAAGAACCTCTCCAGTTCCGTTGGTTTTAAAGGTATCTGCCGTAAGGTGTTGATTTTTACTTTGGTAGGCATCGCACATATCATTGATGCCAATGTTATCGGTGACGGCAGCGTACTCAGAACGGCGGTTATTTTCTTCTATCTCTCCAATGAGGGTGTGAGCCTTTTGGAAAACGCATCCCACCTTGGTTTGCCGATTCCGGAGAAGATGAAGGATATCCTGGAGCAACTCCATAACCGTGCAGAAAATACGGAAAGTGAGGACAAGTAATATGAATTTACACAAACTTATTTTAACGGAAAATGCCTGCTACAAGGCGGGCAGGAAAATCACGGTCAAAGGCATCATGGTTCATTCCACGGGTGCCAACAACCCTAATCTGAAACGCTATGTGGGTCCCGACGATGGTCTGCTTGGCAAAAACCAGTATGGCAATCACTGGAACACTTATCATCCCGGCGGAAGAGAGGTCTGCGTTCATGCCTTTATCGGCAAGCTGGCTGACGGTACGATTGCAACCTATCAGACACTCCCTTGGAATCATCGTGGATGGCACGCCGGAGGCAGTGCAAACAATACTCATATCGGTTTTGAAATCTGCGAGGACGGTCTTACGGATTATGCCTACTTTAAGAAGGTGTACCGTGAGGCCGTAGAACTTTGTGCCTACCTTTGTAAGGAGTACGGATTGACCGAGCAGAACATCATCTGTCACAGTGAGGGTTATAAACAGGACGTTGCATCCAACCACGGAGATGTAATGCACTGGTTTCCGAAACACGGCAAGAGCATGGATACTTTCCGTGCCGAGGTAAAGGCTCTGCTTGCTGCCGATACCAAGGAGGACACCGAAGATACTGCCGAGCCTGTGGTGACCTATCCTGAAAAGCTGACATCCGGTTATTACCGTGTGCGTAAGACATGGAAGGACAGCAAATCACAAGTAGGTGCGTATCGTATCCTTTCCAATGCAAAGACGGCTGCCGATAAGAACCCCGGCACTTTTGTTTTTGCCAATGATGGAACTGCCATTTACCCTGCGGATGAAACCGCCGAGCCGGATTACCGTATCCATACGGTGGTCAAAGGTGATACCCTGTGGGAGATTGCAGAGCGGTATCTTGGTAAAGGTGCAAGATACACCGAAATTAAAAAGCTGAACGGACTGACTTCCAATGTGATTTATAGCGGTTGGAAACTGAAGATTCCGAACTAATATGATGCCCTTTGAGGATTTTTCCTTGAAGGGCATTATTTTTTTGCTTTTAAGGGGGTTCGATTCAGCCTGTCTTTTCGCATATAGGCAGAGGAAACATTTCCACTGTTGAATGATTGGAGGAATCGAAATGGAAGTACAGAGAATTGAGAATTTTAAGATACCAAATGCCGTTGCACATGAGATTACGCAGGAAGAATTGCAGAAGGAATATGATTATTACAGGGCGCAGAAAGTCTTGGAAACCATGTTTATGTTCGGCATGATTTCTGTGGATGAATTTCACAAAATATCGGCTGTAAATCGCAAAACTTTCTCCCCGTTTCTGTCAGAGATTATGCCGTAAATGACTTGCTATTTCTGCGATAGTACGGGAATATGTCACTACCCAAAAAGTGAGGTGAGTTGATGAAAAGGATAACAAAAATCGGGGCAAATGAATCCTCGGTTCAGAAGAAAAAACTAAAGGTTGCAGCCTATTGCCGAGTTTCTACGGCAAGTGATGAACAGCTTATCAGCCTTGAAGCACAAAAGGCCCATTATGAAAATCATATCCGTGCCAATGACGAATGGGAGTATGTTGGTCTTTACTATGACGAGGGTATCACAGGCACGAAAAAGGATGTCCGTGCCGGACTGCTTTCTATGATTGCAGACTGCGAGGACGGTAAGATTGAATTTATTATTACCAAGTCAATCAGTCGATTTGCCCGTAACACTACGGACTGCCTGGAAATGGTGCGAAAGCTGACAGATTTGGGCATTTCCATTTTCTTTGAAAAAGAAAATATTAACACGGGTTCGATGGAGAGTGAACTGATGCTTTCCATTTTAAGCAGTCTGGCAGAAAGCGAGTCGGTATCCATTTCCGAAAACAGTAAATGGTCGGTGCAGAAACGCTTTCAGAACGGAACCTTTATTATTGCCTATCCTCCATACGGCTATGACAATGATAACGGCACGATGGTTATTGTGCCGGAGCAGGCAGAGATTGTAAAAGAGATTTTTGCAGCCTGCCTTGCTGGAAAAGGTACACACGCTATAGCCAAGGAACTGAACGCTCGTGGTATTAAGACCAAAAAGAATGGTAAATGGGGCGCGGGTGCCATAAACGCCATTCTTACCAATGAAAAATACACAGGTGATGTAATTTTTCAAAAGACCTACAGTGACAGCAATTTTAACCGCCACATCAATTACGGAGAGCGTGACCGTTTCCTTTGCGAGAATCATCATGAGCCGATTATCAGCCATGAGGAGTTTGAGAAAGTACGCATGGTGCTTGACCAAAGAGCAATGGAAAAAGGCAACGGTACAGATACCTACCGATATCAGAACCGTTATTGTTTCTCCGGCAAAATCAAATGTGGCGAATGTGGGACTACTTTTAAGCGTAGGCAGCATTACAAGCCAAGTGGCAATTATGTGGCTTGGACTTGCGGAAAGCATCTGGAAAACAAGGAAGAATGCTCCATGCTCTATATTTCGGACTATAGCGTTAAGCTGGCTTTTCTGACCATGATGAATAAGCTGACCTACGGTCATCAAGTGGTCTTGAAACCGCTGTTACGCACTCTGCGAGGAATGGATGACAAAGACAGATTGCTCCGTATTCAGGAATTGGACATCTGCATTGAAAGTAATACCGACCGAAAGCAGATTCTTACAAATCTGATGGCAACAGGCGTATTAGAGCCTACTGTTTTTAATCAAGAAAATGCTGCCCTTACTATGGAAGAGCAAAAGCTACGGGCAGAAAAAGAGAAGTTAGTTAATTTCGTTGGCGGTGACAAGACACGAATTAAGGAACTGCAAAAGCTGATGGCATTTACCACCAAAGGTGTGATGCTGACAGCTTTTGAGGATGAAACCTTCCTTGCCTATGTGGAAAGTATCACGGTGGAGTCCAGAGCAAAGATTGTATTTCACTTAAAATGCGGATTGAATCTGACGGAAAGGTTGGTGAGTTAAATGACGGCACATATTCCATACGGATATCGGATTGTAGAAGGAAAAGCTGTGGTAGATGAGGTTCAGGCAGAACAGGTCAGAAAGTTTTTCGAAGAATACATTTCCGGCAAAGCACTGAAAGTTGCAGCAGAAAATGTTGGAATAAAGATTTATCACGGCAGTGCCGGAAGGATGCTTCGGAATACCCGTTATCTTGGGGATGATTATTACCCTGCCATCATTGATCAGGAATTGTTCGACAGAGCCGAAGAAGAAAGACAGTCCAGGGCCAAACAGCTTGGCAGGGTCAGAGAATTGCAAGGTAAAGAAATGCCTGCCGTTCCCCTGCATTTTACAATGGGGCGACAGACAAAAGTTATTTATGACCCTTACGAACAGGCTGAATACGCCTATAGTTTGATAGAAAGCGAGATGAATGCAAATGGAACCAGTTAAAAACATAACGGTAATTCCGGCACGTAGACGTGTTGGCAACACCGCTAAAGAATCAGAAATACCAAAACTGCGTGTGGCAGCCTACTGCCGAGTTTCCACTGACAGTGATGAACAGGCCACCAGTTATGAGGCGCAGGTGGAGCATTATACCGATTACATTCGCAAAAATCCGGAATGGGAGTTTGCCGGAATATTTGCTGATGACGGAATATCCGGAACTAACACGAAAAAACGAGAAGAGTTCAACCGTATGATTGATGAGGCTATGGCGGGTAAAATCGATATGATTGTTACCAAGTCCATCAGCCGATTTGCGCGAAACACTTTAGATTGCTTAAAATACATCAGGCAGCTCAAGGAAAAGAATATTCCCGTTTATTTTGAAAAGGAAAATATCAACACGATGGATGCCAAGGGCGAGGTATTGCTTACCATCATGGCGAGCCTTGCACAGCAGGAAAGCCAGTCATTATCACAGAATGTAAAATTAGGGTTTCAGTACCGTTATCAGCAGGGGCAGATTACCGTGAACCACAACCGTTTTCTTGGATATACCAAGGATGAAAAAGGACAGTTGATTATTGACCCCGATGGAGCGGAAGTGGTCAAACGAATTTACAGAGAGTACCTGGAAGGGGCAAGTTTGCAACAGATTGGCAGAGGCTTGGAGGCTGATGGTATTCTGACGGGTGCCGGAAAGAAGAAATGGCGACCGGAAACCCTGCAGAAAATCCTCAAGAACGAAAAGTATATAGGAGATGCCCTTCTGCAAAAGACCTATACGGTGGATTTTTTGGAGAAAAAGCGTGTTCCGAACAACGGCTTGGTTCCGCAGTATTATGTGGAAAACAGCCATGAAGCAATTATCCCCCGCGACCTTTATATGCAGGTGCAGGAAGAAATGGTCAGACGAGCCAACCTACACAGCGGGCAGAACAGAAAGAAGCGTGTTTATAGCAGCAAGTACGCATTATCCAGTATCGTTTACTGTTCTAAATGTGGTGACATCTACCGCAGGGTTGTATGGAATAATCATGGTAAGCAATCCGTTGTGTGGCGCTGCTGCACCAGAGTGGAACACGGTCCGGGAGCCTGCGATGCTGACGCTATCCACGAATCAGAATTACAAAACCTTGTAGTTCGAGCCATTAACATGGCACTCGGTAAAAAAGATACTATGAATGAAACCTTGCAAAGAAATGTGGAGGCAGTGCTTACCGGAAAAGACGGTGTTCCCCTTGCTGAGATTGATGCCCGACTGGAAGAATTGCAAAAAGAACTTCTGAAGGTCGCAAACGCCAAAGGAAACTATGATAGCATTGTGGATGAGATTTATAGCCTTCGTGAGGCGAAGCAGAATGCCCAGGTGGATAATGCGGAGCGTGAGGGTATGAAACAGCGAATCAGCGAAATGCAGCAGTTCCTTACAGAGCAGACGCAGAACATCACCGAATATGATGAGCAGTTGGTTCGCAGGCTGATTGAGAAAATAACGATTTACGGCGAAAGGGTCACAGTAGAATTCAAATCCGGAACAAGCGTGGATGTGAGAAGATAATATTTGTATGAAACGCACCTTGCAGCAATGCAGGGTGTTTTTCTGTTGATTTGTATCACTGGCAATTAGTCTGTGAGTATTGACAAATTTACTAATGATGTGTATAATATAGAATGACGAATTCTAAACGAACGGAGGTAAAATGATGCAAAAAAATATATCCTTTACAGTGGATTCAGATGTATATGAAAAATTTAATATGGCACTTAATTTGTCCGGGGAAACATCTGATGAGGCTGGTGAAGCCTGTCTCCGTTGGTATATTGCACAAGCATTTGGCAATGCATCGAAAGAATATACACCAAGGGTTGTGAAACAAACTGACAGCGGTTCCAGAGATTTCTACGGAAAAGCATTGCAGCGTATCCCTATGTGGGCAATGAAACCGAGTCAGTACAACCATAAAATAATAAAAGCCTTTTTTATGGCTATTGATATTGCAGGAGAAGCAACCCTGCTGATGATGGAGCGTTTGTGCAGTGATAAAGAACGCCCGGATTTGTATGTTCCTACTTTCAAAAATAACTATTCACAGATGAAACTGGACGGTCCTAAATCTCATGGTAAGGTTTTTGAGGATGACGGTGACCGAGTTTGGATCTGGGATGAAGTAGAAGAAACCCTTATGAAATATAAGAACAGTTTTTATGTAGAGGAGGCATAACGATGAGCGTTTTAATTGATAACAGCATTACGATTTATGAGGCTCTTGAGCATATCAAAGACGGAAAATATGTTATGCCAGCATTCCAAAGACAGTATGTATGGAGTATGGAACAGATTGAAAAACTGTGGGACTCCATTCTTTTGGATTATCCTATCGCCACTTTCCTGTTCTGGCACGTGGATGATGACAATGTGAGCTGGGACACCTATTTCTGTAATTTCCTGTCTGAGGTTACCTTTGATAGCAGAAAACAGGCTGACAGCGTAAATTATGAATTAAGCAATATCGATGTTAAGATGACCGATACGGCAGTTCTGGACGGGCAGCAGAGACTTACCTCTCTGTTTTTATCCCTTTTCGGACGTGCCTATATCAGACAAAAACACGCAAGAAAAAAGATTGTTGGCGGCACGGTTGTAAAATTGCTTATCGAACTGAATAAGCACAAACTGACCGTTGACGAGGAAGAATATAACAGTAAAAAATATGACATCAAGTTTACTGAGAAGGTAGGTAAACTGAGTCCTACACAATTTGAAATCCGTGAAATCCTCAGTGATAAATTCCGTGACGATACTACGAGAGAACAAGCCATTGAGTCAGCCATTTCTAATGTTCCGGCTGACAGCAAAGAGTATGCTCGTGATATCCTCAATAAACTGTATAACAAGATTTTTGTGGAAAAGTTAATCCGCTATACAGAAATCCAGGATATGAAACAAGACGATGCTCTGGAAATGTTCGTCCGTTTCAACAGTGGTGGTAAGGCTTTGAAAAAGCACGAAATTACGATGTCCATTTTGGAGGCATATTGGCCTAATGCAAAAACAGAGTTCGGAAGACTGCTCGTAGATTCCTATGTTGGATTCGGTTCTGATTTTATCGTTCGTTCTGCCCTTATGCTTTATGGTGATGTTGTAAAATCCAATATCAATAAGCAGATTGCAGAAGACCTCAAAAACAATTGGCAGGATTTTAAGAAGACCCTCAAGAACCTGGAATCAGTACTGAAAGACATGAAAATTGAGGTCAGCCGTTTTTCAAGTAGTTGGAACGTTCTGTTGCCTATTATTTATTTTATGTATTACAACCCGGACTATGCAAATAACCTGGACGGTATTAGAGCCTACTTGATTAGAGCGGTTCTGTTCACTTATTTCCAATCCGGTACCACAAGTAAGCTGCAGCAGATGAAGAGCAATATCAATGATAATGAATATGAAATCACGGTAGATATGCTTGAGCAGATGAATGACCTGCGTGTAACCGACGGCAAAATTGATGATATTATCAATTCCGAAAAAGGTAGCCGTGTTGCGGGTGAGGCACTCTACTTCCTGGGTCTTGATTGGATAAACAAAAACTTCAAGTATGAGCAAGACCATCTGCATCCTTATGACAGATTTGACAGTACAAAGCCGATTTCTGTATCTATGGATGATTGGCGCAGATGGCGTGGCAACAGAAACCGTCTGCCAAACCTTCAGCTGTTGGAAGGCAGAAGTAATGGTAGCAAGAATGCTATGCGCCTTGTGGACTACTACAACGATATGAATGATGAGCAGAAGGCAGTGTTTCACAAAGAGGCCCTTATACCAGATGGAGTTTCTCTCGAATTGGAAAATTTCGAAGAGTTCTACGAAAAACGTAAGGAACTGCTAACGGCAAAAATCCGTCAGTTATTAGGATAAAACAATCATAAATAGAATGGAGGTGTACCACAGTGGCTGATATGAAACAGATACACGATTTCGCTGTGAAATGGTGCGATAAGTTCAGAGACCAGAACATAAACTACATAGAACTCGTTGACCACTATATGGCTGACGATTGTGCTGCTCTTGGCTTTGAGATGGACTGTGGTCATGCCTTTTCAGAAAAATATAGTAATGCAGCAAATAATCATGAGGCTTTGGATAGGATTATTGATGATGTGACCGATATTACCTTGCTTGGCTCTGCAATCTATTCCCAATGGCGCTATTTCAATCATTGGGCATACACAGGTGCAGAAATTTTAGAACCACAAAATCGTGCCTGGTTTATTTTGGCGTTAAGCAGATTAGCTATGCTTTCCGGAGATAATCCGTTTATCTTCCAAGGAACCCTTAAAAAGATGCGTGTCATTTCTAACAATATTTGCTATGGTCCTATGCCAGAGCCGAATGAAGAAGTGGAACAGCATTTGACTATCAACAATGAAGGCCGTGTTTGGTTTTCTGGATATAATTTTGGTTGTGGCGGAGAACGATATGAGAAAGCCAGAAGTAAGAACTTCAAGATAGACAAAGATGCCACGGACAAGCTGTTTGATGCGATTGCAGCTTATTTTGGCAATGAGTATATGGAAGTTTTCGCTACAGATATTGGTGATTGGGTTATGGAACTGACCAATTCTGAAGGAATGACATACAAATTCAGAGGCTCTCTGTGTGCCGACTTCGACTATGAAGGTAAAGATTTATCCGACCTCGTCCGTGATACAGTGGGTATGGATGATTTGTATGTGTTTGATGGAAACTGCAAACCGGATGTGATAACAAAAGTCACCTTAGATTACCACAGGCTGACAAAAATTGAACCACGACACAAACCGGAAGATGCAGATTGGAAATTTGTAACTTGGGATTATACCGAGCATTTGGTTATCGACAGAGAAACGGAAACATTAGAGCATATTCAGAATATCGGTACAGGATGTAAGGTTTCACGTAAGTATGAAATCGAAGGCGGAATCGAGAGTCTGCTTGAGAATTTTGATGCAGAAGAGTTGTTTAGTCACATCGAAGGAAATCCCGATGATGTAATAGATACACCAAACGAAACCAAGGATTATACAATAACCATCGAGTATAAGAAAAATCCGAGCCGTACCATTGCGGGTAGCTACGATAAAAATGGTCTGCCGGAGGACTTCGCAGATTTTGCGGAAACGGTGTTTGACTTCATTCGTTTCTATGGTTTAGGAGAAATACTTGACCCATCAGTTTATGGCAAAGTAAAACGGCGCAAATCAGAATACATCTTTTGCAGCGTTACTTTTGATGAAGGTTACAAGAGTTATTATTATCTGACAGATGATGATAGCATTGAAATTGGTGACTTCGTGCTTGTGCCTGCAGGTAAGGATAACCATGAGGCGGTTGTAGAGGTAGTGAATATTGAGTATTTCAGTGAAGAAAATGTGCCTCTACCTATTGAAAAAACAAAGAGAATCATCCGTAAGTGTACGGACGAGGATTTCGACCCGCCTGTAGCGTAAGCGGAAAATTTGAATTCCACGGAGGATATTATGGCTTTTGATTTTAAGAAAGAATATAAAGAATTTTATATGCCGAAGAACAAGCCGGAGATTGTGAATGTTCCAAAGGCAAACTATATTGCTGTCAGAGGTAAGGGGAATCCAAATGAAGAAGGTGGAGCATATCAGCAAGCCATTAGTGTGCTGTATGCAGTAGCATATACGCTAAAAATGAGCTATAAGACAGATTACAAAATTGAGGGATTCTTTGAGTATGTTGTTCCACCGCTTGAAGGCTTTTGGTGGCAAGATGATGTTGATGGTGTAGATTATGCAAACAAATCTGCTTTCAATTGGATTTCTGTTATTCGGCTACCTGATTTTGTTACTAAAGCGGATTTTGATTGGGCAGTAGAAACCGCAACGAAGAAGAAAAAGTTTGATTGTTCGTCAGCGGAATATCTCACAATTGAGGAAGGTCTGTGCGTTCAAATAATGCACTTAGGACCATTTGATGATGAACCCGCAACTGTTGCAATTATGCATGCTTATTTAGAGCAAAACGGATATGCTAATGATATGAGCAAGGAAAGATTGCACCATGAGATATATATGTCGGATGCAAGAAAGGTTGCTCCTGAGAAGTGGAAAACAGTTATTAGACATCCAATCAAGAAAGCGTAAAATTTCAGTTTTATGGATATGTTTCCACAAACGACTAAACAACGGAAAAGGCTATGGATATGTTCCCACGCTCGTAAAATCAGCAAAGACATTCAGCCTATCCTATCGAGCCACGTTGAGTGCGTGGTATTGATGTCAAGAAAGTAAGGATGATGGGTGAAAAAGTGCTGATTTTTCGGCACTTTTTTCTTTTTTGAGAATATTTGAGAGGCACTCAATATGCCGCTTTTCTGTATGTGGAAACAAATCAAAATAAGACCAGGAATACACGGAATCAAAATTGACACAACGCATACAAGCCAAGAGCGTATCAGGGAACAAATCCAGAACCATAAAAAATGCCATGCTGGGAAAGCACATCTTCTCAGCATGGCATTTTGTTTCTATGAAATGTAAATTTCTTCGTAAAATCCGCCCATTTATTTGCAGAAATTTCAGACAAAACCGCATCGAATCTGCTATCATTATAGCAGATTTTCAGAAAAAGTAAAGTATATATTTCTGAAAATTCATGAATAAATCATCAGAATCGGAGAAAAAGCAGGAGTTTTCTTGTTTTGAACAGTCCGAAAACTTGTCAGGAGGGATTTCAAATGCCGAGAAGAGGCAGCAACATTTATAAGAGAAAAGACGGTCGGTTTGAGGGACGTGTCCCGATCGGGCATAAGGAAGATGGGTCGCTGAAATACAAATTTGTATATGCCAGAACGCTTTCTGAGGTAAAGGAAAAGATGGCACAATTTCAAGCTGTTTTGCAGAACCAGCCAGTTTCTGCTTTGAAATTGACCGTGGCAGAGGCATCTCGTCAATGGCTTTCTGCGGCAAAACTGCGTGTGAAACCGTCCAGTTATGCTCACTATGAAAACATCATTCGCAATCACATTCTTCCGGATCTCGGAACAAAGTATCTCACGGATATGACAACACACCAGCTGAATGATTTTGTCTATGAGAAACTGCAAAGCGGTCGATTGTGTGGGGCAGGCGGACTTTCTGCTCGGTTTGTACAGGACATTATGCGAGTTTACCACAGCATAGAACAGTATGCAGTGCAGGAGTATCACATTCATGGAACGCATTTCACTATGCCAAAAGCAGAGAAAAAGCAGCTGGATGTTTTGTCTTCTGAGGAGCGAAAGAAGTTGGAACAGTATCTTCTTCAGACAGGGCTGACCATTGATTTGGCGATTCTGCTGTGCTTGTTCACTGGTTTGCGTGTAGGTGAATTGTGCGGCTTACAATGGAGTGACATTGACTTTGAAAACGGAACACTTTCTGTAAAACGAACGGTGCAGAGAGTTTATCGAAATGGTTGTTCTGAGGTACTGATTGGCTCCCCAAAAAGCAGAACTTCTGTGCGGACAATTCCGGTTCCATCATTCCTGTTGACATTGCTGGAAAAGAAAAAACGACAGGATTTTCTGTACCTGATTACTGGGAAAAACAAACCGGCAGAACCGAGAACGATGCAGTATCGATTTCAGAAAATCCTGAAACTTTGTGGTATCCGGAAGGTTCCATTTCATTTGCTTCGACACACTTATGCTACAGATTGTATTGCCCATGGGTTTGATGCAAAGACGCTGAGTGAATTGCTGGGACACGCTGATGCCAGTATTACGCTGAATCGATATGTGCATTCCTCTATGCAGATGAAGCAGGAATATGTAAAGCGACTGCAATTGACGGGATAATGTTTCGCCGTCAAAAAATCGTATGAAAAATACAAAAAATATCGGAAACAGCGTGACTTTTTAGGCTTGAATAGTCAATGGGCGGATTTTACGAAACAAAAATGCTTCTTTCCTTTTAGTATCTCCAGTAATAAACCATCTATTCTTCTTGCTTTTTGGGATATTTTATGGTATTATGGAAATAGAGAGAGAAAGCTAAGAAAGGGGCATATTACGTGATTTGCATAGCAGTAGTGGATGATGAAAGAGCAGTATGTGATGAACTACTATTTTTTCTGAAAGAATACGAAATGAAATTCAAAATGATTTTTGATATTTCAATCTATTACAATGGAGAAAATCTTTTGGCTGATCTGGAAGATGATATACATTTTGATTTAATTCTATTGGATATTGAGTTAGCTAAGATTAATGGTGTAGAGGTCGGTAGACATATACGTGAGATAAACCAAGATTACTTGTGTCAAATTATTTATATCTCTTCTAAAATGGGATATGCTATGGAATTGTTTCAAGTGCATCCATTTCACTTTTTGATGAAACCCATACAAAGAGAAACATTATTTTCTTGCCTGGGTGAATATCTTCGATTATATTCCAAGAAAGATTTTTTTGAATTAACAAACAAAAATGTAAAAAAGCGAATACCAATAGAGCAGATACAATATTTTGAAAGCAATGGAAGAAAGATTACTGTTTATTGTTCAAATGAATCACATGAATTTTATGGAAAATTGAGTGATTTGTCAGAAATGAAAATTCTAAAAAATTTCCTTATGATCCATAAATCTTTCTATATTAACATTGCTCATATTTCATCATATAGTTATGATTCACTGACAATTGATGATTGTAGAGAGTTGCCTATTAGCAAACCAAATAGAAAAGAAGTTCGCAGAGCAATTTTGAAGTATAGTGCAGATCGATTTAGAGAGGAGTGATAATATGCAGGAACAGCTCGTATATTTAATAGGAAATGCTTTTCGTATCTATATTTATTTTAAGCTTTTAAATACTATGTTTGGTACTGCAAAAGTGAAACAAATCTGGATTATAATAGGATTTACATTCTATTTTTTAATCAATAGTTTTGGTGCTATCTTATTTGGAAATTTCACTTTAAATATCTTAACAAATATAATTCCATTGATTGCTCTCTCATTTTTGTATGAATCGAAAGTAACAAGTAAATTATTTGTAGCATTAGCATTTTATGTAGTTAATATGCTTGCAGACGGTATTGTATATACCATTATTCTCATAACTAAAGTGAATTCCATTATAATGAGTAGTGGAATTGCCACAGTACTGATTACCTTTTTAATAGAATTGATTTTTGAATATATTTGGAAAAAACGGGCTTATCATGAAATTGATAAACTGTATTTAGCAACAATTTTGACTGTGCCAATTGGGAGCATTTTGGTTGGTATTTTAACTATGTATCAGTACAGCATAAAAACAATCACTGTAGCTTTTATTTTAATCAGTTTTAATTTACTCATTTTTTATATGTATGATAGCCTCCAGAAGAATTATGAAGTCATCTATGAGAAAAAGCTTTTGGAGCAAGCGGTGAAAGCACAACATAGTGAATTAGAATTATTACAAGAATCCCAGAATAGAATTCGATACTTACAACACGATTTCAAGAATCATTTAATCTCTATTGTAAATTATGCAAAAAAAGCGGATAATCAAGGACTGATTCATTATATTGAAGAGGGTTTGGGTTTTCTCTCGCTTCATCAGCAATTTGTTGACACCGGAAATTCCGAGATTGATAGCATTCTTAATTACAAGTTGCAGGAGATGAAAAACAAAAACGTCCATTTAAAGTATTCTATAACGATACCAAAGGACTTGAAAATTAATGTGTTTGACCTCAACATCATACTTGGAAATTTATTAAACAATGCAATAGAAGCTATCGAAAAAGCGGAAAGGAAATACTTCTTTATCAATATTTATTTTGAGAAAAACATTCTTTTTATCCATATAGAAAATACCTATGATGGAAATATCATAAAAGAGAAAGAAACATTGATGACAACAAAGGAGGAAAAGCAATTACATGGATTAGGACTGAAAAGCGTTTCCAGCATATTGGAAAAATATGATGGAGACATTATATACGATTATAATGATATATATTTTATTACAGATGTCATGCTCTGCAATACGAGTTTTCATCATGAAACAGAGTGAGAAAATAGTCGAATTTTGACATTAACATAGGTCGTTTTTTACAAGAGTCGCTTTTGCGGCTCTTTTTTTTGTTATAATTTGTTTTGCAGGCAAAATAAAAAGATTGGAGTGATAAATATGAAAAAGATTATTTTGAAATATGGCGGTATGCTTGCTGCTTTAGCAATGGTTTTTACAACACTGACAGTAAATTCAACCTGTACTTGGATGACTTATCAGGAAGAATTGCCTGATACAGCTAAAAAACTTCGCAAGTTCTGATGTTTGTTAAATTATCTTGTAAGATTGCAGATAGGCTAGAACACTGTGGCATTATCTCAAAATCCAATAGAACATTGTATGAATATGGCCTGCGTCAGATGTTTGCAACAATTCTGAACATTCTAACAATGCTCCTGATTGGATTTATAATGGGACTTGCTGTGCCGGCGATGGTTTACACAATCGCATATATCCCATTAAGAGTATATGCCGGAGGCTATCATGCTTCTACACCGCAGCGATGCTGGGCATTTTCTGCGATAATGTTATGGATTGCACTGTGTATCGTAAAATACACGCCCCAAATGTATTTTTGGGTGATTACAACATTGTCGTTGATAGCCTGCATCGTTGTTTTTTTGCTGTCGCCGGTAGAAGATCGAAATAAGAGATTGGATGAAAAAGAACATCATGTTTATCATATTCGAGCAATTGTTGTGATGACAATAGAAATGATTGTGGCGATGCTGTTGTTTGCTTTACATTTCACACAATTTGTTTTGGTATTGGAGATCGCATGGTGCTCTCTTGCAGTTATGTTGCTGCTTGGAAAAGGAAAGAATGTTTTTGAAAATAAAAAAGGAGGAAGTGCATGAATAAAAAACTGACAAGAACACTTGCCGGAGTCATGTCCCTGATGTTCATGGGACAGATCATGATTTTTGGCGACGGCAGTGCCCAAGGTCTTTTACATGCTGATACAATTGCATCTGCTGCAGAAGCGATTGAGGGAGCAAAGAACAAAGACCAGCTTGCCAAGGAATTTGAAGAAGCAACAAAAGATCTGGGAAAAGTAGATTTTTTTGATGTTACTGAAGACAAAAAAGAAACTGCTAATAATGAGGAGATTGCAGAAGATGATATTTCTGTTCAATCCGAATCAGACGAAGCAGTGCAGGACCATACTGCAGTTATTGCGACTGCTTCGGATGGCGATGCTCCAGCAGGTGAATTAACAGTAACTGGTATTGTTAAACAAGGCGATGTCAATGGAATTAAAGACAAAACGCCGATTTATGTACGTATTTTTGATGAGAACTGGAATGAAATTGAATACCAGGAACTCCGAAGTGGTGACAGTTATTCTGTAACAGCAAGCAGCGGTAGTGGCATCTATCATGTCAAATATGAAAGTGATGGTTATTTGCCGTTTTACTTGAAGGATTTTGGTACTGGTACTTATACTGTTGGATCCGGTGCTTCTCGCAACACAGTAACATTAGTTCCAGGTGATACCACTTGGAATGAAGAACACGACAACGAGTGGAGCGACGATGTTATCAATGGAAAAGACTTGGCATATGTACAGAGTTGTTTAGGGGCATATCGTGGTGATGATGCATTCAATTTTTCTATGGATCTTGATGATGATGGCAAAATTGATCAGGCTGAATTACTGGATGCTCAGAATGCAATCAATTCTGCGAGTGAATCGCAACAGGATGCAAATGCTGCATATATTTATGACCTGAATGGAGATGCCTGCATCAATCATCTGGATATGTATATTATGGCAAGTTTTGTTGGCTACGATTCTTCTGAAATTTCCGACCTTGATTTCAATGGAAATGGTATAATTGATGAGGAAGATCTAAATTCATATATTTCAATTATATATCAATCCATGGATGTTTACTGGTATAATCTTGATTTAAACCATAATGGTGTAATTGATGAGAATGATGCGGAATTTTTGGAAGCGGCTGCAAAATTAAGAGGTCCATCTGATAATTACTACGCATACATGGACAAAGACGACAGCGGCACAATTGATAATGCAGATGTTGAATGGTTTTCTGCCGCATACAAGGCTTCTGGCGATTTGGATTGGGATCATGCCTTTAAAAGAACACTGATCATGCAGGAAAGCGGTGCTTTTCAGGGCAGCTTAAATTTGCATGATACGGATTTGAACCTGAATGGCTGTTCTCTGTATGTAGGCGACTGTATGTCCTTTACAACTGATATTCCGAAATTTTGGTCTGGCAATCAAGGAGCAACACTGAATATTAGCAATGGTTATTTGGAAGTTTCCAATAACTTAGTATTTCGTACCGCTTCTCCAGATGGTTGGGGTGGAAATGCCGGACAAAATATGCGTCTGAATGGCGGTACAGTAGTTATTGGCGGCGATTTTAATTTCGGTCAGGCAAATTGTTATGATACCATCTGGATGACAAACAGTGCAGATTGGCTCGAAGTATATGGCAACTGGAACTACATCACGTTAACTGATATGGAAGGAAAATGGACAGCAGGTAATATCTGTTTCTATGGTCCGACCTGGGAAGTGAATGAAGCTTCTGGTCCGAAATCGATCTACTCTTCCGGTTCACAAGTCATTCATTTTGGTTATGAAGGTGGCAAGCAAACAGTCCTTTGGGACAACTGCGAAACATATATCAATAATGAAGATGGTTCTCTGAATACAGAAAGAACATTCAATTTTGATGGCGGTATTGACTTCATATATGATTTTACTGCTGAAAATTACTGGTTTCGTCCGTGGTGGAGACCTTATGATGAACCGGACTATACCCTTTACCGTAAAGGTTGGGAAATGGGTGATGGTGTGCATCCTGCCACTGGCAATTATACCAAAACATTTGTTGATTTGGCAGTAAAATCTCCGGGTATGGATGCAGACTTTGTCAGAACTTATAATTCGACCAATACAGAAGAAGGATCTTTCGGTATTGGCTGGGATTTTAATTTGGATGTCAGCAAGATAATTCAACCAGCAGAAAACTATTATCAAGTTGTGCTTCCCAATGGTTCAAATACCACATTTAAACAAAACGGTACAAAGTTCGAATGTGAAAATGCACATAGTACGATGGAAAAGAATTCAAGTGGCTATGTTGTCACGCTCAATGATCAAACAAAGTACTATTTTAACAATAAGCTAGAAATGTATCGAATGGAAGATCCACACGGAGATACAATTGAAATTAGTGCAATTGATGGAAATCATGTTCGTACTGTAACGGATTCTACAGGACGACAGTATAAAATTACCTATACTTCTAATGATGCACACAAACGAATTACGAAAATTGAAGATCCGACTTCTGGAAGAATTGTGGAATATACATACGATAACAATAATCAGTTGGCTTCAGCAAAAAGCATATTGGGTGCTGTAGAGAGTTATTCTTATGATGATAAGAAGCACTTGAATAAAATCACCAATTGCTATGACGAAGTTACAGAAGAAATGGTTTATTATTCAGATGGTCGTGTGGATTACCTGACAAATTCTTCTGGTTTGAAGCAGATATATCAGTATGATAAGGCAAAAAAACAAACTTCTATCAAAGAATATGATAATGGAAAATATGTAAAGGAAACCAAGTGCGATTATGATGAAAAGCTGGCAGTAAAGACAAACATTGTTTATACAGACGGTCAGACTTTTGAAATCGAAAAGGCAACCTATACAAAGGATTCTGACGGAAAAAATAAATATGATGAAATTGGTGAATATGCAGATGAAAATGGGAATATCACCAAAAACACATATGATAAAAATGGTAATCTAACAGATGTAATTAATCCAGATGGATCTAAAACATATTCTCGATACAATAGTAAAAATTACATGACGGTTTCTGTTGATGAATGCAATAATGTTACATTAAAGGAATATGATAATACTGGTGTTATGGTGATAAGAGAAGCACAGAGTATTCATCCTTATAGTGATGTATCTGCATTCCTTTCGGATAAGTTTAATGTGAAAGATTATCTGAATAATCATGCAAGCGAATTTGCAATCACAACCTATGAATATTGCACAGCCGGAGAACAACACATTATTCATGGTTTGATTAGGCGATTAATAGACCCAGAAGGTAATGTAACAGAGTACGTATACAATGCAGATGGCACAGTAAAACAAGAATGGAAATATGCTGCTGGTCAATCTAAGCAAGATGGTGGCTGTACTTCATATGAATATAATGATATGTTCCTGATTAGCAAAACCACTTCTCCTGGTGGAGATGTGACAGAAACCACTTATGATAAGATGGAAAATGTCGTTTGCCAAAAGGAATATGGAAAAGGCAGTTCACCAGCTGTTACTAGAACGCAGTATGATTTGCTTGGACGTGTTATTAAAGAAGTTTCACCGAATGCGTACGATGCAGCACTGGATAATGGAAGCGAATATGATAGTGGCAATGCAAAAACAAACTATGCTTCTCATACTTACTATCCAAGTGGTCTTGTAAAGACAGATACCGATGCTGTGGGGAATGTTACATCTTATGAGTATGATGCATATGGGAATTTAACTGTTACGACACACCCCAATGATAGTCAGAGCATTGCAGTTTATGATGGATTGGGACGAGAAATCAAAACTTATTTCAAAGATCATAAATATTCTTCGGATAAGTTGATTTTGACAACTACCTCATATGCTTTGCAAAAAAATTATGCCTTTAAAACATTCAATGGTGTAGAAAAGGCAGTAACTGATTCTGCTCATAATGGTCTTTTAACAACAAAAACACAATATATAACAGCGAAAAAGCAGGTTGTTTCTACTACGCTTACAGATTATCGTGGTAATACGGTACAAGAAAAAGTAAACGATAAAGTTAAGCGTACAAACACATATTATGCAAATGGAAATCTTGGCAGTGAAACAGATGCTAAGGGCAATGTTACAAAATATGCTTATGATACGCTGAACAAGCAAACAGCAAAATATACTCCTTTTACCAAAGAGTCTAATGGTACAATTGAGTATAGCATTACTAAAAATGGTTATGACAAAAATGGAAACGTAATTTCCGGAGAAACAACTATTCAAAAACAAGTGTCTGGAAAAGAAGCGTGGAGCAAGGTTACATATGCTTACGATTATCTTGGAAATATGACACAAACTGTTCTGTATGGCGATGGCGATACCAAGAACTATACACAATATTTCTATGATAAAGATGGCCTTCGCACTAAAATGTATACTGGTATGTCATCTGAAAATGATACAGACCGATTAGAAACACTGTATGAATATGATGATCACAGTAATCTTGTTCGTACCATTGAACGTTCCAACAATACGGAAACCTACAATTCTGGGACACTTACCTACGACTTAAATAAGAATGTTATACAGTCTATCGATTCTAATGGAAATAGGACGACAAAAACGTATGATGCCTTAAACCGTATTTTAACATCCGATACTGTTTGTGATGATACGAGCAAAGATGTATCCCAGAAAATTTCCTATGACAAAATGGGTCAAACGATTCAAGTTGTTCAAAATGGGAAAACAACAACTTTTATCTATGACGCCCTTGGTCGTTTAACAGAAGAACATAGTCCGGATTGCTTTAAGGGATATTATTATGTAGGCAGTACAGAAAATAAGGAAAAATTGCTGTTAGGTCAGTCAAATCTCTTAATTTACGGTACGACAGAATATGAGTATGATGACGAGATGCGGCTCTCTAAGGTTTCAGATACCGGAAAAGATTCTGTATCTTATACCTATGATGAAAATGGCAATAAGGCTTCTGCAATTTACGGAAACGGGACAAAAACAGAATATTCTTACAATCTTTCTAATCATGTAACTTCGCTTGTAAATAAGAAATCTAATGAGATTATTTCTCAATATGATTATACTTATTACTTAGACGGATCTGATGCTTGCAAAACCCGTACAGAAAGTGGTATAATAGAAACGACGTCATATGATTACGACAGAATGGGACGATTGGTTTCCGAATCGGAGGTTAACGGAAACATCAGCAACAACATCTCATATGAATATGATGATTACAGTAATCGTTCTCAGATGACAGTAAGCGGTGAAGAGGACTACGTCACTACTTACAATTATTCTTCAAACGGACATTATACCGGCTTACTTCAGAAAGAAAGTAAGAAAACAGGCGATGTAGTACGGGATACCGTATACACCTACGATGCAAACGGAAATCAGCTGACTAAGAATGATCCGGATGATGGTTTACAGACAAATACTTATGATGGCTTAAATGAACTGATTGGTGTACAGAACGGCGAAATGACTGCTTCCTACACATATGGTTATGATGGTCTCAGAAGAACCAAAACTGTAAACGGGAAAACCACCACACATGTCTATGACGGGCAAGAATTGATGGTGGACATCGGGAAATCTGTATATGAAGCAGATGTCTATGTTCGAGGAACAGGTTTGATTTCCAGTCGTGCGTTCTATAACGGTATGACCAGTGATGTGACATACTATCTTCAGAATGCACACGGTGATGTTGTCAACCTGACCAGCGAAACCGGAGATAAGACGAAAACCTATCGGTATGATGCGTTTGGCGTAGAAAAGAATTCGGATGAGAACGATGAAAATCCCTTCCGGTTCAGCGGAGAGTATTTCGACAAAGAAACTGGAACCATTTATCTTCGTGCAAGATATTACGATCCTGAAATTGGACGATTCATTTCAAGAGATACTGTAATCGGTACTGCAAATGATCCGCTCAGCTTGAATTTGTACACATATTGCAGAAACAATCCGATTCCTTTGAATGATCCAGACGGACATTTCTGGGGCCTTGTGCTGGGGGGATATGCATGAGAGATAGGGAAGAGAAGCGGTTTCTTTGTGCCGGTGCAGTGCGGGAACGGTGTGGCCTGTTCTCCCGACCGGACGCCGTCAGGATACGGCGCTGGATGAAACAAATCATAACGCGGTCTTAAACGGAGTTTAAAAAACGGCCGGCAGGGCGATTTGCCCTGCCGGCCGTGTGACTGTTTGGGTTATCCGTTCACGCCGGGGATCAGGTCGAGGATGGTCTTGCTCTCCTTGACGGTGACGGTGCAGGCGGCGGAGTGCGTCGTGCCGTCGGCGCCGGTGATCTGCAGGATCACGCTGGTGGAGCCGGCAGCGGCGGCCGTGGCCGTGACGCTGTAGGTATCGTCCGTGCCGTTGCCGGTGCGCACCGGCTGGCCGAGCGAGACGACGCTGCCGTCGGCCGCATAGACCTTCACGGTGCTTTGCAGGCTGTCCAGATTCTGCCCGTGGATGTGGAACGTGATGGTGCCGGTCTTCGTGCCGCCGAGATCAAGCGTGGCCGAAGCAGTCTCGGCCGTGACGCTGTCGACGCGCGACGGCGCCTGCACCGTGATCTGGCACGTGGCGGTGCAGCTGCCGGCAGAGGCCGTGATCGTCACGGAGCCGGAGCTCGTCGCCACGACGATGCCTTTTTTCACGGTGGCGATGTTTGGATCGCTGCTGGCCCAGGAGACGAGGTCGTCCGGGGCGTTTGCGGGCTGCATGGTCGCCGTGAGCGTGAGCGAGTCGCCGATCTGCATTTCGGCCCGGTCCTTATCGAGCTTGAGGCTCTTGACCTCGATGGCGTCGTTCGTGACGGTGATCGTGCAGTCGGCCGAGCGCTTGCCGGCCTTGACGGTGATCTTGGCCTTGCCCTCGGTCACGCCGGTGACGACGCCGTCCTTCACGGTGGCGACGGCGGCGTTGCTGCTCGACCAGGTGAGCGTTTCGTCCGTCAGCTCCTGCCCGCTGGCGTCGAGCACGGTGGCCTTGAGCGTGAGGGTGTCCTGCGGAGCGATCTCGGCCGACTCGTGATCGAGCGTGATCGAGTCGACACCGGACTTTCCGCCCTGCAGCGCCATGACGATGATGAGCACGACGAGCGCCACGACGACGAGTGAGCCGAGCACGATGGCGATGGTTTTCTTTGCATTGTGCGGTTTTTCCGCGCCCTCGGACTCGACCGGCACGGCCTTGCGCTGTGCCTTTGGTTTCGAGCCGGGGAACGTGTCCGCGGCGACGGCCTTGGGGGCGGGCGCTTCCCGGCGGACGGCCTGTGCCTGCTGCGGCTGGGCCGCTGCGGCGCGGCGCGCCACGGCGAGCAGGGCCGCGCGGAACTCCTCCACGGAGGCGTAGCGCTGGGCCGGATCGTCGGCGCAGGCGCGCATGACGACATTCTTCAGCGCCTGACTGCCGTGGAGCGGTTCGGGCAGCGGGTCGCCGCGCAGGCGCTGCTCGCGCGCGATCGCAAGATCCGAGGCCTCCACCGCCGTCGGCGGCAGCGGCACGAACGGGATGCGCCGCTCGTTGAGCGCCCAGTAGAGCACCATGCCCACGGAATAGAGGTCGCTCTCGGGCGAGACCTCCGCGCCGCACAGCACCTCAGGCGCCATGAAATCGTTTGTGTTGTCCACGGCGGAAAACTGCGCCATGCCGAAGTCGCCGAGCTTATACGTGACCTGCTCGTTGAAGTTGCCGCCGCCGACAAAGACGTTGCGCGGCTTGATATCGCCGTGCACGATGCCGCGGCGATGGCATGTCTCCAGCGCGCTGCACAGACCGGCGCCGAGCTGGATGATGTCCGCCTCGCCGTGCGGATGGTTGCGCAGGTAGTCCGGCAGGGAGGGCAGCAGCTCCGTGCGCACATAGATGTCCCAGCCGCGGCCGTCCGGGTGCGCGCGGATGACGTGATCCTCGCACCGCAGCAGATTCGGCTCATCGCTGATGGCATCGACCGCCATGAGTTGCCGCGCGATCGTCTCCACCTGGCGGTGGAGCAGGGCGGTCACTTCCTCCGGCGTGCGGCCCTCGGCGACGAGGGCGTCAAAGTCCTCCGGCGCGGCGGGGATCGACAGCACCTTCAGCGCCGCGTGATCCACCATGCCGAAGCCGTCGTCGCGCGCGATCTCGTACACCGTCCCGTAGGAGTCAGTGCCGAGTGTACGTACAGGTTTCCAGTTTTGATAGTCCAGATTGCGGAATCGTTCTTCCATGTGCGATCTGCACCGCCTTCCATATCAGGGTGAAAATCTTGTTATCAAACCAATCTACATTATACTGAATCCGCCGGCAATCTGCAAGAGGCGCGCGCAGGGAAAATGACTACATTTTCTCTTTGTGCGCGAAAACGGCGGAATTATGTACCTTTTTCTACCCAAACGCCGGGTATCCATGCTAATTTTGTAAAGTGAATCTTGACTTTCGTTTAAGATTTGACTATGATAAAACAAGGAAACAAGGGACACAGTTGGTTCCGCCACAAACTGAAAGGGGATTTTTCACGATGATTGACGCGATTGTTTATTCTTCGCTCTCCGGTTCCTGTGAGGAGTACGCCCACCGCATGTCGGCGGCGCTGCATGTTCCGTTCTTTACGGAGCAGTCGCACATCTGCCCGACCGGCCGCAAGGTGGTCTACATCGGCTGGCTGCTGGCCGGCAAGGTTGTTGGCCTGAACAAGGCCAAGGAGCGCTATAACGTGGTCGGCGTGGTTTCGGTCGGCATGGGCGCTCCGGCTGCCAACGCGGAGGAAGTCTGCCGCAAGAAGAACGGCCTCGGCACCGACGTTGCGGTGTTCCCGCTGCAGGGCCGCTTTGATCTGAAGCGTCTGCCGCTGCCGTATCGCCTGATCATGAAGGTGAAGATCAAGGACATTGCCAAGCGCCTGAACGCGAAGGCTGCCAAGACCACGCTCACGCCCGCCGAGCAGGCCTGCCTGACCATGGCGACCGTCGGCCGCGGCGAGCCCGCTACCTGGGACGGCATTCAGGCCGCCATCGACTGGGTCGAGGCCAACAGCTTCCACTCCAAATTCCCGGAGCCGAAGGTCTGCTGAGCACCATATCATCCTAACCCTATGCGTTCCGCCGGACGGGAATGTCCGGCGGAATATTTTTGCGTGAAAAAGCCGCTGCCCGGCCGGGCAGCGGCTTTTTCTCATTTTTTCTTCTTTTTGTTTTTCTGCCCGGCGAGCGCCGCATCGGACGGGCCGGTCTCGGTCTTGCTCTCGCCGCCGCCGATGTGGTCGACGATCAGGATCATGGCGCCGAGCAGCGCCGGCACGAGATAGCCGATGAACATCGCGGCGCTGCTGGTCATGTCGCCGCGGACGATGCCCACGACCACGCTGATGACGCCGAGAATGATGAGGAAAATACCCATGAACTTCGTTCTGGACATGGTGAAAACTCCTTCTCCGGTTGGATTTCCGGTACGCTTACTGTGCGTAGTACCGGGTGAGGACGGTGGCGGCCTGCGCGCGGGTGGCATTGCCGCGCGGCTGCAGATAGACGGACTGCTCCAGGGTGATGCCGGCGATGAGCTTTTGCCCGACGGCCCAGCGCATGGCGTCCACGGCCCAGTCATTCACGCTGTCCGCGTCGGCAAAACCGCTCAGGTCTGCGGAGGCTTTGGCCTTGTCCGGGGCGGCCGTTTTCGTGTAGCGGAAGAGGATCGTGGCCATCTGCTCGCGCGTGACGTTGTCTATCGGGGCGAACGTGGTGTCGGACATGCCGGTGACGATGCCGTTCTGATAGGCCCAGAGGACGGCAGCGGAGTACCACTCGTCGGTCCTCACGTCCGTGAACGGCGTCTTGCCGCTGACGCTCGGGCTGCGGTTCATGCGGTAGAGTACGGTCACGAGCATACCGCGCGTCATGGTGATGTTCGGGCTGAACTCGGTGGGGGACGTGCCGAGCATCAGGTCGTGGCTGCTGGCATAGAGCGCTGCGTCGAAGTACCAGCTGCCGGCGACGACATCCGTAAACGGAGACTTGGGCAGGGTGCTCATATCGAGCGAGAACGAGACGGTGAGCGACACGGCGCTGCTGCCGGTGGCGTAGGTGTAGCTCGGCTTTTCGACGGCGGCGCTGTAGCGCGCGATGCCGGTCTCTTTGTCGTAGCTGGCGCCCTTGACGGCGGTGATGCTGCCGATGTTGTCCTTGCCGACGATCTGGCTGAGGTCAAACAGGCCCACGCCGTTTTCCGTGCCGGTGAGCGCGTAGCTGCCGGGCAGGGTCTGCACATGACCGGTGTCGGTCTCGGCGTCCTTGATGGGCAGGCCGGTCAGGTCGAGCGTGGCGAGCTGGTTGCCGCCGCAGTAGATCTCGCTCAGGTGGGTGTTTTTCGACACGTCGAGCGCGGTGAGCTTGTTGTCCTCGCAGTTGAGCGCCACGAGCTCCGTGAAGTATTCGATGCCGGTCAGGTCGGCGATGCCGTAGTTGCTGCAGTTGAGTTCCGACACGTGGTGCAGCTCGAGCGCCGAGAGCCGGCTGTCGCCGTTGACGTCGGCGGCCTCGGCAAGCAGGGTGCGGAAGGCCGCATCCGGGAACGCCTTTTCATCGAGCGCGACGCCGGTCGTCAGTCCCTGCATCTCAAAATACACGGTCATGGACGGCAGGCCCTTGCGCCCGGTGTCGTACTGATAGGTGAAATAGTCCGGCGTCTTGGCATACACGGCGGCGCCGGTCTGCTTGTCGTAGTTTGCGTCCGGCACGCGCGCAACGCTGCCGATGTTGTCCTTGCCGACGATGGCGTCCAGGTACACGGTGCACTGCTGCCCGTCCGTGACGGCGCCGGTCTGCTCCGGCAGGTACTGCGGGCTGAGGATCGGGTTTGCGGTCTTGCCGTCGCCCTGCGCGGTGGCATTGAGTGCGGTGCAGCCGCTCAGGTCGAGCGCGGCGAGCGCGTTGCCGCTGCAGTCGAGCGACTCGAGCGCGGTGCAGCCTGTCAGTTCAAGCGCAGCCAGATCGTTGAGACTGCACGTGAGCACCTTGAGCGCCTTGTGCCCGCTCAGATCGAGCGCGGTCAGGTGGTTGGCGCTGCACTCGAGCGTGGTCAGCTTTTCGGCGGCGGACACGTCGAGCGCGGTCAGTTTGTTATACGAGCACGCGACGGTTTTCAGCGCGGTGCAGCCCGTGAGATCGAGCGCCGTGAGCGCGCAGCTCGAGGCGTCGAGCGCCGTGAGCGCGGTGCAGCCGGCGAGCTTCAGGCTCTGCAGATCGGTGCAGCTGGACACGTCGAGCTTTTCGAGCTTGGTCATGCCGCTCAGGTCGAGCGTCGTGATCTGGTTGTTGCACGCGAGCAGCTCGCGCAGGTTCGTGAAGTGCTCGATACCGGTCAGGTCGGCGACCTTTGTGATCTTCATTTCAAGCAGGTCGATGCACTGCACGGCCTCGCACTCGGCCGCCGAGAGCTTGTTGTCCTTGTTCGTGTCGCAGTAATCGGTCACGTACGTGCGCAGCGCCGCATCCGGGAAGTGCTCGGCATCGACCGGGATCTCGCCCGCGGCCATGGCCGGCACGCCCAGCGCCAGCAGCATCACGGCCGCCAGCAGCAGGCAAAACGCCTTTTTGAGATGTTTCATTGCGGTTCCTCCTGTAAAAATTCCAGAAAAACGCGGTATTTGTCATTGCCTTCATTGTATCAGGTCTGCCGCTGCGGGTCAATCTCCAGTTGCGGCGCAGTGGTTTCCTGCGCGCCGCGCGTGCACGGCGTGCTCGGCCACAAGCAGCATGGCGGCCATGCCCAGATAGCCGTAGACCGGGTAGACGGTGCCGATCAGGTCGCCGAAGCCGAACAGACTTCCGGCGAAGGCGGCGGCCGTGAGCACGAGCAGCAGGGCCGTGCGGTGCCCGGCCAGCCGCGCGGACTTCTGCCCGGCGTAGGTCAGCACGGCCACGAGCGAGGACACGCTCGTGCCGAACATGCCGAGAAACAGCAGCACGGCGTACACAACGCCGGCCGTGCCCAGCCGGCAGGCGAGGTCGAGCATGGGCAGCTGTGCCCCGACGCTCTCCGGACTCACGGCCAGCGCGGCGAGCACGCCGAGCGCGACCGCCAGCAGCAGCACGCAGCCGAGCACCGTGCCCCAGACGGCGGTGCCGGGTTTCTTCAGATGGCGCGTCAGCGGGGCGAGGATGCCCACGGTGGCGAAAAAGTTGTAGGCTGCGTAGTTCACGGCGCTCGTGGCCCAGTTGCCGAGCATGGGGTTCGTATCCCCGGCGGCAAAGGCCGTGGCGGTCAGCCCCGTGCGGTGCAGCCGGATGCCCGCGATGACGAGCGCGGCCACGATCATGCACGGCACGGCGACCGTGAACACCGACACCATGCCGCCGAGGCCGAAATACGCCGCCGCCGCGATGAGTACGCACGCGATGGCCGCGCCCAGCCACACCGGCAGGCCGAGCATCTGCTCGCCGAGCGCGCCGATGCCGGCGGCCATGATGCACACGACGCCGAACAGCAGCGCCGCCGTCAGCACGCCGACGACCGTACGCAGCCATGGGATATCCGCACGCACGATCAGCGCGTCCATCGTCTCGATGCCGGTGCGCGCGCTCAGCCGCAGGAGCAGCACTCCGGTGCCGCCGAGCAGCGCGACCGCGAGCACGAGCCCCAAAAGCCCCCGCGCACCGAACGCGCCGAAATACTGCCACAGCTCCTGCCCGGACACGTACCCCGCGCCGAGAAAGCACCCGGCAAACGTCAGTGCCAGCCGCAGCGTGCCGATCTTCTGGGGCATGATGATCTCCTCCCGTCCAAACTGCCAAGATAGCAAGCAGTATACCATATTCTGCGCGGGAAGCCAAGATGACCGCGCGGCAAATTGACAAATTGTGACCCGCGGCCTATAATGGCACAGACCCGTTTGGAAATATGGAGGGAAAAACGATGAATCAACCCTGTCTGGTCATCATGGCCGCCGGCATGGGCAGCCGCTTCGGAGGGCCGAAGCAGACGACGCCCGTGGACGAGTACGGCCATTTTCTGCTGCACTATTCGCTCTTTGACGCTTACCGCGCGGGCTTCCGCAAGGTCGTGTTCGTCGTCAAGGAGGACACGGCCGAGGAGTTTCGTGAGAGCGTCGGCCCGGCCGTGGCCGCGGCGTTCGACGTGCGCTATGCCTATCAGAAGCTCGACACGCTGCCGGCGGGCTATGCCGTGCCGGCGGGCCGCACGAAGCCGTGGGGCACGGCCCATGCCGTGCTGTGCGCTGCGCCCGAGATCGACGGGCCGTTCGCCGTCATCAATTCCGATGATTATTACGGCATCGAGGCCTACCGCCTGCTGTATGATTTTCTCGCCGTGCCGCGCCCCGAGCGGTCGTATGCCATGGTGGGCTTCTGCCTGCGCAACACCGTCACGGCAAACGGCAGCGTGTCGCGCGGCGTCTGCACGGAGCGCAATGGCATGCTCGAGAGCATCACGGAGCGCACGCACATCGAGCAGCGCGGCGCGGACGCCGCCTACACCGAGGACGGTGAGCACTTCATCGACCTGCCGGGCGATACGACGGTGTCCATGAACTTCTGGGGCTTTTCACCGCTGTACCTGCGCGAGCTCGAGCGCCGGTTTCCGGCGTTTCTGGACGAGAACCTGCCGCGCAACCCGCTCAAGTGCGAGTATTTCGTCCCGTCGATCGTGGACGCGCAGCTGCACGCCGGCACGGCGGACGTCACCATGCTGCACACGGACGACGCCTGGCACGGCGTGACGTATCACGACGACCTGCCGGATGTGGTCGCGGCGCTGCGCGCGCTGCGCGACGCGGGCAAGTACCCGGACAACATCTGGTGAGCGCCGCCCAACGAGAACCGCTTCGCCGGGTTCTCGCAGACACGCCCGCGGGGGACTTCCCCGCGGGCGCGTTTTTGTGATATACTGTTTTTATTCTTGCATTTTCACGAGGTGCTTATGAAGCAACTGGTTTTGGGCATCCTGGCGCACGTGGACGCCGGGAAGACGACGCTGTCCGAGGCGCTGCTCTACCGCACGGGCGCGATCCGCGACCTCGGGCGCGTGGACCACAAAAACGCGCACCTGGACACGCACGCGCTCGAGCGTGCGCGCGGCATCACGATCTTTTCGCGGCAGGCGCGCCTGCCGCTGGGCGACACGGCGGTCACGCTGCTCGACACGCCGGGCCACGTGGACTTTTCCGCCGAGATGGAGCGCACGCTGCAGGTGCTCGACTATGCCGTGCTTGTCATCAGCGGCACGGACGGCGTGCAGGCGCACACGGAAACGCTCTGGCAGCTGCTGCGGCGCTACCGCGTGCCGGTGTTTGTGTTCGTGACGAAGATGGACCTGCCGGGCGCGGATCGTGCGGCGCTCATGGCCGACCTGCGCGCGCACCTGAGCGGCGCGTGTGTGGACTTCACCGACCCCGACCCGGAGCAGATCGCCCTGTGCGACGAGGCGGCGCTCGAGCAGTATCTTGACACCGGCGCGCTGCCGGACGAGACCGTGCGCGCGCTCATCCGCAGCCGTAAGCTCTTCCCGTGTCTGTTCGGCTCGGGGCTGAAGCTCACGGGCGTGGATGCCTTTCTCGCGGCGCTCACGCGCTACGCAGCGCCGCCGGAGTATCCGGCGGAATTCGGCGCACGGGTGTTCAAGATCATGCGCGATGCGCAGGGCAATCGCCTCACGTGCCTGAAGGTCACGGGCGGGCAGCTGCGTGTGCGCACGCCGCTGACGTATTTCCCTCGCGGGGCGGACGCGCCCGTGCAGGAGAAGGTGAACGCCATCCGGCTCTACTCCGGCGAGAAATTCGAGTCCGCGGAGACCGTCCCGGCCGGGGGCGTGTGCGCCGTGCAGGGGCTCACGCAGACGTATCCGGGGCAGGGGCTCGGCAGCGCGGCGGCGTCCATGCCGCCGTCGCTCAAGCCGGTGCTGACCTACCGCATCGGACTGCCGCCGGACGTGGACGCGCGCGCGTTTCTGCCGCGCCTGCGCCAGCTCGAGGAGGAGGACCCGCAGCTGCACATCGTCTGGGACGAGACGCTGCGCGAGATCCATGTCCAGCTCATGGGCACGGTGCAGATCGAGGTGCTCAAGAGCCTCATCCGCGAGCGGTTCGACGTGGACGTGCAGGTCGATTCCGGCCGCATCCTCTATCAGGAGACGATCGCGGCGCCGGTCGAGGGCGTGGGCCATTTTGAGCCCCTGCGTCACTATGCCGAGGTGCACCTGCTGCTCGAGCCTGCCGAGCGCGGCACGGGCCTGACGTTTGACACCGCCTGCAGCGAGGACGTGCTCGACCGCAACTGGCAGCGCCTGATCCTCACGCACCTGGCCGAGAAGTGCCACCGCGGCGTGCTTACCGGCGCGCCGCTGACGGATGTGAAGATCACGCTGCTGGCCGGGCGCGCGCACGTCAAGCACACCGAGGGCGGCGACTTCCGGCAGGCGACGTGGCGCGCCGTGCGGCAGGGGCTCATGCAGGCGGAAAGCGTCCTGCTCGAGCCGTACTACGCCTTTCGCATCGAGGTCCCGGCCGAGCAGATCGGCCGCACGATCAGCGACGTGCGCCTCATGTCCGGCACGTTTTCCTCGCCCGAGACGCACGGCGACATGGCCGTGCTTACCGGCCGCGCGCCGGTGGCCACGATGCGCGATTATCCTGCCGAGGTCGCGGCCTACACCCGCGGGCGCGGGCGCATCTCGTGCAGCGTCGCGGGCTACGACACCTGCCACAACGCGCAGGAGGTCATCGCCGAGAGCGGTTACGACCCCGCGCGCGACCTTGACAACACGCCGGACAGCGTGTTCTGCGCGCACGGTGCGGGCACGGTCATCCCGTGGGATCGCGTGCGCGATTATATGCACATCGACACCGGCTTCGGCAAGGCGGAGACGCAGACGCCCCCGCCCGCGCCACGCATGTTCCGCCGCCGCTTCGATCTCGACGACTGGGAGCTGGAGGAGATCCTGCAGCGCGAGTTCGGCCCGATCCGCCGCGCGCAGTATGCAGCCCACGTGCGCAACGCCGCGCCCGGCGCGGACGAGACCGAGCGCGCGGAGCTGTTCCATCCCCGGCGCGAGCGTGTGATCGTGGACGGCTACAACGTCATCTTCGCCTGGGACGAGCTGCGCGCCCTGGCCGACAGCGGCCACATCGACGCCGCGCGCGAGCGGCTCATGGACGCGCTGAGCAACTACGCTGCCTTCACGCGCCGCGAGGTCGTGGTCGTGTTCGACGGCTACCGCGTGCCCGGCGGACAGGGGGAGAAGTTCGACCGCAGCGGCCTGCACGTGGTCTTCACGCGCCAGGGTGAGACGGCGGACGCCTACATGGAAAAGCTCGCCGACGAGATCGGCAAAAACGAGTCCGTGCGCGTCGTTACGTCCGACGCGCTCATCCAGCTCACGGCGCTGCGCGCGGGCGTGCTGCGCATGAGCGCGCGCGAGTTCCGGCAGGAGCTGGCGCAGGTGGCGCAGCAGCTCGAGGCCGCCATCCGCGACATCAACGGGAGGTGAGGGCAATGGAGGAAGATCTTCTGCGCCGCGCGGCCGATCTGGCCGAGCGCTGCGAGCGCACGGCGACGGTCACGTCCACGGCGTTTCTGACGCCGGCGGAGCAGTACGCGCTCACGAACTGGGCTCGTCACCGTGACTGCACGCTCGTGCTGCACGGCGGCGGCGCGGGCTGTGAGCGGCGGGCGGCGTTTTTCCTGCCGTTTTACCTCGCGGCCGAGGACTTTGACCCAGCAGAGCACCTGTGCGCCGTGCACTTTTCGGCGCCGTTCGGCGCACCTGGCCACCGGGACTATCTCGGCGCGATCCTCGGTCTCGGCATCCGGCGCGAGTGGGTCGGCGACATTCTCGTGCAGGAGCACGGCGCGTATGTGTTCTGCTTGCCGAGCGTCGCGCCGGCGCTGCTGGAGCTGGAACAGGTGGGCCGCACGGGCGTGAAGGCGGCGGCTGTGGAGCTGGCCGCCGTGCCGGTGCCGGAGCGGAAGGTGCGTCCCGTGACGTTCACGGTGCAGTCGGCGCGGCTGGACGCCGTCGTGAGCGGGATGTTCCGTCTTTCGCGCACGAGCGCCGCGGCGCAGATCCGCGCGGGCGCGGTGCACCTGAATTATACCGAGTGCCTGCGGCCGGATGCGCCGGTCGCGCCCGGCGACGTGCTGTCGCTGCGCGGTGCGGGCAAGGGCAGCGTCACGGAAGTGGGCGGCATGTCGCGCAAGGGGCGGCAGTTCGTCACGGCGGAGCTCTGGCAGTGAGCAGCAGAGAACAGGACCGGCTGTGCGAGACGATGAAAACCTGTGCGCAAGTGCAAAGGGACAGAGCAGCGGGGGAGCTCGAGGGGGCAAGGCCCGCCTCGAATCAAATCGTCCGCCGCCGAAAGGCTTGCTCTTCAAGGCTTTCAGGCGAAGCGGCCGCACCGGGAACACCGGCGCGGCCGCAAATAAAAAAATCTCCGGAGTCAGACTCCGGAGATTTTTTGTTGATGCTGTGGTTTACTCAGCGGTCTTGTCATCCTCGGCGGGAGCGGCGACCGGCTCAGCGACCGGAGCGGCCACGGGAGCGGCAGCGGCGGCAGCCTGAGCGGTGACAGCCTTCTGGGAGCGCTTGTAGGCGCTGGAGACGACACACGCGATGATCGCAAACAGGATCGCAACGATGGCCAGAATGACGATCGCAACGAACTGGGTGTGACCCGTGAACTCGTAGGTGACAGGGTCGGGAGCCTCGCCGTAGCGGCAGGCGAACGTGTAGCCGGTGTAACCGGTGAGCATACCGATGACGTTGCCGGCAGCGGCGATGACGGCGGAGATGATGCCGCAGACGGAAGCGGTCACGATCTTGCCCTTGCTGATGCGGATCACGGACAGGATGCCGAACAGGCCGGCGATGAGGCCGAGCACGGACGCGATGAGCATCGCGGCGACGACGCCGAGTCTGCTCATGACTTCCTTCGTGACGGCAGCGGTCTGGTAGACGGAGATGTAGTCACGGCCGGCCTGACCAACGGCGCGGCAGTTTTCGAGGTTCAGGTACTGGCAGCCGTTGACGACGCGGATCTCACCGTTGTCGTCGAGCTCCCAGATGGAGAAGTTGTCGCCGTAGCGCTCTTTGAGGATGTCGGCAACGCTCGGGCACATTTTCTTGTCGCCGTTGCCTTCGTCGTTCATGTAAGCAGGCTGGCTCATCAGGAGCTCGCAGCCGGCAGCGACCTGCGCACAGCCGTCTTCAAAGGTGTTGAGCTGCTTTTTGCCGTCGGCCAGCTTGTTGCCGCCTGCGGCAAGATCCACTTCGCCCTGAGCGAGCTGCTTTTCAGCGTCTTTGAGCTGCGCTTCGCCGGCGGCGATGGTCTTTTCGGCCTCGGCCAGCTGGGCCAGACCGTCTTCATACTGCTTGAGCTGGGCCTTGCCGTCCGCGACCATCTGCTGGACGTAAGCCGGCAGGTCGGTGACATCGTCCGGAATGACCAGACCCTTGCTGGCCGCGATCGGACGCACGACGGAGACGAACCACGCCTGGGCGCTCGAGAAGCCGGCGAGGTTGGAGATCGTACCGTTGCGGAACTTCACGTACTGGTCGACGTAGGGCATGAGCGGCTCGATCTTGGCGAGGGTCGCTTTGCCTTCGTTGTAGGCCGCGGTGTTGTCCTCGATCTGCTTCTTGCCGGCGGCATAGGCGGCTTTGCCTTCCTCGAGCTGCTTCTTGCCGGCGTAGTAGGCGGCGTAGCCCGCGGAGAGCGTCGATTTGCCCTCGGAGTAAGAGACCAGGCCGGCGGTGTAGGTGTCCACGCCGGCGAGGTAAGTGCCCTCGTTCTCCTGCAGCTGGTCAAGGCCGGCATCGAGCGTGTCGATGGACTCCAGACCCTCTTCTGCGTCTTTTTCTTTGTACTCTTTGACATTCATGATGTCACTGATGCTGGTCACTCCGGCGAACAGGCCAAAGATACTCGCAGCGATCAGGCAGACGCTGATGATCGTGAGTAATACTTTTTTCATGTCGTTCCTCCACTCATTTAAGCATTTTTCAGTCTAATACCGAACGCTTGACCTAAACTATATCTTAAATTTCACAAAATCGCAAGAGAAACCGGCCAAATCTTTTTCCGGCGTAAAAAAATTGCCTTTTTCAACAAATGTGAAAGGAATTGTTGTGCAGATTTTCCGTTTTCTACTTCCCTGAATTGGAGGATTTTTGCTGCTGATTCAACATATTCGCGCGGGTGTGAAAACTTGCCTCCAAACGCACAAAGCGTGAAAAAACTCCACAATCCGGGCAGGATCGTGGAGTAAAAAGGGCCTTTTTTACAAAACACCGAGGTGCTCGAGCAGGATCTTCGTGCCGAGCAGGATGAGGATCACGCCGCCGGCAAACTCGGCCTTGCTCTTGTAGCGCAGGCCGAACACGTTGCCGAGCCGGATGCCGGCCGCGGAAAAGACGAAGGTGATCGAGCCGATGAGCGCCACGGCAGGCACGATGCGCGTGCCGGGCAGGAACGCAAACGTGATGCCGACGGCGAGCGCGTCGATGCTCGTTGCGATCGCCAGCAGGAGCATGGTCTTGAACGCCAGCGAGCCGTCGAGCTTATCCTCGCCCTTTGACAGCGCCTCGCGGATCATGTTGCCGCCGATGATGCCCAGCAGCACGAACGCGATCCAGTGATCGACGGAGGTGACAAACTGCTCAAACTGCGTGCCGAGCAGATAGCCCAGCAGCGGCATGAGCGCCTGAAAACCGCCGAACCACGCCCCGGCGATGCAGCATTCCTTCCATGATACGCGCTGCAATGCCAGCCCCTTGCAGATGGACACGGCGAACGCATCCATCGACAGGCCGACGGCCAGCACGACCAGTTCCCAAAACCCCATATCTTCACGTCCCTTTTTCCGCAGATTCCCCATACTATAAAGGAAAGGACAGGAAAATGCAAGGAAAACTTGCTTCCCGCGCATAGAAAAAACCGACGCCCGGATCTTCCGGGCGCCGGCTGGCAGCTTCGTTTCAGCAGGGCTCGATGAGGATGACGTTGCTCATCAGGTCCACTTTTTTGAGTTTGCCGGGGACGATCTTGCGGATCCCCATCAGGTCGGTCAGTGTGACGTTCTCGCCGTCGGCGGACACGTTGCACACGCGCGAGCAGACAAGGTTCTGTTTGCCGTCCTTGATCTCATATGCATCAGAAAGACACATGGTCGTTCGCTCCTTTTTACCCGTTATGCCTGTTTGGCAAGCTCGAGGGCTTTTTCGAGCTTGTCGTTGCCGTGGTCAAATGCATGCAGCGCCTCGGCCAGAACCGCGGCCGCCTCGGCCTTGCCCTCATCTTCCAGCGCGTGGCAGATGTCGTGCAGCTCGTCGGCGTGGTGGCGGTTGTGGTCGAGCATATAGTTCAGCAGCGCCAGCACTTCCTCGGGGCTCATCGGCTTATCGCCGGTGTGCTCGTGGCTGTGCGGGTGGCAGTGATGTGCATGATCGTGATCGTGTTCATGTTCGTGCATGGGAAACACTCCTTTCTGAAGTGGGGCAGGGCCGCCGTGCGGAAAAATCACCCTGCTCTGAATGGATTATCAAAAGTTTATCATATTCTCTTGTAAGAATCAACAATTTTTTGCCCCCATATGTGATAAAAGACTTGTAAATTATGCGCGAATATGTTAATCTGTTGACGTGATAACGGAAGCTATCCTTGCGTTTTTGGACGGAATGCTTTGAAGTGTTACATAAGGGTGGTACGCTTTGAAGAACCGCACGTTTCGGCCGGAGACACAGCGACGGTTTCCATGTCCGTGACCACCATGGGGGAACGCCCCCGGCGAGCCCAATCAAACGAAAACCATAAAAAAGGGAAGAAGAGGTGTAACATTTGAAGGATTTAAAGCATCTGATCTACTTTGAGAACCTTCTTGACAGCGCCAACAACGAGCTCGTGCAGCAGGCCAAGGATGAGGGTATGCACCCCATCGCTTACACTTGCTATCACATGCCCGAAGTGGTCCTCAACGTAGACAACTGTTTCTCGGTCAGACTTCGTGCGCCGAAAACGGGTTCATTCGACATCGCATCCTACTACATGTCCAACTACACCTGCGAGTACTGCAGAGCACTCGTGGAGCGTGCGATCGAGGGCGGCTATAACTTCCTCGACGCCATCGCTGGTGTGGACGCCTGCGCGGAGATGAACCGCTGCATGGAGAACATCGAGCTGGTCGCTGCCCCCGACATGCCCAACAAGAAGATGTTCGTTACCCACTGCGACATCCCGTACAAAGTCAAGGACTACACCCTCAAGCACTACGTCAAGCAGATCCGCAACCGCTTCCTGAACGTGCTGGCCGAGACCTACGGCGTGGATACGTCCGACAAGGCGCTGCGCAAGGCCGTCAAGGAGCACAACGAGGTCTGCAAGATCATCACCGAGATCGGCGATATGCGCAAGCTGGAGAACCCGCCCATCACCGGTTATGAATTCCACGTCCTCAACCTGGTTACTTACTGCTGCCCGAAGAGCAAGATCCTCCCGTACCTGAAGGAGACGCTGGCAGAGATCAAGAAGAGAAAAGTCGACGCCAAGCCGTGGTACCGCTGCCGCGTGGCCCTCATCGGCTCCGAGATTGACGACCTCGACATGACCCGCATGGTCGAAGACGCCGGCGCGATGATCGTTGCCGACCGTTTCTGCTTCGGCAGCACGCCGGGCCGTGAAGTCATCGAGCTCAACGACACGGACGACGTCCTCACGCAGATCTGCGCCCACTACCTGAAGACCACGCAGTGCCCGCGCTACATGAGCCAGGAGAAGATCCAGGAGCGCCGCGACACGATCAACCGTCTCGCCACCGAGAACGGTGCCGAAGGCATCATCTACGAATCCATGAAGTTCTGCGATTTCTGGGCATTCGAGCGCGCGCTGGCAAGCCACATCATGAACGAAGAGTATGGCTGGCCGGTCCTGTCCATCGACCGCCCGTATATGGCTCGCTCCTCCGGTCAGCTCCGCACGAGACTGCAGGCCTTTGTCGAGAGCCTTGAGATCAAGCAGATTCATAAGGCTGCGAAGGAGGACAAATAAATGCTGAAAAGTAACATTGCATGGATGAAGAAAAATGTCCCCTCCGACCTGAAGGTCTGGAAGGGCATGATCCAGGATATCGACTGGTCCCAGGTCGCAGCGAAGACCAAGCTGAGCCTCCAGCGCGATAAGGACCGCATCACGGCCGAGTTCAAGGAATTCGCCGCCATGGACACCAGCGCCAAGATCGATTGGCTCATGAACGGCGACCGTCACCTCGGTTACCTGTATAAGAAAGACGCCATCGCGTTTGCCCGCCGTGAGTGGAAGGGCCTCAAGAGCGTCGGCTACGACTTCGTCGGCTGGCTGAAGATCTGGGGCGGCATGCTCAACATGGTCATGAAGGACCCCATGTCCATTATGCTGGCCGTGTTCGAGTATCACTGGTTCGCTTCCTACCTGGCCACCCCGGCTGTGGTCGACCGCAGCGTGTTCGGCCGCCGCGGCAAGCTGCTGCAGGCTGACTTTGATATGTGGGTCGCCATTACCCACTGGGCCGAGGATCTGATCGCCAACCTCATCATGGCGGACGCGAAGATCGGCGGCAACCAGAAGATCAACAAGCGCATCATCATGTTCGACGAAATGACGATGGCGCAGATGATGGCCGGCTTCCCGAACCTGCTCGGCATCCCGTACCAGATGATCCCGGTCTTCATGGTCTCCGAAATGGACCAGCTGACCCTCATCCCGTACATCGACGCCATCGAGAGCTACGGCCTCCCGTCCGATACCTGCCCGCTGCCGACGGCTGAGTGCGGCTGCGCGGTCAAGGACGAGTACCCGATGTGCGGCCAGGGCTTCATCGCCTCCTCCATGCCGTGCGACGGTTCCGTCATGGCGACGTCCTTCCAGGATCGCCGCTTCAGCAAGTTCATGCCGAGCTACCCGCTGTGCATGCCCGTCCGTTACGACGACGAGGACACCACCGAGATGGCGGCTGCCGACATGAAGGACTGCATCCACTGGGTCGAGGGCCTCACCGGCGAGACCTGGAACTGGGACACTTACTTCGCCACCATGGAGAAGATGAACGAGTGCACCCGGCTCGAGATGGAAAAGTGGGAGATCAACAAGACCCATTATCCGCAGCTGGTCGGTTCTTCCTTCGAGCTGTTCCGCAAGTGGAACTACGAGATGGACGGCGGCCTGTTCCCCGAAGGTCTGAAGACGCAGCGCAAGATCTGCAAGACCATGATGGAAACCTACGAGAAGAAGCTGCCCGCTTACGTCGGCGGCTATGAGAAGTACCGTGCGCTCATCTGGAGCTGCCCGGCCCACTTCTATGCCAACTTCTCCAACTGGCTGGCCAACTGCTGGGGCATTTACGCGCTGACCGAGATGGAAGCGCTGAACATGACCAAGATGCTCAACACCACCGACAAGGACGAGGCCATCAACGACCTCTGCCGTCTGTACGAGCGCATGGTCATGCGTCGCCACACCAACGGCGGCCACGATCACGTTCTGGGCGAGCTGTGGAGACAGTGCGAGAACTTCAACGCGAACGTCGTCATCATGTATCAGCACGTCTGCTGCAAGACGATGGCCGGCCTGCAGGGCCTGTTCGACGATCAGGCTCGTGAGCTTGGTATCCACCTGATCTGGGTCGAGCACGACCTGATGGATCCGCGTACCGTTTCCCGTAAGGACATGCGCGGCCGTGTGAACAACTACATGGTCAACGTCATGCACGCGGAGCCGGTCGACCCGACGCTCATCGACATCGATGACGAGGTCACCTGGTAATTTGGATCATTTGAACGTATATCGGGCATAAAAAAACATTCAGGAGGAAGTAATACTATGAAATACTTTGGCGGATGCGACGTAGGTTCCACCTACACGAAGGCAG